>Ga0114972_10001263_pt1 | contig 19023 bp, 19 predicted proteins | sample M_140807_EF_Meta_FD_87354 | JGI IMG/M metagenome (GOLD analysis project Ga0114972, IMG submission 87354) | Freshwater microbial communities from Lake Montjoie, Canada to study carbon cycling - M_140807_EF_MetaG | ecosystem: Environmental > Aquatic > Freshwater > Lake | place: Lake Montjoie... | reverse complement strand
CTTTAAATCCTCAATGGAATGATCTGTATCAATCCTTATGCTGAGTAATAAAAAGATTGTGCCACATTCAGGAGATCCTTCAAGCGGCTACCCCGCTTTCAGGATGACGTGCTGGGGAGATACCAGCAAACTTTGTTTTAAACAAATCATAACCAAGAATAAAATTCCCAGACAACTGAGATTCACCTTCAGCAAGCAAGGCATACAGACTTGTGTATAATCATATGGCCGCAGTACGTGGGTTAAAAGTTTAACCCAGGACTACGCAAAACCACGCGACCATTTTAATAAGGTCTCACAATCACAGTCGTACCGACATCAATAAAGTTTTGATTCAACCATCTTGCCGCATCTGGATACACTCGGACACAACCATGACTCACATTAGAGTTCGGTACATAATAGGCCGCATGGATTGAGTAACCACCATTGAAGTGCATACAATACGGCATTCTTGCACCCCCATTGGTTTCTACAGGATAAAGACTAGAGGTACAATTTTCACCTTTTTTAGAATACACGTGAAATTTACCCGTCACTGTGCGACAAGGACGTCCAATATCTGGACAAAATTCTCCACCCCCTGAAGCACTTCCCGTTTCAACTCGATTCCCATTTTTATCGTAGGCCGCCCATGCAGTGGCTTTGGGGTCAAATATAAACACTTTATGACCGGTCGCTTCTTGAGTTAAAGGGAAATAATACGCCCCTTTGCGATCGGACTCGATACTTGGAGTATAATGAACACCACCCCTATCATCAACGATAGCAACTCTGTTATCTCCGGTGATATTACTCGTCGCACAAGCATTCAATAAGCCGATAGACGTTACAACCACCAAAAATTTATTCATGATTATTTTCTCCTCTTACATTATATGTATCGGAAGAAATGCCTAAAACTTTAGCTGATAAATCAACAATAAGTCATTCGCACGATTAAACCGGTTTTAAACGCGCACAGTGGGGCAATTCAGATCAGAGCTCCATTTAAAAAACGCCACTGGATTGCTTCGCTAACGCTCGCAACGACAAAGATTAACCGTAAGGACAAAGATATCAGCGTCGTTGCGAGCGTTAGCGAAGCAATCCAGTGACGTTTTCTTAGTTCACAGTGATCTGGAGCTTTTACCTCAACGTTAGCCGTAAGGACAAAGATCAGCGTCGTTGCGAGCGTTAGCGAAGCAATCCAGTGGCGTTTCTCTTCGTTCACAGTTTTACTTACCCGCTTCACCTGTCAACACCAAAATCGCTTTTTTTAATTGTTCATCACTACATTCAAAACAACCACCGCGCGCAGGCATCGCATGAAAGCCTTCGGTGGTATGCTGCCAGAGTAATTTAGGATCTTGTTTGAGACGTGCACGCCAATCTTCAGGATGACCCATGCGTGGCGCGCCTAAAGGAATTAAGGGATGTGCCGCGTGGCAAGTGCTGCAAAAATGCTTCACAATCTCTTGTCCTTCACTTTGGGTGCCGCGAATCTCATCTAAAAATGCTTGGGGATGATGATGAGCGGCATAGGCTCCTGTAGATAGAAGCAGGATTAACGTCATCCTGAGCGCTTGTTTTTTGCGCGATGACGCAATCTGAGCTCCTTCGCTACGCTCAGAATAACATACCCAGGAAATTACCTTACGCACCCGCAGCCTCAACTCCAGCCGTCTCAGTCGCCTGAAAATCCACTAAAATCAATTGCAATCTGCTGCGACCCTGATAAGTATTCATATCCATTTTGTATACGGCATGGATCCATTTCGCACGATGATTCGGCCACATTTTGGTATCAACTTGAAATGCAATCGCATCCAATGGCGCACCATTAGGAGGGAAACTCAAAGTTAATTTTAAATGATGTTGTCCTACCAAGCGTTGATCCAATACTTCAAAAACATTATCAAACAGAGGTTCGGGAAATAATTGGCCCCACGGCCCTGCTTCATGTAATAGTTTTGCCAAATCTTGAGTCAGATCTTTTTGATCTAAAGCACCATCCGTTAACGTAATATTGGCATCCAAACTCTCGCGGCTGAGAAGTGCCGCTATCTGTGCCGAAAACGCGGCTTTGAAAGCTGGCAATGCATCAATATGGAGACTTAAACCCGCTGCCATCGCATGACCGCCAAATTTATCTATCAAGCCTGGATTAGATTTATCAATAGTGGCCAAAACATCCCGAATATTCAAACCAACTACCGAGCGCGCAGATCCTTTCAATTCCGTAGCACTGACTTGCGCGAACACAATGACTGGCCGATGATACCGCTCTTTTAAACGACCGGCCAATACACCAATCACACCTTGATGCCAGCTGGGATCAAACAAACATAAACCAGAAGGTAACCCCCCGCTTTCTACGGTTAATACCAGTTGCTCTAATGCTGCAAGCGCTTGCCCTTTCATTTCTGTTTCTATTTTACGCCGTTCTGTATTCAAAGTATCCAAACGTTGCGCCAAACCCAGCGCTTGTTCCGACGACTCGCTAAGTAAACATTCAATCCCAAGCGCCATATTATCCAAGCGGCCCGCCGCATTCAAACGAGGCGCAATCGCAAATCCTAAATCACTTTCACGCAGTCGATCTGCAACACGCCCTGCTACTGTAATCAAAGCTCCAATTCCAGGACGCGCCATGCCTTTGCGGATCCGTTGTAACCCTTGGCTAACGAGAATACGGTTATTTTGATCCAGACCCACAACATCCGCCACCGTACCCAACGCAACCAAATCTAGGAATTGACTCATATTGGGTACAGCCATTTGTTGCGCTTCAAACCATCCCCGCGTTTGTAAATGACGTCGTAACGCAATCATCACATAAAAAATGACCCCTACACCTGCAATGGATTTACTTGGAAACGGATCATCATTGCGGTTCGGATCTACAATCGCACAAGCTGCGGGTAACGTGTCAGCAGGCAAATGATGGTCCGTAATCAGCACGTCAATTCCAGCTGCATTCGCCGCATCCACGCCTTCAAAACTCGAAATGCCATTGTCTACAGTAACGATTAATTGAGGATTTTTTGACTGAGCCACTGCTACAATACCTGGGGTCAAACCATAACCAAACTCAAAGCGATTGGGTACTAAAAAATCAACATATTGCGCGCCCAAGGCACGCAAAGCGGTCACTGCCAGCGCCGTAGAAGTCGCACCATCCGCATCAAAATCCCCAATCACTAAAATACGTTGTTGCTGCTCCAAAGCAAGGGCAAGGCGCTCACAAGCTTTGTCCATATCCAACAACGTATCAAAAGGCAATAAAGACTGTAAATCTCGATTTAATTCGGCGGCATCTGTGATACCCCGTGCAGAATAGATACGCTGTAATACAGGGTGCAAATGCTCTAAACTGTTTACTGTGCTTAATTGACGACGTTTAATGACCATAAAAATCCTAAAATGATTTATGCACTAAATTACTATATACTTCAAAGCAAATCTACCATTTGTGCAAAACCATGGAAATCCAATTAGAATCAACAGAACCCCATACTATTCGATCTTACAGCGACCACAGTATTCTTGTTTCTGAAAGCACTTTATATCACTCCTGTATCATCAGCAGACAGTCGATCCAAACCACCTGGCCGATTCACACCATTGAAGAACTAACGGTCGATCATTTAGCTGCATTATTACAAGATAAACCGGATGTGATCATTCTTGGGCATACAGGCAAGCCCACCCTTTTGCGGCATATTGCTAGCGAATTATCCAAACAAAAAATCGGCATAGAATGCATGCCCATTGGCGCAGCCTGTCGTACGTTCAATGTATTACTCAGTGAACATCGTGCGGTGGTTTTAGGGATTATTTTGGCACAATGACGTACACCTCGCTACACAATCCGTCTCGCCTCAAATATATTTGGCACCAACTCCAACCGATTCAATAAACGTGACAAACTCGCCATGCCATCAATTTCAATCACCACTTGCATCCGAACCTGATTATCTTTGGGATCAGCATCCGTTTTAAAGGATATAATTTGGGCCGATTCATTGGCTAATAAATTGGTCACATCTTGGAGTAAATGGGGACGATTGAAGGCTTTGATCACAATTTCTACTTTGTACATATCCTGATAGCCTTCTCCCCAATTCACGGACAGAAAGCGCTCTTGCTGTTTTGCATTCGCTCGCGTCACATTCGGACAGTTTTGCTTATGAATCGAAACACCACGCCCTAAAGTAATATAACCGATCACTTGTTCACCGGGTAAAGGTTGGCAACAACGAGCCATATGGGTAAGCAAATTACCCACGCCTTCAATGCGTAAATTGGTTTTACGTGTGGCGACCTGGGGCACGATGCTGTAATTGATCATATGCAGGCTAGGTTCTACCCGCTCACCCGGGGTCAAACGATTCAGCACCTGAGTTAACTTCAAATCCCCACGGCCCAAGGCTGCATACAAATCCTCTAAAGTACGAGCATGATTCATAGGCAAGGCTTCTTGGACTTGCTGGGTTTTAAGCCCCAACGCTTTAAGCTCTTTATCTAAAAGTTCGCGCCCCTCTGCACAATTTTTATCAAAATTTTGCAGTTTAAACCAATGCAATACTTTGGCTTTTGCACGAGAAGAGTGTAAATAATGCAAATGCGGATTGATCCAATCGCGCGATGGCTTGCTTTCTTTGCCAGCCAAAATTTCTATTTTATCTCCCGTCTGCAAAATGGTCGTCAATGGCACAATATGACCACTGACTTTTGCACCCCGACAGCGATGTCCCAAATCCGTATGCAGATGGTAGGCAAAATCCAGGACAGTAGCCCCTTGTGGCAGATCTAAAATATCCCCATCGGGCGTAAACACATAGACCCGATCTTCGATACCAGAAGCTTCCATCAATGCCCCGCCATGATGCGCGGCCACGTCTTTATGCCACGCCAAAACCTGACGGAGCCATTCGATTTTACGCTCATGGCTGGCTTTGAATTTGCCAACCCCTTCTTTATACTTCCAATGCGCTGCCACCCCAATTTCAGCCAGATCATGCATGTGAAAAGTTCGAATTTGTACCTCAAATATGAGATTTTCGGGTCCATGTACTGCCGTATGCAGCGATTGATACCCATTCGATTTGGGTTTTACGATGTAATCATCATACTCTTGTGCAACACGTGACCACAGACTATGCACACAATCTAAAACTTCATAACATTGTGCTTCTGTCTCGACTAAGATCCGTACTGCAGTCACATCATAAATTTGAGACAAAGGCACGTTTTTACGCGTCATTTTCCGATAAATACTATGAATATGCTTAGATCGCCCACACACAGAAAAACGGGTCAAAGACAGGCCGGCTAATGCCGTGTTCAGAGTCGCCACAATCATTTGCACGTAGTGATCACGCTCTAGACGTTTCGCCTTCAATTCCTTAGCAATAGATTGATAGGTTTCAGGCTGTAAATAGCGAAATGCCAAATCCTCCATTTCCCATTTAAGGCTTCCGATCCCCAAGCGATTGGCCAATGGCGCATAAATCGACATCACTTCGGACGCCAATTTTTGGCGTAACGACATAGAAATCGGAGCAGTAGAACGTAACACACAGAGGCGATCCGCCAATTTAATCAAAACGATGCGCACATCATCCACCATCGCCAGCAACATTTTACGCATATTATCGATTTGTGGCTTGCTATGGGGATCAGAAAAATCATAGCCCATTTGCGACAGCGAACTCATTTTTCCGACACCGCTGATCAAATGTGCAATATCCGGGTTCAGATGTTCAGCGATATCATCTATCGCTAATTCGGCATCATGCGCACTGCTATACAAAACAGCTGCTGCTAGGGTTTCTTGATCAACCTCTAATGCAACCAGCACATTCGCCATGGCCAAGCCATGTTGGAAGCAAGATTCTCCGGTTTCAATCGCATGATCTTGTCCGGCCAAATGTCCCAGATCACAAGCTGCACGCAATAAATTAAGATCCTGAAAATGGCCTTTTTCTGAGATTTTTTCTATCCAGCGCTCGACATCAAAACTCCCATCGGAGTGCATAGGGATGCCATCGTTGACTTTGACCATACCGTTCTCTCTTTGGATTAGGGGGCCTTAAAAACCGCAATAGATTCCACATGTGCGGTATGCGGAAACATATCCATCACACCTGCCGCTTGCAGTTCATAACCATGGGTATTTACCAATATATCAGCGTCACGGGCCAAGGTCACGGGATTGCAAGAAACATAGACGATAAGCTCGGGCTTTAAGAGATCCATTTGTTTGACTAACGCCAATGCCCCAGAACGTGGCGGATCTAATAAGATTTTATTCACCCCTGTGACCAAAGGATCCGAAACCGCCCAGTCTTCTAGATTACGACAAGCAAATTCTGCATTGGTGATATGATTAGCGCTCGCATTCATATACGCACGCTCAATCATCTGTGCAGAGCCTTCTAACCCGACGACTCGCGCACAATTTTTCGCAAGTGGCAAAGAAAAATTACCTAACCCACAAAACAAATCTAAAATCACATCAGTTGGCTGTAATGCTAATAAACGCAAAGCCAAACTCACCATTTGCCGATTAATACCCCGATTGATTTGGGTGAAATCGTTAGGATGAAAGCGATAGACTATCGAAAATTCAGGTAGGGAATACTGTAAATACTCATCGGCATCCAGTGGATAGAACAATTGTACTGAATCCGGGCCTGCAGGTTGCAAATACAAACGAAAGCCGGTTTGCTCAGCGAAATTGCGCAATTGTGTTTGCGACGCTTCCGTCAAAGGCTCCAAATTGCGGATAATCAATGCTACCGCATCCTCCCCTGCTGCCACTTCAATTTGGGCGATACTGCGTTTGTCAGGCAATTCATCTAATACTGCACGTAGCGTATCGATATTGGCATCAACGTCTGCATGGAGAACGGGGCATTGATGAATATCGGTGATAAACCTTGGATTATTTTTTTCACGAAAACCCAGTAAGGTAGCTGACTTTTTTTCTACATAACGCACTGATAAGCGTGCTTTATTGCGGTAATGCCAAACATCCGCCGTCAAAGGCGGCAATATTGCCTGCGGCTGGCAATGTCCAACCCGCGCTAAAACATCGAGCAACAAAGATTGCTTCACATCAATTTGCGCTTCAGCCGACAAATGTTGTAACGAACAACCCCCACACAATGCATAATGCGGACAATGCGGTTCAACACGCTGCGTAGACGGACTGTTCACCGCCACCACATAGCCTTCATCAAAATCTGCTTTACGCCGTGTATAGATAAATTGCACCGTTTCAGTCGGTAAGGCACCTGCGATAAACGTAGTTTTCCCCTCAATCCGCGCAATACCGCGTCCATCATGAGAGAATTTTTCAATCACAGCAGTTTGTGGAATAGAAGGTATTTTGGATTTCGAGCGACGCATGTTGTACAGCCATTCTAAAAAGGATTGGGGTACGCATTTAACCATGAAATGATTGGGTTAGGAAAGAGTGGCGGGCTTAGGATGTAGTCTATACTGCACGCAGTATACGTTCCGCTCCCACAAATAAATCGTAGGAACGGGACGTAGGGAGAGGGTTTATTAATTCAATTGTGCAAATTTACTATCTAGCGTGGAACGAGAGTCCTGATTTTGTTTAAAGTCTTCCATATCTACTGCCATTTGTTCTTGAACTGTCACACTCGCAAAAGCAATCGGTTTCAAAACACCATTAATAATAAAACTTAAATTATCAGGGGTCGATATATTGCCAGCTTGCTGAACATAAAGCTTTTTCCCAACTTCCTGGCAAGCTAATACTGCTGCCTGAATTCTGTCAAAGCAAACGTACGCGGTTTTCAAAAAGGTGTACGTAGCAAAACCACTAGCAGCCAGCATTGCAAGCGTTAGGAGCAGACCGCCCAAAAGCATAGTAATCTTGAGAGACAGTATTGCAGCAATAATGGTAATAACCGCATACATGGTATTGTCCACGGTATCCTGAGCATGTTTGCTAACTTCTTGCGCAGATCGCAAAAGAGCCTGAAGATCAGTTTTACGAGAACCAAAAGAAGAGTTAGAGTAAATAGAAGTATTATACTCTGCTTCAACCATCGGCTCCGAACTCAAATGATCATTCATTTTATCAATGATAAAAGCCAAATCACTTAATTGACCTTTACGCACAAAAGATAAGAAAATCCGTTGAATACTCAAAATAAAATTAGGTACTTTCACATCAAACTGGGATTGGTAATTGGTTACCATCGCATTGAAACTACCATCCAATTTACCTGTTTTGATAGGAGTAGTCGTGAAACGTCCAGTCACCTTATTTGAATAAGCTGGCATCGTATCAAAAAATGATTTTTGACGGTCTCTAATTGTGATCTTATTCAACAAAGTCGCGTACAGATAAAATTTACCAAAACTATCTGTCTTTTGACTCTCAATTTGAGCTGACAATTCAGTTAACGCTTGACTTGGCATAATGATCCTCACTTTGCATAAATAGTGTAAAAAAGGAAGGTCCCATAAAGTTAAGACCTGCCTATAAAGCGCACATTGTATAATTGTTATTCTTTGTAGTCAATGTTTTTTCAATAAGATTTTTGTGTACCGACCCACGTCATCCCGACTGTGCGAGGGATCTCCGGCACAAAGCACCGCGCCATACACTAGGAGATCCCTCGCTATACTCAGGATTACGTACGAGTATTTACGCCACAATCAACTGAGCAATTTCTAACACCTGCTCAATAATCTTGGCTGGAAGTTTTTCAATAAACTCAGCATGCCGATGAGTAAAATCAATAGATTTTAGTTGATACACAAGGATAGCACCTCGCGTGTGAATGGTTTTTGGTAATACTACTTCCAATTTAATGCCTCGGATAGTGCTAGTAACCGGTGCAACAACAGCCCTTTTTGTATGCGCATTAAAAGATTTTTTGGACAGAACACATGCGGGACGCCGCTTCATAATTTCTTTACCACTACTGGGATCAAAATCTAGCCAGATGAGCTCGCCTTGCTCTGGTACGTAAGTCATTCTCGCTCTCTACCAACCGCAGAATCGTCGAGCCATTCCTTATCTTCTTTGTTAAAAGCGAGTTTGTCTTCAGGACTCCCTTCTAATAGATCTTCTAAAGTCTGCTTTTTTATCACCGGTGTTAATACAATTTTATTATTCACAACTGATAAATCTAACTTTGAACCCACATGAAGTTCGAGGGTTTTTAAAATGGCTTTAGGAATACTTACAATATTGGCACCACCAGATTGTCTAATCACCAAATGCGACATGAACACCTCTTTCATCTATATTATTATACAATAATATAACAATATATTTTACAAAAGTAAAACTAAAAACCTACAATTTATTAATCAACGCATCCACTTCTTCCGTAGACAATTCGATATGCTCACCCCGACCTAAAAAGCGTGGCATCGTGAAATCACCATAGCGAATCCGAATCAAACGACTGACTTCTACGCCTTGAGTTTGCCACATACGGCGCACTTCACGGTTACGCCCTTCGCTGAGGACCACGTGATACCAAGCATTCGTGCCTTCACCACCGCGGAAGTCCACTTTTTTAAATTTGGCCAGGCCATCATCCAGCATCACGCCTTTGAGCAAAGCCTTAATCACTTCCGGTTTGACTTCTCCATATACACGCACCGCATACTCGCGTTCTAAACCATATCTGGGATGCATCAACCGATTGGCCAACTCGCCATTATTGGTAAAAATCAACAAACCAGACGTATTCAAATCCAACCGCCCAACCTGAATCCAACGCCCTTGCTTCAAATGCGGCAAATGGTCAAACACTGTTTTAGAAAACTTCGGATCGGAACGGCTGGAAATTTCACCAATGGGTTTATGGTAAAGTAATATTCTAGTTTTAGATTGTAATTTGAGCGGATTAGCAATCACGCGCCCCCGAACACTAATTTTATCCTCGGGTCCCGCAGAAGAACCCAAAGTTGCTGTCGCACCATTGACCTGGATCAAACCTTGCTCAATCCACGTTTCCATTTCTCGTCTTGAACCTAATCCAGCCTGACTCAAAATTTTTTGTAACCGTTCAGTACTCATTTTTCCAACCCTCAAATTAGACTTCTTTCGAAACCTTCGTCTTTTGTTCTACTGCGTCGTTATGTACGTTTCTGCGGTGCTCATTTACATGTGTAAACTCCGCTCCTCGAAACGTACATGCCTAGCATTAGAACAAAATACTCGGTTTCGAAAGAAGTCTATTAGCTCTAGTACGCTATCGACTTGATTTTGTCTCCCCAAAATACACCTAATCGAGGGGTGGCATTGTGGGAGGGCTCCCGGCGCGCGCAGCTTGCGAGCACGCTGGGATACCCGCGATGACAGGACCCCGAGGCACAAAATCACATTTTATGCTCGTTTGGGTATGACCCACCTGAGACACAATCAAATTGCTTTAGTAGTCTAAAGACATCGCAGCGCGAATATCCGTCATGGTTTTGGTGGCTTCATCGCGTGCTTGCTCACTGCCTTCTGATACAATGCGTTTCACCATCCCCAAATCCGAATCATAATCTTGAATCAAGCTTTGAATCGGAGCCAGTTCTTTTTGGACTGCCTCGATCACTGGCTGCTTACAATCCAAACAACCAATACTTGCCGAACGACAGCCATTTTCCACCCATTTTTTAACGCTGTCATCAGAATAAATGCCGTGCAATTGCCAGACCGGACAAACAGTGGGTTCCCCCGGATCCGTCCGTTTAACCCGCGCCGGATCCGTAGGCATAGTACGGATCTTTTTTTCTACCACGCTGGGCTCGTCGCGAAGATTAATGGTATTATGATACGACTTGGACATCTTTTGCCCATCCAACCCAGGCATTTTTGCATTTTCAGTCAACAGTGCCTGCGGCTCAGATAAAATAATTTTGCCCGACCCATCCAAAAATCCGTACAAACGTTCTTTATCGCCAATCGACAAATTAGGTTGTGAATCAATCAACGCCTTCGCCGTCGTCAACGACTCGTGACAGCCATTTTGTTGGTACTCCATACGAAATTCAGAATATAATTTGCTGTTTTTCTTGCCCATTTTTTTAATGGCTTCTTGCGCCAAGGCTTCAAAATTACGTTCCCGACCATACAAAAAATTAAAACGCCGCGCCACTTCGCGAATCAATTCAATATGCGCCACCTGATCTTCACCAACCGGCACAAAATCAGCGCGATAAAGTAACACGTCAGCACTTTGCAATAAGGGATAACCTAAAAATCCGTACGTAGACAAATCTTTTTCACGCAATTTTTCTTGCTGATCTTTATAAGAAGGGACGCGTTCTAACCAACCCAATGGCGTAATCATAGAAAGCAGCAAATGTAATTCAGCATGCTCAGGCACCCATGATTGGATGAACAAACGACACAAACCAGGATTGACGCCACAAGCTAACCAATCCACCACCATGTCCCAAATCGAACGCTGAATCAGCTTTGGATCTTCATAATGCGTGGTCAAACCATGCCAATCCGCTACAAAAAACAAACAATCATACTGATGTTGCAGTTTGACCCAGTTTTTAATCACACCATGATAATGACCTAAATGTAATTGCCCACTAGCGCGCATGCCTGAAATCACTCGCTTATTATGACTAAACACTGACATGAATCCTCACTAAATTATCTATCAAACCAACCATGCACATCTCACGAAACCCAAAATTATTCAAAGAACTCTGAATTATCAACATACCCTAATCTACCCCAATCCTAAAAAGGGACTGGGATCTCCCTTACCTGTCCGCAAAACGACCGGCACATCCGTTGTAAAATCCACTACAGTCGTGGGTTCCTGGCTGCATATTCCGCCGTTGATCACCAAATCCACACGATGTCCTAATACATCATAAATGGCTTCTGGCTCACTCATCGGTGCATCAGCACCGGGTAAAATAAGACTCGTACTCATTAATGGCGCAGCGTTACACTCCAAAAGCGCCAAGGTAATCGTATGCTCAGGCACACGTAGCCCCAATGTTTTACGCTTTGGATGCAGCATTAAACGCGGGACCTCTCGCGTTGCATTTAAAATAAAGGTATATGCACCCGGTGTAAAGGCTTTCAGCATCCGATAAATGGGTTTACTCACTTGCGCATAGATCCCTAATTGCGATAAATCATGTGTAACCATCGTCATATTATGATTTTTATCTAACTGTCGTAATGCCTTAATGCGATCCAAAGCAGATTTACATCCCAACCGACAACCAAACGCATAGCCAGAATCCGTGGGATACACAATCAAACCGCCCTCAGCAATAATAGAGACCGCTTGACGCAACAGACGAGCTTGCGGATTATCAGGATGCACTGCAAAAATTTGACTCATTCCCTGTCCCTCCAACCGCACCCCAAGCGCTCCAAATTGGCACGCAGTCATTTGGTAACGATTTTTGGCGACCCAATGCAATGCGTGATAGTCCTTCACCGTGATAATCTGAACCAGATGAAGCTAATAACGAAAATTTTTCACAAAGTTTGGACATTTTATTGATATCGTCCGGCATACTTTCTCCAGATACCACTTCGATGCCTGCACCACCCAGATCTTTAAATTCTTGCAGAAATTCATGTAATTTCGTACGAGTCAGCTTATATTTCAAGGGATGAGCAATCACAGCCTGCCCTCCCGCTGCTTGAATCACCTGCACAGACGTCTTTAAGTCTATCCAAGTTACCGGGATATACGCAACTTTTCCTTTTCCCAAATACGTTTTAAACGCAGCTTTGATGTCCCGCACATACCCTTCTTTTATCAGGAGCTGTGCATAATGCGCACGTCCCACTTTGGCATCACCAGCCAATTCACATGTCTTCACATAAGCGTCCGTTATCCCGCAACGCTGCAAAGCTTCACCAATAGCTTGCGCCCGCAAAACACGGCGTTCTTGCTGCTCTATGATAATGGCTTGGAGTTCCGGTGCGTGGACATTAATGTTCAGACCCAAAATATGCACATCATATTTTTTCCACCGCGCGCTCAATTCTATCCCAGGAATAATCCGGATCTTAGGATCTGGTTCCATTTGTTGTAAAGCCAACACACCTGCAACAGTATCATGGTCTGTCAAAGCTAATAAGCTAATCCCAGCCTGTTTTGCTCGTGCCAACAACAAAGCAGGTGACAACAACCCATCGGAATAATTACTGTGACAATGCAAATCAATCATAGTGCTCGATGGTTAATTTTATGGATTTATTGTATCATTCTTGCCTTTATAAGTATGCTTAATTTTCCTATGCGCACAAAACTCTTATCTTACGGAGTGCTTTGGCTGGTTTTAGCTCAGATCATGGTTGCACTCAATATTGTAGTGTCCAAATCACTCCTCACCACCATTCCGGTCATTGCCCTCATGACTATTCGTTTTGGCATTGCTACCTTGGTTTTATTGCCCTTACATTGGTTAAGCCCCCAGCGTCACACACCTTTGAAGCAATATTTTACCGCCCTCACACGGAAAGATTGGATATTTTTATTTGCACAAGCGCTGTGTGCCGGGGTGTTGTTTAATTGTCTGATGTTAACCGGTCTCGATCATACCGATGCCAACGTCGCGGGGATTATCACCAGTGCACTGCCCGCAATGATTGCACTATTTTCTTGGCTATTTCTAAAAGAAATCATTTCATTCAAAAAAGGTTTGTGTATTCTTTTGGCTACAGCAGGACTTTTAGTCATTGCTTACGACAAATTTACCACCGTTGGAGACGAGCATTCGTTTTTAGGAGATGCCATTGTATTCCTATCTTTGATTCCCGAAGCAGCTTATTATATTTTAACTAAAATCCATACCAGCAAATTACCGGTTTTTCTCACCTCTTCCTTACTGAATGGTATCAATACGCTCATTCTATTGCCCGTTGTATTACTACAACATGGAAACCCTTTAGCTTTGATTTCTGGGCACTGGCTTATCCTGATTATGCTTGGCATCAGTGCCGGATTGTTTTACGTTTTTTGGTTATTTGGCAGTCAACAAGTAGATGGCATGATGGCCTCCCTTTCTACAGCCATCATGCCCATTGCCACTGTGTTATTAGCTTGGTGGCTATTGCACAACGGTTTGAATACTCACGAAACGCTCGGTTTGTCGCTGGTACTTCTATCCATTGCTATTTACGCCCGTCAGTGAAGAGATCCTTCGTCGCAAGCTCCTCAGGATGACGGGTGCGATTACAACATCTAAGCGAGGCGAGGTACAGGAATTAAGCGCGCATCTCTCTTCTTCTCTAAAAAGTAGCATTCCGCCAAGACTCCAATATTTAGTTTGAAGTCTTAAAACTATGATTACATTGCCTGAGCAAGAGAAGGTCTGCGATGCCAAGGCAATCTATGCTTAGTACCAGAATGAAACGTCAGGACTTGCGCAAAACTCTGAGGTCGAGGCGGATTTAGTTTTTAATGAGGGAGTTTAGTTAACTAAATGACCGAATTAAAAACTAAATCCAACGAAGAGATCGGAGTTTTGCGTAAGTCCTGAACGTGCTATCTTACACAGATGAGTGGAAGAGATATGTCTGGCCCGTTCCTTAAATTTAAGTCGGGCTTTCCGAGCCGTGACCGTTAGGGAACGGAGCTTTTGCGTCGCATGACACAAGTTCAGCTCTCTAGTGATCACAGTACAAAAATTTTAGCTGGTTAAATCGTATTGACCTACTAAAAAAATTCCAATACATTGGGAAGTCTGAAAAACTTGCTCAATTTTTTTAACTACAAGGAAACATCACATGAAAAATATTACCCTGGCAACGCTCTCCCTAATCACAGCACTGACTGCCACCACCATGTCTTCTGCAATATATGCTGATAACATTGATAAACCGAGCAGTTGCACTAGTTGCGGTTGTGGAGCATCTAAGAATACTGACGAAAATTCTGTTAACAGAGAATCGGTTAGTCCAGAGGATAGCAAAGGATCTGTGACAGAACAGCAGTAATAAAGGTCAGGCGCGAACGCAAGGTTCCTTAGCCATTATGCCCCAAGGCGCTTATCAGAAGCGCCTGGTTTTACGCAACAAAAAACCGCGCATTAGATGAACGCCTTAGGCTACTACTTCGCTCCCATCGAGGATAAATCACTAAAAGTCCGATTAAATCGCATCGAAGTGCTACTACAGCTACTACTCCTAGAAGACGTTAAAGACTCAGAAGATGCTGAAGACTCAAAAGACGCCGAAGACTCAGAAGACGCTGACCTAATACGAAACATTCGATTTCGATCCACTGCTGAGAAAGGGGGTTGACTTGAAAATGACTCTGCGTCAGTCTCAATATCACAAAACATTTCATCCTCTTCCGGAACTGAACTACTCCTCGGTTCGCCTTTGTTTAAAATATCCAACCAATTATAGGCATCATAATTGGTTAAATGAGGCAAACTGTCAAACAGCTCTGGCGTAATATCTGATGCCGCGCACGCGTTTCGTCCAATGCCTCTTTACAATACCAAACATCTGCTTCATCCTCAAAATATCCTGTGGTTATCTCATGCGAACAGGACTCTGGTTTAAGCATCTCAATTGTTGTAAACGTACGAATATCAAGTTCGATAATTGGCATAATATCTCGATCGTTTAAATAGTGATCATATTATACCACGGCATGACCAAAAAACGATCCACAAAATCAATTTATAATCATTCTGGCATTGATGAGAATCAGTAGTCGCGCATCGAACTTGATTGTCAACAAGTATTGATGCAAGTCCTGCATGCCATGAGAAATCCAAAGATAGTCTTTTACGTTTATGCCAAATGGGCACTATGGCGCAGTGCCTGAGTTTGGAGATCGATCTTAATTGAGGGGTGGCGCTCCGGAGGGCTCCTAGCGCGCAGCTTGCGAGCACGCTGGGATACCGGAGTGACAGGACCCCGAAACACTGACATCGAACAACGACACGGTTGAAAAGAAGTTGAAACAGTGACCTAGTCAATTAAGCCCAAATAAGTCACAGCTTTTTAAAAACAAGGGAGTTACTCAGACCTCAGAACGAGCGAATTGAGGGCCAATAATAATGAGGTTAAAAAGTAAGGGCTTTTAAGGCTTATCGTCCAAAACTTTTTTCTTAGTACTGATAAAATCTTTGCTCGACAATCCCATCGAGATGGCTAAGGCACCTGCGACGTAAATCGAAGAATAGGTTCCTATCACGATGCCAATGATCAAAGCTAATGAAAACCCATGAATGGTTTCGCCGCCATATACAAATAAAGCAACTACGACAAACAAAGTCAAAACCGAAGTCATAATCGTTCTAGATAAGGTTTGATTGATAGAAATATTCATGATTTCGATGGGCGTGCAGCGGCGTACTTTGACAAAATTTTCACGCACACGATCAAACACAACAATGGTATCATTCAATGAATAGCCAATCACCGCTAGCAATCCAGCCAACGCTTTTAAATCAAATTCAATTCCAAACCAAGCAAATATACCCAGAATTAAGACCGGATCGTGAATCAGAGCAATAGCCGAGCTAAATGCCAAACGATATTCAAACCGCACAGCAATATAGAGCATGGTTGCCAATAACGACACAATAATGGCTAATGCACCTTTGGTTGCCAATTCTTGCCCGACTTGCGGTCCCACAAAATCAACTTGTTGCTTCGTAGCGCCGGGTAAGGCATTCATCACTTGATCGATCAAAACATTTTGATTCGAATCTGCTCTGGGCGCGATGCTGATCAAAACATCTTTAGACGTCCCATAACTGACAACTTGTGCTTCTTTAAAACCCGCTTGATACAAACGCGCTCGAATATCTGTCATATCAGCCGCTGATTGATATGAGACTTGTACTTGCGTTCCGCCGGTAAAATCCAAGCCCCAAATCAACCCTTTCGAGACCAAACCTGCAATCGATACTAAGAAAATTAAAACAGAAAGTAGAGCGGTCCATTTGCGCGCGCCCATAAAATCTATTTTTGAATTCGGATTAAAAAACTCCATCAGACCCTCGCTCAAATACCAATTGATATATGTTTCACAGTGCGATACCCGTAGATCATATTGACCATGGCACGGGTAAACGTAATTCCGGTTAACATCGACGTTAGCAAGCCCAACGACAGAGTGACAGCAAAGCCACGTACAGGACCTGCTCCCACTGAAAACAGTACAACCGCGACAATTAAAGTGGTGATATTCGCATCTAAAATGGTCGAAAACGCGCGCTCATAACCTGCATAAATGGCCGCTTGCGGCGACAAACCATTGCGTAATTCTTCACGAATCCGCTCATTGATCAATACATTCGCATCAACGGCCATCCCTACGGTCAGCACAATTCCGGCAATCCCTGGGAGGGTTAATGTGGCACCCAGCATCGATAATAAAGCACATAAAAACATCAGATTAAGCAATAAGGCCAGATCCGCAACCAAGCCAAATAAACGGTAGTAGACCAACATCAAAATCAAAATCAATCCCAGCCCTACTTCCAAGGAAATCAAACCGCGTTTGATATTTTCTTTACCCAAAGTAGGCCCAACAGTACGTTCTTCTACAGGATAAATAGCTGCTGGTAAGGCACCGGCACGTAATAGTAACGCCAAATTGCTGGCTTCTTTACCATCCGATAAGCCAGTAATCTGGAAATTATTACCCAAAGCCGAATTGATCACCGCAATCGAAATAATGCGTTCATCGCGTACCGTTTTATGTTCTTGCACCCCATTGACCAAACGATCTGAGGTTTTAGATTCTACAAAAACAATAGCCATCATTTTGCCAATATTTTCGCGGGTAATTTTGTTAAAAAATGACTCGCCTCCACCACCCAATTGCACCGATACCGCATGTGAAGCTGTTTGAGGATCGAAACTAGAGGAAGCCGACGTGATAGAATCTCCACTTAAAACAATTTGGCGTTTTAATAAAGTAGGATTGGCTTTTCGGTACAACAATTTGGAATTGGGTGGAATCGCACCAGTTTTAGCAGCCACTACCGGATCATGATCCTGGTCGACCATATAAAATTGTAATGTTGCAGTACCGCCTAAAATTTGCTTAGCACGTGCAGCGTCTTGAATACCGGGCAAATCAACTCCAATACGAGTGGCACCCTGTTGCACGACAATTGCCTCACCAACACCTAGTTCATTCACACGATTACGCAAAATACCCATCGTTTGATCGATCGTTGCTTGGCGAATACTATGCCGTTCACTGCCGGATAAACTAGCAATAATCGCTTGCTTATTCTTAGCTGGTTTGAAGGTCATATTGACATATTTGGTTTTTAACTCGCTTAAAGCTTGCGTTAATTGCTCTGCCGAACGCATACGAATTTCTATGCCTTGATGTGGAAAATAGCGTATACCCGCGTAGCGAATTCCCAATTCCCGCAAATCTTGGCCAATCGACTTCAAGAGCCCTTCATAGCGCCGATTCAACACGCTATCGATATCCACTTCTAAAAGAAAATGTACCCCACCGCGCAAATCCAAACCCTGCTTCATCGGTTCCGCATAAATGCTGGACAACCATTTAGGTGTAGAAGGTGCCAAAGTCAATGCAACGATATAATTGGTACCCAACCCATTTTTAATCAGGTCTCGTCCTTGCAATTGCAAATCAGTCGACGTAAACCGTACTTCAACACCATCGCCATGAATGCGAACCGCACGATAAGGAATCTGAGCTTGATCCAAAATAGTTTGAGTTTGCTTTAAAATAACATGCGCATCCATATCCGTATCGGAGGAAATTTGAACTACCGGATCCTCACTATATAGATTGGGTATTGAGTAAATAATAGCCAAAACAGCCAAAACGATTAATAATAGATTTTTCCACAGCGGATATCGATTTTGCATTTTTTATTGTACTCGCTTACAGAAACTCAAAAATGAATTGTATGCTTCATTAGGGCGTGTCATCAATTAGTATTTTCGGCTGCAAACCGAGCTAATTTGCTCAAATTTCAGCTTGAATTCGTTAAATAGAGCTGGCTATTCGCCTCATTCAAGTTAAAATTTGAGCAAATTAT
>Ga0114972_10001260_pt1 | contig 19048 bp, 14 predicted proteins | sample M_140807_EF_Meta_FD_87354 | JGI IMG/M metagenome (GOLD analysis project Ga0114972, IMG submission 87354) | Freshwater microbial communities from Lake Montjoie, Canada to study carbon cycling - M_140807_EF_MetaG | ecosystem: Environmental > Aquatic > Freshwater > Lake | place: Lake Montjoie... | reverse complement strand
GTTCATGCCCGTCCTGTCCAGCGTTCGATGGCTCGCCACTGCTGCGACCAGAACCCGCGGCCATAATCGCGCCCGTCGAGCTGATCCCGAATGCCGGTTGGCACAAAGCCGCTACGCCAGTCGGCCGTGCGAAAGAGGATGTCCCAGATCGGGAACAGCACCGCGAAATTGACGCCGCGCGCAGGTCCTTCATGACCAAAGCCGATGGCGTGATGCAGTCGATGGTAGCTCGGGCTGACAAGAACCTGTTCAAGAAAGCCCGGCCAGCGCCATCGCAGATTGGCATGCTGCAGGCTCTCCAGCACCCGCGAGGCCATCACCAGCGCCACGAACTGCCCGGGCGCCACACCCACTGCAATGGCCACCATCGCCAGGATCGCATCGCGAATCAGGTCGTCGAGAAGATGATTTCGCTGGTCGCTCCAGAAGGTCATCTGACGCTGGCTATGATGAACCGCGTGCAGTTGCCACCACCACTGCAATCGATGCTGGCCGCGATGCAACCAGTAATCGACCGCATCGAGGACGACCAGATACATCAGAAAACTGACTAATGGACGATCCGTGATGCCGGGCCAGAGCTGATCGATGTTCATGCGTGACACACCGAGCAACCTCAGCTTGGCTTCGAGTGCATCAATGAGCGGCGTGAAAAGCCAGAACACCATGAGACCGAAGCCGCCCAGGCGATGCAGCAAGGTATAGACGATATCGGTTCGCACGGCAGCACGGTCAGTCATCGCTTCGACCGGGGCAAGCCGCTCGAGTCCACCGAGCACCAGCGCAAGCAACAGCACTTCGATTGCGCCCAGCACCATCGCTTCTGTGAAGTCGAAGGCCACCTCGGCCAGGCCCATCGATCCGCTGGCAAACAGCAGCGGCTGAACAAGGCCCTCGAAGACCCACAGCTGCAGCCATCGCACCGCGTCGACAAGCGAATCGAAAAGGGTCATCGGGTTTTGAAGAAACGAGGCAAGGTCAAGTTCATAGTTGCCAACCCTATCTCAGCGCCGATAGGCCGGATGGTCGCGCAGCGTTGCAAAGCATATCCCGCGGGCCTTCAGACCGGCGATCAGGGGATCGAGCGTGGGCGCATAGGCCTGCGCGCGCGACCAGATGCCGAGATGCGCCATCAGGATATCGCCATCGCGGATTGTGGCCAGCGACTGCTTGAGCAAGCTGGCATTCGGAAACCGATCGGACGGCAATTCATCGCCCAGAAAGCCGGCCGGCGCCCAATCGACATGGGCCCAGCCGCAGCCCTGTGCGGCACGAATCACCTGCGCGGGAGCCTTGCCTCCCGGTGCGCGCCACAGCGGCTCGAGCGAGCGACCGGTCAGCTCGCGAAACCGCGTGCCGACCCGCTCGAGTTCGGTGCATACCGCCCGACTATCCCATTGCACGGTCTGCCCACCGAGCACGCCAAACTGAGGGCGCACGATAAAGCGGCCATCGGACGCCACACCCTTGAAGTAGACATGGTCGTAGGTGTGGCTGCCAAACGCATGGCCTTCCGCGACCCGTTCGCGCCAGTAGCCGGCCCAGTCGTCATCGAGCGCAAAGTTGCCGGCGGGGGTCTTTTCGTTGGCAAGAAAAAAGCTGGCCTTGATTCGGTGGCGCTTGAGGATGTCGGCAATCAGCTCGGCCGAGGCCATGTTGCCGGTATCAAGCGTCAGATAGACCGTTCCGCCGGTGCAGCCGGCTGCCGGGATATCGGCCGCCGAGGCAATCTGGCAGACGCCCGCCAGCACCCACAGCAGACCCGCAGCGATGAGCCGGGAGGTCACAGCAGCGGCGCCCGGGCCGAGAGATAAATGCCATGCGGCGAACGGCCGACCTTGATGGTCTGGAAGACCTTGCGCTGCGCCATGTCGACCACCGAGACCTTGCCGGCAAAACGCGAAGTCACCCACAGGGTCTTGCCGTCGGCCGACAGGTCCATGCAGTCGGGGCCGCCCGGCACCGGAATCTGGCCGACCACTTTCAGATCGACCATATCGACGATCGTGACCGTGTTGTCGACCCGATTGCTCACCAGCAGATGCCGCTTGTCGCCCATGCCGCGGAAATTGTGCGCGCCGCGACCGGTGCGGATGCGGGTCACGGTCTTGCGTTCCTGCCAGTCGATGACCTCGACGAAATCCTCGCCCATGATGCCGACCATCAGATATTTGCCATCGGGCGTCATCAGGATGCCGGCAGGCTGTTTGCCGACCTTGTGCTTCCAGGCCACTGTCTGAGTCGCCATATCGATCGCGGCAATCTCGTTGCTCTCCTGCAGCGTCGCAAAGACAAATCGGCTGTCATTCGAAAACCAGACATGGCTTGGCGCATCGGGCAGCGGGATCTGCTTGATCAGCCGCTTTGACTTGCCGTCCCAGGCATAGAGATCGACACGATCGAGGCGCAGCGCCGCGGTCACAAACCATTTGTCGTCTGGCGAAAACGCGAGCTGATAGGGGTCATCGATACCGGTGATCTTGCCGATCAGCTTGCCGGTCACCGGATCAAGCAGGCTCAGGTCATTGCTGACCGCATTGGCCACCAGCAAGGTGCGGTTATCGTTGGTCGGATAGAGGTGATGCGGCTCTTTGCCGACTGCAAAGCGATCGAACTCCTTGTAGGTGACGGTGTCAATGAGCGAGACCGATGCATCGGCCGAGTTGAGAACGATGGCGATCGGTGCGACAGACGAGGCGCGACCAGCGGCCGAACCCGAGCTTGCACCGGACGCGACCGACTGCGGCAGCGCGCTCGGGCTGGCAATCGCGAGCCCGAGCGCGAACCCGAGCCGCGTGGCAAACCGGACAGACCTGAAGATCATGAAGAGCACCTGTACGAAAGTTTGGTTGAAAGCGCGGGCATGGCTTACCTGATCGAATCCCAGACACGCTCAAGCCGCTTGACCGACACCGGCATCGGCGTGCGCAGCTCCTGGGCGAAGAGTGACACACGCAGCTCCTCGATCATCCATCGAAAATCATCAAGCCGCGGATCGCGCCGCCCCTTGAGCGCCGCCTGGGCACGCAGGACATTGCTCACCAGCGGGGCGAGCTCGGCCATCCGCTGCGCGTCGCGGGCCGGCTCGGCGCGCAGCTTGTCGAGCCGCGTGCTCGCGGCCTTGAGGTAACGCGCGAGATGCCCCAGGCGCGCCGGGTCGGTGGCCGACACGAAACGCGCCGGCATCAGGCCTGCGAGCTGCTGGGTGATATCGGCAAAGGCGGCCGGCGCAGCAGTGCGCACCGCCGCCAGCTTTTTGGCGAGGTTGGCGTATTCAGTCAGGATGGCCGCCACGGTCCGGGCAAGCTCGTTGCCGACCAGGGTGACGCGCGGTCGGGCCTGAAGCACCCGCTCATCGAAAGCCGCCCGGTCGGTCGGCCAGGGATCGCCAAGACACGCCCGATCGATGAGGGCATCGACCAGATCTCGCTTGAGTTCGTCTGCCGTGCCCAGCGGCATGAACAGCATCGACAGACGCTGAAATTCGGGCACATTGCGGTCGAAAAACTTGAGCGGCTCACGCAGCGCGATCGCAAAGAGGCGCCGCAAGCCACGACGATGTTCACGCTGCGCCGATTCGGGCTCATCGAAGACCTGCAGCTCGACCGCGTCGTCGCGATCGATGAGGGCCGGATAGCCGATCAGCGTGGCATCGCCCGACGGCCCCATACCCTGCAGCTCGAGCAGCTCGGGCAACTCGCCAAAATCCCAGGCGGTGAAACGTTCACCGGCACGCCGAACGGTGGCGTGGGGGGTGGTGCCCGATGGCGCTGACGCATGTGGCGACGTATCGTTCGATGCATTGTCGTTCGATGTATTGTCGTTCGATGCGACGTTCCTCGATGCGACGTCCTTCGATGCGGTCGAGATCGGGCCGCGACCGGTTACCCTGCCCTGTGGCGGGCTGCGATCGTCGGTCCTGTCTGATACCGATGAGTCATCAGTTCGCAGCGCCTGCGTTCGCGCCGACACACCGGCGCTGCGCAAGGCCGCCTGAAAGCTGCCCTGCGCACTCGCGCCAAGCTGCGCTCGCAACTGGGCCAGATTGCGCGACACCGCCAGAAAGCGGCCGTGCTCGTCGATCACCCGGAAGTTCATCTGCAGATGCGCCGGCACGGTCTCGACGCGAAAGTCGGTCTGGGCAACCCGGATCGACGCGTGTTCACGCAGCGAATCGATCAGCGCGACCATCAGCCCACGAGTGCCGCCGGCATCGCCTGCCCGCTCGACGAAGCCCGTGGCCCACTGATCGAGCGGCAGCAGATGGCGGCGGTACTTCTGCGGCAGGGACTTGAGCAGGGCCGCCACCTTGTCGGCCAGCATGCCGGGCACCAGCCATTCGGCCCGCACTGCATCGACCTGATTGAGCGCAAAGAGCGGCACAGTCAGGGTCACGCCATCGTCGTCGGCGCCGGGCTCGAAGTGGTAGGCCGCCTCAAACGACACACCGCGCATGCTCAGACGCTGCGGGAACTTGCGGTCGTCGATGCCGTCGGTCTGCTTGCGCATCAGCAGTTCGCGCGACAGCTTGAGCAGATCAGGCTGAGCGCGACTGGCGCCTCGCCACCAGCGCTCGAGCTGCTGGCCGCTGGTGATCTCGGCCGGCACCTGCGCATCGAACCAGTCGAAGAGAAACTGCTCGTCGACCAGCAGATCGGGTCTGCGGATACGCGCTTCGAGCTGCCCGATCTCGGCCACCACTTTCAGGTTGTGACGAAAAAAAGCGCAGTCGGAGTCCCACTCGCCTGCGACCAGCGCTTCACGGATCAGCAGTTCGCGCGACAGCCTCGGGTCGATGCCGCCATAGGGAGTACGCCGCTGGGCATAGACCACCAGACCGTAGACCGTGCCGCGCTCGAAGGCGATCGCCTGCCCGGCGCGCCGCTCCCAGTGCGGCTCGCTCCAGCTGCGCTTGATGAGATGCGTGGCGGCCTGCTCGATCCAGACCGGATCGAGGCGGGCCACGGTGCGGCCGTAGAGGCGGCCGGTGTCGACCATCTCGGCGGCCATCACCCAGCGACTGCTGCCGGAGGCCTCGGTGCGCGCGGTGGCGGTGGCGGTCTCCTCGGCCGAGCGCTGCGCCGAACTGCGACGCGCCAGCCCCGAGCCGGGATGCAGAAAGAACCGGGTCGCATGGGTGCCCAGGTAGTGGGGCTCGTCGGGTGCGCGGCATCCGAGGTTGCCAAGCAAACCGGCCAGCAGCGCACGATGCAGGGGCTCATAGCTCGCCGGCTGCTCATTGGGCAACCACTTCATCGAACTGACCGCCTCAAGCAACTGGGCATGGACATCGGCCCATTCCCGAAACTTGCGCGGCGACAGAAATTCGCGCTCCAGGCGCTGCGTGAATGCGCGGCGCGATTCGCCGGCTGGGCGGCTGGCCTGCTGCTGCGCCTGCCACCAGTCCCAGAGTTTCACGTAGCCCAGAAAATCGGAGCGCGGATCGACGAAGCGGGCATGCGCCTGATCGGCGGCCTGCTGACGATCGAGCGGGCGTTCACGGGGATCCTGGGTGGAAAGCGCCGACGCGATGATGAGTGCCTCGCGCAGGCAGCCGCCCTGGTGAGCGGCGAGCAATACGCGTGCGATGCGCGGATCGACCGGCAATCGCGCGAGCTGGTGGCCGGTGGCGGTGAGCTCGCCTTGCTCATCGATGGCGTCGAGCTCGCGAAGCAGATCAAGCCCATCGAGCACCGCACGCCGTGGTGGCGGATCGACAAAGGGGAAGGCCTCGATGTCTTCGAGCCGCAGCGACTTCATCCGAAGGATGACCGCGGCCAGCGAGGAGCGCAGGATTTCGGGGTCGGTGAAGGCCGCGCGCTTGATGAAATCGGGCTCATCGTAGAGCCGTATGCAGATGCCGTCGGACACCCGGCCACAGCGGCCTGCGCGCTGATTGGCGGCCGCACGCGATACCGCCTCGATCTGCAGCTGTTCGACCTTGCCGCGATAGCGATAGCGCTTGACCCGGGCCACGCCGGTATCGATCACATAACGGATGCCGGGCACGGTGAGCGAGGTCTCGGCGACATTGGTCGCCAGCACCACGCGAGGCGCATTGCCGGTGGCAAACACGCGCTGCTGGTCGGTGGCCGACAGACGCGAAAAAAGGCTCAGGATCTCGGCCGACGCCACCAGCCCGCCGCGCGATCCGCGCCTTGCCCAGGCACGTCGAAGGTGGTCGGCCGTCTCACGGATCTCGCGCTCGCCCGGCAGGAAGACCAGGATATCGCCAGGCCCCTCGCGCCAGAGTTCGTCGATCGCCGACTCGATTGCAGCGGGGGTGTCGGTCTCGTCGTCGTCATCCCGGCCACGGGCGCTACGGGAGCCGCGGACCGTCGCACCCGTGGGCGCCGCGACCGGTGGCACGGCGGTCGATGATGCCGCCCCTGAAATGCCGGACAACGGCGCATCAGGCTCTGGAAGGATCAGCCTTTCGTCGCCCCCCGGCGCGCGCCAGCGGATCTCGACCGGAAAGGTGCGACCCGAGACTTCAATCACCGGCGCGGGTCCGCTTGCGCCGCCGAAATGCGCGGCAAAGCGCGCCGCATCGATGGTGGCCGATGTGATCACCAGCTTGAGATCATCGCGGCGCGGCCCCTCGAGCAGGCGTTTGAGATAGCCGAGCAGAAAATCAATATTGAGGCTGCGTTCGTGCGCCTCATCGATGATCACCGTGTCGTACTGACGCAGCAGCGGATCGGACTGGGTCTCGGCCAGCAGGATGCCGTCGGTCATCAGCTTGATTTTCGCGCTGCGTGAGACCTTCTCGTTGAAGCGGATTTTGAAGCCGACATCCTCGCCAAGCGGCGAGCCGAGTTCGTCGGCGATTCGCTTGGCGACGCTGGTGGCAGCGAGTCGACGCGGCTGGGTATGACCGATCAGGCCATGTACGCCGCGTCCGGCCGCAATGCACAGCTTGGGAAGCTGGGTGGTTTTGCCCGAGCCGGTCTCGCCGCTGACGATGATCACCGGATGGGACGCGATCGCCGCGGTGATTTCGTCGCGCCGGGCCGATACCGGCAGGGCTTCAGGAAACTGCAGTCGCACCGGCAAATTATAATGCCGCGATGAATGAAAACGCCGAGCATCCGCAGTTCGTCGCCTGGCTTCGTGCCGTGGCGCCCTATATTCACGCATTCCGGGGCAAGACACTGGTCATCGGCTTTGCCGGCGAACTGGTCACCGACGGGCGACTGAACACCCTGGCGCAAGACTTGAGTCTGTTGCACGCCATGGGCATGCGGCTGGTGCTGGTCTTCGGCTCGCGCCCTCAGATCGACGAGCAGATGACCCTGCGCGGGGCGCAAAGCCGATACCACGACAACACCCGGATCACCGACGCCCTGGCGCTCGAATGCGCCAAGGAGGCCGCCGGCGAGACCCGTCTCGACATCGAAGCCGCTTTCTCGCAAGGCCTGCCCAATACCCCGATGGCGCACTCGACGGTGCGCGTCATCTCCGGCAACTTCGTGACCGCCCGGCCGGTCGGCATCGTCGGCGGCGTCGATTTCGAGCACACCGGTCTGGTCCGAAAGGTCGACACGCAGGCGATCCGTCTGGCGCTGGGCAACGATGCGCTGGTGCTGCTGCCACCCCTCGGCTTTTCACCCACCGGCGAAGCCTTCAACCTGTCGATGGAGGATGTCGCCACCGCCACCGCGATCGCGCTCGATGCCGACAAGCTGATCTTCGTGACCGAAACCGACGGCGTGCGCGACGAGCAGGGACGGGTGATGACCGAAATCACCGAGGGCATGGCCCGCTCGATGCTCGATGCCGGGCAACTGCCTGACGACGCCGCAGCCTATCTGCGCTATGCCCTGAAGGCCTGTGACGGCGGCGTGGCGCGGGCGCATATCGTCCCCTACTCCCTCGACGGCTCGGTGTTGCTCGAGCTCTTTCTGCATGACGGCGTCGGCTCGATGGTGGTCGAAGAAACGCTTGAAGCCTTGCGCGAAGCCGGACAGGACGATGTCGGCGGCATCATCGCGCTGATCCGGCCGCTCGAAGAAGATGGCACGCTGGTCAAGCGCGACCGCAGCCTGATAGAACGCGAAATCACCAACTTCACCGTGATCGAACACGATGGCGTGATCTTCGGATGCGCCGCGCTCTATGCATTTGGCGATGAGGCCATGGGCGAACTCGCCTGCCTCGCGGTCAACCCCAACGTGCAGGGCCAGGGCGACGGCGAACGGCTCCTCAAGCGCATCGAGCAGCGAGCGCGAGCCGCAGGAATGAAGCGGCTCTTCGTGCTGACGACCCGTACCGGGCACTGGTTTCTCAAGCGCGGCTTCATTCCCGGCACGGTCGACGATTTGCCCCGATCGCGCAAGAACCTGTACAACTGGCAGCGTAAATCGCAGGTCCTGCTCAAGACGCTTGCCTGAGATTGCCACTCGCAACGACAACATTCAGAGGATTGTCATGGCCCGAACCGTTCAGTGCATCAAGCTTCAGCAGGAGGCCGAAGGCCTCGACTTCGCACCCTACCCCGGCGAACTCGGCAAACGGATCTACGAGAACGTCTCGAAAGAGGCCTGGCAGGCCTGGCTCAAGCATCAGACCATGCTGGTCAATGAGAACCGGCTCAATCTGGCTGATGTGCGGGCCCGGAAATATCTGGCCACGCAAATGGAAAGCTTCTTCTTCGGCGGCAATGTCGACCAGGCGGCCGGCTACGTGCCGCCTTCGGCCTGACCGCCGGCAGCCCTGCCGGATCGGTCCACCAGACCCATCAGCACGGCGCCTGCGACCAGCACGGCCACGCCGACCCAGGCGGCATTGACCCCGAGGAAGGTGTTGCCGCCGACATAGCTCAAGCTCGACCAGAGCATGTAACCGCACGCCAGGCAAAACGCGAGCGGCAGCACCGGATAGAGCGGCACCCGGAACGGCCTCGGCGCATCGGGCTCGCGAATGCGCAGCACGAAGAGGCTGAGCCCGGCCAGCAGGAAAAACAGCCAGAACACCGGCGCGGTGTACTCGACCATGGCCGCAAAGCCGCCGCCGGTCGCAAGGCCCAGCCCCATCAGCAGCAAGGCAAAGACACACTGCGCCCAGAGCGCATTGACCGGCGTGCCCCGATCCTCGACCCACACGCCGAGTCGCCCGAGCGCCGCCCAATCCTGGCCGACCGCAAAGTTGGAGCGCGCGCCGACCATCATGGTGGCGTTGATCGAGGTCAGTGCCGAGATCGCCACCATCAGCGAGATCAGGATCTCCCCTGGCTTGCCGAAACTGATGCGCATCAGATCGGCCGCAACCGCCTGCGAGTTCGACATGCCCGACAGGCCCAGACCGGCGAAATAGGCCCAGTTGGCCGCGAGATAGAGCAGCGTGATCAGCAGAATCGACCCGACCATGACCGGCACCATGCTGCGGTTGCGATCGCGCAACTCGGCACTGATGTAGGCCGCCTCATTCCAGCCGCCGAATGTCAGCAGCACGAAGACCATCGCCAGGCCGAACGCCGGCAACGAAAAGGCACCCGCAGCCGAGCTCGCGGCCTCAAGATTGGCGGTGGCAGCCGATGCGCCCAGCCCGCTGGTTGCGGCGACCACGCCAGCCGCAAAGACCAGTATCAGACCGGCCACCTCGACACCGGTCAACAGCACCTGAATGGCTGCGCCCTGTCGCACGCCCAGGACGTTGAACACCGTCAGCAGCAGGACCGCGGCGACGCCCCAGATCGCGGACGACCCCGGCCCAAGCGGCAGCACCTGCGTCATGTAGTCGCCGAAGACAAAGCCGAGCAAGGCGATCGAACCGGTGGTGATCACCGCAAAGCGGCTCCAGCCGAAGAGAAACGACAGCTTGCGACCGAAGGCCCGGTGCAGAAAATGGTAGTCGCCGCCCGCGCTCGGGTAGGCAGTGGCCAGCTCGCAGTAGCACAGGGCGCCGATGATCGAGATCAGGCCACCCAGGGCCCAGGCGAGCATCATCCAGAGCGCGCTGGGCGAATTCATCGCAACCAGCGACGGCGCCTTGAAAATGCCTGCACCGATCACGATGCCGACCACGATCGCCACCGCCTCGCGAGCACCAAGGGTGGGGCGCGGGCGGCCTGCGGCGGGCTGCGGGCTTATCTGGCCGGACATGGCGCTCAGCGCGTCATCGTGCGAACGCCCTGCGGGTCCGCGACCAGCGCTACATCGGCGCCGCGCCGGGCGAAGAGCCCGACCGTCACCACGCCCGGCCACTGGTTGAGCTCGGCTTCGAGCCCGACCGGATCGTCGATTCTGAGTCCGTGAACATCCAGGATCGGGTTGCCGTTGTCGGTGAAATAGCCCTTGCGCCACCGCGCCTCGCCGCCGAGTCGGCCGAAGGCGCTGATCAATTGGCGACCGGCCATCGGGATGATCTCGACCGGCAGCGGATAGCTGCCCAATACCGGAACGACCTTCGAGCGGTCGACGATGCAAACGAAGCGCTCCGAGATGGCCGCAATGATCTTCTCGCGGGTCAGTGCGCCGCCCCCGCCCTTGATCATTCGCAGCCCGGGATCGATTTCGTCGGCACCGTCGACATAGACCGGGATGCTGCCCACTGCCTCAAGCGGCAGGACATCGATGCCCTCCTCGCGCAGCAGGCGGGTGCTGAGCTCCGAGCTGGACACCGCACCGGTGAAACGATTGCGGATCTGGCCGAGTTCGCGAATGAAGAGCGCGACCGTCGAGCCACTGCCGACGCCAACGACCGTGCCGTCGACGAGATGATCGATGGCCGCACGAGCGACCGCCTGTTTCAGTTCATCCTGGTTCATGAAATCGAATCGATCCTTGCTGCAGACAATCAGATGAAGATCGCACCAACCGGCGAGGCATCGACCGCAGGCAGGATCGGGAAATCGCCGCGCACACCGAAACCCGAAAGCCTGTGGCTGCGCGCCGACGCCGGACTCGGCACCCTGCCATCAAAGCCCGACCACCATTGTGGCAAATCATCGGCCGGCATGGGTCGGGCAAAGAAATATCCCTGAACTTCCTTGCAACCGAGCGCCTGCAATGAGTCGAGTTGCGATTGCGTCTCGACGCCCTCGGCCACCGTCGACAGGCCAAGCGCCTGCGCCAGCGCGGTAATCGAGCGCACGATCGCGCGACTTTGCCCGTTTTCGCTGAGCTGATCGATGAAGGAGCGATCGATCTTGAGCGTATCGATCGGCAGCTGGGTGAGATAGGCGAGCGAGGAATAGCCGGTGCCGAAATCGTCGAGTGCCAGCCGCACGCCCAGATGCTTCAGACCATGCAGGCTGCCGAGCGAGCGTTTGATGTCGCGCATGACGCCGGTCTCGGTCAGCTCGAGCTCGAGCGTTGACGAGTCCAGGCCAGTGACATCGAGCGCCTTGGACACCGCTTCGGCCAGCTCGGGCTGCTCAAGATGACGCACATGGATATTGACCGAGACCGTCGGCACGACCAGTCCGACGTCCCGCCATCGGCTGATCTGGCGCAGCGCTTCGCCAACCGCCCACTCGCCCATTCTGAAGATCAGCGACGTCTCTTCGGCGAGCGGAATGAATTCATCCGGATAGACAAGGCGGTCATGGTGCTGCCAGCGCATCAGCGCCTCCATGCCCGCCAGACGATGGGTCACCGGATCGATGATCGGCTGGTAATGCAGGCGCAACTCGTCGCGATCAAGCGCCTGGTGCAGGGCGTTTTCAAGATCGAATCGATCGCGGTCGGACGAGCCGAGCGTGCCGATGAAAGTCCGCGCGGAATTGCCCCCAGCGAGCTTGGCCCCCGACAGCGCCTGCCCGGCCTTGACCATCATCGATTCGATGCCACAGGGATTGCGCGTGAGCGCAATCCCGATCGAGGCGCTCTGCACGAACTCCAGGCCGCCGCAGTCAAGCGGTCGGCGCAAGGCGGTCAGCGCGATCTGCGCGGCGCGCTCAGCCGCCCGCGCGCTCGGAAGCGACGGAAACAGGATCGCAAATTCGTCGCTGGCCAGCCGCCCCATGGCAAGGCTCGGCAGATTGCGAAAGGCCTGCTGCAGACGATCGGCCACCTCGCACAGGGTCTCATCGCCGGCATCGGTCCCCAGCGAATCATTGAGTCGCTTGAAGCGGTCGAGATCGATCAACAGCAGCGCGGCACGCTGTTCGCCGCTGACCTGCATGGCATCGAGCAGCCCCTGGCCCGTCTTGAGAAACCCCTGGCGGCTGAGCCAGCCGGTCAGGGCATCGCGCCAGGCCAGATCTCGCGCCTCGCGTGCGCTCTGACTTGCCCTGGCAGCCAGCCCCTTGGCACGATCAAGCCGGCGGCGGCTGCTGACGATTTCGGATCGCAGGCGGGCGGTGGCCACCAGTTGCGCGAGCCGCTGGGCCAGCAGCTTCCATTGCAGCGACTTCACGAAGAAGTCGCTCGCGCCGGCCCCAAAGGCGCGTTCGATCGAGGCCTCGTCGTCCTGGCCGCTGAGCACAACAACCGGAATCGCCCGATCGCCCATCGCCCCAAGCAAGCGGGCGCAGGCATCGAAACCATTGCCTTCGGGGAGGACTGCATCGACCAGCACGGCTGCCGGCAAGGCCGCATCGAGCGATTCGATCGCCCTGGCGGCATTGCCGACGGTCTGCACGTCGATACCCTGCTCGGCCAGCCCTTCGGTAATCAGATACTGCCAGGCCGGGTCGTCCTCGACCAGCAGGATGCGAAACCGATGAGGGGCGACGATCGAGTCCAAGGGTGAGCCATCAAGCGACAGACGCCCGATCGTACCGCACCGACCGTGATTGCCCGGTGAGGCGCAAACCTTCGCCGGCTGCGGGACTCAGCCCGCCTGCGCTGTCAGAGGAAGTTGAACAGCGACATCTTCGAGATGGTCGAGTAGCTCTTGAGCGCCGCCTCAACCGTCGTCTGGTTCTGCGCCATCTTTGAAATCGCAGCCGCAAAATCGACATCGGTCAGGGCCGACATGCGCGACGCATTGTCGATCGTGCCGTTCTCGATATCTTTCAGATGGGTCTCAATCGCGTTGAGCCGCTCGCCCACCGTTGCCCGGGTCACGCCGAGGCGATCGATCGATCGATCGACGCTGCCCAGGGTGGACTGTGCAATGGCCGCTGCGCTCGCCGCGGTGGCAGCCGGATCCTTGAAGACCGCTATGGCCGCGTCGAGCTGCGCAAAGATGCTCTCGGTGCCGGCGCCGGTTGGCGACGCGGTGAAGTTTGCCCGACCGTCAAGCGATACCGGACTCGAAAGCTCCTGGCCGACCTGGACCGTGCCGGGCTGTGCGTTGTAGGTCGTGCCATCAGCCGCAATCGGTGCGCTGTTGGCGCCTTGCCCACCGAAGACGAAACCGCCGGTGCCGTCGGACCGATTGGCCACCGCGAGCAGCTGGTCACGGATCGCACTGAGGTTGGCGCCGATGGTGAAGCGATCGGAGGTGTTATTGGTCGCGTTCGCACCGCGCAGCAAGGTTTCACGCGCGTTTTGCAGCAGGGACGTGGCATCGCCGATGGTGCTGTCGGCATTCGAGAGCTGCTGCTGGGCATAGCCGACCGCCCGCTTTTCGGCGTCCATCCGCGCCTGGCGCGAACGCACTTTCTCGGCCTCGGCGGCCGCGGCCGGATCGTCGGACGGACGATTGACCCGCTTGCCCGAACTCAGTTGTTCCTGCGACTTGATCAGCGCAGCCTGGCGATCGGTGATGCCGTCGAGCGCCACTTTCTGGGCGTAACCGGTGGCAATCCGCATGGTGTTCTCCGAAAAAATTCAGGGCGTTCAGGCAAACGACTGCAACAGTGACTGGAACAACTGGTTGGCGGTGGCGATCACCTTGGCCGCGGCCTGATAGGCCTGCTGATACTCGAGCATGCGGGCCGCTTCTTCATCGAGATTGACGCCCGAGACTGCAGTACGTGCGCCTTCCGCATCGTCATAGAGACGCTGACTCATCTCGCCGGTTGCCTTGGCCGATTGCGCGCGCGTGCCGACTTCGCCCACAAGATCGGCATAGCGGTCGATGACCTTGGCGCCATCCACGTTGCTCGCATCGCCCAATGCCTGCATGGCCCGCGCATTGCGGTTGTCGCTCGCAGGGTTGGCGGTTGCCACGACCTGCATCGTGTCACCCGCCTTGGGGGTGCCCGACAGTTTCATCGACCAGCCGTTGTAGCTGACGGTCATCCCGGAGGTATAGGTCAATCCGGTCGGATTGCCGGTGCCGGTGCCGCTCACATTGAAGGTGCCGGCACCGGTGAAGGTGATCGAGACCGGCTGGTTGGTATTGGCACCGATGGCCGAGATGTCCAGACCGCTGACCGACACATCGCCGGTGTTGGTGGCGCCCGGAACCGTCGTCACCGGCAGCGCCGTGGCAAGGCGCGCCGGATTGCTCAGCATCGACTTGACGCCCGACACATAGGAGGTGGCAGCGCGCAGCAAGAACTTGTCGCCGGCCGCCGGCGTGCCCGAGCCCAGCGACACCGTCAGCCCGTCGACCACCTGGGGCAACGATGCGAACGACTGGACGGTGCTGTCCGACAGGCGGGTCAGGCTGTACTGGCTGCCATCGAAGCTGATCGAATAGTCACTCGCCTTCAATGCGCTGCCGGTGGTGACCGATGCGGTGAGTTGCGCGGTGCCGGTATTGGCGGCCACCGGCGACACCGTCGGCGAGCCGAGCGCAAAAAGCGCCTGCCCGGCTGCACCGGTGGCATCGACGCCAAGCGCCTGCCGGTCATTGAAGCTCATCGCGACCGCGGCGGTGATCTGGCCGAGGCGGGCCCGCGCCTCACCGATATCACTGTCGGCGAACTGCGCCAGACCCGCGAGCTTGCCGCCGATCTCGGAGGGCGCAAGCTGAACCGACGTGCCGTTTGAGCGTATCACCTTGATATCGAGCTTGCTGGCATCGAGCTCGTTGCTCACCAGCTTGAGCTGAGAGAACGTGTTCCCGACCACCAGCGGCTCACCCCGGGCAGACGCGACCGTGACCGCCCCATCCGAGCCGATCGTGGCATTGGCGCGCAGGACCGAATTCAGATCGCCCAGCAACTTGTCGCGCTGGTCCAGAAGATTATTCGGCGCCGAGATCGACGAGTTCGAATTGCCGATCTGCTGGTTGAGCGCCGCCAGCGATTTAAGCGTGTCGTTAGCTTTGTTCACCTCGGTCGACATCTGCCCGTGCGCCGAATCGGCAAGCTGCTGCATCTGTCCATCGATCTGTGACGCACGGCCCGCAAAGGCCGAAACCTGCGCGAGGACCGCGCCGCGGGCCGACGAATCGGAAGGATGCGCGGTGACGTCCGCGAACGAGGCCACGAGGGTGTCGTAAGCGGCGCCCATGCCGGTTTCAGGATTGCCGAAGAGATTGTCAAGCCGGTTCAGGCCATCGCTGCGGGCGGTGTCCTGCGCAGCGCCGGATCGGTTCGCATTCGACTCGCGAACCAGCAATTCGTCGTAGACCCGCTGGATCTGGGCCACATTGACACCCTGCCCGATGAAGCCCGAGGTCCCATTGTTGCCGGCCTCCTGCAGGACGGCTTCACGTCGCACATAGCCGGGCGTCGAGGCGTTGGCAATGTTCTGCCCGGTGGTTTGCAGCTGGATCGATGCGGCATTCAGCGCACTGCTGCCGATCCTCAAGAGATTACTCATCGCCGCCTCCGGATCATCAGGTGGTCACCCGGCGCAGCGACAGCGCCTGGGTGATTGTGCTCGTCAGCTTCGACGCATAGTTGGGGTCGGTCGCATAGCCCGCGCGCTGCATGTTTTTCGCGAAAGACTCGACCGATCCACCGGCCTGCAGCACGCCGGCGTAGCGCGGATTCGAGGCCATCAGCCGCGACCAGTCGGTAAAGGCCTCTTCATAGCTGCCATAGGCCCTGAATCGCTCGACCGTCTTGATCATCCTGCCGCCGACAAACTCGCTGGTGGTGGCATCGACGGTCGCACCTTTCCAGCCTGGGCCAGCCTTGATGCCGAAAAGGTTGAAGGAGGTTCGACCATCGGCGTACTTGAGTTCCTGACGGCCCCAGCCTGATTCGAGTGCCGCCTGACCGACGATGAATCCTGCCGGCACGCCGGTGGCGCGCTGGGCGCTGGTCGCCGCGCCCCACATGCGATCGACGAAAGCAGCCGGTGCCGCACCGGATTTTCCATTTGCACCGTTGGCTGCCGACGCAGCCGCGCTGTCCGGACCAAGCATCGGCATGCCGCTCAAGGCATCGCGCTGCATGCCCGGCGCGCGCATCGACCTGGCGCGCGCTGCGGCTGCGGCTGCCGCCGCCACCTGCGAGCCCGAGGGAAAGATATCTTCCCCATCACCCGATCGGGCATTGGCAGACATGGCATCAAACGCCGCCAGATGTCGCTCGATGCCCGCAGACGACACTTTCGGCGTGGCTGCGGCTCCGCCCTTTGCGGCCGCGTCCGGTGGCATGTTGCGCATCAGCTGCTTGGCGATAAGTTCGCCAAGCCCACCCGGTTTGCCGGTCAATCCCTGTGCGAACTGGGTATCGAGCATGCTCTGGAACGTGTCGCTGCCCGTGCCCTCGAGCATCCCGCTCTTGGGCACCGCATCGCGCATGCTCTTCATTACCATCTGCATGAACAGGGCCTCGAACTGCGACGCAGCCTGGCGGATGGCGGCCTTCGGATCGCGCGCAGCGCCGGTTTTCAGCGCATCAAGCGAGCGAGCGTCAGACGCCAGCGAGCCGGATACGTTCGCTGTCATATGATTTCTAGCTCCGCCTTCAGACTCCCCGCTGCCTTGAGCGCCTGCAGGATCGTGATCAGATCCTGCGCGGTCGCACCCAGACTGTTGAGCGCCTTGACGACGTCCGCAAGCTTTGCAGCCCCATCAATCATCATGAGTGCCGCGCCGTCCTGCTTGATCTGGATATCGGCCTTTTCGGTGACAACTGTAGAGCCCTGCGAAAACGGACCCGGCTGACTCACCATCGGCGTGGTCGAAATCGACACCGACAGATTGCCGTGGGCCACCGCGCTCGGTGCCAGCGTCACGGTCTGATTCATCACCACCGAGCCGGTGCGCGCATTGACGATCACCTTGGCCGGCGGCAGACCGATGGCAACATCGATGTTCTCGAGCTCGGACATGAAGGCGACCCTTTTTTCAGAGCCCGGCAGTTTCACCTTGATGACCCGCGCATCGATTGCCTGGGCAACAGGCTCCTCGCCGGCCGGAACACGGTTGCGACGGTTGATTGCTTCGGCCACTTGGGTTGCGGTCGAGAAGTCGGTGGTCTTGAGCTCGAGATGGATCGATTCGAACTGCAGGGTGTTGTTGGGCACCGCGCGCTCGACAGTCGCACCGGCCGGAATCCGCCCGGCACTCAGGGTATTGATCACCACCTTGCTGCCGGCGGCCGACGCACCGGCGCCACCGATGATCAGATTGCCCTGCGCCATCGCATAGATATTGCCGTCGGCACCCTTGAGTGGCGTCAGCAGCAGCGTGCCGCCGCGCAGGCTCTTGGCATTGCCGATCGACGAAACCGTCACATCGATGTTCTGGCCCGGCTGCACGAATGCCGGCAACTGCGCGGTCACCATCACCGCAGCGACGTTCTTGAGCTGGGGATTGACACCGGCCGGCAGGGTGATGCCCAGCTGCTGCAGCATGGTGAGCAGACTCTGCGAGGTAAACGGCGCCTGGGTGGTCTGATCGCCGCTGCCGTCCAGTCCGATGATCAGTCCATAGCCGTAGAGCTGATTGGTGCGCACGCCCTGCACCGAGGCGAGATCCTTGATGCGCTCGGCGCGGGCGCTGTGATTGAGCGCCAGCATCAATACTGCAGACATCGCGAGGATCAGCAGGCCCCGGCCCGACAGGCGCGTGGGGGACCTGCGAACAATGTCAATCAGCCTTGCAAGCAAAGGGTTCATGCTATTCCTTACAGCGGCGCGAAGCTGAAGAAAAGCTTCTGCATCCAGCCGGTCGTCAGCGCGCGATCAATGTCGCCGCGGCCTCTGAATTCGAGCCGAACGTCGGCCACCTGGGTCGAGGCGATCATGTTCGGCGGACGGATCTGACGCGGGTCAATCACGCCCGAAAACCGCAGCGAATCGACGGTCTGATTCACGCCGACCTGCTTTTCGCCGACGATCAGCAGATTGCCGTTGGGCAGCACTTCGGTGACAGTCGCCGTGATCGTGCCGGTGAACACATTGTTGCTGTCGCTCGACCCCTTGGCCGCCGAGTCATTGTTGAGCGAGCCGGTGATCCTGCCGCGCGTCACGATCGGTGCAGTCGGATTGACGAAGGGCACCGCGGTGATCGAACCATCCATCTTGCCGGTGCGATTGACCGCGGCATTCGAGCTCTGGCTCGCGGTGGTGTTTTCCTGGATCGTGACCATGACGATATCCCCGACCATGCGCGCCCGAATGTTTTCGAACAGCGGCCGATAGGCGTCGCCACCCGGAAAGATCGCGCCGGCGCTCGCGGGCGCCACCACCGGCATCGCCGTCATCTGCGCCCATGGCCTGGCGGGTGCCACCTCGACCTGTGGCCGGGTGAGATCGGCGCAGGCCGCAAGACCGCACAGCAGCAATGCTGAAACAGCACGCACCATCCATTGCGAAAAAATTGAACCGGTCATCATGAGCCTCACAGCTGGGCAAGCTTGCCGAGCATCTGATCGGACGTCTGGATCGCCTTCGAATTGATTTCGTAGGCGCGCTGGGTCTGGATCATCGCGACCAGTTCCTCGACCACATTGACATTCGAGGTCTCGACATAGCCCTGGCTGATCGTGCCGTGCCCGTTCACGCCGGCCACCGCCACTGCCGGCGTGCCAGAAGCCACCGACTCGCGATAGAGGTTCTGGCCGGCAGGATCGAGACCGGCCGGATTGATGAAGGTGGCCGTCGTGATCTGACCGAGCGTGGTCGTACCGGTCGCCGAGGTCGAGGTGACCGTGCCGTCCGAACCGATGCTGAGCGCCGTCGAGGTAGCGGGCACGGTGATCGCCGGAATCAGCGGATAGCCGTTGGAGGTCACGAGCTGACCCTGCGAGTCGACCTTGAAGCCGCCGTCCCGGGTGTAGGAGGTGGTGCCGTCCGGCATCTGG
>Ga0114972_10001259_pt1 | contig 19077 bp, 18 predicted proteins | sample M_140807_EF_Meta_FD_87354 | JGI IMG/M metagenome (GOLD analysis project Ga0114972, IMG submission 87354) | Freshwater microbial communities from Lake Montjoie, Canada to study carbon cycling - M_140807_EF_MetaG | ecosystem: Environmental > Aquatic > Freshwater > Lake | place: Lake Montjoie... | reverse complement strand
GATCGCACTCGTGCTGTTGCTCGGCCAAGATTTCATGGCGGCGACGGGTCATACGAAGGTTATGAACGCCGCGAGCAACCTGGCCTCGCTGGGCGTTTTCATCGTCGTGGGCCAGGTCGACTGGATGGCGGGCGGGGTGATGGTCGCGGGCCAAATTGTGGGTGCGTGGCTGGGTGCCGGGCTCGTCGTGAAAAAAGGCGCTCGCTTCATCCGGCCGGTGTTTCTGACCATGGTCACACTCACCATCGCACGCCTCGCCTACGTCGAACTCACGCGTGCGCGTTGAGTTAATTTTCTATTTTTTTCGCCATGACGCCCGCCGCCTACATCGATCTCCACGCCGCTGGGCTCCTCCGTCGGCTGCAAACGCTCATCGGCATTTCGACCGTCAATCCTCCGGGCGAAAACTACGACACGATCACCGCCAGCCTCACCCGCGATCTCACCGCGTTGGGATTAAAAACCAAACGTTATCCTATCCCGGTGGCATTGCTTAAAAAATCACTACCCGCCGCCCAACTTGGATTTCCTCGTTATAACGTCCTCGGCAAACTCGGCGTGCGCGGCGCGACGAAGACGATTCATTTCAACGCGCATTACGATGTCGTTCCGGTTTCTGGTCGCTGGCGTCACGGCAGTCCGTTTAGCGGGGCGGTTGAGCGCGGTTGGATTTTTGGCCGGGGCACGGCCGATATGAAGGGCTCCATCGCGAGCTTGCTCATGGCCCTCGAAGCGCTGCAAGCCACGGGCACCGTTCCGCGCATGAACGTTGAGGTTTCCTTCACCGCGGACGAGGAAACCGATTCCGCGCTGGGCACCGGTTGGCTCGTGGAGCATGCGCCGATTAAGCCCGACTACGCCGTCGTGATGGAAGGTGGCGAGGGCTCCGCGGTGTGTTGTGGGCACAACGGTGTCGTGTGGCTTGAAGTCACGGTTCACGGCCGACCCGCGCACGGTTCGACGCCAGAACGCGGCATCAACGCGCTCGAAAAAATGGCGGCGCTCGTCCTTGGCCTCAACGCACACAAAAAAGAACTCGCGCTTCGTAAATTTAAAACTCCCGAAGGCCGTACGATGGTGCCGACCTTAAACATCGGGGGCGTCTTTGGGTGTGGTGATGGCGCGAAGATCAACACGGTGCCTGCGACCGCGACGTTCACGATCGATCGTCGCGTACTCGCGATGGAAAATCACGCCGCCGCAGAAAAAGAATTGCGCGCGGCCCTCGCCATTGCTGCCAATAAAATTCCCCAGTGTCGGATCACGGTGGCTAAAATTTCCGAGAACTTTGCGTGCTTCACGCCGCCAACGCATCCGTTTTTCGCGGCGATGGCGGCGAGTGTCGCCGAGGTCCGGCGGGAGCCAGCGGTGTTTAATGTTTCGACGGGTTTTAACGATATGCACTTTTTCGCCGCGCACCGTAAAATCCCGACGCTCGGTTATGGTCCGGGCGGGATTGATTATCACGGCGTCGACGAACGCGCTTCGGTGAAAGAGTTGATCGCGAGCGCGAAAATTTACGCGGAGCTGATGACGAAATTCGGCGGGTAAACGGGGCCGAAAAAGCCGCGTGAATTTTATTTCGCGGCGAGGGCGTCTGCCGCGGCTTGTTGAAACGCGCGGCGGACGTCGCTGGCGTCGCTGTTTGGAAAGTTGGTGCGTTGGACCATGAGGATGTACGCGACCCCGCGCACGGGATCGATCCAGGCTTGCGTGCCCCAGGCGCCACCGTGGCCGTAGCTGCCGGGTGCAAGCATCGCGGCGACGCCGGCGTGAGGTGTTTTCAAAACGCAGGTGCCGATGCCCCAACCGTAGTTTGTCCCGCGTTGGCCGTAGGTGTTGTTTTGAAAAAATCCGGTCGGCAGGGCGGCGGGCGTTTGTGGCGTGGAGAGGAATTTTAGCGCGGCGGGCGATAGGTAGCGTTGGCCGTCGAGAGTGCCGCCATTGAGGAGCATCTGGCAGAAGCGCGCGTAGTCGTGAGCGGAGGCATAGAGACCGGCGTTGCCCGTGGGCGGGCGAGCGCCGCGCGCGGGCGGTGGCGCAGAAATGGCATCGAGCGCGCCGGTGGTTTTGTTTTTCGTGTAAGCTGTGGCGAGGAAAGGTAGCTGTTCGGCGGAGGGATAATGGGTGGTGTGTTTGAGACTGAGCGGAATGAAAAGGCGCGTGCGAAGAAATTCGTCGAAGGTCTTGCCGCTCACAATCTCGACGATGCGGGCGGCTGTGTTGATGCCGGACTGGCAGTAGCGCCATTGGGCGCCGGGCTCGTTTTGCATGGGAGCCGCGAGCCAATACGGTACGAGATCGGCGAGAGTGCGAGCGTCGCGGGCGCTTGCGGCAGAGGCTTCGCCGAGGCCGGAGACGTGGGTGAGGATCTGGAGCAGCGTGAGATTGGCGGGTTGGCCCGAGGGGGTTTTGAGCGCGGCAAAACCGGTAATATAGTTCGCGACCGGATCCGTGAGTTTGAGTTTACCCTCGTCTTGCAGCATGAGCACGGCGGTGGCGGTCATGAGCTTGGTCATGGACATGATGTTGAACATCGTGTCCGGCGTCATGGGGCGTTGCGTGGCGACGTCAGCGAAACCATGCGTTTCAAAATGGAGAATTTTTTCGCGGGAAATCACCAACGTGACCGCGCCAGCGATTTCTTTTTCATCCAGAGCGGGCTGCAAAGCCGCGGTGATGCCAGCGAGCCGGGGATCGGCGGCGTTTAACGCGGCGGTTAAGGCGGATGCGAGCACGAGGGTACGCAGGGGAAATTTCATGGCGGGGTTTTTGTAGGGAACTAACGAGAAGCGGTGGCGAAGTTATCCGGTCCAGCCTTTGCGAATCATGCTGATGGCAATCGCGGCGAGGAGCAGGGAAATGATTTTAGAAATCGCGCGCAGACCGGTCGAACTGATGAGTCGCACGAGCCGCTCACTGTAAGCAAAGGCAAGGATGACGAGTATAAGATTTACCGCGAGAGCCGCGAGGGTCATGGCAAGCCCCAGCGTCTGGGCGAGTAAGATCAACGTCGTGATCGAGGCGGGTCCGGCGATTAAAGGCATCCCGAGTGGCACGACGCCAAAATCTTCGGCGAGTTTGGCGGGTTCTTCGGCGGCGGAGTGGACGAGGTCGCGCGCAGCGAGGATGAAGAGGATGAGTCCGCCGGCGATTTGAAAGTCGCTCGTCGTGATGCCTATCGCGGTGAAGATGGATTGACCGAGAAACAAAAATAGCAGCGCGACTCCCCCACCCGTCCAAGTGGCTTGTTTGGCGATGCGACGACGTTGTTCCAGCGGGGCACCTTGCCCGAGAGCGAGAAAAACCGCGGCGAGCCCGATCGGATCGATCGCCACGAAGAGTGGAATGAACGCTTTGAGGAAGAGTTCGATAACCGGGGGCATACAGGCGACTATCGTCCTCTTGGGGATTGCGTGCAAGCCTACCTCGGGCCTTCACGTCGTGAAGGTTTAAAAAGCTACGGGATTAAAAAACTTTCGTGCAGTCCGGCGTGTTCATGGTTCTCTCTACATTTCCGTTATGAAAATCAACGCCACCCTTACTCCGGCCAAGCTCACGAAAAAAACCGCCCGCGTGTTTGAACTCGCCGGCGAAAAAATCCGCGCGATCGACGCCGCCTGGGACCCTAGCAAGGGCACCCCGGTTTTTACGGTGCAGGGTAAATATACGTCTCGCGGCTGGACGGAGTGGACGCAGGGTTTTCAGTTCGGCATGGCGTTTCTCCACTTTGATGCGACCGGCGATACCGCGATGCTTGAACGCGGCCGGGTAAAGACCGTGCGCCACATGGCCTCCCACGTTTCACATGTCGGCGTGCATGATCACGGTTTCAATAACGTCTCCACGTACGGCAACCAGCGCCGCCTCATGCTCGAGGGCAAGACGCGCTTCAACCAAGCCGAGCTCGATTACACCGAGATGGCGTTGAAAGCCTCGGGCGCCGTGCAAGCCGCGCGCTACGCGACCACACAGTACAAACAACCGTGGTCGCCGATTCCGGGTGCCGCCGGCGTGGCGCCGAGCGGCTACGTGTATTCGTTCAATGGCCCGCAGTCGTTGTTTGCCGATACGATTCGCTCCATGCGTTCGCTCGTCGTCGCGCATCAACTCGGTCACTCGCTTATGGGCGAAGGCGACAAGCCCACGAATCTGCTGCATCGCGCGATCGAACACGCGGCGACGACTGCACGTTTCAACGTTTTCTTCGGTCAGGGCCGTGACAGCTACGACGTCCGTGGCCGTGTGGCGCACGAGAGTGTTTTCAATCGCAACGACGGCCAATTCCGTTGTCCGTCCTCCCAGCAAGGTTACTCGCCGTTCACGACGTGGACGCGCGGTGCCGCCTGGATCATCACGGGCTACGCCGAGCAATTGGAGTTTCTCGACACCGTGAAAGGCTCCGACCTCGATGCGGTTGGTGGCCGGCGTGCGGTCACCGATCTCTTTTTGGAAACGGCTAAAGCCACGAGCGATTACTACATCGACGGCTATTCTGCGAAAGACGGCATTCCTTACTGGGACAGTGCCGCGCTTAACACGCACAAACTCGGTGATTTCACCAAACGCGCCGCCGATCCGTTCAACGCCCACGAGCCGGTCGACAGTTCCGCTGCCGCCATCGCCGCACAAGGCATGCTCCGTCTCGGCCGCTGGCTCGATGCGAATGGCGAAAAAGCCGCCGGCAAAAAATATTTCCAAGCGGGTCTCACGATCGCCGACACGCTCTTCGCCGAGCCGTATCTTTCCACCGACAAAAAACACCAAGGTCTCCTCTTGCACAGTGTTTATCACCGCCCGAATGGCTGGGATCACGTGCCGAAGGGTCAGAAAGTGCCGTGTGGCGAATCGTCCATGTGGGGCGATTACCACGCGATGGAGCTCGCGCTGCTCATCCAGCGGTTGTCGGAAAATAAATATTACACGTTTTTTTGATCTCAGACGCCAAAGGTGCGCTTCGCTGATGGCGGCGTAAGTCCACCCGTTTTTCGAGACCGCGGTACTAAGCCGCGGTCTTTTTATTTTTAGATAAATACAACCTTTGCGCGTTGCGGGCTGAAATCCTGTGCGCAGTATTACCCGTTGCATGGCCCACGCCGCATTCACTTCTGCAGATTCTGATTTAGTTCCAGTTTTCCAGGCTCGGGCATTGGCCAAAACTTATGGCGAGGGTGAAGCGATGGTCCGCGCATTGGCCGGAGTGGATCTGGAGTGTCGCGCGGGAGAATTGGTCGTCGTGCTCGGAGCTTCTGGTAGCGGTAAATCGACTTTGCTAAATTTGTTGGGCGGGCTCGATACGCCCACGAGCGGCAGTTTATTTTATCGCGGCTGGGATCTGGGTGGCGCCGACGAAGCAGGTTTGACGCGTTATCGGCGCGAAGCGGTGGGCTTTGTTTTTCAATTTTATAATCTGATCCCGAGCCTGACCGCTCGAGAGAACGTCGCGCTGATCACTGAGATCGCCGCCGATCCGATGACGCCAGAAGAAGCGCTTCACATGGTAGGGCTCGGGGCCCGCATGGATCATTTTCCCGCGCAACTTTCCGGCGGCGAACAACAACGAGTCGCGATTGCTCGGGCCATCGCGAAACGCCCCGCCGTCCTCATGTGCGATGAGCCTACGGGAGCGCTTGATGTGAGCACCGGGAAGGCAGTTCTTGAAGCGATTGAGCGGATCAATCGCGAACTCGGCACGCTCACGTTGATCATTACGCATAATTCGGTGATGGCCGAAATGGCGGATCGTGTCCTCACGCTCTCCGACGGTCATATCACAGGCGAAAAACATAATCGTACGCGCGCCGCCGCCAGCACGCTGGCGTGGTAAAGCCTACGCGGATCCTTCATGTCATTGTTGGATCTTAAATTAATCCGCGATCTCCGCGCTTTGAAATCGCAAGCAGCGGCCGTGGCCATCGTCATGGCTTGCGGTTTGGCGATGATGATCATGACGCGCAGCCTCATCGTTTCGTTGGAAACGACGCGCGATGCTTATTACCGCGATAATCATTTCGCCCAAATTTTCTCCCGCCTCAAACGCGCGCCCAATTCCGTCGCGGCCCAACTCGCCGCGATTCCCGGCGTCGCCACGGTACAGACCGGTATCGCGTTATCGGTTACATTGGATTTGCCCGGCGTGATTGAACCCGCGACGGGGCTGATCCAATCGCTCCCCGAGCAAGGCGAACTCACGCTGAATCGGCTGCATCTTCGCGCTGGACGTATTTTAGTAGGGCGTGAATCGACGGGTGAAATTTTAGTCGGAGAAGCTTTTGCGCAGGCGAATCAGCTCAAGCCCGGAGATGAGATGGCGGCGGTGCTTTATGGTCGGCGGCAAAATTTTCGCATCGCGGGCATCGTGCTTTCGCCGGAATTTATTTTTGAAGCCCCGCCTGGTTCCGCGTTGCCCAACAATAAAACGTACGGAGTTTTTTGGATGCCGTACAAGGAGCTCGCGCGGGCCAGTAATCTCGATGGAGCGTTCAATCAGCTTTCCTTGCGCTTGGTGCCCGGAGCGTCTGAGCCGGCGGTGATCGCGGCGGTCGATAGCATCTTGCGGCCTTACGGCGGCCGCGGTGCTTATGGTCGTGCCTCGCATCCTTCCCACACGCGCTTGCGCGATGAAATTAATATTCTCAACGGACTCTCCATCGGGTTTCCGCTGGTTTTTCTTAGTGTCGCGGCCTTCATGACGAATGCGGTCATGAGCCGGCAGATCACGTTGCAACGTGAACAGATCGCGATCTTGAAGGCTTTTGGTTTTTCTAACGGCGAGATCGGCCGGCATTATCTTAAATTTTCTATCGTGATCGTCGCCAGCGGCACGGCGCTCGGGGTTTTAGGCGGAGTAATTTTGGGGGAACGGTTGGTGGATTTGTACCATGTTTTTTTCCGGTTTCCGGCGCTGAAATTCCAACTCGCATCGACCGTCGTGGTCTTGGCGGTTTTGGTGAGTTCGATTGCGGCGATCATCGGCGTCGCGGGCTCGGTGCGGGCGGCGGTGCGACTGCCGCCGGCGGAGGCGATGCGGCCTGAGCCGCCGTCGAGCTATCGACCCGCGCTGGTGGAGCGTTTGGGTTTTGGCCGGCTGTTTACGGTGACGTTTCGGATGGCGTTGAGAAATATCGAACGCCGGCCGGTGCGTGCGTCGCTCACGGTGGGTGCGTTGGCTTTGGCGACGGGAATTTTGATCGTGCCCAATGCGTTTCGCGACGGCATCGGTCACGTGCTCGATTATCAGTGGGATTTGATTCAACGGCAGACGGTGATGGTGTCGCTTATTGAGCCGAGTCCGGCGCGCACGTTGGCGGATTTCAAGGCGTTGCCGGGGGTGATTTTGGCGGAGCCGGTGTGCGGGGCGGCGGTGGAGTTGCGCGCGGGCAATCAATTTCGACGCTTAAGCATCACGGGTTTGCCGGCGCAGGCGGAGCTGTATCGCGTGATGGATAGCAACGGGCGTCAGATCACTCTGCCGCCGGAGGGAATCGTTATCTCTAAAAAGTTGGCGGAAGTTCTCGGCGTAAAAATCGGTGAAACGCTTTTTGTCCGCGGATTGGAGGGTAAGCGCGTGGAATTTTCGGTGCCGGTGACCGGATTATCCGAGGATTTTGCGGGGACGGCGGCATACATGGAAATTGGGGCGTTGAGTCGTCATCTGGGTGAAGGCGATCGGATCAATGCGGCTTATCTGACCGTGGGAGCTGGGCAATGGAATGAATTTTTGCGCGCGATGAAGGCTTCGCCGCGCGCCGGCAGTGTGGTCGTGAAAAATAAAATCCGGCAGGGATTTCGTGAGACGACGGCCAAGAGCATCGGTCTGTTGCAGCAGATTTATCTGACCTTTGCCGCCGTGGTGGCGTTTGGCATCGTTTACAATAGTGCGCGGATTTCGCTCAGCGAACGTCAGCGCGAACTCGCGACGTTGCGGGTGATCGGATTTACGCGTGGCGAAGTGGCGACGGTTTTAGTGGGTGAGTTGGTGATGCTCACGTTGATCGCGTTGCCTTGTGGTTTGTTGATCGGGTCGGGTTTTGCGCGCGTGATTTTGATGACGGTGAACACGGAGTTTGTGCGTTTGCCGTTGATTCTCACGGCGCAGAACTACGCGTTTGCGGTGTTGGTCGTGGCAGTAGCTTCGTTGGTCTCGGCGTTGCTCGCTTGCCGGCGGCTTGATCAATTGGATTTGGTGGGTGTGCTGAAGGCCCGCGATTAATTTTTATTTCTTACCTATTTTATCATGAAAGCATCTTCGTCTTCGCGGGTTGAACCTGGGGTTAAGAATAAAAAAAGTTCGGAGGCGCGGCGTTGGTCGCGCTGGCTGCCGTGGATTGTGGGCAGCGGATTGCTGGCGCTCATTGTGGTGGGGTTGTTGCCGAAGCCTTTGCCGGCGGAGATCGCGGTCGTGGCGCGCGGTGATTTGCGGGTGACGGTCAATGAGGAGGGGATGACGCGGGTAAAAAATCGTTATGTGATCGCGAGCCCTGTGGCGGGACAGTTGCGGCGGATTGATTGGAAGCCCGGTGCGGTGGTGGAGGCGGGTAAGACGGTGCTCGCGGTCTTGGAATCGGGCGGCGCGGATATTTTGGATGCGCGTAGTCTCGTGCAGGCCGAGGCGCGGGTGCGGGCTGCGGAAGCGGCGGTCGCGCAGGCTCTCGCTCAACGGGCGCGCGCGGTTGCGAATGCGAATTTGCAGCGCGAGGATTTCGCGCGGCAGAAGCAGTTGTTCGCTAGTGGGGCGTTGTCGCGGCAGGAATTTGACGCGGCGGAAACGCGAGCCACGACGACCGCGCAAGAGGCCCGGGCGGCGGAGTTCGCCGGGCAGATCGCGGAGTTTGAAGCGGCGCAGGCGCGGGCCTTGTTATTGCGCGGACAACCTGCGGGTGCGGGGGCGCGAGGTGAGCCTTTGGTGATTTTATCGCCCGTGAGCGGGCGGGTGTTGCGAGTGATGCAGGAGAGCGAGCGACTCGTGCCGGCGGGTTTTCCGTTATTAGAAGTGGGTGATCCGACTGATCTCGAGGCGCGCATCGAGGTGCTTTCGCGGGACGGGGTGGCGATTCAACCCGGCGCGCGGGTACAGCTCGAACAATGGGGCGGGCCGGTGGCGTTGAACGCGCGGGTGCGCGTGGTGGAGCCTTCGGCGTTTACTAAAGTCTCGGCGTTAGGCGTCGAAGAACAGCGCGTTTATGTGATCGTTGATTTTACCGATCCGCTTGAGGTGCGGCGGTCGCTGGGTGATAATTATCGGGTCGAGGCGCGGATTGAAACGTGGTCGGGACAAAACATTTTGAAGGTGCCGTCGGGTGCGTTGTTTCAACGTGGCGCGCAGTGGCAGACGTACGTCGTGGAGGGTAAGCGGGCGGTGTTGCGCACGGTGCGGGTGGGTCGCAGCAGTGGCCGGGAGACGGAAATCTTGGAAGGTTTAACTGAGGGGCAAAACGTGGTGATTTATCCAGGAGATCAGATCGCCGACGGTTCGCGGATTAAGCCGATCGTGGTGGCGTATTGAGATTAGCCCTACGCTCCCCCCGCCCTGCCCACTATTCTGCGACGCGACGCGCGCGCTTGAGTTGAGCTCCGTGATTTAGGGGAATAGCCAGGTGGCGAGCCACGAATCTCCGTCGCGCACAAATACGCGGCGGTCGTGATGGCGGAAAGGGCGTTGTCGCCAGAATTCAATTTTCTCAGGCACGACGCGGTATCCATTCCAGTAGGACGGGCGCGGTACTTTGCTGAGGCTAAATCGGAGGGTGTTGAGCGCGACGGCTTGTTCGAGTTCGAAGCGATTGTGCATGGGTTGAGATTGGCGCGAGGCCCAGGCGCCGATCTGACTCAGTCGCGGACGGGTCGCAAAATACGCATCGGCTTCGGTGGCCGTGGTGGCTTCGACCGTGCCTTCGATGCGGATTTGGCGTTCGAGTTTTGCCCAATGAAAGCACAGCGCGACTCGAGGATTGGTGGCGAGATCACGGCCTTTGGGACTGGTGGTGTGGGTGTAAAAAATAAATCCGTGCGTGTCGGCGTGTTTCAGTAGGACCATGCGAACGGCGGGTCGGCCCGTGGCGTCGGCGGTCGCGAGGGCCATGGCGGTGGGATCGGCCGGTTCGTGTTTTTGCGCGTGGGCGAGCCAAGTTTGAAATAGAATAAAAGGATCGGTCGTGGCGTCCATGTGGGTTAGTTTGCTGGGTTTGGGCCGAGCTGGCTCGGCGGGTATTGGCGAAGGGTGGGCGTAGATTGGCGATTCGGGTTAAAGGGTTGAGATGGCTTTTGACTTGGCGCGGATGGGTGGCGGGCGTTGGTTCGCTGCGCGATGTCACGACATGTTGAAACGATTGCTGCTTTAGCTACGCCGGTGGGCACTGCCGCGATTGCGTTGGTGCGGGTGAGTGGGGCGGAGGCGGGGCGGGTGGCGCGGGAGATTTTCGGCGTCGTGCCGCAGGCGCGTCGGGTGCGTCATGGGGATTATCGGGACCGCGCGGGGGTGGTGTTGGATGATGTGGTGTGGGTGTTTTTTGCGGGGCCAGGGAGTTACACGGGCGAGGATACGTTGGAAATTTCCTGCCATGGTAATCCTTACGTGGCGCAGCGGGTGTTGGAGGATTTGTTGGCGCGGGGGTGTCGTGCGGCGGAGCCGGGCGAATTCACGCAACGGGCTTTTCTGGGCGGTAAAATGGATTTATCTCAAGCTGAGGCGGTTATGGATTTAATCCAGGCGCGCAGCGAACGCGCTTTGGTGGCGGCTAATCGACAATTACGGGGCTCTTTAGGGCGCCAGATGGCGGTATTGATTGACGCGCTGTTGCTCGGATTAGCCCGCGTGGAGGCTTATATTGATTTTCCGGATGAGGATTTGCCGCCGGAGGATCGGGCGGTGGTGGCGGCGCAGGTGGCGGACGTTCTACGTGGAACGGAGCGCTTGTTGGCGACGAGTCACTATGGCGAGGTCTTGCGGCATGGGATTAAGACCGTGATTATCGGCGAACCTAATGCTGGAAAAAGTTCATTGTTAAATTGTTTAGTGGGGCGTGATCGGGCGATTGTGAGCCCGGAACCGGGGACGACGCGTGATTTTATCGAGGAAGTCGTGAATATCGGCCCTCATTGCCTTCGTTTGATCGATACGGCGGGTTTGAATCCCGCGCCTGGTGTGGTGGAAAAACTCGGCATTGAAAAAACCTTCGAAATCGCAGGCGAGGCGGATCTTTTTATGGTAGTGATGGCGGTTAACTCCCCTACCCTTTTGCTGGATAATGTTTTAAGAGAAAAACTTCGGCCTGAAAACACCTTGGTGGTGTGGAATAAAATCGATCTGGCGCCTGCGCCCGTTTTGGCGGATAGCTGGAAGGGTTTATCCACGATCGAGGTTTCGGCGGTGACGGGATCGGGTTTAGAGGGATTGCGGACGAAGATCATCGCGTTGTCCGATGGCCTGACGCCCGCGGTCGGCGAGGATGTGGTGGCAATCAACGCTCGTCATGCGCAAGCGCTCAAACAGGCCCGGGCCGATCTCGCGGCGGCGGCGGAAAAACTCGCCGCGGGCGAAGCGGCTGAGTTGTTGGCCAGTGACTTGAGGGGCGCTTTGGCGGCGCTGGGCGAGATATCCGGCAAGGTGGATAACGAGCGGATGCTGGACGCTTTGTTCGCCAATTTCTGCATTGGTAAATAAGATTTTGTTTTTGCATTATAATGATTTACAATAAGATACCGTTCGATGTGATTGTGTGTGGTGCGGGTCATGCGGGCGTGGAAGCGGCGCTCGCGGCGGCGCGTATGGGGGCCTCTACCCTACTCCTCACGGGCAACATCGATACCATCGCCCAAATGAGTTGTAATCCCGCGATCGGCGGTCAGGCCAAGGGGCAGATGGTGCGTGAGATCGATGCCTTGGGTGGTGAGATGGCGATCAATACCGACGTCACTGGGATACAATTTCGGTTATTGAACGAGTCGAAGGGCGCCGCTGTGCAGTCGCCCCGCGCCCAATGCGATAAAAAGGCTTATCAGTTTCGGCTGAAGCACACCTTAGAGCTGCAAACCAACCTGCGGGTGTTTCAGGCAACCGTGACCGAGTTGGTCTACGAGGCCGGCAAAGTTGTCGGCTGCCGCACGAATTTAGATATCGAATTCCGCGGTCAAACGGTCGTCGTTACCACCGGGACGTTCTTGCGCGGGCTCATGCATATCGGCCAAAACAAGAATGAAGGCGGTCGACTCGGGGATTTCAGCGCAAAAACGCTATCGGCGAGCTTTTTGCAGGCGGGAATTGAGCTGCAGCGGCTTAAAACCGGCACTCCGCCCCGTTTATTGGGCCGCAGCTTGGATTTTACTCGGATGCAGGAGCAAAAAGGCGACGAGCGCCCCACTCTCTTTGCCTTTCATGATACGCGCGATCCTCAAGATTTGTTCCACGTGGAACAAACGGGTGAACGGCGCCTGGGTTGGCAGCCCGGTTGTGAACAAGTCTCATGTTGGATGACTCACACGACCGCGGAAACGGCCGATATTGTGCGCCGTAATCTCAGTAAATCGGCGATGTATAGCGGCGAAATCGAAGGCGTTGGCCCTCGATATTGTCCCAGTATTGAGGATAAATTCGTGCGCTTTGCCGATAAACCGCGGCATTTGCTTTTCCTCGAACCTGAGGGTCGCTCGACCAACGAATTTTATGTGAATGGTTTGTCAACAAGTCTGCCGTTCGAGGTTCAGTTGGAGATGGTTCAAAGTATTCCGGGCTTGGAGCGCGCGGAATTATTGCGGCCGGCTTATGCGGTAGAATATGATTTTGCCCCGCCGACCCAGTTGTTTCCCTCGCTCGAATCCAAGAAGGTCGAAAATCTCTTTTTCGCCGGTCAGATTAATGGGACTTCGGGTTACGAAGAAGCGGCGGCGCAGGGTTTGGTGGCGGGCGTCAATGCCGTGCAAAAGGCGAGGGGAGGGCAACCGCTGGTGATGCAGCGCCACGAGAGCTACATTGGGGTTTTGATCGACGATCTTGTAACCAAGGGCACGAATGAGCCTTATCGCATGTTTACGAGTCGGGCGGAGCACCGGTTGTTGTTTAACCATAGCAGCGCAGAGTTGCGGTTGGGGCACCATGCGAAGGAGCATGGATTAATCAGCGCCAGCCGTAGCGAGCGAATTCAACAGAAGCGGGAACGGATTCAACACTGGCTGGCTATCTTTGAAAAACAGCGCACGCAGGGCGAAACTTGGGGTGATAAAATGCGGCGGGGCGGGGCAGGGGTGGATACGCCGGAATTATTTAACCAAGAGTCGCATGAGATTCGGCAAGAGGTTATTTATAACGTTGTTTATCAAGGATATATAGAAAGAGAACATCGGCACGTGAAGAAATTAAGTCAGATTGAAAAAATCCGTCTGCCGGCGGATTTGGATTATCTTGCCGTGCGTGGTTTGCGGCGTGAATGCGCGCAGAAATTGGCGACGTTTAAGCCGTTTAATCTGGGTCAAGCGAGTCGAATCAGCGGCATAAATCCTTCTGATATAAGTGTTTTGATGATTTTAATGGAATCGACCCACGCGGACTGATCGCTCGTGTTCCGTTTTTTAACCGCGAAAACTTCATAAAACTGTGGAAAACGCCCTGCGCACCGCTGCGTACGTCTCGAAAGTTGCAGAACGACAAGTCGCTCTCAAAGCGACGAGTGCGACGTTATTGGCGGGGGTAGGGGCGTGTGTGTTGGAAATCGGCGCGGGGCATGGACATTTTTTGACGGCTTATGCGGCAGCGCACCCCGAGCGGACGTGTGTCGGTTTGGATATCATCGCCGAACGCGTAGAGCGGGCGAATCGGAAAAAAAACCGCGCGCGTTTGGCTAATCTTCACTTCCTGCACGCGAGCGCGGAGGATTTTTTGGCGTCGTTGCCGGAAAATGTCCGATTTGCGGATGTTTTTGTGTTGTTTCCGGATCCTTGGCCCAAGCGCCGGCATCATAAAAACCGGCTGATGCAGGCGGATTTTCTCTCACAAATCGCGGCCAAAGCCGGGCAGGGGCTGCGACTTTATTTTAGAACCGACGACAGCGATTATTTTGCCGCGGCGAGAGCGGTGGTGATGGAACATCCAGCGTGGCAAGTCTTAGACGCACCTTGGGCGTTTGAATATGAGACGGTTTTCCAAGAGCGAGCGACGGGGTTTCATTCACTAGTGGCGTGCCTGAAGGGCTGAGTGGGACGTAGAATTTGGGCTAAACTACGATCTAAATAAGAGGATAAGCCCCGCTTAACCCAGATAATGGATTTGGTTTTCGAGATTGACACAGTAAGATATTTTGGGCCAATTTTATTCTCTTTTATTTAACCTCTGAAGCCGTGCTGCGCGCCATGTCCCGAGTCCCTAAGCTCGTATTTCTCTTTATCTTGCTACTGACCGCTCAAACCGGATTTGCGAGCGAAGGCGCTAGCGTGTCCCCGATGGCCAGCAAATTGCAGGATTTTGGTGGGGGTTGGGCTATCACCAACAGCATGATTACGGGGTGGGGGGTTTCGGCCGCTATCATTATTTTTATATCATGGCTCGTGGGTAAACCTTCAGTTTTACCCTCCAAAGGTCAGGCGGTCATCGAATCGTTGATCACCGCTTTGCGTGATCTTTTAGAACCGATAGTAGGCAAGAAAGCATTCCCGTTCGCGTTTCCGCTGCTCGTTACTTTTTTCATTTTCATATTAATGCAAAATTGGATGGGCCTACTCCCGGGTGTGGGCACGATCGGACTTGGACACTATATTAACGGGCAATTTCATATCACCAAACCCTTCATCCGACCCTTCACCAGCGATTTCAACAGCACGATTGCATTGGCGGGTATTTCGTTTGGCGCTTGGTTGATTATCATTTTCAAGTTCGCTGGACCTAAACTAATTATACAGGATATTTTTGGTAATAAAGCTAACAAGAGCGAGACTCCAATTGCTCTTTATTACGTATTATCGCTGGTCTTTATCATCGTCGGTTCGATTGAGATTATATCAATTTGCATCCGGCCTTTTACGCTTTCCGTGCGTCTTTTCGGTAATGTTTTCGGAGGAGAAAATCTGCTCCATGGCACAGGCTTTTTCTTTATCTTTTATTTTATGGAGCTGCTAGTGGGCCTTATCCAAGCTTTGGTTTTCACTCTCCTCAGCTCCGTATACATTGGATTAATTTGTAATCATGGAGACGACCACGGTCACGCCGAGGAGCACTCCGAAGCTGCTCATTAATTTTTAAACTTTATCGCCGGGAGCGTGCTTCGCGTGCGCACGGCGGCAACCACAACCAAAACACATCCCACCCATGATCACCCTCATCGCTGAAATCAACGGCAACATTGCCAGTGCATTCGGTCTTCTCGGCGCCGCTATCGGCGTTGGTATGATCGGAAATAAAGCCGCCGAAGCCGTCGGTCGTAATCCCGGTGCCTCGACCAAGATCCTCGTGCAAGCCATCATCGGTATGGCGCTGGCCGAAGGGCTCGGCGTGCTTGCGCTGTTCCTCGCCAAGTAATTTATATTGGCCGCGTCGTCGATTTGGCGACGCGGCCTATTTATTTCTCCGTAATTTCCATTCGCCATGCTGCCTTCGCTGTTTCTCGCTTTTGTTGAAGCCCCTGTGATTGCTGCGCATGCAGCCCACGCCGCTGCCGCAGAACCCGGCATTGCCGAGAAATTCGGCCTCGAGTGGAAGTATGTTGTTATTCAAGCTATCAGTTTTCTGATTCTTTTCGTCGTTCTGTATTTGAAGGCGATCAAGCCGACCATAGCCGCTATGGACGAACGGGCGCATTCAATTGATGCGGGTCTCAAATATGCCGAAGAGATGAAAAATCGGCTCGCCGCCACCCAGCAGCAGACCGAAGCCGCGCTCAAAGAAGCGCAGCAAAAAGCCCAAGCCATCGTCGCCGAGGCTCAGAAAACGGCCAAAGAATTTGCCGACAAACAGCAGAAAGAAGCGTTCGAAAAAGCCTCAGGCCTCATCGCCAAGGCGCAAGAAGCCATCGAGCTCGAGAAAAAGAAAATGCTCGCAGAAGCTCGCACCGAGATCGCCCGCCTTGTCGTTGCCACCACCGAACGCGTTCTCGCCAAGAAACTCAGCGACGCGGATCGCGCTTCCTACAACGAGACCGCCGCTCGCGAGCTCACGGGCGTTTAATTTTAATAACCCACGCGCTTCGCATGGCCGCCGCCGCAAAACAAGCTCAGCAACTCGCTCGCCAACTCTTTAAATTGAGTGTGGTCGACCACGTTGTCTCCACCGATCGCGTGGCCGGCGTGCTCGCCTACGTTGAAAAACACGCCCCGGCCAACGCCGTGCTCGTGCTGAAGGCTTATCACCGCCTCATCGCCGTCGAACTCGCCAAGAGCGAAGCCCGCGTCGAGCACGCCGGCGTCGTGGCGCCCGCTGCGCTCGCCGCGATTGCTGCTGCGATGACCAAAAAATATAGCCGCCCGATCACCGCCGCCGCGCGCGCGCATCCCGCGCTCCTCGCCGGCTTGCGCGTACGCGTCGGCGACGACGTTTACGAATCCTCCGTTTCCGGCCAACTCGCCGCTCTTTCCCTTTCTGTTTAAAACCCGTTTCCCGAACCCTTCACGCCTTTACCTGAGATGAGCACCGTCCTCGACCAAATCGAACAACAGATCGCCAAGCTCTCGACCAAAGCGGTCAAGAAAAACACCGGCAATATCCGCACCATCGCCGACGGCGTGGCCAAAATCGATGGCCTCTCCGACGTCATGTACAACGAGATGGTCGCGTTCCCCGGCGGCGCCATCGGCATCGCCCTGAATCTTGAAGAGACCGAGGTCGGCTGCGTCATTCTCGGCGACGTCTCCAAGCTCAAAGAAGGCGACGAAGTCACCACCACCGGCAAGCTCCTCTCCGTTCCCGTTGGCAAAGCCCTGCTCGGTCGCGTCGTTGACGCCCTCGGTAACGCCGTTGACGGCAAAGGCCCGATCGACGCCAAAGAAACTTATCCCGTCGAGCGCATCGCGCCCGGCATCATGGCCCGTAAATCCGTGAACCAACCGTTGTTCACCGGCATCATGGCCATCGATTCCATGATCCCGATCGGCCGCGGCCAACGCGAACTCATCATCGGCGACCGTGGCACCGGCAAGACCACCATCGCGATCGATACGATCATCAATCAGGCCAAGATCAACAAAGTCGGTCTCGCCAGCGGTGACGCGAAGTTCCGCCCAGTTTACTCCATCTACGTCGCCATCGGCCAAAAGAGCTCGAACATCGTGCGCACCGTCGCCGCACTCGAAGCCGCCGGTGCCCTCGAGTACACGATCATCGTCGCCGCCACCGCGGCCGATAATCCCGCCAACCAATACATCGCGCCGTATTCCGGCGCGGCGATGGGCGAATGGTTCATGGAAAACGGCATGGATGCGCTCATCGTTTACGACGATCTCTCCAAGCACGCCGTCGCTTACCGCCAAATCTCGCTCATCTTGAAGCGTCCCTCCGGTCGCGAAGCTTATCCTGGCGACGTGTTCTACCTCCACAGCCGCCTCCTCGAACGCGCCGCGCGTCTCGACGGCAAAGGCTCGCTCACCGCGCTCCCGATCATCGAAACCCTCGCGGGTGACGTTTCCGCGTACATTCCGACCAACGTCATCTCGATCACCGACGGTCAGATCTTCCTCGAAACCGATCTCTTCAATCAAGGTATCCGTCCCGCCGTTTCCGTCGGTCTCTCGGTTTCCCGCGTCGGTTCCTCCGCGCAGATCAAAGCCACCAAACAAGTCGGCGGTAAACTCAAGGGCGAGCTCGCCCAGTTCCGCGAACTCGCCGCTTTCGCGCAATTCGGTTCCGACCTCGACGCCAAGACCAAGGCGCAACTCGAACGCGGCGCCCGCATCGTCGAACTCTTCAAACAACCCGCTTTCAGCCCGGCCGCCATCGAGCTCCAAGTCTCGATTCTCTTCGCCATGCAGAAAGGCTTCTTCGACCCGATCGACGCCAAGAAAGTCGTCGCCGCCGCGGCTAACATGAAGAATTTCTTCACGACCCGCAAAGACGCCCTCCTCACGGAAATCCGCAACAAAGCCGCTCTTGATAAAGACCTCGAAGCCAAACTTCAGGCCGCCTGCGACGAGTGGAAATCCGGCTTCACGGCCTAAAACGTTTCGGCTCCTAGCCAACCCCTTTATCTACCGTGGCCTCCACTCGCGACATCCGCCGACGCATCAAGTCGGTCAAAAACACCCGCCAGATTACCAAGGCGATGGAGCTCGTCGCCGCCTCCAAGATGAAGAAGGCGCAGGCCGCCGCTCTGGCCGGCCGCCCCTACGCCCAACTCATGGCCGATATGCTTACGGCGCTCGGTGGCAGCGTGGATGAATCGTTTCATCCGTTTCTCGCGCAACGCGAAGTCAAAACCCGCGGCATTTTGCTCGTCACCACCGACAAAGGCCTCTGCGGCCCGCTCAACGCGAATCTCTTCAAACTCGTCACCGAGATTAAATCTCCGGCCAAGTTTTACGTGATCGGTCGTAAGGGCGCGCAATTCATCGCCCGCACGCAACGCTCCATGGTCGCCGATTTCACGGTGTCCGATCGCGTGGCTTTTAAAGAAGTGAAAGCCGCTTCGGAGTTCATGGTCGCCCAATTTTTAGAAGGCGCGATCGATACGATCGAAGTCATTTATCCCCGCTTCAAAAACACGCTGATTCAAGAGTCGGTCGTGCGTCCGGTGCTTCCGCTCCTCAGCCTGAAGGAAGTCATCGCGGCTTCCCAAGCTGACTCCGGTATCGTGCGCGGCGCTCAATCCGATGATCGCGAAATGTTGTTTGAGCCCAGCGCTCCGCAGGTGCTCGAAGCGTTGATGCCGTTTTTCGTTAACCGCTACATTTATCAATTGGTCCTCTCCGCCAAAGCCTCCGAGCACAGCGCTCGCATGGTCGCGATGAAGACCGCCAAAGATAACGCCACCAAACTCGTCGGCGAACTTTCACTCGAATACAACAAGGCCCGCCAAGCCGCGATCACGCAGGAAATCCTCGAGATCGCAGCCTCCGCGTTCGCCGCCTGATCCCAACTTAGTTTCACGGTCCAAAAATCCCTCTCTC
>Ga0114972_10001258_pt1 | contig 19082 bp, 18 predicted proteins | sample M_140807_EF_Meta_FD_87354 | JGI IMG/M metagenome (GOLD analysis project Ga0114972, IMG submission 87354) | Freshwater microbial communities from Lake Montjoie, Canada to study carbon cycling - M_140807_EF_MetaG | ecosystem: Environmental > Aquatic > Freshwater > Lake | place: Lake Montjoie... | reverse complement strand
TTTAACCGAGATGCCATGATCACCGGCATGCGATTGAATCTCTTCAAACGTTTCGCTCGATGCGAGTAGCGCCTTAGACGGAATGCAACCGACGTTTAAACACGTACCACCCAGGGAAAGCTCACCGTTTGGCGCCCGCCACTTCTCAACGCAGGCAACCTTGAATCCGAGTTGTGCGGCACGGATCGAGGCGATATAGCCCGCAGGGCCAGCCCCGATCACGAGGACATCAAAATTTTGCGACATCGCGCGAACTCCAGTGCAAATTTGACGGGTCGGGCGACCAATTAAAGATCGAGCAGCAACCGGGCTGGATCTTCCAGCGCTTCCTTCATCGCCACGAGACCTAACACCGCTTCGCGGCCGTCAATGATCCGGTGGTCATACGACAACGCCAGATAATTAATCGGACGAACCACGACCTGGCCGTTCTCGACTACAGCCCGATCCTTGGTGGCATGCACACCGAGAATTGCAGCCTGAGGTGGATTAATGATCGGAGTCGACAACATCGAACCAAATACGCCGCCATTACTGATCGAGAAGGTGCCACCGGTCATCTCTTCGATACCGAGTTTCCCCTCTGCCGCCTTCTTGCCGTACTCAGAGATCGTCCGTTCGATTTGCGCAAAGCTCAGCTGGTCTGCACCACGAATGATCGGCACCACCAAACCGCGGGGCGAACCCACCGCAATCCCAATATCAAAATAACCGTGATAGACGATGTCACTACCGTCCACCGATGCGTTCAAAACCGGATACTTTTTGAGGGCCGCAACCGCCGCTTTCACGAAGAAACTCATGAACCCGAGTCGGACTCCATGCTCTTTCTCGAATCGCTCAAGATACTTCTTGCGCAGATCCATGACCGGCTGCATGTTGACTTCATTGAAAGTGGTCAAAATCGCATTCGTTGCCTGCGACTGAAGTAGACGCTCGGCAATTCGGGCGCGCAATCGCGACATCGGAACGCGCTGTTCCGGACGTCCCTCCAGCAATTTGGACGGATCAAGCGCGGCGCGCACCTCGGGGAGGCTGGAACCGGGGACGCCAGTCGGAATCGCCGAGGACGCTAGAACGACTGGTGCCTGGCTCAATGCCGAGGTCACATCGCCCTTCGTGACCCGACCATCCCGGCCGGATCCAACAAGCAATTGGGCACTCAACCCATTCTCTGCCAACAACTTGGCCGCCGCAGGCATGGCGATGTCGCCGTGCTTGCCGCCTACCGGCACAGCGGCTTGCGCCTGACCGGTAACTGACACGGCTGGAGAAGACACGGCCGGCGCTGAACTGGCCGAAGTGGCCAAGGCGGCTGTGGTAGAGGCCGTCGCGGTGGCCTCGGTATCGATGCGGGCAATCAGTTCACCGGCGACGACTGTTCCGCCGTCCCCTTTCAACAGTTCGACGAGGACCCCGGCAGCCGGCGCCGGCAACTCAAGAACGACCTTATCGGTCTCAATGTCGATCAGGTTTTCATCCCGGGCGACTGCGTCACCGACCTTTTTGTGCCAGTTCAGCAAGGTCGCTTCAGCGACGGATTCGGATAGCTGAGGGACGATTACTTCAATCAATGCCATTTTATTTAATTGTTCCTGGGAGGATTAATCACCAAAACCGTCGGCTTCAAATAACCATCAACCGGCTTTCTTCGCTCGGGTTCTTCCGGTTGTCGATTTAGAGTTCGGCTCACCCAGCGCCGCGTTCAGCAGTGCGGACTGTTGAGCATAGTGTTTGTCGTAATAGCCAACAGCTGGCGAAGCCGACGCTGGACGTCCGGCATAGCTGAGATGTTGTTCTGGCGTCAAAGCCGCTTGGAGATACGGCTGGATAAAGGTCCAGCTACCCTGATTCTGGGGTTCATCCTGGCACCAAATAATCTTGGTTGCATTCGGATACTTTCGCAGTTCTTTCGCGAGTGCGGCTTCCGGGAACGGGTAGAGTTGCTCAATCCTCACCAGTGCAACGTCGGTCAATTCACGTTCGCGGCGAGCCAGCGCTAGGTCGTAATAAGCCTTACCGGTTGAAAAGACGACCTTCCGAACCTTCGAGGCATCGAGTCCCGGAGCCGGGTCGGCCATGATGGTGTGAAACTCACCGCGTGCGAGTTCAGATAACAACGAAACCGCTTCCTTGTTGCGCAACAGCGATTTCGGCGTCATCACCACAAGCGGCTTGCGGAAAGGGCGAATCATCTGCCGACGTAACAAATGGAAGATTTGCGCCGGCGTTGAGGGCTGGCAAACCTGCATATTGTTTTCGGCACAAAGCTGCAAGAACCTCTCGAGTCGGGCCGAGGAATGCTCGGGTCCCTGTCCCTCGTAACCATGTGGAAGCAACAACGTGAGACCACATGCACGGCCCCATTTGGTCTCGCCCGATGCAATAAACTGGTCAATCACGACCTGTGCGCCGTTGGCAAAATCGCCAAACTGCGCCTCCCATATGACCAATGTGTTGGGCTCAGCCGAGGCATACCCATATTCAAAACCAAGAACCGCTTCTTCAGACAAAACCGAATCGATGACCGTAAAGACACCTTGCTTCGGAGTCACGTTCTGAAGCGGAATATAGGAACCCGCATCCCACTTCTCGCGATTTTGGTCGTGCAAAACCGAATGTCGGTGCGTGAACGTGCCACGCCCACAATCTTGCCCGGACAGGCGCACGCCATAACCCCCTGCGACCAGCGAGGCAAAGGCCAGGTGCTCACCCATCCCCCAGTCGAGAGGCTGGTCGCCCCGTCCCATCGCACGGCGATCGGCAACAACCTTTTCAACCAGAGGGTGCAATTTGAAACTGTCTGGGATCGACGTGATGCGGTCGGCCAACCGATGAAGCTCCGCCATCGGAATCGCCGTATCCGCTTTGTCGGTCCAGGCACGGTGCAGGAACGGCTCCCAATCGACCCCAAATTTGCCCTTGTAGTTGGACAACACCGGATCAAACGTGTGGCGCCCCTGATCAAATGCAGCGCGAAGATCAAGCGCCATTTGATCCGCGAAACCCGCCTTGATCGCCGCTTGAGCAAGCAATTTGTCCGCGTAGAGCTTGCGCGTGCCCGGATGTTGACCAATCTTCTTGTACATCAGCGGCTGTGTGACGGCCGGGGTATCCTGCTCGTTATGACCGAGTTTGCGGAAACAAATAATGTCGACCACGATGTCTTTCCCGAACTGCATCCGGTAATCGAGAGCGATCTGGGTAGCGAAAACGACCGCGTCGGGGTCGTCACCATTCACGTGCAAGACCGGCGCCTCAATCATCTTGACCACATCGGTGCAATACAAGGTTGAGCGCGAATCCCTCGGATCACTCGTCGTAAAACCAATCTGATTATTGATCACGACGTGAACCGTCCCGCCGGTTCCGTAATATCGGGTTTGGGCGAGGTTAAGGGTTTCCATCACGACACCCTGGCCAGCAAATGCGGCGTCACCATGGACCAGGATCGCGAGGGCCTGTTTGCCCTGACTATCACCCCGTCGATCTTGCCGCGCCCGCACCGAACCTTCGACCACGGGATTCACAATCTCGAGGTGACTTGGGTTGAAAGAGAGCGAAAGGTGGACCGGTCCACCCGGGGTTGAAATATCGCTCGAAAACCCCTGGTGATACTTGACGTCACCGCTCGGTAAATCGTCAGCGTGCTTTCCTTCAAATTCCGAGAACAAATCCTTGGGCATTTTGCCGAGAATGTTCACCAACACATTCAGGCGTCCACGGTGTGCGAGGCCGATCACAATTTCCTGGACGCCTTGCTCGCCGGCCCGCTGAACCAACTCATCCATCGCCGGGATAAAACTTTCTCCGCCTTCGAGGGAAAATCGCTTCTGGCCAACGTATTTGGTATGCAGGTACCGTTCGAGACCTTCGGCTGCGGTCAGGCGCTCGAGAATCCGGGTTCTTTTCTCGGCGGAAAATTGCGGCTTGGCCCGAGAGCTCTCGAGGCGCTCTTGCAACCAACGGCGATGCGTTTGATCGTTGAGATGCATGATTTCCGCGCCGATCGACCCGCAATAGGTCTCACGTAACGCATTCATGATGTCGCGTAAGGGCGCGTTATCAAAACCAAAAAATGTATTCGACGCGGAATACACGTTGGCGTGATCGCCTTCTGTAAAGTCGTAAAAACTGGTCTCGAGTTCGGGAATCCGCGGTCGCTCCTGACGCTTAAGCGGATCCAAATCGGCCCAGCGCGAACCCAGTGTCCGATAGGCAGCAATCAACTGCTGAACATGCACCTGGCGACGAGCGGTTGCCGCATCTCCACCCATCTGGCGGGGCTGCAAGGTTCCCTCGCGGGCCCGCTCGGCAAACGACTCCACCACTGGCGCATGGGCCACGTCGCGCGCGTTCGGGTTGGCGCCGGTGGCAGGGACCAATTGCATCTGGTCAAAATAAGTTCGCCAGCCGGGCGGCACCGATGTCGGGTCATCGAGATAAGACTCGTAGAGCTCTTCGACGTAGGGGGCGTTACCCCCAAAAAGGTAGGAATTTTCCTGAAACGCTTTCATGAACATCTTGTCTACCCCACCCGTCATTATGTTTACCGCTGGCCAATCGGAAGCACCTGGCGCCGGACATTGCCCTTGAACAACTGACGCGGACGGCCGATCTTCTGATCGGGATCAGAAATCATTTCGTTCCAGTTCGCAATCCAGCCAACTGTTCTTGCGAGCGCAAAAATACAAGTGAACAGATCGGTTGGAATTCCAAGCGCCTTCTGGACAATGCCGGAATAGAAATCGACGTTTGGATACAGCTTACGGGTCACGAAATAATCGTCTTCGAGGGCGACCTTCTCGAGCGTCATCGCAAGTTTGAACAGCGGGTCATCCTGCAGACCGAGTTCATTCAAAACTTCGTAGCAGGTCTCCCGCATCAACTTGGCGCGCGGATCAAAGTTCTTGTAGACCCGATGCCCAAAGCCCATCAGCTTGACGCCCGAATGCTTGTCCTTCACCTTGGCAATGAAGTCGCCAATCTTTTCGGCCCCGCCCTGCGCCTGAAGCTCATTGAGCATCAAAAGACAGGCTTCGTTTGCACCGCCGTGCGCCGGGCCCCAAAGCGTTGCCACACCCGCTGCAATACACGCGAATGGGTTTGCCCCGGACGAACCAGCCAAGCGAACGGTACTCGTGGAAGCATTCTGCTCATGATCGGCGTGCAGAATCAAAATCCGGTCCAGAGCCCGCACCAGGACGTCGTTGACCTTATATTCTTCACAAGGGTTTGCAAACATCATCCGCATAAAATTCGCGGAATAACCCAGGTCATTACGGGGATACACGAAAGGCTGACCAATCGAGTATTTGTAGGCCATCGCTACCAGCGTCGGCATTTTTGCGATCAGGCGAATCGCACTGATATACCGATGCTCGAGGTTATAAATATCGAGACTGTCGTGGTAGAACGCCGACATCGCACCCACTGACCCACACAGAACAGCCATCGGATGGGCATCGCGGCGGAATCCCTGAAAAAACCGGGTCATCTGCTCATGAACCATCGTGTGGTATGTCACGCTGGTGACAAACCGCGACTTTTGGTCCGCCGACGGCAGTTCACCATGCAGAAGCAGGTAACAGGTTTCGAGGTAGTCACAACTCACCGCGAGTTCCTCAATCGGATAACCGCGGTACAGCAACTCGCCCTTATCGCCATCGATGTAGGTGATCGCTGACTCACAGGCAGCGGTTGACATGAAACCGGGGTCAAACGTGAATTTTCCGGTCTGCGCGTAGAGCTTCCGGATGTCGATGACGTCAGGACCGATAGTCCCGCTGTAGACGGGGAATTCGGCCCCCGGACTGCCATCGGAAAAGGTGAGAGTGGCTTTTAATTCGTTTGACATCCCGAGTTTCCCCGTCATTAATGATTGAAACTAACCAGCGCGTCGCATTATGCCGTTCGGATCCGGTCGAGAACCGCTTTGATCCCCGCGTGATCGTACTCCGCCGACAGATCTTCACGGCCTAAAATCAGATCGAGCAACGCATTGTCGGACAGATCCATCAGGGTATCGACCGCCTGAACGTCGGAATCGGACAGCGTAGCCTCATGCCGATCCAGGAATCGGGTCATGATCAGATCGTTTTCGAGCATCCCGCGACGACAGCGCCAACGCAAACGGCGGCGGCGAATCGGATCCGCCTGGTGCGCGGCATCGATCGGATCCGCCCGGTGCGCGGACCCACCCAGGTTTGGGCCTTCAGACTGCACGACGAATCATCAGGTCCTTGATTTTCCCGATCGCCCGGGTCGGATTCAGACCCTTCGGGCAAACGTCCACACAATTCATAATGGTGTGGCAGCGGAATAGCCGGTAGGGATCTTCCAGATTATCCAGCCGCTCGCTAGTGGCCTGATCGCGGCTGTCCGCAATAAATCGATAGGCCTGGAGCAAACCTGCCGGGCCGACGAACTTGTCTGGGTTCCACCAAAACGACGGGCAACTGGTCGAGCAGCACGCGCACAAAATGCACTCGTAGAGTCCATTGAGTTCATCACGCTCCTCGGGGGACTGCAGCCGCTCTTTCTCGGGTGGCGCTGCATCGTTGATTAAAAATGGCTTGATCGAGTGATACTGCTTGAAGAACTGCGTCATGTCGACGATCAGATCCCGGATTACCGGCAAGCCCGGCAGGGGCTTCAGAACAATAGGCTCCTTCAGATCACGCAAATTGGTAATGCAGGCGAGTCCGTTCTTCCCGTTGATATTCATCGCGTCAGAACCGCAGACGCCCTCGCGGCACGAACGCCGATACGAGAGCCCTGGGAAAACGGTTTGTTTCATCCGCATCAGTGCGTCGAGCAACATCTTGTCGGTTGGCAACAGCTCAACCTCAAAATCCTGCATCGTGGGACGGGCATCCCGGTCCGGGTCGTATCGATAAATCGAAAAGCGCACTGTTCGGTTAGCAACAATTGCTGTACTCATCAAACTCTCCAGCCAAACATTCGGGCAAAAATGGGGAACCCTGCTTAAAACGTGCGCGCCTTGGGCGCAAACGTCTCAACCGTCATCGGCTTCAGATTGACCGGCTTGTAGGACATGCGGTTGCCCTCGCTGTAGTACATCGAATGCTTCATCCACTGGGCATCATTGCGCTCTGAAAAATCACGGTGGGCATGCGCTCCACGGCTTTCTTTGCGGGCATCCGCCGAGATCATCGTGGCCTTGGCCGTCTCGACCAAATTGTCCAGCTCGAGCGCCTCGACGCGAGCGGTATTGAACACCTGGCTCTTGTCACCGAGGTGGACACGCTGCGACCGCTCTGCCAATTCAAGAATTCGAGAGACCCCTTGAGCCATTCGCTCCGATGAACGGAAAACTCCGCAATGCGCCTGCATTGTCTTCCGAATGTCGTTGGCCACTTCCTGAACGTTTTCGCCAGAACTTGTCCCATTGAGTTTCGCCAAACGGGCCAAGGAGAAATCCCCTGCTTCCCGGGGCAATTCTTTGTGGGGTCGGTTAGCGAGATGCTGGTCAACGATGTGCATCCCGGCCGAACGACCGAAGACCAGGAGGTCGAGCAATGAATTGGTACCGAGTCGATTCGCGCCGTGCACACTCACGCAAGCACACTCACCAATGGCGTAAAGCCCCGGGAGCACCGTCGAGGGATTATCGCCCTTTGGTACCACGACCTGGCCGTGGTAATTAGTCGGTATTCCGCCCATCTGATAATGAATTGTGGGCACGACCGGAATCGGCTCTTTAATGGGATCGACGTTCGCAAATTTAATCGCAATCTCGCGAATACTCGGCAGCCGCTTCATGATCGTCTCGGCGCCGAGGTGATCGAGCTTTAGCAGCACATAGTCGCCATCAGGACCACATCCACGCCCTTCCTGGATCTCCTGATCCATTGAGCGGGAGACGAAATCGCGCGGTGCGAGGTCCTTAAGAGTTGGCGCGTAGCGTTCCATGAAGCGTTCGCCGTGCTTGTTCAACAGGATTCCGCCTTCGCCACGCACGCCTTCAGTCACCAACACCCCGGCACCAGCCACACCAGTCGGGTGGAACTGCCAGAATTCCATGTCCTCGAGGGGGACGCCGGCACGGGCGGCCATCCCCATGCCGTCTCCCGTGTTAATGAACGCATTGGTCGAGGCTGCCCAGATCCGGCCGGCGCCGCCAGTAGCTAGGACCGTGGTTTTGGCCTCTAGCACCATGACCTCGCCAGTCTCCATTTCGAGAGCCACCACACCAACGACATCGCCATCGGCGTCCCGGATCAGGTCGAGTGCCATCCATTCCACGAAGAACTGCGTGCGCGCGCGGACATTGCGCTGATACAGCGTATGCAACATCGCGTGCCCTGTACGGTCTGCGGCGGCGCAGGCACGCTGAACGGGCTTTTCACCAAAGTTGGCGGTGTGACCACCAAAAGGCCGTTGATAAATCGTGCCATCCGGATTCCGGTCGAACGGCATCCCGAAGTGTTCGAGTTCATAGACCACCTGAGGTGCCATCCGGCACATGAATTCGATCGCGTCCTGGTCGCCGAGATAATCCGACCCCTTCACGGTGTCAAACATGTGCCAGTACCAGTTGTCTTCGCTCATGTTGCCCAGCGAAGCCCCAATCCCCCCCTGTGCCGCCACGGTATGGGAGCGGGTTGGGAATACCTTGGACAAAACCGCGACATTCAATCCCGCTTCGGCGAGTTGAAGCGAGCAACGCATCCCGGACCCACCGGCGCCAACCACCACCACATCGAATTTGCGACGCTGCAACCCATTAGCGAGTTTGGTTAAAACTTCAGCCATGTTCAAAGACTCCAGAGAATGATCACCAACCAGCAGCCATACCCCGCCAGCAGCAGAACGGTGCCTGCCTGAAGCGCGAGCCGGATTCCGGTGGGCTTGATGTAATCCATAAAGATGTCGCGAATTCCCACCCACGCATGGTAGAAAAGCGCCGCGCCCGCCAGCAGGGTGGAGACCTTCATAAACGGGTGCACAAACAACGTGGCCCAGTTGCCGTAATTGAACTCAGGCAACCGCAGCACGGCAACGATCAAAATGATGGTGTAAATCACCATCAGGACCGCCGATAAACGCTGTAACAACCAACTGCCGATCCCGTAGTGGGCACCGGTCACAATCCTTTGCGTTGACATGTTTGGCTCCTAAATCAGTAGAGACCAAACAGCGAGCCGGCGACCACCAGGGTCAAGGCAAGGCTGATGGCAATAACCGCTTTGGCGGAATTTGCTGCGGATCCTTTCTCGAGGCCCACGTGGTTGTCGAGGAGGAGATAACGAATCCCGGCCACAAAGTGATGGCAAAACGCCCAAAGCATGGCTAGTAGCACCAGCTTTACAGCGGGGTGGGCAACTGCCGCCCGAAAGCGCTCAAAACCGAGTTCAGAAATCAGGCTTTCCTGAAACAACCAAAGAATGAGCGGGAGTCCAACCAAGAACAATAAGGAGCCGCTGATCCGATGCAGAATCGAGACAATCCCGGCGATCGGTAAGCGATAACCCAGAATCTGGGTGATATGAATGTTCCTGTAGACGGGACGCTTTGCGGCCTGACCAGCCATGGTGACTCCTCGGAACAGCAGGTAAAGCGTCATATTTTGCAACCAAACCAGCCGACCGACCAACGACTTCCAGCGCACCGAGTGGGGCGGAAACCCAGACCTGACGCCATCGGGGGCCTGCAAGCCAACTTCTGCGACACCGGGTCGCACAAATGTGATCACCTTGCGGACACCTCCCTGTCGGTTCTAAAGTGGCGGCCAAGCGTATGCATTCCACTCCCTTCCCTCCACGAGCGCAGGCATGAACAAATCTCCAAAACGAGTTGCAATCACGGGCGCAGCCGGTCAAATCGGTTATTCGCTGCTTTTTCGGATCGCCAACGGTGATCTTCTGGGCAAAGACCAGCCCGTCATCCTCCAACTCCTCGACATCACCCCCGCGCTGGCTGCGGTGAAGGGCGTGGTGATGGAGCTTGAAGACTGCGCGTTCCCGCTCCTGGCGGGCGTCGTCATTACCGACGACCCCACTGTGGCTTTCCGCGACGTTGATTACGCATTGCTGGTCGGTGCCCGGCCGCGCAGCAAAGGCATGGAGCGTAAAGATCTTCTTGAGGCCAACGGAGCGATCTTCACGGTGCAGGGCCGAGCGCTCGATCAGGTCGCCTCGCGCGATGTGCGGGTCCTGGTGGTTGGCAACCCAGCCAACACCAACGCCTACATCGCGATGAAATCTGCCCCGAGCCTGCCGAAAAAGAACTTCACCGCGATGTTGCGGCTCGACCACAACCGCGCCCTGAGCCAACTCGCAGCTAAAGCTGCGTGTCCGGTCGCCTCAATCGAGCACCTCGCGGTCTGGGGTAACCACTCGCCAACGATGTACGCCGACTACCGCTTTGCGACGTCGGGCGGCCAGGCGCTCCCCGGAATCATTAGCGATGAAGCCTGGAATCGCGAGGTCTTCTTGCCAACCGTTGGTAAGCGCGGAGCCGCCATCATCGAGGCCCGCGGCCTGTCCTCGGCCGCTTCGGCCGCCAATGCCGCGATCGACCATGTCCGCGACTGGGCGTTGGGTACCGGCGATCGCTGGGTCACCATGGGAATCGCCTCGGATGGCTCCTACGGCATCCCTGAGGACGTCATGTTTGGCTACCCAGTGACATGCGCGAATGGTGAGTACCACATCGTTCAAGGCCTCGAGATCGATGAGTTCTCGCGTTCACGGATCAACATTACACTGGCCGAACTCGAAGAAGAGCGTGCCGGTGTCGCTCATCTTCTGAGCTAAATCTAGCGCGTACTCCTTTAGACCATTGAGCACTCGATCCACGGTCGCCCATCCCAACGACGTCTTGCTGGATGGCGGGCGCGACCATCGCGTCCTGCCCTCGGTCGACCACTATTGCGGCACCGAGGCCCGCATTGCGAAGGCACTCGCCTTACAGGCGGCTTCGGCAGCGAGACCCTGGCCCACCTTTGATGTCACCGCCGACTGTGAAGATGGGGCGCTTGCCGGAGCGGAGGCCCAACAGGCTGATCTCGTGGGTTCAGCCATTGATTCAGACGCCAATCATTTCAACCGGGTTGGCGTTCGCGTGCACCCGCCAGGTTCTGTTTTTTTTCAAAGTGACCTTGAGCGCATTCTCAAGAAATCGGCCGACCGGGTTGCCTACATCACTCTGCCCAAGATCGACTCGGCCGATCAGTGCCGTCAGGCGATCGACGAAATTGACCGCCTGACAAATCGACATGTCACGACTCGCGAGGGCAAAATCCCGGTGCACGTGTTGATCGAGAGCCCCTTGGCATTGCGCGATGTCGACGCCATCGCCCAACATCCGCGGGTCGAATGCCTTTCATTCGGTCTGATGGATTACGTCAGCGCATTTCAAGGAGCGATCGCAGATGACGCCATGACCAGCCCAGGGCAGTTTGAACATCCACTGGTCCGCGCGGCGAAAATTCAGGTTTCGCTGGCCGCCCATGCACACGGAAAGGTCGCGTCGCACAACGTCAGCATCATTCTTGACGCGCCCGAACTGGTGGAGGGCGAAGCCCGTCGAGCCGCTGACGAGTTTGGCTTTACCCGAATGTGGAGCATTCACCCAGCTCAAATCGCCGTCATCTTGCGTGGCCTTGCCCCATCGACCCGCCTGATCGGCGAGTCTGCTGACATTCTTCTGGCAGCCCGCGCCGCGTCGTGGGCACCCGTGTCGTGGTCAGGGCGCCTGCACGATCGCGCCAGCTACCGGTTTCATTGGCAGCGTCTGCGCCGGGCCCATCAGGCGGGTAGTCCAATCCCGCCTGCGGCCCAGTCTGCTTTTTTCTGATCAACGATGATCACCCGCAACCCCAATAGTCTTGTTCGGGTTGCGTCTCTGTGCGTCAGCGCTCTGCTGATCATCGACGGTACAGGATGCGCATGGCGTCGTTCGAATCCTGCGGCGGCAAATGGTTCGACCTCTTCGCCGGGAGCTGCGCCATTGTCGCCTTCGGTCACAGCGCCAGCACCAGTGAGTCAGGGCGGCGCCCCCGTGCCGCCAGCGAGAGGGCCAAACAACGCACCACTTTCTGGTCCCCCGATCCCGAGGAATAGCGATAGCACCCCGAGCAGCACACCCACAGGGACACCGTCGAGCCAAGTCCTGATTCCTGCGGAAACCGCAGCGGCGCCAACGCCCGTGACCGCCCTGCCCCCGGCAAAAATCGATCACCGAAAGCACGCAGGCAACTACCACTGCGATCACGGACGTTCAATGCGAATCGAGGCTGTTGCAGACCAGCCCGATGTCATTTTATTGACATGGCAGGGAACACAACATCGGCTCGAACGGGTCCACAGCAATAGCGGTGCTGAACGCTTCGAGGAACTGTCGACAGGCTTGGTCTGGATTCTGATCCCTGGCAAAGCCATGCTGTTAAGCACGAGTCAGGGCCGCGCATTGGCCAACGAATGTCATCTTTGATGCAAGCCGTGCGAACCGCCTGCTATGGCAACCCCAAAAACCTGCCCGAACCTGACCAGGTCCTATCCGACATCGCCGATTATGTTCTTGAGTTTGAAATCAACAGCGACTTGGCGCTCAGAACGGCTCAAGCCTGCCTGATTGACACGCTGGGGTGTGGTCTCGAGGCGCTCGAGTACCCGGAGTGCACGAAGCTTCTGGGTCCGATAGTCCCTGGAACGATCGTCCCCAATGGCGCACGGGTGCCCGGTACTCCATTCCAACTTGACCCGATCAAAGCGGCATTTGACATCGGCACCACCATCCGCTGGCTCGATTTCAATGACACCTGGCTTGCCGCCGAGTGGGGACATCCGTCGGACAATCTCGGCGGCATTCTGGCGACTGCAGACTGGCTGAGCCGAACCGCCGTAGCGGCTGGAAAAGTGCCGCTCACCATGCGCCAGGTGCTCGACGCAATGATCATGGCGCACGAGATTCAGGGCTGTCTCGCGCTTGAGAACGCATTCAATCGGGTTGGTCTCGATCACGTGATACTGGTCAAGGTTGCATCGACCGCCGTCGTCGGAAAGCTGCTCGGCCTCGATCGAAACTCACTCATCAATGCCATCTCAAATGCCTGGATTGACGGGCAAGCGCTGCGGGCTTATCGGCATTCGCCGAACACCGGATCGCGAAAAAGTTGGGCAGCCGGCGATGCGACCAGTCGCGCAGTACGCCTGGCCCTCATCGCCAAGACCGGCGAAATGGGTTACCCAACGGCGCTTTCTGCCAAGGAATGGGGTTTCTACGACGTTCTGTTCAAAGGTAATGCGTTCAAGTTCCAGCGACCGTACGGAACCTACGTGATGGAGAACGTCTTATTCAAAATTTCGTACCCTGCCGAATTTCATGCGCAAACAGCGGTCGAATGTGCGATAACTCTGCACCGCCAATTGGCCGCTCGAGGTCAGTCAGCAGCCGACATTCAGTCCATCACGATTCGGACACATGAGGCCTGTCTGCGCATAATCGACAAACAAGGGCCCTTGAGTAACCCCGCCGATCGGGACCATTGCATTCAATACATGGTCGCGGTCGCGCTGCTTTTTGGTCGCTTGAATGCGGCTGACTATGAGGAGAGCGTTGCTGCGGATCCACGAATCGATGCGCTGCGCGAGAGAATTCGATGCGTCGAGGATCTTGCGTTCACGCGGGACTATCACGATCCGAATAAGCGATCGATCGCCAATGCCCTAGCCGTGCGCCTTGATGACGAAACCGAATTGTCAACGGTCACTTGCGAATACCCGATTGGTCATGGGCGTCGACGTGATGAGGGGATCCCCATCCTGATCGACAAATTCAAGACTAACCTTGCCAGGCGCTTCCCATTGAAGCAACAGCATCGAATTCTTGATATTTCGCTGAACTTGGACGCCTTGTGTGCCACGCCAGTGAACGAATACGTTGATCTCTACGTGATTTGACCTTGCTAAAATAATAATTCAAAAATCCGAGATTACCCCAGGGCTTGAATCGGAATCCGAGCTCGAGTTGACCTAAGTAAGAAAGCACGCGGCGGCTCGCAGCACCTGGGTCAGCGTCGTCGTAAATCTCTTTTTGAGCGGCGGACAGGTAGCCGCCGGCGTGTTCACGCATTCGTACGGGTTGATTGCCGACGGCATCCATTCGATGACCGGTCAACTGTCAGACGCGATCGTCTTGCTGGCTAACCACGACAGCCACCAGGAGGCGGATTCTCAGCACCCCTATGGGCGCCATCGCTTCGAAACGGCTGCATCCCTCGTCTTGGGGATCCTACTGTTGATGGTCGGCGGCGGAATGATGTTGAGGTCCGTCCAGTCGGTAAAGGATCCGAGTACGATCGCTACCGTCAGTCAGGTCGCCCTCTGGGCGGCAGGGGTCCGATTGCTGCGCTGATTGTTGACCTGATGATTACTAGGCTGGGCGCTAATTTTGGCTGGGAAGCCCTCCATGGCCTTGTTGATCGCGCGGCCAACGATGCGGGGGTAACTGCAATTACCGAGACTCTCCGCTCCACGCCTGACGTGCGCGAAATTCACGACTTGCGAACCCGCAAAATGGGCGACCTGATTCAGGTTGATGTGCACTTCAGCGTCGATGGGCATCTGACCGTTGTAGAGGGCCATGAGGTCGAGCGCGAATAGATCGTTTAGGATGAGGCCCGACGCAACACCGCGAACATACTCATGTGGCGAATCCTGCTGGTTGCAATCACGATCAACGCTCAGGCCGCAACGCCCGACCGCAACTTCTCTCTCGATCCCAAGCAGCAGTCCGCCCTTGGTGTGACCCTCACCACCGTCCAGATCGCAAAATCTGAACCGCTTCAGGCAAGCGCAACGGTAACCGTGCCCACCGGGCGCGAAGTCGCGGTCACGGCGCCCTATCCCGGGCAGATGGTTCGTATTTCCGCAGGGATCGGTGACACGGTCAAGGCCGGCGCTCCGTTGGGGCAATTCGTCAGTCCGAGCGCTGGCGATGCCCGGCGCCTGCAACAGGAGGCTACGATCGAATCGAGACTGGCCCAGTCGGTTCTCGATCGCGAACAGGCACTCTTTGAGGATGGACTGATTCCAGCAGCAAGAGTGCAAGCTGCGCGAGCCAAAGTCGAAGCCGCCCAAGCGGTTGTACGCGCTCGAGAAGCCGAAGTGAACGCATCTGGAATGCAGTTCGAGAGCAGCGTTTCGCGAAAGAGGGGCGAGACTCCAAGTGGGGTTGCGGCGGGCTATGCGACGGGCTCGTTGCGAGCTCCGATGGCCGGCGTCATCACTGAGGTCTTTACGCCAGTTGGACAGCGCGTCGATGCCGGCGCGGTTCTGTTCCGTCTGGTCGATGTCAGCCAATTGCAGCTCGACATTCAACTGGCACCAGAGAAGGCCGCCCTCCTCAAGGTGGGGGACGCCGTTACGCTACCTCAACGACAAGCTAACGCCGTCGTGACCGGAATTAGTCAGGCCGTTGATAGCAGTCAGCTTGCTCGTGTCCGGGCGCGAATCCAGTCTCACGGCAATCTGCAACTCGGCGAATTGCTCAGCGTGCAGGTTCACCCGGGCGTCCGCAAGGCAGGCGCGGGCTGGACAGTGCCGTCGCGGTCCCTCACTCAGTGGCAGGGTATGCCCGTTTTGTTCGTGGCCACGTCGACCGGATTTTCAGTTAAATCGGTAGAAGTCCTCAGTTCAAACGACGACACCAGCGTGGTCGCCGGGCCGCTGAGCGCAGACAGCAAAGTCGCACTGAGCGGGATTGCCTCTCTGCGGGCGCTTTTGCAATCTGGACGCTGATGGTGGCTCGGCTGTTGGGTTTTGTGCTGCGCCATCGAGGCCTCACGATCATGCTTGCTCTCGTTCTGACAGGGGCTGGCATTCAGGCCTGGCTCAATTTGCCGATTGACGCATTTCCAGAGATTTCGCCGATACAAGCGAAGATTATTCTGAAAAGCCCCGGAATGACACCCGAGGAAATTGAGCAGCGCGTTGTCCGGCCGATCGAACTCGAGTTGCTGAGCATTCCAAACAAGCGGGTTGTTCGCTCGATCTCCAAGTACGGCATAACCGACATCACGGTCGAGTTCACCGAAGGCGTCAATCTTTACTGGGCGCGCCAGCAAGTTGCTGAGCGGCTAGCGGGCATCCTTCCCGAATTGCCCCATGGCGTGACCGGCGGTCTTGCTCCGATTACAACGCCGCTCAGTGACATGGTGATGTTCACGCTGGATGGCGACGCATTCAGCCTGGCTGAAAAGCGTCGGGTTTTGGACTGGATCATTCGACCCGCGCTGCGGACCTTACCAAACGTAGCCGAAGTTAATTCGCTCGGGGGCGAAGTGCAGTCCTTCGAGGTCATCCCCAACGTGCCCCGAATGGCAGCGCTTGGCGTTTCCTTGGCCGACCTGCGTCAAAGCCTGATGAAGAACAACGCCAATGACGGAGCGGGGCGAATTGAAGCAGGCGAGGAAGCGCTTGTGGTGCGGGTCGAAGGCGCGATCCAGTCCCTTGACGATATCCGCCGGATCCGATTAGCGACCTCGTCCAATCAGACTCACGTTTTTCTGGACGATGTCGCCACTGTTCGCATGGGCGCGCTCAGCCGACTGGGCGCGGTCACCCAGGATGGCCGCGGTGAGACAGTTCAGGGCATTGTCATTGCGCGCCGCGGGGCCAACGCCCGAGCCATGGTTGCAGAAACGACCCAGCGCCTGACGGAACTTGAACCGCGACTTCCCGCGGGAATGAAAATCAACGTCTTTTATAACCGTGCAGACTTGGTCGCGCGGGCGACCGGCACCGTGCTGAATGCACTAATGGAAGCTGCAGTGCTCGTGGCAGTGATTCTGGTCCTGTTTTTGGGCGGTTTCAGAGCGGCACTTGTCGTTGCGATCTCACTACCGCTGGCGCTCTTGATCACTTTTTTGATGATGCAATATTTTGGGTTGACCGCCAACCTGATGAGCCTTGGTGGACTCGCAATCGCACTCGGAATGCTGGTCGATGCCTCGATTGTTGTGGTCGAAAACATCGAGGCCGAAATGGGAAAGACCGAAATGGGAAAGACCGAATCGGTGCGAACTCAATCGGATAACACCAGTGACGCTGACATCGCCCAGGGCGCCGTCATGGCAGCGGTCGGGCAGGTTTTCAAGCCAGTCGCCTCAGGCATTCTGATTATTTGTATCGTTTTTCTGCCGCTTTTGACCCTTGAGGATCTCGAGGGCAAGCTCTTCGCGCCGGTCGCCATCACGATCGTCATGGCATTGCTGGCGTCGCTCGTCATTGCATTCACTGTCGTGCCAGCACTTGCATCAATTTTACTGCGCGGCGCCGATGAAGAGCCGCGCTTGATGCGGCTGATCGCCTCTGGATATCGATGGATGCGCACCCGGCTTTGGAAGTTCCCTGGAACCTTGTTGGGCGTTTGTGGTCTACTCCTGATGGGAGCGCTCTGGGTCTACCAAGGCATCGGCAAGACCTTCATGCCGACCCTCGATGAAGGCGACATTCTGGTCCAAGTCTACAAGCTGCCATCGATCTCGCTCGATGCCTCGACCGCTATGGATACCCGATTGCAACAGGCCATCCTTGCCCAAGTGCCAGAGGTTCGATCGATTGTGGCCCGAGTGGGTTCGGATGAAATTGGCCTCGATCCGATGGGACTTAATGAGACCGATACCTACCTCGTCCTAAAACCTCGGGCAGATTGGCAAGGGAGCAAAGAAGACATCATTGAACGACTCCGCGGCGTGTTCGAAGCCTTTCCCGGCATCGTGATCGCGTTTACCCAACCGATTGAGATGCGCGTTTCTGAAATGCTGACGGGTTCGCGCGGCGACGTGGTGATCAAAGTCTATGGTGAGGACCTCGCGAATCTGAGAGAAACGGCTCAATTGATCGCCCAGCAGGTTCAAAAGGTGCCGGGCGCAACCGAAGTGATCGCCCCCAAGCCCGAGGGCTTGCAATACCTTTCGGTTGTCATCAATCGATCCGTCGCAGGCGAGGCCGGCTTTGACATCGAAACCCTCCAGCAATCATTCAAAAATCTGATTGAAGGTGAAGCACTCGGGATCGTTCTGCGCAATGGCATTCGGCACCCCCTGACGCTCAAGGGCGCAGATTCGATCCGGCACAGCCCAGAGGGCTTCAAGAGTCTGCGCCTTGTTGCCCCGGACGGGCGATCTTGGGCGGTTGGAACCCTCGCGAGCGTCCGATTACAGGATGGTCCGATGCAGATCGATCACGAACAAGGCGCACGACTCATCAAAGTCCAGGCTTCAGTCGAAGGGCGCGATCTCACCGGCTTTGTGGCGGATGCTCAGCAGGCGGTCAAGGCCCTACCCCTCGCGAAAGAAATCGAAATTCAGTGGGGAGGTCAGTTCGAAAACCAGCAGCGAGCGGCGGCGCGACTGGGCCTGGTCATTCCGGCGGCGATGATCATGATCTTTATCATCTTGACTCTTAGTTTTGGATCCGTCATCCAGGCTGGCATCATCTTTTTGAACATCCCATTCGCACTGGTCGGCGGCGTCTTCGCATTGGCCCTGTCAGGCGAATATCTGTCGGTACCGGCCTCGGTCGGATTTATCGCCCTGCTGGGAATTGCTGTGCTAAATGGCGTCGTCATGGTGACCCATTTCAATGAACGACTGGCATCGGGCGAAGCCCTTGAAGTGGCCGTTCTTAGTGGGTCCGAGCGTCGGCTTCGACCCGTGTTGATGACTGCGATAATCACAGGTCTGGGCATGATCCCACTGCTGTTTGCCAGCGGCCCCGGCTCCGAGATACAGCGCCCTCTAGCCGTTGTGGTGACGGGTGGAATCCTGACCTCGACCCTTTTGACGCTCCTCGTACTTCCAATACTGTTCAAGCGTTTTGGCTCCGCCAAGTCATTCTCAGACTTATTCAAGTCATGAAAGGTGCAAGCGCGCTGTTCAAGTTCGTCTTTCGGGTGATCTCGATCTTCCTGGTGAATTCGCTTTGGCTGACGACGCCAGTCCCGTTGCATGCCCAAGAGGAGGTCCTACCCTTTCTTCCCGACACCAGCGTCGTCAAGGACAACCTCTTGAATAGCCCCGGTATCGCGAGTGCGCTGGCCGAACGCGAAGC
>Ga0114972_10001256_pt1 | contig 19087 bp, 18 predicted proteins | sample M_140807_EF_Meta_FD_87354 | JGI IMG/M metagenome (GOLD analysis project Ga0114972, IMG submission 87354) | Freshwater microbial communities from Lake Montjoie, Canada to study carbon cycling - M_140807_EF_MetaG | ecosystem: Environmental > Aquatic > Freshwater > Lake | place: Lake Montjoie... | reverse complement strand
GGGATCGCACCGCCATCGTCATCGCCCACCGCCTGGCCACGGTGGAAGCGGCGGATCGCATCCTGGTGCTGCGCCAGGGACGCCTGATCGAAGAGGGCAACCACCGGGAATTACGCCGCGCCGGCGGCCTTTATGCCCAGCTAGCGGACCTGCAGGAGAAAGGTCTGGCCTCCCTTTAACTCCACCGCGCGGGTTAAGTCCCCCCCACGGCCCCCGCCAGCCCCAGGGGTCCCACCCCCGGTCCTGAATCCAGGCCGATCCCATCGAACCAGCCCATCAAGAGCTCGGCCAGCAGCTGGGGCTGCTCGCACATGGGCAAATGGCCCCCCCTGGCCATCAGCTCCACCCGGTGATCGGGCGCAAAGCTGGCGAGGTGCCGCACATAGCGGGGCTCCATCACCCGATCCCGCTCACCGACGATCCAGAGGCTTGGCACCGTCAGGGCTGCGGCGAGCATGGGCAACTGCCGCACCGCCCCCCGATGGGTGCTGGTGGCCAACAGACCCCGGGCGGCCCGGGTTTCCGCCATCAGGGGTCCCCGCCAGGGGGATTGAGCCGCCCAGGGCCCCAGCCAGCGGGGCCGCAACTGCAAAAAGGCCGCCCCACCGCGCCGCAGCCGGGCGAAGGGGCGCGGTTGATAGACGCCGCCCCCCGATCCGATCTGCACCATGGCCGCCAACTGCGATCCCAGCAGGGGCGCCGCATGCAGGGCCACACTGCCCCCCAGGGAATGGCCCATCAGCACAATCGATCGCCCCTGGGCCTGGCGCTGGGCGGCGGCGGCCAGCCAGCGGCCGTAGCTGGCGAGATTGGGCTGGAGATCCCTGGGGCGGGGGCACTCACCAAAGCCAGGCAGGTCGGGGCACCAAAGGTTCCAGGTGGGGGCAAGGCAGGGACGCAGGGGATCCCAAAGGCGGCCCGACAGCATCCAGCCATGGACCGCCACCACCAGGGGGATAGGGGGCGCATGGGCGCCCTGGGTGCCGGGGCTGGCGCGCATGGGGGCCAGGAAAGGTCAACTGCCATCCAAAAGCCCCCGGCCAACAAACCGTGGCTCTGGCCGTATCTTGTATCAAACCAGTGGTCAAAACAGTGGTTTCTGCCGCCAGAGCCCAGGTCCAGCGCCTGCCCATTGCCCCTTGAATTCCCCGGAAGCTGTCGGTTCTGAAGAGATTTACATCAAGCTCTTCGGCCACCAATACCGCCTCTGTCCGGTGGCCAACTCCCCCGTCATCCTGGTGCTGAGCCTCGAACGGGAGATCGACCTGCTGGAACTGGAATGGTTGTGCCAGGCCGTGGGATGGAGCCGCAGGCCCCTGCGCCGGGTGCGCCGGGCCCTGCGCCACAGCCTGTTAACGGTGGGGTTATGGCGCCATGACGGCCCCTTGCCGCGGCTGGTGGGGTTCGCCCGCTGCACCGGTGATGGGGTGGTCGCTGCCACGGTCTGGGATGTGGCCGTCCATCCCCACTACCAAGGCAGCGGCCTGGGCAAGCAGATGATGGATTACATCCTCGTTGAGTTACGGCGCCGCGGCGTGGGCCAGGTCTGCCTGTTCGCCGACCCCGGTGTGGTGGGGTTTTATACCGCCCAGGGCTGGGAACTGGAGCCCCTGGAGCGCCGCTGCGCCTTCTGGTATTCCCCCTAACGCCTGGGGTCGCGGCGATAGAACTCCGCCAGGAGCGACGCGGGCACCCCCCGCCGCCAGGCCCGCCGCAAGCGCCAGTTGATCCAGCTGGTGCGCAGCACCCCCAGCCGGCGCCAACGCCGACCATCGACCCGCAGGGCCAGGGGCAAAAGGCGAATCGGAACCTGCCGCCGCAGCCGCTGCACCAATTCGAGGTCTTCCATCAGGGGCAGGGGAAGGATCCCCCCCACGGCCTCCAGCTGCCGGCGGCTCAGCAACAGGCCCTGGTCGCCGTAGGGCAGCTGCCGCCAAAGGCAGCGCAGCCATACCGCCGCTTCCACCAACCGCAGGGCCGGATCAGCCCCGTCGATCGCCAGCCGAAAGGCCCAGGCCTGCCGATCGCCGGCGGCGACGGCTGCTGCCAGGGCCGGGGCCCAGCCCGCTGGCAGGCGGGCATCGGCGTGGAGCAACAGCAGCCAGGGGGACTTGCTGGCCGCCACCCCCAGGACCAGCTGGAGGCCGCGGTTGGCGCCGCTGCGCAGCACCATTGCCCCCGCCAACCGGGCGACCAAAGCCGTCGCGTCGTCGCTATCGGCGTCGACCACCACCACCTCCGCCACCAATTGCGGAGCCAGGGCCAGTTGGGCCAAGAGCCCCGGCAGCCGCGCCGCCTCCTGGCGGGCCGGGATGACGACAGCAAGGGGCGGGCCCGTCATCGGCCCCTGGCTGGGCCAACCCTCAGCGCCACCGCCTTAAATCCCCAGGACGATCCAGGTCCTGGCGCATCGGCAACAGGGTCACCACCAGACCCAGTTGGTCGGCGACAGCCAGGGTCTGGGCCAGCACCTGGTCGCCGCCCCAGGCAATGGCCCGGGGGCCACCGGCGAACAGCCGGGGCCAGCTGCCCGCCAGGCCGATCAACCAGTAACCGCCATCGGCGGCGGGGCCCAAAACCACATCGCAGCCTGCCAGGGCATCGAAGGCGGCCCCCAGATCCGCCGCTTCCAACTCCGGCAGGTCGCTACCGATGAGCACCACGCGCTGGGCCCCATGGCGCCTTGCCAGCATCAACTGGCGCTGCAGGCGCCAGCCCAGGCGGCCTTGACCCTGGAGTTCGACCCAATCGGCCCCCAAGCCAGCCGCCCAACGGCGACTGGCCCTGGGCCCCAAACCGCTCACCGCCAGGGCCAGGGCCAGGCCGGGTCTGCGGGCGGCCGCGCGGCGGGCCTCGGCCATGCCATGGCCGCCGAGGGCCCTCTGGATGGCGGCCGCCCGCCTCGTCCCCAGTCCAACCGCCAGCCGGCTTTTACAGCGACCCGGCGCCGGCCAACGGCCCATCACACACAACCAATCCCTGGAACGGGCCCGCCCAACTCGGGCCTTGGAATATCTCACCCCTTTTGGGGTAGTTCAGCGGGTCGCAAGGTGAGGTCCAGCTGGCCATTTTCCCGCCGGATGCCAATGACCAGGGGCTGGCCGATGCGGGCCCGGTCAATGGCCATTTGCACCTCTGAGGCATTGCTCACCTTCTCACGATCCACCTTCTCAATCAGATCGCAGGGCCGCAGGCCGCCAGTTGCCGCAGGGCTGCCGTTCATCACATCCACCACCAACACGCCATTGACCTCCGGCAGGCGGCACTGGCTGGTGGAGGCATTGATCTCCCGCGCCAGTTGGGGGGTCAGGGCCTGGAGCCGCACGCCGATGTACGGGTGGCTCGCATAACCCCGCTCCAGAATCTGGGCTGCGATCTGGCGGGCGGTATTGATCGGGATGGCAAAACTCAGACCCGCCCCAGGCGCCTGGCGGATGGCGGTGTTGATACCGATCACCTGGCCCCGATCATTGATCAGGGGACCGCCGCTGTTGCCGGGATTCACCGCCGCATCGGTCTGCAGGTAGGGCACCCGCTGACCTTCGCCAACGGCATTGGTGCGCTGGATGGCGCTGATGATGCCAGCGGTGACGGTGTGGTCCAGGCCGAGGGGATTGCCAATGGCGATGGCCGTTTCGCCGGGGCGCACCTTGTCGGAATCCCCCAGCGGGGTCACGGGAAGCCGGATAGCGACCACCTTGACGACCGCCACATCGGTGAGGGGATCGGCACCGATCACTTTGCCGGTGAAGCTGCGGCCATCGGTGAGGGTCACGGTGACCTCGTTGGCACCGTCGACCACGTGGGCATTGGTCATCAGGACACCGTCGGAGCGGGTGATGAAGCCCGAGCCCTGGCCCTGTTGCTGCTGAATGGCCGGCCCCTGGCCGAAGGGACCGCCTACGGGACTGACGGTGCGCTTGACCGTGTCAATCCGAACAACGGCGGGGCCAGCCTTCTCGACGGCCGCCACAATCAGGTTGCCGGTGGGCTGGAGCGGCGGTGGGGAGGGAGCGTCGCTGAGACGAACCAGCTCCCGCTTGGGGGCACTGCCTGGCAGGGGCATGCCAGTGGAACAGGCCACCAAGCCCACCGCCAGGGTAAGCATCGAGGCCAGGCTTGCCAGGGAACGGGGGCCAGCTATGGACAACCGAGGAGGGGTAGAGGTCTGTCCATTTAAGACCAAGCCTCCCTGGGGACCTGCGTATATTCACTTCCTAGTGTGGTGAGCAGGCGGTGCAGCAGGGGGACGAACTGTGGCACCAAATTCAGCAGGCCCTGCAGGCCAACCTCAGCAAGCCCACCTTCGAGACCTGGATCCGACCCGCTCGGGCCCTGACGTTCAGCGGGGGTACCCTCAGGCTGGAGGCCCCCACCGCCTTTGCCAGCGGCTGGTTGCGCAAGCACTACCTCACCCAGATCCAGGCCCTCGGCACCGAATTGAGTGGACATCCGGTGGTGATCGAGGTGGTGAGCGCCCCGGAGCAGCCCCAGGCCAACCCCAGAGACCAAGGGGAGGTGACGATCGTGAGCGAGGGGGAGAGTCGAACCCCGGCCCGGGATGACAGCCGCACCCCGAAGGGAGCCCCGTCGCCGGAACGCCCCCCGGCGGGCCTTAATCCCCGCTACCGCTTCAGCCGTTTTGTGGTTGGACCCAACAGCCGCATGGCCCACGCTGCGGCTTTGGCGGTGGCGGAGTCGCCGGGTCGCGAATTCAATCCGTTGTTCCTCTGCGGCGGCGTGGGTCTGGGCAAAACCCACCTGATGCAGGCGATTGGCCACTACCGCCACGAAATTGACCCCTTGGCCAGGGTGTTTTATGTCTCAACAGAAACCTTTACCAATGACCTGATTCAGGCGATTCGCAAAGATGGTATGCAGGCTTTTCGAGACCGCTATCGCGCCGCCGACCTAATTCTCGTCGATGACATACAGTTTATTGAGGGTAAAGAATACACCCAGGAAGAATTCTTCCATACCTTCAATGCCCTGCATGAAGCGGGGCGCCAACTGGTCATCGCCAGTGACAGGCCGCCAAGCCAGATTCCTCGCCTGCAGGAACGCCTGATTTCCCGTTTTTCGATGGGACTGATTGCCGATATTCAGGCTCCCGACCTGGAAACCCGTATGGCGATTCTGCACAAGAAGGCCGAAGTGGAGCAGATGGCCCTGCCACGGGATCTCATTCAGTACATTGCCGGCCGCTTCACCTCCAATATCCGCGAGTTGGAGGGAGCCCTCACCCGGGCCGTGGCCTTCGCTTCGATCACGGGACTCCCGATGACGGTGGAGTCGGTAGCGCCGATGCTGGACCCGGTGGGCAATGACGTCGAGGTCACACCCCAACAGGTGCTAGACAAAGTTTCAGAAGTCTTTGGCGTCGGCATTGAGGAGATGCTGAGTCCCAGCCGCAAAAGAGCCGTCAGCCAGGCGCGCCAGGTGGGGATGTTCCTGATGCGGCAGACCACCAATCTCTCGCTGCCGCGCATTGGTGAGGCCTTTGGTGGCAAGGACCACTCCACGGTGATGTATGCGGTCGAGCAGGTGGAACGCAAGCTCAACAGTGATCCCGGCCTGGCTCGTCAAGTCCAACAGGTGCGGGATCTGCTGCAAATTGATTCACGTAAGCGAAAGTAATCGAATAAAATTCTCGGTTAGATGGACTTTGGGTGCTTAACAGAACTGGACCTTAATACTGGTTCGACCTAGTAAAGGGTCGGCAGGGCGAGGGAAGTCTTGGACTCAATTTATATTCATACAAAGATATAAATGATTGACTCGAATCTAAATCACTACAACTTAATAATGGGTTCACTACGGTCCTTTCCTTCAACCTCGCCGCTGAAGACCCGGCTCGCCGCAATATCCTCCGCCTCAATCGTCATCAGGTCCTTTTTGTTAAGCCTTGTTCCCATACCATTAAACAATCGATTGGCCTGGCGCATGCGGGCCCTATCGATCGCATTGCGAATCGATCGTGCATTAGCAAAGAACGGCAACTTTCTGCGGCGATCAATATAATCAACAAAAACGACCCCCGCCTCGTCACTGAAACGGTAGTTTTCGGTGGCAAGAATCAGCTGGGCAATGGCAAAAAGCTCTTCTGAACTATAATCCGGGAAGTCAATATGATTAGCGACTCTTGACGAAAGACCGGGGTTGGATTGATAAAAAATGTCCATGCGTTCTTTGTAACCAGCAAAGATCACTACAAGGTCATCCCGATTAGACTCCATCACCTGCAACAATATCTCGATGGCTTCAGCACCATAATCACGTTCATTCTCAGGGCGATAAAGATAATAAGCTTCATCAATAAATAAAACGCCTCCCATCGCTTTTTTGAGCATTTCACGGGTTTTGGGTGCGGTATGGCCGATGTATTGACCGACCAGATCATCGCGGGTCGCCGTAACCACATGACCCTTGCGTAGATAGCCAAGTCCATGGAGAATTCTGGACATCCTTGCAGCAACGGTGGTCTTACCGGTACCCGGAGGTCCAGTAAAAGACATATGCAAGCTGGGCCGGGTCGTTTCCAGACCGATAAGTTGACGGGCTTTGTTAACGACTAGCAGGGCGGCGATTTCTTTTATTCGTGCCTTAACGGGTTTAAGTCCAACAAGTTCGTGGTCCAGTTGATCGAGAACCTCCTGAATTCCAGAAGCCTCGTAGGAGCCTCGCAAATCGACGGTGGTTTCGTCCTGGTTCAGACTTTGTTCGGGATCCGTTCCGTCAGAGGAGTTCATCAATCTCCGCAATAAAGCTTTGTTCGGCTTCGCCAAAGACCTGTCCCTCCTCAGGCCGCACCGTTAAGTTCACATAGGTACGACCAAAACTGATATCTGGAAACTTATCTAAACGATCTGAAAGATCGTTAAGCCTTTCCAGAAACACCCGGGTGGCCTCATAGTCATCGAATTCAACACGACGCTCGAAACGATCCGGTCGCGAGCGTTGTGTCCAAGGTTGATTCATGGCAAATAACTCTAGATGCTTTGTTGAATGACTTTAGGTCACCACGGCAAGGCAATCCGTACGGGCGGTCGCTAATCGGTTAGCCCAGGCGGCGGCATGGGCCCGGTTGGCGGCCTGTTGGCTTGGATCGGCGCTGGCCAAATCGAAGGGGAAGGTGCCTTCGATGGCCGCATTGGTCACGCAGAACATGGACTTTTGAAAGCTCATGGCAATTTTGACCCTCTCATCGCCTTCGCCCCGGGTGCGCTTGAGGTACAACGCATGCAGTCGCTCCGGCAGATGGCGGTACATGTCCTGCATCAACAGGCTCGGGGGGATGCCGGCTCCCATGGTGGGCAAGGGGTCGGCATAGAGGGCGCCGTAGCTGAATTGCCCCTGATCCGGTGAAATCTGCTGGGCCTGGGCATTGAAAGACACCGTGCCCAGAAAGGGCGTGCCGCGTAGAAACACGGCTTCGACATAGGGGACCGCCACATCGGCCAGAAAGGTCAGGCCGGCCTCGGGGGGCAAGACCCAGAACCGTTCTCCGGCCACAGTCACCCCATAGGTGATCGGCAGTCCGGCGGCGGCCACCAAGCCCTGACGCAGGAAATCGACCAGGGTGCGAATCGAGGTGATCATTCCCTGGGCTTCGGCCCGGGCCAAGTCGATAAAAAGATCACTCATCACCCGCCAAAATTGGCCCAGGGCGTGGGTGGTTGCGGCGACCCGTATGGCTTCCAGCAGAAAGTTAGGAAAGAGGGGATGGAGGATAGCGAGTAGGGGATCCTGCTTAGCCTTGTGGGCAATGATGGCAGCACTGTCTTGCAAAAAGGCCTCGCTATCCAGATAGGCATCGAGACCACCAGTACCATGCCAAAGCATGGTTTTCATGCAATATTCTGCATATTCAAAATTGATACGATCATGGCAAAGATGACGCCATATCTTGCCCAGGCTTAGATCGCCATCTAAAAAGCGAAAAATCGGCAATGGATTAAGAAACTGAGATTCTGCTTGATAGATCAGATTGCGGCTATAGGCATCTAACACTTCTCCGTAGCTATGTAAAACATCCACCACTTCAATGCGGTTTTCCTCGCTTTCACTCAGTAGGGTTGAGCCGGTCAATAACTGTTGCTGCAGCTCCAGGGAACTGGGCATGCCGCCGCGGTGCGTAAGCAGCTCGGAAATGACTGGCATCAGCCCACTCCTCCGCCGCTCAGCAGGGCCACCAGATCGGGTAATCGGGCCATGGCGGTGCTGGTACTTTCGCTGAGGTTGCCCAACCCCGCTGGCAGCAAACCAAGGGCAATTACGGCCAAAGCAAGGGCCAGGGCTGGAATCGTCTCGCGGGGGGCAACCGCCGCCAGACGGATATCCAGGCGACCATCGACCTCAGCCAGGCTGGGGGGTGTGATCGCCAAGCGTCCGAAGAAGGCCCGGTTCACCAGCAGCAGGAAATATACGGCCGTCAGCCCGGAACCCACCATGCACAGCAACGTCGCCAGCGGGAAGCTCTCGATGCTCCCCCGAAAGACCAGGAATTCAGAGATGAAACCGGCCAATCCTGGCATGCCGGCGCTGGCCATGACCCCAAGGGTCATCAAGCTGCCTGTGAGGGGCAATCCCCTTTCAGGATTCAGCAATCCCCGCAACACCTCCAGATCACGGGTGCCGGTCTTGCGATAGACGATGCCAACCAGCAGAAACAAAAGGGCTGAAATCAAGCCATGGCTGACCATCTGAAACACGGCACCGGCGAGGCTGACCGGTGTGGCTGCGGCCGCCGCCAACAGGATATAGCCCATGTGCCCCACCGAGCTGTAGGCCACCATGCGCTTCATGTCCCGCTGGGCGATAGCCGCCAGGGAGCCATAGAGAACGGAAATTGCTGCCCAGATCGCCAACCAGGGAGCCACCAGGGCCCAGGCTTGGGGAAACAGGCCCAGGCAGAAGCGCAGTAACCCATAGGTGCCTAACTTCAAGAGCACCCCGGCCAGAAGTACCGAAACCGGACTGGAGGCCTGGGTGTGGGCATCCGGCAGCCAGCTGTGGAAAGGGAACAGGGGGATCTTGATGCCAAAACCGATCAGAAGGGCACCGAGGAGGACCAGTTGGCTTCCCATCGCCAGGCGATCACTATCAATCGGTGTAATGCTGAAATCAGCCACCCCTGTCAACAGGGCCAGTCCTAGGAAGGCCCCCAGGATCAACATTCCTGAAACCGCCGTGAACAATAAAAATTTGGTGGCAGCGGCAGCGCGATCGGCGCCGCCCCAGATAGAGATCAACAACCATAGGGGAATCAATTCCAGTTCATAGAACAGGACGAACAACAGCAGATTCCCAGCCATGAAGGCACCATTGACGGCACCGCTTATAATTAATAGCAGGGCGAAATAAAGTCGGGGCCGTTGACTGATATCCCGGGTGCAAAGAACGGTAACCAGGCTAAGGGCGCTATTGATTAACAATAGTGGTAGGGATAAACCATCAATTCCTAGCCGATATTCCAGGCCAAGCCCAGGCAGCCAGGGCAGGGTCTCAACCAACTGAAGATCTGGGAGGACGGGGTTAAAGGACCTCAGCACAATAAGATTCCAGACCAGCTGGGCGACCAGCACCACCAAAGCAAGGGAACGCATCCGCCCTGGAGGTGGATTTCCCGGCCAGAGCAGCAGCAGGAAGCTGCCAAGCAAAGGGATTAACAGCAAGGCACTCAGCATGATTTTCTCCTATCCCCTGAGCCAGGTCAGGCTGCCAAAGAGTAAGACAATCGCCACAAGCACGGTTAGGACATAAGTCTGCAACTGGCCACTCACCCCAAGCTTCAAACCCTCGGCACTAGCAAGGGATAGGGTACCAACCCGACGGGCCAGGCCATTAACGACCACCCGATCAATGGTATTGGTGAATTGGGCTAGCCCGGCCACCCAAGCAACAATGGTGGCTCGATAAATACGATCGGTATAGAAATCAAAGGCCAGCAGGTCCTGCAGGGTTCGCAGGGGCCGCAACATCGAACGGGACCAGAAGCGATCCAGCCGCACCAAGCAGCCAATCACCGCACCCACCAGGCCCGTGGCCACCACAAGCAAGGCACTGGAAGTGGAGACAGGAACAACGCCTGGAGAAGGATCAAGCCGGGCCATGATCAAAGGGGTCAGCATCACGATCACCATCAGGCTGACCATGGGGACCGCCATCAACCAATTGACCTCTGGAGTGCGTTTGGTCTTGGCGTGGGGGACATCCAGAAAAACCTGGCGGAAGACACGCACGAGGTTGAAGGCCGTCAGACCATGGACCAGCAGCACGACGGCGGCGAAGAAGGGGGATTGGGGCAGCAACTGATCCACCATCAGGCCATAACACCAGAAACATCCCAGGGGCAAGATTCCTGTCAGGCCGGCGGCCGCCACCAAATAGGCGCCAGTCGTGGCGGGCATGCGGCTGCCCAGCCCACCGAGTTCGGTGATGTCCTGGCAGTTCGTGGTTGAGATCACACTGCCCACACTCATGAACAGCAGCGCCTTGGCCAGACCGTGGGCCAGCAGCAACAGCAAAACCACGACGGGCTGTTCCAAGGCGATGGCAATAAAAACCAAACCGAGGATCGAGCTGGTGCCATAGGAGAAAGCCCGTTTGAGATCCACCTGGGCGATGGCGACCAGGGCGCCGCCCACGGCACTGATGGTGCCCACCGCCAGCAAGCCATTGACCGCCAGGGGAGAGAGCTTGAGTAGGGGCATGACCTTGAGCAGCACCAGGGCTCCGCAGGTGACCACCACCGAATTACGCAGAATGGAGGCGGGGTTGGGGCCTTCCATGGCCTCATCCAGCCAGAGGTGCATCGGAAACTGGGCACATTTTCCGATCGGCCCTGCGATCAATCCCAGTCCCAGCAGGCTGCCCGCCAGGGGGGTGATGGCTCCGGTGGCCTGACTGCTGGCCGCCCAGGCGTAGAGATCGGGGAAGTCAAGCGAACCCGCCCAGGCGGAGAGGGCGACCACCGCCATCAACAGCAACACATCCCCCACCCGCTTGGTGAGAAAGGCATCGCGGGCAGCGGTGACAACCAGGGGTTGTGCATACCAAAATCCCACCAATAGATAGGTGGAAAGAGTGAGCATTTCCAACAGGAAATAGCTCATAAAAAGGTTGCTACTTAGCACAACCCCTGCCATTGCGCCTTCGAAGAAGCCCACCAGGGCATAAAACCGAGCCAGGGACCAATCCTTGTCCATGTAGCCAAGGGCAAACACCTGGCAAAGGACACTCATCGTGGTCACCATTTCCAGGGCGGCCAGATTAGTGAGGGTGAGGTCGAATCCAATCTTCAGGTTCAGGTCAGCGAGCTGGAACCAATTCCATTGCAGATGGCGTGCACCCGTGTTCAAAACCTCTTGGAATACCAAGCTGCCGTGAACAAGGGCCACTACCGAAAGCAGCAAATTGAGATAGGCCGCCGGCCGGGGGCCCTGACGTTTGATCCAGCCCGTGGCCCAGGGAAGGGACAGAAGCACGCCGCTGAACCCGTAAAGCGGGATCAGCCAAGCGGTCTGAATCGACAGGGGCAGTTCTTCAGGCAAAGGAAGCGGCACTCGACTGGGTCCGACGGCAAAGGTGCTGGCGGTGGAATCTAGTCAGTGAGGCAGGCCCAACGGTCAAGGTCAGAACCTGATCAGAAGGTGGCGTGATGGGGCTTGGCCAAGGCCGCAGCGGAGGGAAGGGTGGCTAACCATTCCTGCAGTTCCTGACCATGGTTGGATTCCTCCTGCCAGAGGGCGGCAAAGAAGTCACGGTTGTCGGTGTCGGCGATGGCTTCGCAGAACCGCACGGCTTCGGCGTAGTGCTCGATCAGATCGACCTCAAGAACCGCATCAAGGCGTAGCAAACCCTCCAGATCGGGGGCGTGGCTGATGGGTTTGAGTTGGGAGGCACCAGGGGCCAGGCCCAGCTGCAGCATGCGTTGCACAAGGCGTTCGGCATGTTGCAGCTCCTCGACCGTTTCGTGGCGAAAACGGCCGGCCGCCTCCGCTTCTCCCCATTGGTCAGCCAGGCAAGCCTGGGTCATGTACTGCTGGACGGCGGAAAGTTCCAGACTCAGGGCGCGGCCCAGGTAACCCGAGACGCGCGGATGAACAGACACCATGGAGCTCAGAGGCGACGGGGACCTTCGCTGGCGATCAGTGCCGGCTCGACTTCAGAATGGGGACGAGCAATGATATGGGCGGCGACGAGACCATCGCCGACCCGCTCACAGGCATCGGCACCGGCGCGAACGGCGGCATTCACGGCGCCGGTTTCACCGCGAACCATGACGGTGACGTAGCCACCACCGACGAATTCACGGGCCACCAAGGTCACTTCTGCCGACTTGGTCATGGCGTCAGCCGCCTCGATCGCCGGCACGAGACCGCGGGTTTCAATCATGCCGAGGGCGATGCCCTGCACTGAGGAGGCCATGGGGAAAGGGGTAATGGAAAACGGGGAACGGGGTGGGGTACCGCCGCTGAGGGAAGACCCACCAGCGGCAGGCGAGCTGCCAGCCTTGAGAGCTCCGGCCGCCGCCGGCTGGCCGGAGCCGGCGGCAGTGGCGGATGCCGATTTGGCAGCAGGAGCCGCCATGGCTGAGCTACGGGATCGGCTGGTGCGGGAAGGAACCGAACGGGTCGCCCGTGGGGGGGCGCTGCGATTCGTTGGTACAGGCCCGCTGGTGGCCGCGGGCAGGGCACGGGAGGCTGGGGCCTCGGCCGGCACCTTGGTGTCGATAACGGGTTGGGCCTCCACGGTGACCCCGTAGGCCAGGACCGCAGGGGGCTGCTCCTGGCTGGCCACGACTGGTTCGGGCAGCTTTACCCCAGGCGGTTCTGAGGGCGCCACCGCAGCTGAGGATGGCAGTTCGTAGGAAGCGGGTAGGGTCATCCCTTCCTGGCCATCCACGGGGGAGTCCGCGGCCAGGACGGGTTTGGCCACCGCGCGGGTGGGGCCACTGGCAGCCCGGCGCCGGGCAGGGCTGCGACCGGATCGGGGGGTGCTGTTGGCCATGGCAAGAAGGAAGGGATAAAGGGGACGAACCGAAACGGAGCCCAGGGGGGATCACGTGGGGGAGCGGAACTTACCCATCGGGTTCCCAGAAATCGATGATCCCGCCGATGGTCAGGTCGGTCTGAACGGCAGGATCGGGGCAGGCAAAACGCGCGGCACTGCCGCTGGCGGTGAAAACCCAGTTGCCAATAGCGGCACCCACGGGATCAACCGCCACACTGAGCTTTCCCTTGGGGGTGCGCAGGATCCGCAGATTCATGTGGCTCAGCCCATCGACCCGATGGGTGCACACCAACGATCCGGCCACCTGCATGATTTCCATCAGGCCTTGCCTCCGTTCACGGTCCCTGGCGCCGAAGTGCCTGCCGCGAGCGTCCCTGAAGTCAGAGAGGCTGCAACCGGGGCGGGATTGGTAGCCAAAGCCTTGGCCGCGTCCGGATCCCAATGGTCAATGATTCCCACAATGGTCAGGTCACTGGGATAGGACTTGCTACCAGCGGCCTCGCGGGCCGCTGAGCTGCCGACACAGATCACCCAATCGCCTGGAACGCAACCGACCGCATCGACAGCGACCTTCTGGGTACTGCCATCCAGAACAACCTGAAGATGCTTGTGCTCAAAATCAGGAATGCGGTTGGTTGAAACGAGGGGTTTTACAACTTTGCAGATCAACATCTCAATGTCCTCCTTCGGTAGCGAAACTGATGGTTGACCCTACCGCTTCCGCCGGCACATGGCGGTCCTGGTCGCGAACGGTGAGGAGGGCATGCAATAAACCCTGCGAATGAAGTTCACGGTAACGCTCTTCAATCGCTGCCTGCACCCTTTGGGCATGGCGAATCGCCCTCTCCCGCGCTCCAGGCACCGTACCGTGATAGTCAAAGCGCACGACCACCGGCACGGGCAGACCCCGGGAAACATTGAGTCCCCGAAAAATTTTTACACCCACATCGAGGTCTGCAGCGCCCTCTTCTACCGTATCCATGTAGGCGAAATAGGTGAGATTACGCAGGTGTATTTCCTTGAAGCCGATGCCCACCCCAATGAATCTCTCGGCGTGGCCGGCATCGGCGTAATGACAATCCTGATGGTATTGACGGACGTAATCGATCTGGGAGAAGTTGTTGGCTAATAAGCGGGCAATCAGTTTGACCATACCCGGGTCGGGGGTGGAGGCGGCCGCTTCTTGCACGATGGCTTCGATGCGCTGCCAGGCCTCCTTGGCGCTGAGATCGCGGGTGGCCTGGTACACCTCTTCGGCAGCCAGCCAACGATCAAGACGGGTGGTGCCATCGAGGCCTGGAACGTGGATCCTGAGAGCATCGGTATCGGTGTCGATCCCAAGTAACAGCAGATCAACCGAAGCCCCGCAACAGAAGCTGTTCTCGACAGCCTCCTGAAAATCGTTGAGACGCTGCAAACCGCAAGCGGCAGCAGCGGCATCGTTGCTGCCATGGGCAGCACAGCCCTCATGGGCCGGATCACGGGAACTGAAGTGATAAAGCACCACCTTCAGATACCGGGTGTCGGCATGGGCTGGATTGGGACGGCCTTCCCGGTAACGCCTGTGCTCGGTCTTGACCCAGCGATTCACCGTATTTTCGACATCAAACAAGGCACCGGCATGGGGCCGCCGCCGCACCGAGCTGTAGGGCAGCCGCAGGGCGAAGGCGATCGCATGGGCTAGCCGTCCATCGGCGCAGGGGGTGACATCGAGCAGGTGGAAACCACAAGAAAGCAAAAAGGCGTCGAACGCTTCGGTGGCGGGACTGCCGGGACAGGCCCCAAGGGGATCCTGTTCGTAAAAGGCGGCGCTGGTCTGCTCGTAGGTCTCAAAAACACACCAGGCAAACAGGGTGCGCATGTCCAGCTGGGTGACCCAGGCCCGCTCGAGGATCGGCAGGGGCAGCGGGTAACCGAGTTCGGCCTGGGCCACGGCCTGGGCCCGGTTAATGAAGTCGCTTTCGTGCTGAAGGGCTGAGATCTTCTGGAGCACCGGCACGATGCGGTCGAAGGCCGCCTTCACCCTGGCGTCGTAGGCGTGAAGCGCCGCATTACGGGCGCCATCACTCAGGGGATGCAGACCGCCGGAGCGGCTACTAGAGCCAGCGATGGGCACGGGGCCCGGCGAAGTCCGCCGCGGGATGGGACCGGGACTGGGGACCAGCACCGGGTTGGCAGGGGCCACAGGGGTGTCAACGGTGCCAACGGCGCCAGAGTTGCTTGGGATCGCGGAGAGCGATAGCAACGGATCGACGCCATCAGCCGGCTTGGGACGCCGCCGTGGTGCCGTCGGAGCCAAAACCCGGTTCGTGGTGGAGGCAGGACGGCGGGGGGGCATCGCGATCAGCCCCGGGCGCCGCCAGAAACGGTGATCAGGGATCCAGCCAGGGTGTTGCCACTGGCTCCGGTGATGCGACTCACGGGCTCGGGAAGCTCCTCATTGCGTTTGGACTGGAAAGCAGGCATGGCTGCGATCGGACCGGGACGGGTGGGATTGCGGCGGCGGGCGGAGGCCCCTTCAGTGCCGGTCACATGCTTGCCCCGGTTCCAGTCATCGCCGCTGATCGAGAGCCCCGAAGACTGGCCTGCACCGGTAACTCGGGAGGTTTGGCGGCCTGTGGGGTCCGCCTTGGCCGCTGCAGCAGCGGCAGGGGGGGCAGCCACCAGGGAAGCGGCGGCCCCACGGGGTGCTCCGACGGGAAGGACATTACGGGGGGCCGAAGGACCGCGACGATCGAAGCGGAACTGCTCGGTGCCGGTCACCTTGTCATTGGCCATATCGAATGGGCCGGTAATGCGTCCCCCGAACTCGTACGTGCTACCCGTGACACAGCCGGTGCGATCGCGCTCTCCTTGGGCGACCCGCGCCGGAGATTGGACGCTGAATTCCTGCCAGGGTTCCGTCGCAAGGGTCTGGGGAAAATCCGCATCACTTTCCTGGGCTGCGCCACAGACGGCCCGGGTCTGGTCGCCACCGATGTATTGGGTGCCGGAAATGACTTCACACGCACCCCGTTCGGCACCGGTCATGACGCCGCCGATGCCGGGTTGGATGCCGGTCATGACCGTGCCCATGCGCCCCGGTGTGCGACGGCGCACGTTGTCCACCTGGTCGGTGGAACACCAGCCACCGGCCTGCTCCAGTCCGGCATAGGGGGTACCGGTGACGGCCTTGCAGGTGCCCGGTTCGTCGCCGGTCACCAGCTCGGAGCGGCCGGTGCGGGTGCCACTGACAACCTGATTGCGGTTGGTGACGCTGAAGCCAACCTTGGCCGCTTCCGGGGGAGCGGTGATGCCGCAGAAGGCTTGATATTGCTGATTGCCGACGTATTCATCGCCGGTCACCAGGCGGCAGGAACCCGGTTCGTCGCCGGTGACCCTTTCGCTGCGGCCCACCGATGTCCCGGTGACCCCGGTGCCCCGCAGGGTCTGGAGCTGGCTGACCTTGCTGGGGGCATTACCAGGAAGCTGATTCTGCTGGCCGACGTATTGATCGCCTGAGATCTGACGGCCCGAGCCGCTCTCGTTGCCGGTAACCCGCTCGGAGCGGCCCACCATGACTCCGGAGACGGCCTGGCCACCGGCGCTCAGGCCGTGGCCCACCTTGCGGGGACCAGGAGTGGACACCCCACACCAGGCACCATCCTGGTTGGCCGAGACGTATTCGGTACCGGTCACCAGTTTGCAGGTGCCCGGTTCATCCCCTGTGACCTTCTCGGAGCGACCGACCTCGTTGCCTGTGACGCGATTGCCTTGGCTGGTGGCGGAGACTCGCACCTTGGCCGGCTGGGTGCCCAAAGGAGCGCTCTGGCAGAAGGTATTAAAAATCTCAGCTCCAAGATATTCGGTGCCGGTAACCGTGCGGCAGGTTCCGGCTTCGTTACCTGTGGTGGCCAGGGAACGGTTGGCTTGGGTACCGGTGACGGTCTGGCCCTGGCTGGTTTCGGTCAGGCCCACCTTCCAACTGGCTTCGGCGGCGGCAGCCAAGCGGGCCCCATTGCGGTTGGGGCCCGAAGGACGACAACCACTTCCATTGCGGGCCGTGCCGGCCGAACCCACCTTGCTCTTGAGTTCTCGAACCTTCTGGGCCAGCTCACGGGTTGTCAGGTCGGGATTGGCCTGGCGTGCCACGGCAGCGGCGGTGGTGCTGGTGGGGGTGGTGGCCGATTTACCCCGTTTTGAGAGGGCTTCACGACGGGCCAGCACCAGGGCCCGGCTGGGGTTGTACTGGGCCGAACGCTTGGTGGTGGCGCGCCGATCCGCGGCGGCGTTGGCGGCGGAGTTGCCATTGCGCCCGGCCTGGCTGCGGCTTCGGGCGGCGCTGCTGCTCAACGAACGGGATGGTTCTGTAGGTTTGTCTTCAACAGGGGGAGCAGCAGCAACCACCTTTGCTGCAGGGGGCTGCTGGTGAGCGACGTCACTTCGGGTGCGATCGCGGGAATTGTCGGCGCGCTTACCGCGGCGGGAAAGGGCCTCGCGGCGGGCCAGCACGAGATCGCGACTGGGATTGGGGATGGTCCGGGCGGTGCTGCGGCGGGATTCTCCCGACCGATTCGAAAGGTCCTGGGCGGGCCGTGTCACAGCGGAACTGGCCGCCCTGGCTCTGGTGGCTGCTGCAGCTCGCGAAGCAACAACCGCTTCGGCTACCGGGACTGCAGCAGCAGTCGCAGGGGTGACAGGAGCCGTGGCGCCAGGTTCGGTGCGGGTGGGACGGGCATCGGCAGCTGATCGCACCCGTACTGGGGCCGAATTAAAGCGACCTTCGGCTTTTTTGCCACCGTTGGTGAGCGCTTTGCGCCGCTCCAGAGCAGCTTCACGACTGGTTGTGCTGGCCATGTCCGCCCGGAAAATGAGGGAAATACAAAATCTTGAAACAGCCTGCCTGGGAAGAGCCGGCTGAAATTCCCGAGGGATATCAGCCGGAATAGGGCGTAGCTGCTAAACGGATCACACCGAAGTGTGATTCCTTACGAACGTCGCAATCAGCGGCCTTCGAAGACAACGAAGCAAGAACCCTGGCTTTGGGTATAGGCGTCGTAGCCAACCAGACGAACGTGGTGATCGGGGTAGGCGCGATGACAAGCCTCAAGCTCACTGACAATAACCCCAAGATCCTTCTCTCCGAAGAAAGGAAGCTTCCAATAGGACCAGTAGGTGGCCATGGAGCGGCTGGGGTGAACGTGCTCGATCAGGGGGCTCCAACCCTGGGCGATGATGTAAGCAATTTGATCGTAGATCTCGTCCTGGGTGAACGGCGGTAGGAAGCCGAAGGTCTCCAGGGTGGCGACTGTTTGATAGTCACCCACGGTGCTCATGAAGGGCATGGGGTTCCTTGGTGAAGGGATGGGGTCGACGCGGAAGCGCTAAATCCTTGAAAGTGTTGGTGACGGATCCAGGATCCGATCACCAAACGAATGATTCCGGTGCAGGGCTGGGAGAATGACCATGGCCCTGCACCGGGTCCTGGGAACTAAACGTCGAGTTTGTCGACGGTGTCGAACTCGAACTTGATTTCCTTCCAGGTTTCCAGGGCAATCGCCAGCTCGGGGCTGTGCTTGGCAGCCTCGGTGAGGATGTCGCGGCCTTCCTTCTCGATCTCACGTCCGGCGTTGCGGGCCTTGACGCAGGCTTCGAGGGCCACCCGGTTGGCGGCGGCACCAGCGGCCGAACCCCAGGGGTGGCCGTGGGTACCACCACCGAATTGCAGCACGGAATCATCGCCAAAGATGGCGACAAGGGCAGGCATGTGCCAAACGTGGATACCACCGGAGGCAACGGCGAAGACGCCACCCATGGAACCCCAGTCCTGATCGAAGAAGTTACCGCGGGTGCGGTCTTCGGGCACGAAGGATTCGCGCAGCTGGTCGATATAACCGAGGGTAGTTTGACGATCCCCCTCGAGTTTTCCGACCACGGTGCCGGTGTGCAGCTGGTCACCACCGGAAAGGCGCAGGCACTTGGCCAGCACCCGGAAGTGGATGCCGTGCTTGGGATGGCGGTCGATTACCGCGTGCATGGCGCGGTGAATGTGGAGCAGCATGCCGTTTTTACGGCACCACTTCGCCAGTCCGGT
>Ga0114972_10001255_pt1 | contig 19097 bp, 33 predicted proteins | sample M_140807_EF_Meta_FD_87354 | JGI IMG/M metagenome (GOLD analysis project Ga0114972, IMG submission 87354) | Freshwater microbial communities from Lake Montjoie, Canada to study carbon cycling - M_140807_EF_MetaG | ecosystem: Environmental > Aquatic > Freshwater > Lake | place: Lake Montjoie... | reverse complement strand
TGGTGACAACGTGAAGATGGTGGTCACGCTGATTGCCCCGATCGCGATGGAGCAGGGCCTGCGCTTTGCAATTCGCGAAGGCGGTCGTACCGTCGGTGCAGGCGTCGTCGCCAAGATCGTCGCCTGATATCTGCTGTGAAGTCCGGGCCCTTGCGGGCCTGGCGCTGAGCCGGAAATTCTTCCGGCAAGGCCTCTATCCGGTCCGCTTCGCGGCGGGCCATCGCTCTTTGAAGGACATGCCATGCAAAGCCAGAAAATTCGTATCCGCCTCAAGGCCTTCGATTACAAGCTGATCGATCAGTCGGCTGCTGAAATCGTCGAGACCGCAAAGCGCACCGGTGCAGTGGTTCGTGGTCCGGTGCCGCTGCCGACCCGGATCCAGCGCTTTGACGTGCTGCGTTCGCCCCACGTCAACAAGACCTCGCGTGACCAGTTTGAGATCCGCACGCATCAGCGTCTGATGGACATCGTCGATCCCACCGACAAGACCGTTGATGCCCTGATGAAGCTCGACCTGCCGGCCGGCGTCGACGTCGAGATCAAGCTGCAGTAAGACTGACGCTTCGGATCGCGACCAACCGGGCCGCGATCCGAGTGGACGTCAGCAAGGCCCCTGATGGCCGTTGCCTGCGACCATCGGTGAATCAAAGTCGCCCCTGGGGCGATTTTTTTTTGCCCCTCACCAGTGAATGCCGGTGCCAGGAGGCTGGTGTGCCTGCGCGACGCTTGTACGCGCCGGTCGACTCGCGAGCACCGATAATCTGCCTGCTGAAGGCGATCGAAGCCATCCCGGTTAGGGTCGGCGCATCACGCTTGCCGCCCATGACACGCCACCTTCAGACTTTGCTCCTGCTTTTCAGCCTGTGCGGTATCGCGCTTGGCCTGTGGCAGCGCGACCGGCTGCCAGCGCCCTCGCGACTGGTCTCAGCGATTGCTCAGGAGCCGCTGCAAACACCCACCCGCCTGGCCGGATTCAAGGCAACCGCCGCCGGTGTCGAATACACCATCAAGCCGCTGTTTGATTACCGCATACAGGGCGTCGTCGTCAGCCGCCACGACAGTGCGGCCTGGTGGGATCTGGTTCATCGCAAAGACTGGAACGACCATCTGAATGTGGCCGACCTGTGCATCGTGTGGGGCACTAACGCCACCAGTGGCATCTATCGCGAGCTGCGCTACTGGAGCGAAGTCTTTACCTGCAATGTCGCAACCGACTCGAATGCAGTGTGGCAGCGCTTCAATGAGGAAGGTCTGTCGAACAACCATCTGCTGACCAACGAGCCGACGATTGCCCGCTTGCTGCGAAACGTGCGTCCAGGCGATCAGGTGGAGATCACCGGAAGGCTGTCGGAGTACTCTCACAACGCCGGCTTGCCCTTCAAGCGCGGCACCAGCATTCGACGCGATGATCACGGCGACGGCGCCTGCGAAACCATCTGGGTCGACACGGCGCGTGTGTTGCGCGAGGCCAACCGGGGCTGGCGAACCGTCTTGAACCTCGCCTGGCTTGGTCTGGCCCTGTCGGTACTGTGGTGGTTTGTGCTGCCACCGAAGTCATTCAATCGCTAGCGTCTGGCGGCAGCAACCGGCGCAATTCATCCGCGATACAAAGAATCCTCACCGGAACGCTTGCGTCGCGATAAACAAATCGATTATGATCGAAGGCTCGGCTGAATTTTGGCCTGCCTCGACTTGCACTGTGCGGGTTGTCAGAGCAGGTCCTTGCTTCAGTCGCTTGAACTTTGCAGCGCGCCTTGCCTGGTCTGTACGTCGGGCGGCGAGCGATCACACCCGGCCAATCGTTGTCGGGAACGGAGAAAAACATGAGCCTTGGCCTTGTGGGACGCAAGGTCGGCATGATGCGCATCTACACCGACGACGGCGACGCCGTTCCGGTGACAGTGCTCGACGTGTCGAACAATCGTGTCGCCCAGATCAAGTCCGTCGAATCAGACGGCTATTTCGCGGTGCAGGTCGCCTATGGCGAGCGCCGCCCCTCCCGTGTCACCAAGGCGCGCGCCGGGCATTTTGCCAAGGCGGGTGTACAGGCCGGGACCGATCTTCGCGAATTCCGCGTGACCCCTGACAAGCTGGCTGATCTCGCGCCTGGCTCGGTGGTTGCGGCCACGATCTTTGCTGCCGGACAAAAGGTTGACGTCGCGGGCACCTCGATCGGCAAGGGCTTTACCGGCACGATCAAGCGCTACAACTTCGCCTCGGGCCGTGCATCGCACGGCAACTCGCGTTCGCACAATGTGCCTGGCTCGATCGGTATGGCGCAGGATCCCGGCCGCGTGTTTCCTGGCAAGCGGATGTCCGGCCACATGGGCGACGAGTCCAAGACCATCCAGAATCTCGTGATTGCCCGTGTTGATGCCGACCGTGGCCTGCTGATGGTGCGCGGTGCTGTGCCGGGCGCCAAGGGCGGTGCGGTTGTCGTGACGCCGGCCGCCAAGACGCCGCTGGCCAAGGGTGGCTTGCCGCGTGTGGCCCGGGTGGCTGCGCCGGCTGGGCCGACCAATCCGGCCAAGGCCGGCAAGAAGTAAGGGGACGCCATGGAACTGAAACTGCTGAACGAGCAGGGCCAGCCGGCCTCCACGGTTGCTGCTGCTGATACCGTCTTCGGGCGCGACTTCAACGAACCCCTGATTCATCAGGTGGTGGTTGCCTACCAGGCAAACGCCCGCAGCGCCAACAGCAAACAGAAAGATCGCTCCGAAGTGCGTCACAGCACCAAGAAGCCCTTCCGTCAGAAAGGCACCGGCCGCGCCCGGGCCGGTATGACCTCGTCGCCCTTGTGGCGCGGAGGCGGCAAGATCTTCCCGAATTCGCCTGACCAGAACTACTCGCACAAGGTCAATCGCAAGATGTATCGCGCCGGAATGTGCTCGATCCTCTCGCAACTGGCCCGTGAAGACCGCGTGATGGTGGTCGAGTCGATGTCGGTCGATGCGCCCAAGACCAAGCTGCTGGTCGACAAGCTGAAGGTGATGGGGCTGGCGTCTGTCCTGGTCCTGACCGATGGCGCCGACGAGAACCTGATCCTCGCGTCGCGCAATCTGCCGAATGTGCTGGTGCTCGAAGCCCGCCACGCTGACCCGGTGTCGCTGGTGCATTTCGACAAGGTGCTGATCACCAAGCCTGCGCTGGCTGCTGTCCAGGAGATGCTCGCATGAATCCGGAACGTCTGATGCAGGTGCTGCTCGCACCGATCGTTTCTGAAAAGAGCACGATGCTCGCCGACAAGAACAACCAGGTCGGGTTTCGCGTGATCCAGGATGCCACCAAGCCTGAGATCAAGGCGGCCGTCGAGCTGATGTTCAAGGTCGAGGTCGAGTCGGTTCAGGTGCTGAACCAGAAAGGCAAGGCCAAACGGTCGGGCCGTTTCCTGGGGCGCCGCAGCAATGTGCGCAAGGCCTATGTCTGCCTGAAGCCCGGCCAGGAAATCAATTTCGCGGAGACCCGATAAATGACCGTCGTCAAAGTCAAACCGACATCCCCCGGTCGCCGGGGAATGGTCAAGGTGGTTACGCCGGGTCTGCACAAGGGTAAGCCCCATGCAGCACTGGTCGAGCCGCAGACGCGCGGGTCGGGCCGCAACAACCTTGGCCACATCACCACCCGTCATCGCGGCGGTGGACACAAGTCGCATTACCGCGTTGTCGATTTCAAGCGCAACAAGGACGCCATTCCGGCCAAGGTCGAGCGCATTGAATACGATCCGAATCGCAGTGCGCATCTGGCCTTGCTGTGCTACGCCGACGGCGAGCGCCGCTATATTCTCGCGCCGCGCGGTGTGTCGGCTGGCGTGACCCTGATGTCAGGGCCGGAGGCGCCGATCCGCTCGGGCAATACCCTGCCAATCCGCAATATTCCGGTGGGTTCGACCATTCATTGCATCGAGATGCTCCCTGGCAAGGGTGCGCAGATTGCCCGCTCGGCCGGTGCATCGGCTCAGCTGCTGGCGCGTGAAGGCACCTACGCGCAGGTTCGCCTGCGCTCGGGTGAGATTCGCCGCGTGCATATCGAATGCCGCGCGACGCTTGGCGAAGTCGGCAACGAAGAGCACAACCTTCGCCAGATCGGCAAGGCAGGCGCAACACGCTGGCGCGGCATCCGCCCGACGGTTCGCGGCGTGGCCATGAACCCGGTCGACCACCCTCACGGTGGCGGCGAAGGCAAGACCGGCGAAGGACGCGTGCCGGTGAACCCGTGGGGTCAGCCTACAAAGGGCTACCGTACGCGTCGAAACAAGCGCACGAACTCGATGATCGTTCAGCGTCGCTTCAAGAAATAACGGGTGACCCATGGCACGTTCAGTTAAAAAAGGACCTTTCGTCGACGACCACCTCATGAAAAAGGTGGACAAGGCGCAGGCCATCAAAGACAAGAAGCCGATCAAGACCTGGTCGCGTCGTTCGACGATTCTTCCCGAGTTCATCGGGCTGACGATCGCGGTTCATAACGGCAAGCAGCACATCCCGGTCTTCGTCAACGAGAACATGGTCGGTCACAAGCTCGGCGAGTTTTCGCTCACCCGCACCTTCAAAGGCCATGCGGCCGACAAGAAGGCGGGTGCCAAGGGCAAGGGCGCGCGCAAGTAAGGAGTGACAGTTCATATGGAAACCAAAGCCATTCTTCACGGCGTCCGCCTCTCTGCCCAAAAGGGCAGGCTCTCCGCCGACCTGATTCGCGGCAAGCCGGTCGAGCAGGCGCTCAACATCCTTACCTTCTCGCCGAAGAAGGCGTCGAAGATCATCAAGAAAGTGCTCGAGTCGGCGATCGCCAACGCCGAGCACAACGATGGTGCCGACGTCGACGAGCTGAAGGTCAAGACCATCCATGTCGAGAAGGGTGCTTCGCTGCGCCGATTCGACGCCAGGGCCAAGGGCCGTGGCGTTCAGATCGAAAAGCAGACTTGCCACATCTTCGTGACCGTCGGCAACTGAGCGCAGGAATAAGACGATGGGACAAAAAATCCACCCGACCGGCTTTCGACTCGCGGTCAGCCGCAACTGGTCGTCACGCTGGTATGCCAACAGCCGCGATTTTCCCGGCATGCTCAACGAGGACATCAAGGTCCGCGCCTACCTTCGCAAGAAGCTGCGTGGTGCCTCGGTCGGCCGCGTCCTGATCGAGCGTCCGTCCAAAAATGCGCGCATCACGATTTTCTCGGCCCGCCCGGGCGTGGTGATCGGCAAGAAAGGCGAGGACATCGAGATTCTCAAGGCCGACCTTCAGCGCCTGCTGAAAGTGCCGGTGCATGTGAATATCGAAGAGATTCGCAAGCCCGAGACCGACGCGCAGCTGATTGCCGACTCGATTACCCAGCAGCTCGAAAAGCGGATCATGTTTCGCCGTGCGATGAAGCGCGCGATGCAAAACGCGATGCGCCTGGGTGCTCTGGGTATCAAGATCATGAGCTCGGGTCGCTTGAACGGCGCTGAGATCGCTCGGGTCGAGTGGTATCGCGAAGGTCGCGTGCCGCTCCATACCCTGCGTGCCGATATCGATTACGGCACATCCGAAGCTGAAACCACCTACGGCATCATTGGCGTGAAGGTCTGGGTCTACAAGGGCGATACCCTTGGACGCTCCGACGTGGCTGCTGCCGAAAAAGAAGCCTCACCGCCGCCCGAGCGCGAAGATCGTCGTCCCCGCCGTCCGGGCGGAGCGCCGGGTCGCCCCGGTGAGCGGCGCGGACCTGGCGGCGGTGCCCCTGGCGGTCGTCGCCCCGCAGACGCCGACGCCAAGCCTGCCGCCGGTGCGCCCGATGCACCCAAATCCATTGTCAAGCGCGTCCGCAAATCCAGCGGCGACGCCCCAGCGGGCGAGACCAAGCCCGTCGAGCCCAAGGGGCAATAAGGAACGACCATGCTGCAACCTGCACGACGCAAGTACCGCAAGGAGCAAAAGGGCCGCAACAAGGGCATCGCGACCCGCGGCACCAATGTCTCATTCGGCGAGTTTGGCCTGAAGGCCATCGGACGTGGCCGCCTCACCGCGCGCCAGATCGAGGCGGCTCGCCGCGCCATGACTCGCCATATCAAACGGGGCGGCCGGATCTGGATCCGTATTTTCCCGGACAAGCCGATTTCGCAAAAGCCGGCCGAGGTCCGCATGGGTAACGGTAAAGGCAATCCCGAGTACTACGTGGCCGAGATTCAGCCGGGCAAGGTGCTTTACGAAATGGACGGCGTCGAAGAAACCCTGGCGCGCGAAGCGTTTGCGCTTGCCGCCGCCAAGCTGCCAATCGCAACGATCTTCGTTGCTCGGCACCTGGGCGCCTGAACGAAAGGATCGTCATGGATATGACCGAATTGAGAAGCAAGGGCAGTGAAGAGCTCGGCAAGGAATTGTCCGATCTGCTGCGGGCCCAGTTTTCGCTGCGGATGCAGATTGCCACCCAGCAGCTCAACAACACATCGCAGCTGCGCAAGGTCCGTCGTGACATTGCCCGCGTGAGGACCGTGATGACCCAGAAGGCGGCAGCGAAATGAGCGAAGTCTCTGTTCCCCAGGAAGCCGGAGAAGCTGGCCAACGCACGCTGACCGGCCGTGTCGTCAGCAACAAGATGCAGAAGACCGTGACCGTGCTGATTGAGCGCAAGGTCAAGCATCCGCTGTATGGCAAGTACGTCACCCGTTCGACCAAGTACCACGCGCATACCGAGGACGCTTTGAACGAAGGCGATACCGTCGAGATCAAGGAGTGCCGTCCTCTGTCCCGGACCAAGACCTGGACGGTTGTCCGGCTGGTCCAGGCATCGCGTGGCGTTTGAAATCAATTGAGTTGAAAGCTTCAGGGCTGTTGACAGCCCTGATTTTCGTGTCATAATCATAGTCTTTCTCTTTTTCAGCGCAGGCAGTTCGGTCTGCGTCAAGGCAAAGAGATCCAATCCCGTTCTACGGGGCCAAGACTGACCGCGGCGGTGCTGTTCCGGGCTAACCCGGACGTCCAGGCGGATCAAGTTGGGAGTGAGTCATGATTCAGATGCAGTCGACGCTGGACGTCGCCGATAACACCGGTGCGCGTTCGGTGATGTGTATCAAGGTGCTGGGCGGCTCCAAGCGCCGCTATGCCGGCATCGGCGACATCATCAAGGTCTCGATCAAGGAAGCGCAGCCGCGCGGCCGGGTCAAGAAGGGTGAGGTCTATAACGCGGTTGTCGTGCGCACGGCCAAGGGCGTTCGTCGCCCCGACGGCTCGCTCGTCAAATTTGATGGCAACGCAGCCGTGTTGCTCAACGCCAAGCTCGAGCCCATCGGCACCCGCATCTTCGGGCCGGTCACGCGTGAGCTTCGAAACGAGCGATTCATGAAGATCGTCTCGCTCGCGCCTGAAGTGCTGTAAGAGGGGCACCGCCATGGAAAAAATTCGCAAAGGCGACGAGGTGGTTGTGATCACCGGTCGCGACAAAGGCAAGCGTGGCACGGTCAGCGCCCGCATCGATGAGAGTCATGTGATCGTCGACGGCATCAATGTCGTCAAGAAGCACGCTCGCCCGAACCCGATGAAGGGTGTGGCCGGCGGCATCGTCGACAAGGTCATGCCAATCGACCAGTCAAACCTGATGATCTTCAATCCTGCGAGCGGCAAGGGCGACCGAGTCGGTTTCCGGATGCTTGAAGACGGCACGAAGGTCCGGGTGTTCCGTTCAAACGGCGAACAGGTCAAGGCCTGAGGCCGCGGATAACGAGGAAATCACTGCAATGGCTCGTCTGCAAGAAACTTACCGCGAAAAGATCGCGCCCGACCTGATGAAGCAGTTTGGCTATTCATCGGTCATGGAAGTGCCGCGAATCACCAAGATCACGCTGAACATGGGTGTGGGCGAGGCGATCGGCGACAAGAAGCTGCTTGATCTGGCAACCGCTGATCTGGTCAAGATTGCTGGCCAGAAGCCGGTGTCGACCAAGGCTCGCAAGGCGATTGCCGGCTTCAAGATCCGTGCCGGTTATCCGATCGGCTGCATGGTCACTCTGCGCGGCAATCGCATGTACGAATTCCTGGACCGGCTTGTCACGATCGCGCTGCCGCGTGTTCGCGATTTCCGCGGGATCTCCGGTCGCGCCTTTGACGGGCGTGGCAATTACAACCTCGGTGTGAAGGAGCAGATCATCTTCCCCGAGATCGAATACGACAAGGTCGACAAGGTGCGGGGTCTGAACATCAGCATCGCCACCACCGCCAAGTCCGACGATGAAGCCAAGGCGCTGCTGACCGCGTTCCGCTTCCCGTTCCGTAACTGAGGGTTGATAAGTGGCCAAGACCTCCCTGATTGAACGCGAAAAGAAGCGCGAGATGCTGGTGAAGAAGTACGCACCCAAGCGCGCTGAACTCAATGCGATCATTGACGACCAGTCCAAGTCTGAGGAAGAGCGCTTCCAGGCGCGCCTCAAACTGCAGCAGCTGCCCCGTAATTCGAGCCCGACCCGTCTTCGCAACCGCTGCGAACTGACTGGCCGACCCCGCGGTACCTACCGCAAATTTGGACTTGCCCGTAGCAAGCTGCGCGAAATTGCCATGCGCGGCGAAGTGCCGGGCATGACCAAGGCGAGCTGGTAAGGAGCGAACTCACATGAGCATGAGCGATCCGATCGCCGACATGTTCACGCGCATCCGCAACGCGCAGCGCGTCGACAAACAGACGGTGGCGATGCCGTCCTCGAAGATCAAGGTGGCGATTGCAGCCGTCCTGAAAGACGAGGGCTACATCGATGGTTTCCAGATCAAGGGTGAAGAAGGCAAGCCGCAGCTTGAGGTTCAGCTCAAGTACTACGCGGGTCGCCCGGTGATCGAGCGGCTTGAGCGCGTGTCGCGCCCGGGTCTGCGTATCTACAAGGGCCGTGACAGCCTGCCCCAGGTCCTTAATGGCCTGGGTGTGGCAATCGTCACGACGTCCAAAGGCGTGATGACCGATCGCCGGGCCCGTCAAACGGGTCTGGGCGGCGAAGTCATCGGCTACGTGGCCTAAGGAGGGCGTATGTCACGAGTTGCACGTATGCCGATCGCAGTGCCGGCGGGCGTTGATGTCCAGATCACCAATGGCGTGATTACCGCGAAGGGCCCGCTGGGTACCCTGACGCAGGTGATCAACCCGCTGGTCGCGATCAATCGCGAAGGCGCGGAATTGAAGATCTCTGCAGTCGGTGAGACCACCGCCGCAGCGGCCATGAGCGGCACGTTTCGTGCGCTGGTGGCCAACATGGTTCAGGGTGTGAGCAAGGGTTTCGAGCGCAAGCTGACACTGGTTGGCGTGGGCTATCGCGCCCAGGCTCAGGGTGCAACGCTTAACCTGTCATTAGGTTTTTCGCATCCGGTGGCGCATCAGATGCCGGAAGGCGTCAAGTGCGAGACACCGACCCAGACCGAGATTCTCATCAAGGGTGCCGACAAGCAGAAAGTCGGCCAGATCGCAGCCGAAGTCCGTGCATACAAGCCGCCAGAGCCCTACAAGGGCAAGGGCGTGCGGTATTCGGACGAGGTCGTGGTCATCAAGGAAACCAAAAAGAAGTAACCGAGCCGCAGGACGAACATGGACAAGAAGCAATCCCGTCTGCGCCGGTCACTGCAGACGCGACACAAAATCGCCGAATTGCGGGTCGACCGGCTTACGGTCTATCGCAGCAATTTGCATATTTACGCCAACATCGTCGCCGCGACCGGCGACAAGGTGCTGGTCTCGGCGTCGACCCTCGAGACCGAGGTGCGGGCGCAGCTGGCAGGCCAGACCGGGCGAGGCGGCAACACCGCCGCGGCTGCACTGGTGGGCAAGCGGCTTGCCGAGAAGGCCTTGGCTGCCGGCATCCAGTCGGTTGCCTTCGACCGGGCCGGTTACCGCTATCACGGTCGGGTCAAAACCCTTGCAGACGCGGCTCGCGAAGCCGGTCTCAAGTTCTGACACGGCACCTTAAGGAAGATCCAGGATGGCAAAGATCCAGGCAAGAGTCGGTGCCGAACAGCGCGACGACGGACTGAAAGAAAAAATGATCGCGGTCAATCGCGTGACCAAGGTCGTCAAGGGCGGTCGAATCCTCGGCTTCGCTGCCCTGACCGTGGTCGGCGACGGCGATGGCCGCATCGGCATGGGCAAGGGCAAGTCGCGTGAAGTGCCGGTGGCGGTGCAAAAGGCGATGGACGAGGCACGTCGCAAGATGGTCCGCGTCTCCCTGCGCAACGGCACGCTTCAGCATCCGGTGACCGGTCGGCATGGCGCGGCGCGCGTCTATATCGCGCCGGCAGCAGAAGGTACCGGCATCATTGCCGGCGGCCCGATGCGCGCGATCTTCGAGGTGATGGGCGTGAGCAACGTCGTCGCCAAGAGCCACGGTTCGAGCAACCCCTACAACATGGTTCGGGCCACGCTCGATGCCTTCACCAACATGAGCACGCCGGCCGAAATTGCGGCCAAGCGTGGCAAGACCGTCGAGGAGATCCTCGGCTGATCGCCGGGGACGAAGCCATGAGCAAGAAGACCCTGAAGGTCACCCTGGTCCGCAGCCCGATCGGTACGCGCGATTCCCATCGCCAGACCGTGCTCGGACTCGGCCTGAAGAAGATCAACCAGTCCCGCGAACTCGAAGACACGCCGGCAGTGCGCGGAATGATCACCAAGGTGTCCTACCTTGTGAAGGTCGAGGCCTGATATGCGATTGAATGACATCAAGCCCGCCGAGGGCAGCAAGCATCCGAGAAAGCGCGTTGGTCGTGGCATTGGTTCGGGTCTGGGCAAGACAGCCGGCCGCGGACACAAGGGCCAGAAGTCGCGTTCGGGCGGATTTCACAAGGTCGGCTTTGAAGGCGGACAAATGCCGCTGCAGCGTCGTCTGCCCAAGCGCGGTTTCAAATCGCTCGCAGCCGGTACGGTTGGCGAAGTCAGGCTGTCCGATCTGCAGAAGATGGCTGCCGACGAGATTGATCTGCTGACACTCATCTCAGCAGGCGTGATCTCGCAGTTGTCGCTGTCGGCGCGGGTGATCCTGTCGGGCACCATCGAGCGCAAGGTGGTGCTGCGTGGCGTCAGCGTGACCAAGGGTGCGAAGGCCGCCATCGAGGCAGCCGGCGGCTCGGTGGCCTGACCGACCCTGTATCGACTTCAACAGGACTTGACCCCTTGGCCAAAAGCCCCACCGCTCAGATCAAGCAGGCAGGCAAGTTCGGCGACTTGAAGCGCCGGCTTGTCTTTCTGCTGCTGGCGCTCGTGGTCTACCGGGTTGGTGCACACATCCCGGTGCCCGGCATCGACCCAGAGCAGCTCGCCCAGCTCTTCAAGAGCCAGTCGGGTGGCGTCCTGGGTCTGTTCAACCTGTTTTCCGGTGGCGCGCTCTCGCGCTTTACGGTGTTCGCGCTGGGGATCATGCCCTACATCTCTGCATCGATCATCATGCAGCTGCTGTCGGTGGTGGTGCCTCAGCTCGAGTCGCTGAAAAAGGAAGGCGAAGCCGGCCGGCGCAAGATCACGCAGTACACCCGCTGGTTTACGCTCGGTCTGGCGACGTTCCAGGCCTTTGGTATCAGCGTGGCGCTCGAAGCTCAGCCGGGTCTGGTCATTGAGCCGGGGCTGATGTTCCGGTTTACCGCGGCGGTGTCGCTGGTCACCGGCACGATGTTTCTGATGTGGCTTGGCGAACAGATCACCGAGCGCGGCCTGGGCAACGGCATCTCGATCATCATCTTCGGCGGTATTGCCGCCGGCCTGCCGGGCGCCATTGCCGGCCTGGGCGAGTTGGTCCGCAACGGCTCGATGAGCCCGATCGTGGCACTGCTGATCGCGGCGGTCGTGGTGCTTGTGACCGCGTTTGTGGTGTTCGTCGAGCGCGGTCAGCGCCGCATCACCATTAACTATGCCAAGCGTCAGGTCGGCAACAAGATCTATGGCGGCCAAAGCTCCTATCTGCCCCTCAAGCTCAATATGGCCGGCGTCATCCCGCCGATCTTTGCCTCCTCGATCATCCTGTTTCCGGCGACTGCTGCGCAGTGGTTCACGTCCGGTGATGTCACCAGCCCGCTGGTGCGATTCGTGAAAGACGTCGCAGCGACCCTGGCGCCTGGGCAGCCGGTGTACATCGCGCTGTATGCCATTGCGATTGTGTTCTTCTGTTTCTTCTACACCGCACTGGTCTTCAACAGTCGCGAGACCGCCGACAATCTCAAGAAGAGCGGTGCCTTCGTCCCCGGAATCCGACCGGGCGAACAGACTGCAAAGTATGTCGACAAGATCCTGATGCGCCTGACCATGGCCGGGGCGATCTACATCACGCTGGTCTGTCTGCTGCCCGAGTTTCTGGTGCTGCGCTGGAACGTGCCGTTTTACTTTGGTGGCACGTCGCTGTTGATCATCGTGGTGGTCACCATGGACTTCATGGCACAGGTACAGGCATACCTGATGTCCCATCAGTACGAAAGCCTGCTCAAGAAGACCAACTTCAAGGGCATGGGCTCACCGCCGACGCGGTGACCACAGGAAGGACCGGATGGCGAAAGACGATGTGATCCAGATGCAGGGTGAGGTGGTCGAAAACCTCCCCAACGCAACATTTCGCGTGAAGCTGGAAAACGGTCATATGGTGCTCGGGCATATTTCCGGAAAGATGCGGATGCACTACATCCGGATCCTGCCGGGTGACAAGGTCACGGTAGAGCTCACGCCCTACGACCTGTCCCGAGCGCGGATTGTGTTCAGGGCAAAGTGAACGGCCTGCCTGGCAGGTCGAACGAAGACGATGGCACCTGGCGGGTGCATAGAGGAATGACATGAAGGTACTAGCAAGCGTCAAGAAGATCTGCAGGAAGTGCAAGATCATCAAGCGTCACGGCGTGGTCAGAGTGATCTGCACCGAGCCGCGTCACAAGCAGCGTCAAGGCTAAGGGGTTTCGCATGGCACGTATTGCGGGCATCAACGTCCCTGATCGTCAACACACCGAGATCGGCCTGACGGCGATCTTTGGTATCGGCCGGCCGCGCGCACGCGCGATCTGCGAGGCAGCGGGCATTCCCCTGACCAAGAAGGTCAAGGATCTGACCGATCCCGAGCTTGAGCGGCTGCGCGATCAGCTCAACCGCTTCACCCTTGAAGGTGACCTGCGTCGTGAAGTGACGATGTCGATCAAGCGACTGATGGACCTCGGCTGCTATCGCGGTGTGCGCCATCGCCGTGGTCTGCCATTGCGCGGTCAGCGCACCAAAACCAATGCCCGTACCCGCAAGGGTCCGCGCAAAGCCGGCATCGCGCTCAAGAAGTAAACCGACCAAACGGATCAAACAGATATGGCCACACAAAAGCAGGGCTCGCAGCAAGGCAACCGGGTCCGCAAGAAGATCAAGAAGAACGTCTCGGACGGCATCGCTCACGTCCATGCGTCGTTCAATAACACGATCATCACGATCACCGATCGCCAGGGCAATGCCTTGTCGTGGGCAACCTCTGGCGGTGCCGGCTTCAAGGGCTCCCGCAAGTCGACGCCCTTTGCAGCTCAGGTGGCTGCAGAAACGGCCGGTCGTGCTGCCCAGGAGCAGGGGATTCGCAATCTCGATGTGCGTATCAAGGGCCCCGGCCCCGGACGCGAATCATCGGTGCGCGCGCTCAATGCGCTTGGAATCAAGATCATGTCGATTGCCGACGTGACGCCGGTGCCGCACAACGGCTGCCGGCCGCCGAAAAAGCGCCGGATCTGACCGACGCCTTTTTATCAAGCCCACCGTTCACCCCATCGGCAACGATGCACTGGGTGGACTAACCGCAGGCTAGCCTGCGTATTCGAAAAGAGATCAACACGTGGCACGCTATACCGGACCAAAAGCCAAGTTGTCCCGGCGCGAAGGGACAGACCTGTTTCTCAAGAGCGCGCGACGCTCACTTGCCGACAAGTGCAAGCTCGACAGCAAACCGGGCCAGCACGGCCGGACATCGGGTTCGCGTACGTCCGACTACGGCCTGCAGCTTCGCGAGAAGCAGAAGGTCAAGCGGATGTACGGTGTGCTCGAGCGCCAGTTCCGCCGCTACTTTGCCGAAGCCGAACGTCGCAAGGGCAACACCGGCGCCAATCTGCTGGCCCTGCTTGAATGCCGTCTCGACAATGTCGTCTATCGGATGGGTCTGGCTTCGACGCGTGCTGAAGCACGCCAGCTGGTGAGCCACAAAGCCATTGCGATGAACGGCGCGACCGTCAATATTCCGTCGGTTCAGGTTCGCCCGAACGACGTGATCACGATCCGCGAGAAGGCCAAGAAGCAGGTCCGCGTCCAGGATTCACTGAGCCTTGCCGAGCAAAGCGGCTTTCCGACGTGGGTCTCTGTAGACAAGACCAAGATGGAAGGCATCTTCAGATCGGTGCCCGAGCGTTCCGACATCGCTGCCGATGTGAACGAAAGCCTGATCGTCGAATTGTATTCGCGCTAATCGAGGAACACTATTCCATGCAGACTTCCTTGTTGAAGCCCCGTATTGTCGAAGTCGAGCAACTCGGTGCCTCCCACGCTCGCGTGGTGATGGAGCCGTTCGAGCGCGGCTATGGGCACACTCTGGGCAACGCGCTGCGGCGTGTCCTGCTGTCGTCGATGGTCGGCTATGCACCGACCGAAGTTCAAATCACCGGTGTCGTTCACGAATACTCGACGATCGATGGATTGCGCGAGGACGTGGTTGACCTCCTTCTGAATCTCAAGGGCATTGTTTTCAAACTGCACAATCGTGATGACGTGTTCCTCACCTTGCGCAAGGAAAGCCCCGGCCCGGTTCTGGCCTCTGATATCGAGCTGCCCCACGATGTGGAGCTGATCAATGGCGACCATGTGATCGCCAACCTGACGCAGGGCGGCAAGCTCGACATTCAGATCAAGGTCGAGCGCGGCCGCGGCTACCTGCCGGGCACGATGCGTAATCTGTCTGACAGCAAGACCATCGGCCGGATCGTGCTCGATGCTTCGTTTTCACCGGTTCGACGTGTGAGCTACGCGGTCGAGAGTGCCCGGGTCGAAAACCGGACCGACCTCGACAAGCTTCTGATCGATGTCGAAACCAATGGCGTCATCGCTCCCGAAGAAGCGGTGCGTCAGGCGGCTCGCATCCTGGTCGAGCAACTGTCGGTGTTCGCGGCCCTCGAGGGTGCTGAGCCGTCGATGGACATGGGCGGCATCAGTGGCGGCCTGATCACCAGCATCGGTCGCTCGCCGCAGATCGATCCGATCCTGTTGCGCCCGGTCGATGACCTCGAGCTGACCGTCCGTTCAGCCAATTGCCTCAAAGCCGAGAACATCTTCTATATCGGCGACCTGATCCAGCGCACCGAGAACGAGTTGCTCAAGACCCCTAATCTGGGTCGCAAGTCGCTCAATGAAATCAAGGAAGTGCTGGCCTCCCGCGGACTGACTCTCGGCATGCGACTCGAGAACTGGCCGCCTGCGGGCCTCGATCGCCCCTGATCCCGCGCCGATACCAAGGAAAGAATCATGCGTCACCGTCTCGGACTTCGAAAACTGAACCGCACCAGCAGCCATCGCGAAGCGATGCTGCGCAACATGACCGTCTCGCTGCTCAAGCACGAGATGATCAAGACCACGCTGCCCAAGGCCAAGGAATTGCGCCGGGTCATCGAGCCGATCATTACGCTTGGCAAGAAGCCGTCGCTGGCCAATCGTCGTCTGGCCTTCGATCGCCTTCGGGACCGCGACATGGTCGTGAAGGTCTTCAATGAGCTCGGCCCGCGCTATGCGAATCGCAACGGCGGCTATCTGCGCATTCTGAAATTCGGCTTTCGTGTCGGCGACAACGCGCCGATGGCACTGGTCGAACTGATGGATCGCCCGGATGTCGAAGCGACTGCCGGCGAGGCAAACGCCGCGGCCTGATCACCGCGTCGCTGATCATCGCGTCGTACAGTTTGGGTTGTTGTGCATGCGGCGCCGTCAGGGCGCCGCGCGCATTTCAGCGCAAGGGCTCGGCTGGCACGGGGCGTGTGTGCCCCGGTCTACAGGTCAACAGTGAGTGCACATGGCCGATACTGACGCAGTGCTGCGAGTCGAGGGCTTGATCAAGCGATTCGGTAGCCATCAGGCGGTCGACGGGCTCAGTTTTTCTGTCCGCCGAGGTGAGTGCTTCGGCCTGCTGGGCCCGAATGGCGCCGGCAAGAGCACGACGCTCAAGCTCTCGCTTGGCCTGATGGAGCCGGCAGCCGGATCGATCATCCTGCTTGATCGGCCGATCCCGGCTCGGGGCCGAGAGGCCCGGGCAGAGGTCGGTGTCGTGCCGCAGAACGATCCGCTCGATCCCGACTTCACGGTGGCCGAGAACCTGTTGGTGTTCGGTCGCTACTTCGGTCAGCCCGATTCGCTCACCCGCTCGCGTATCGATCCCCTGCTCGAGTTCGCGCAGCTGCAGAACAAGCGCAATGCGCGAATCCAGGAGCTCTCGGGCGGCATGAAGCGCCGCCTCACCATCGCCCGGGCGCTGATCAACGATCCGCAGGTGCTCTTTCTCGATGAGCCGACCACCGGCCTCGACCCGCAGGCGCGACACCTGATCTGGGAGCGCCTCAAGCGCCTGCTGGCGCAGGGCAAGACCATCGTCCTCACCACGCACTTCATGGACGAGGCCGAGCGCCTGTGCGACCGGCTGCTGATCGTTGATCATGGCCGTGCGATCGCGCAGGCCTCACCGGTCGAACTGATCGCCAGCGAGATCGAGCCGCATGTGATCGAGGTTCATGGCCCAGGGCGCGAGCAATGGGCCGCACAGGCGCCCACCCTTGGCTGCGACCGACTCGAGACGGTGGGCGAGACCACCTTTGCCTATTGCCAGCATCCCGAGACCGCCCTGGCAGCGCTCAACCAGCGCAGCGACCTGCGCGTGCTGCATCGACCGGCCAATCTCGAGGATGTTTTTCTGAAGCTCACCGGACGAGAACTGCGTGACTGACGACATGCTGCGAATCGAGACCCCTGTGCCTGGCATTGCTGCCCGCCGATATGCCTGGCCACGTCTGACGCATCGCCTGGTGCCGGTGCTGCGGCGTCACTTCCTTGTCTGGCGCAAGCTGGCGATCCCGAGTCTGCTGGCCAATGTGGCCGACCCGCTGATCACGCTGGTGGCCTTCGGCTACGGACTCGGTCAATTGCTCAATCCGATCGGCGGCGTGCCCTACATCGTGTTTCTCGCTGCAGGCTCGATCTGCATGAGCACGATGATGGCGGCGAGCTTCGAGTCGCTCTATTCGGCGTTCTCGCGAATGCAGATCCAGAAGACCTGGGAATCGCTGCTCAACGCGCCCTTGCTGCTCGACGATGTACTCGCGGCCGAATGGATCTGGGCGGCCATCAAGGGCTGCATCTCGGGGCTGGCCATCATCCTGGTGGCCTGGGCGCTCGGCGTGACGCGCGAGCCGACAATGCTGGCGGTGCTGCCGGTTGTGCTGCTCACCGGCCTGGCCTTTGCCGCACTCGGTCTGTGTGTCAATGCACTCGCCCAGGGCTATGACTTCTTCTCTTACTACTTCACCCTGGTGCTGACGCCGATGTCGTTTCTGTCGGGCGTCTTCTTTCCGGTGACGCAACTGCCTGACTGGCTGCAGGGTTTCAGCGCGGTCCTGCCGCTGACGGCAGCGGTCTCGCTTGCGCGTCCGCTGGTGCTTGGTGACTGGCCGCCCGATGTCCTGCGGCATGTGGCCGTTCTGCTGGCCTATTCAATTGGCGGCTTTTATCTCGCGGCGGTGCTGACGCGCCGCCGCTTTGCGACCTGAGCCTCGGACAATCAGCCTTCCTTCAGCCACCGTGCCGCATCAAGCGCAAAGTAGGTGAGCACACCATCGGCGCCGGCACGCTTCATGGCCAGCAGCGACTCCAGCGCCACAGTGCGCTCGTCGAGCCAGCCATTGGCGCCAGCCGCCTTGAGCATCGCGTATTCACCGCTGACCTGATAGACGAAGGTCGGCGCGCCGAAAGTGTCTTTGACGCGGCGAACGATATCGAGATAAGGCATGCCCGGCTTGACCATCACCATGTCGGCGCCTTCCTGCAGATCGAGTGCGACCTCGCGAAGCGCTTCGTCGCTGTTGGCCGGATCCATCTGGTAAGTCTTCTTGTCGGACTTGCCGAGATTCTTGGCCGAGCCCACCGCATCCCGGAAGGGCCCATAAAAGCCCGAGGCGTATTTCGCCGAGTAGGCCATGATCCGCGTGTGGATGTGGCCGGCGCCTTCAAGGGCCTGGCGAATCGATCCGATGCGCCCGTCCATCATGTCGGACGGCGCGACGATGTCCACCCCCGCAGCTGCCTGCACCAGCGCCTGATCACGCAGGATCTCGACGGTGGCCTCGTTGATCACATAGCCGTTGTCGTCAATCACCCCGTCCTGGCCGTGCGAGGTGTAGGGGTCAAGCGCCACATCGGTCAGGACGCCAAGCTGCGGAAAGCGGTCCTTGACCGCCTTGACCGCCCTGGGCACCAGGCCATCAGGGTCGGTGGCGATGCGCCCGTCCGGCGTCTTGATCGAGGGCTCGATCACCGGGAAGATGGCCAGCACCGGCACCCGCAGCGCCACGCACTGCTCGGCGACTGCCAGCAGGCGATCGATGGAATAGCGCTCGACGCCCGGCATGGAGGGCACCGCCTGCGAGATGCCCTTGCCTTCGATCACGAAGCAGGGATAGATCAGGTCGTCGGCGGTGACGATGTTTTCGCGCACCATCCTGCGGCTGAAGTCATCGTGGCGCAGACGGCGCGGGCGTTGCGTGGGAAAGCCGGTGTTTGTCTGGGGAAATTCAGGCATTTGTCGAGTCCTTGGGCGAGGCGGGCAGTCCGACTGCAATCCAGTTTTCTACCACAGCCGTCAGATCGTCACTGCCGGAGCGGTTCAAAGCTGAAAAAAGCAGCACCTTGTTGTCGGCGCCAGGGCGCAGCTGCTCGAGCTCGTCGATGACGTCGCGCAGCGCCTGGCGGGCTTGCTGCCGGGGCAGCTTGTCGGATTTCGTGAGGGTCACCACCAGGCGCACGCCATCGGGCACCCATGCAAGCAGCCGCCGGTCGAGATCGGTCAGCTTGCGGCGGATGTCGGCCATCAGCACGGTGCCGGCGAGTTGAGGTCGGCTGCTGAGATATTCGC
>Ga0114972_10001254_pt1 | contig 19098 bp, 20 predicted proteins | sample M_140807_EF_Meta_FD_87354 | JGI IMG/M metagenome (GOLD analysis project Ga0114972, IMG submission 87354) | Freshwater microbial communities from Lake Montjoie, Canada to study carbon cycling - M_140807_EF_MetaG | ecosystem: Environmental > Aquatic > Freshwater > Lake | place: Lake Montjoie... | reverse complement strand
TTATTCCTCGGGGCAGCATTGGCCGTTAACTGGATTCCGCAAACTCTCAAGGTTGATATTGTCAAGAGAGCACAAGATGTAATCGATGGTATTGGAATATTTGGTTTTCTTGGCATTCTTACGTGCTTTCTATTTATCAATGAAGGCAACTCCACTCTTTATAAAATTGCATTTCCATTAGCTGGAATATTTGGATGCGCAATCATTATGTCTATTGTTCATCCGGCTTCACGTTTCGCGCCTCTTTTACAGGGAAAAGCGATTCTGTTGATTGGTGAGCGCTCATACGCCATCTACTTATGGCATTGGATTATTTTCCAAGTAACACGTCCCAGTGTTGATCTAGCCGGAGCAAGTTGGGCTTTATATGCACTTCGTATTCTCATTGTTTTTGCATTGGCAGATATCTCACTTCGCTGGGTTGAATTGCCTTTTAGAAATGGCTACATCGAGTCATGGTTTAGAGGTATGAAATACCGAACAAAGAAAGTACGTGTACGCCAACAAAGTACTTTGGCTCTTTCAATTATCTCTGTTCTTGCTGTGACATCTCTCGTGAGTGCAAATGCAATCGCAGTGAGTGACCGAAATCTTGCTAAATTAAAATTAGAGATTACGACTAAAGCTGAAGTGGAAACTGAAATCACTAATCCGTCAGATGGTTTGTGGGTGGCTGGAGACTCGGTCATTCTTGGTATTCGAAATGAATTATCTAATCGACGACAAGTTGGATTAATAAATGCCCATGTGGGTCGTCAAGCACCAGAATTAATCGAAGTCTTAAACAAAGATAAGGCTCGAATGGCTGATGCTCCGATTATTGTAAATATGGGAAATAACAATCGACTCACCGAAAGCGAAGTGGTTTCAATATTTGAAGCAATAAAAGATCAACCACAGATAATTGTTATCAATACTGCCGTGCCTAGAGGTTGGAAAGATCAGAATAATTCCTTAATTCAACAAGTTGCTTCTCGTTATCAAAACGTGAAGATTGTGGATTGGAACAAGATTTCCGAAGGACATCCAGAGTACTTCGCACCTGATGGTGTGCACTTAGTACCAACTGGAATAAGTGTCTACGTGGACGCGATTTTGTCTGAGCTAAAATAATTTCAAATAAAAAAGCCCCCGCTACGTGCGAGGGCTTTTTTATTTAATTTTTTTACTTGTATTGACCTGCAAGACCGAAGATTTTTGCAGAAGCTGTTTGGCCATCTGCATAAACACTTGATACTCGGAATTGTGTCCAGCTATCTGAACTTGTCAGTGCAACAGCGTGAGTTAATTCAGTTGGACCTGTTGTCGCAACAACTGCCCATTCTCCGCCTGCTGGCTTAAGTTCAACATTAAATCCTGTAAGTCCATCAGTTGCCATTGGAGCCTTCCAGCGAAGATTCATTCCATCTGCTGAACGAAGTGCAACGAACGCTGTTGGTGCTTCAACTGTTCCAACAGTTGCTGCTGGAGCTGTTGGCTCTTCAGTTGTAGTTGGTTCATCAGTCATTGTTGCTGTAGCTGATGGCATTGTTGGAGCCGCAGCATCATCGCCATCTTTTCCTGACTTTGACCATACAAGAATTGCAAGAAGAACAATTCCTACGACAACGATTGTTACAACGCGATTTGATGCGCCTTGCTTTGGCTTGTTATCAAATGAAACTGACTTCGCTGCAGAACGTGGTGTTGGTGCAGTCGATACATCAACGCGACCACGTGAGCCACCAACTGGAACGGCTGGGACTACAAGGCGATCAACTGATGTTGCACGACGAGAAGATTTCTTTGTTGTCTTGCGTGCTGCAGACTTTTTTGCGCTCTTCTTTACTGCAGATTTACGAGCGGTGCTCTTCTTCGCAACTTTCTTTACAACTCTCTTTGAAGTTGATTTGCGAGCAACAGATTTTTTAGCACTCTTCTTTGCTGACTTCTTAGCGGTTTTCTTGACAGCCACATGCACTCCTTGGGTAGCGGTACGTACTTACTTCACGCACTCGGATACTAGAAGTTTACCCCAGTGAGGTCAGCAAACTGATTACGTGAGGTGCTATTGCACGGAGTGATTTACCTCTATGACTTATCAAATCCTTCTCTTCTGCGCTCATTTGCGCGCTTGAGATTGAAAAACCCTGTGGTCTAAATAGGGGGTCATAGCCAAAGCCGTGATCACCAATAGGGGCGTACAGAATCGAACCTTCAAAGATTTCTTCTGCCACATGTTCTCTGCCATCAGGTAAAACTAAAGCAGCAGCACAAGTGAAGTGTGCGCCGCGATTTTCTTCGGGGGTATTTTCTAATTCTTTTAACAATTTTAAGTTGTTCGCTTGATCATCACCGTGCACTCCTGCATATCTAGCCGAAAATATCCCAGGTGCACCGTTGAGCGCATCAACGCACAATCCACTGTCATCAGCAATTGCTGGTAATCCAGTTTCTTTGCATACGCTTTGAGCTTTCAGTAAAGCGTTTTCTTTAAAAGTTTTCCCTGTCTCTTCTACATCAGTTGTGTGAGGAAATTCTTCGAGGCCAACAAGATTTATTGCGCCCTGAGAAATCGCATCAAGAATCCTGCGAAATTCTCTAATCTTGCCCTGATTGCGAGTTGCTAAAACTAAAGTAACGGGCGCGCTCATTTGGATAAAACTGAACTCTGCATTCCTGCTAACTCTTTACAACCATTGACTGCAAGATCTAATAACTGATCTAAAAGTGCGCGATCAAATGGAACTCCTTCGGCAGTTCCTTGAACTTCAATGAAGCGACCATCACCGCTACATACAACATTCATATCAGTATCAGCGCGAACATCCTCTTCGTAGCAAAGATCAAGCATCGGAACGCCATCGATAATTCCAACACTGACTGCAGCAACTGAATCTGCAAGTGGTTTTGAATTTGCTTTGATGTGACCCTCTTTTTTAGCCCACGCAATAGCATCAGCTAATGCAACGTATGCACCAGTAATTGCAGCAGTACGTGTTCCGCCATCTGCTTGCAATACATCACAGTCAATAACAATTGTGTTTTCGCCTAGTTCTTTCGTATCAACAATTGCACGAAGTGAACGACCAACTAAACGTGAAATCTCTTGAGTACGTCCACCTAACTTACCTTTGACGCTTTCGCGATCAGAACGGGTATGAGTTGCACGTGGAAGCATCGCATATTCAGAAGTTACCCATCCTGTACCAGAATCTTTTAACCAACGTGGAACGCCGGGAGAAAATGATGCAACGCAAAGAACTCTTGTCTTGCCAAACTCAACGAGAACAGAACCTTCAGCATGGTCTAACCACCCGCGCGTAAATTTTATTTCACGGAGTTGATCGTTTGTGCGTCCATCATTGCGTGACATGTATTTCTCCGTTTATCTGAGCGGCTTATAGGTTTGGGTGGTTTATAGGCTTTGGTGTTCAACTCGGCCAACTTCTGGACCGAGAAATCTACGTGCGAGTGTTTCAAATGCTTTCGCATCTCCCGTTGCCAGGAATCGATGATCAGCGTTTTTTGCACTGGAGTGCAGCAAATTATTTTCAACGAGTACGCGATAAAGATCTTTTGCAGTTTCTTCCGCACTTGATACTAAAGAAACGGAATTACCTACAACGTATGAAATCACACCAGTTAATAGTGGATAGTGAGTGCAACCAAGAACCAATGTGTCGATATCAGCATCAATGACGGGCTTGAGATACTTGCGCGCAATATCTGTGATCTCCGGCCCCGAAGTTTCTCCGCGTTCAACAAATTCGACAAATAATGGGCATGCAACTGAAGTGATATTTAACTTTGGCGCTGCTGCAAATGCATCCATATACGCTTTTGAGTCGATAGTTGCTTGAGTACCGATTACGCCTATTTTTCCTGATCTGGTGGCAGCAACTGCTCTGCGAACTGCAGGTTGAATTACTTCAATAACTGGAATCGAATATCGCTCACGTGCATCGCGCAACATTGCAGCACTTGCTGTGTTACATGCGATGACAAGTGCTTTAACACCTTGATCAACTAAGAAATCTAGAGTTTCTAAAGCGAACTCTCGAACTTGTGCCAATGGGCGGGGTCCATATGGTCCGCGCGCGGTATCGCCTATATAAAGAGTGGATTCATTTGGAAGTTGATCAAGAATTGCACGTGCAACGGTTAAGCCGCCAACGCCGGAATCAAATATTCCAATAGGTGCATCACTCACACCGCGAAGTCTACCGCTATGCCCACAATTGATTATCGAGTGCTTCTGAAGCGCTCACGTGATCAGCACTATAAACACCAGTAGATAGGTATTTCCAACCAGCATCACAGACAATAAATGCGATGTCTGCACTCTTGCCATCACGGATAGCTTCGGCCCCCATGGCAAGGGCTGCATGAAGAATTGCTCCTGTTGAAATTCCAGAAAATATTCCTTCGACTTCTAATAATTCGCGAACACGTCGAACTGAATCTTCGGCACCGACAGAGAAGCGGCGAGTCAAAACTGACGCGTCATAAAGTTCTGGAACAAAGCCTTCATCAATATTTCGAAGTCCATAGACAACTTCGCCATAACGAGGTTCGGCTGCAATTACTTGTACATCAGGTTTTTGTTCACGTAAGTATTTCCCCGCACCCATCAACGTACCTGTTGTACCTAAACCAGCAACGAAGTGTGTGATCGTTGGTAAATCTGCAAAAATTTCAGGACCGGTGCCTTGGTAATGAGCAAGCGTATTTGCTGAGTTTCCATATTGATACATAAAAACCCACTCAGGATTTTTTGCGGCTAATTCTTTTGCAACCCGCACGGCTTCATTTGAGCCACCTGCTGCAGGTGAAAAGATGATCTTTGCTCCCCACATCTCAAGTAATTGTCGGCGCTCAATTGATGTGTTTTCAGGCATTACGCAAATTAATTTATAACCTCGAGTCTTTGCAACCATTGCAAGTGAAATTCCAGTATTGCCACTTGTTGGTTCAAGAATTGTTGCACCTGGTTTTAGTGATCCATCTGCTTCAGCTTTTTCAATCATTGCTAAAGCTGCGCGGTCTTTAATGGAACCCGTTGGATTTCGATCTTCCATCTTTGCCCACAAACGAACATTTGGAGCAGGTGAAAGTTTTGGTAAACCAATAAGTGGAGTGTGGCCTACAGAACTTTCTAGTGAATCAAAACGTGCCACTGTTAGCCACCTGCAACAGCAGGCAGAACAGTAATTGAATCACCTGATTTGAGTGCGGCATCTAAGCCACCAAGAAAACGAACATCTTCATCGTTGACATAAATGTTAATAAAACGTCGCAGCGCGCCATCTTCTAAAAGGCGTTCAGCTAAGCCTGGGTATTGACGATCAAGATCTGAGATTAAGGATTTTAAATCTGCGCCGTCAGCAGAAACAACTTTTGCATCCTTTGTATATGGACGCAAGATAGTTGGAATTCGAACTTCAATTGCTGCTGTAGTCATGTGCTTATTATTGCTAATGCGCGCTGCTTTCGCCAATTCGCGAAGCCCCTTGCGTTAATCCAGGATTGTTACAGGTTCTTCTGTGACGATTCCGTCGATGATTCGGTATGAGCGAAATTCAGTTGCAGGTGCAATCTTTTCGCGTGTAGAAACTAGAACGTAATGTGCACCTGGTTCGCCGGCATAGGCAATGTCGGTACGTGATGGATACGCCTCTGTTTCTGTATGAGAGTGATAAATAACAACTATTTCCTCATCATTGTCATCAACTTCGCGATAAAGCGCGAGTAAATCTTTTGGATCAAATTCATAAAAAGTTGGTGAGTGCGCCGCGTTAATCATGGGCTTTAAGCGCACGGGTGTATCGGTATTAAGTGGACCAAGAATGACGCCACATGCTTCATCAGGATATTCAGCGCGTGCTTGTTGAAGTATTTGATCAACGATTGCACGTGAGATTGTTAAAGACATGTCAGGATTCTAATCCATCCATGAGTGCTTGAAGTAAATTGCCTTGCAGCCAGCCAAGCCAACTATAAACACCGTACACACCGCGCATCGGATCATCGGGTGCTAATAATTCGAGTTCTTCATGAGAATTTTTCTCAACATTTAGACGCACACCAAGTGCAAGGCGAATGTCATTTATGCCACCTAACCATGCATTTGCGAGATCGTGATTGAGTTCGATACTTCCATCTTCGCTACTCATGAGCATTGTGCGAATAGACATGGCGTGTGCTTGTTTCTTGGTTCGCAATACTGATTCGGTATACCTACGAAACTCAGATGCATCCACCCCATCTGCATAAGCATTTGGTAATAAGCGAAGCAATACTTCGTCATCCGGTGGCGAATCATGAGTAGTTATTCCCACCATCGCAGCCAATGGATCTTGGTCATTGTGATCCACACGTTCTGCCAGTAATTCAATAATTTGTTGTGAAAGATTAATGAGAACTTCTTTTTCGGAATCAGAAAATTGTGCGACGAATAACTCTTCACCGTGACGAGTAAATCCGTGACTCTCGCTCATTAGCCTTGATCTCCATGTTGAAGCGTTGCCCATAATCCGTATTCGTGAAGCCTTGCAACATCGTGCTCCATCTCTTCACGAGTGCCTTCGGAGACAACCGCTTTACCTTCTGTGTGCACCTTCATCATTAATTCTGTTGCTCGCTCACGTGAATAACTAAATAGCTCCATAAAAACATAAGTTACGTAATCCATAAGATTCACTGGATCATCCCAAACGATTGTTACCCATGGACGGTCTGTAGAAAAAATTGCGTTGATCTCTTCTTCAATCTTTGATTTGGTTTTTACCACTATCTGATCACCACCGTAAATACTTCTGATTCTGCTTGATTCCATAATGCATCTTGCGCAACGCTTACTTTGTACTTACCAAAACCTTTTTGTGCAGTTGATGTTGGAATTAAGAATGCTCCATTTACATCTGTAGCTACTGGGGTACCTACTGGCGCCCACTTACCGGCTCGCTGTTGCAACAACTGAACTGGTACGCCACTTAGACGTGGTGAAAGAGCGCCAGTTATTTCAAATGCTTGTGATCGCAGTGCCGATACTGGAGCGTTCACAGAAATTCGGCGAGTGATAACAACTGGTACTTCTTGAGAAATAGATTCAAGTCGTTCCCATGTGCCATCAGTACGAGCACGAAGTGAAGTGCTCTTTGACAGTAGTAGCGGCACTTGTATTGCACCATCTATACCGGTTGTGCTCGTTGCAATTTCTCGCCACTGTGTTTCATTTGCAGATTTAGTTTCTATGCGCACTAATAAATTACTGATCGGCAACTTATCAGGTAGTTGAAACATTGCCTTGAGCCCAATGATTGAACCAAATTCCACTGATGTGGCAACTTCAGCGGTGGCGCTATTTAAAGAAATAGAACTAACGACTTGATCTGGTGCGATAGCAAGGGCTGCATCTCTAATGGCTTGCGAACCTGCCATATCTTCCATTCCAAATGTCCACTGCGCTACGCCGCCGAGTCTGTATTTAGAAACGAATCCAATTCGTGAAGTAAAGCTACGTGCATCTTGATACCAAGCAGTTCGAGTTGCTGTGCACGTTGTTGCTAAACCAGCAGCGGTAAGTCCGGTGTACACCTTGTTATATGTGAAATTAACTTCTCCGAGCGCTTCGTCATACGTTGGAATAACGCCATAACCCTGCGCAAGGGCTGCGGCATCTCGCAGTACAAACGTTGCGGCTTTTGCACCAACTTTTACAACATTGGCAACTTCTACAGGACAGGTGCCTTCAACTTTGGTTACCCAATCTCGACCATAACCGGGAATTCCAACGTATACCTTTGAAGCAGACATCACTGAAATTGCATACTTAATTGTTTTTTCGGTCCAAGCAAGTGGACCAAGCGGTCCTGGTTTAGAAACTGAAAAGTCATACGTCATTATTCGTAGGCGATCTATGTATGGAGCAATTTCGGCCCATGCATAAACAAAATAACCTTTTTGTGCTTCTGCTGGATCATAAAGGTAGGGCGTAGATACCGATAGCAACTTATTTTTGGATTTGAGAACTCCGCTGAGTTCTTTCACAAATGCAACCCAATTAGGTTTTGTGGAATTCCACGTTGTGTTTTTATCAACGAAAGCGAAACCTTCAAAGTCTAAATCAATTCCATCGTAATTATTTGTCATCACAAGATTCGTTATTGCCGTAACGACTTGAGTCCGAGAAGTTGGATTAGCGAGCAGTTTTGCTAAGACTAATTCACTTGTTCCATCAGTAATCGTGGGAATAATCGTAAATCCCGCATTACGCATTGCAGTAAGTGGCACTGCGATCGGAACGCTCGGATTTGCAGGTGCATATAAGTCAGTAACAACTGGAAGTTTCTTTGCGCCATTGAATTTAAGTGTGTACCAAAATGGCATAACTTCACGAACAATGTCTGCATTTGCAATCGCGGCAGGAAGCGCCTTATTCATTGAATAATAAGGAATCCAACCAGAGAGCACTTTGCGCGGTTGCGAAGCTGCACTAGCAAAAGGTGGTGATGACACTAAAGTTGAAAGAGCAAGAATTAACGCAACTAACGGCGTCAGTTTTTTCATCTTATTTATCTTCTGGCGCTTCGCGCAATCCATCGTGAATCTCTTTGCATGCTGGACAAATTGGGTATTTTTCTGGATCTCGTGATGGAATCCATTTTTTGCCACACAGAGCTTTCACGGCTTTGCCTGTGACAGCAGATTCAACGATTTTCTCTTTCGCAACATAATGCGAAAACCGATCATGACCACCATCATCTTCTTCTAATTCGGGGCGTGTAAGCAGATCTGTATCGGTTGCAGTATCGCTTCCGCGTCTGAAAATACCCATGAGCACACCTTACCGTGAGGGTAGAATTCATCAGATGAAAGACTTATTGCGCACAGAACATTTAACTCGCGACGACGTTGAGTTGTTGCTAGATACTGCTGCGCAATTTGCTGCCGAACCACTTCGCTCTAAAGATGCGCTAGCCCATAAGAGTGTGGCGATCTATATGACCAAGCCATCAACTCGTACTCGACTTGCTTCGCAAACTGCGGTTGCTCACTTAGGTGGTTCTCCAATTGTTTTACGCGGTGAAGATCTACAACTCGGCCGCGGAGAATCGATTGCAGATACTGCAAGAATTTTTAGTGGATATTGCGATGCGATGATTGTTAGAACATTTGCTCAATCAGATGTTGATGAACTTGGAAAATATGCATCTATTCCAGTTATTAATGCTTTGACAGATGATGATCATCCAACACAATTGTTGGCAGACTGGCTAACAATTCGTGAAACTTTTGGTAAAGATGTATCTGGCCGTAAATTTGTTTATCTTGGTGACGGAAACAATATGGCGCATGCCTGGCTCATTATGGGTGCGATCATGGGTGCGCACGTAGTTGCAGCGACTCCAGAAGGTAAATGGGCGCCAAGTGCACAAGCAATTGCTACTGCAAAAAATATTGCAGCAAAGAGTGGCGCAACTATTGAAGTGACCAACGATCCACAAAGCGCCGCGAAGGACGCAAGTGTTTTGTATACCGATGTATGGATGTCGATGGGTGATCCGGAATCTGAAAAAGCAGAAAAGATTAGAGCGCTAGCACCATTTGCAATAACAGATGAATTAATGTCAAAGACTTCTAAGGACTCCATATTTATGCACTGTCTACCTGCGCATCGCGGTGAAGAAGTTATGGCATCTGTCATTGACGGACCGAAATCTGTCATCTGGCGTGAAGCATTTCACAGACGAACCACTATTCAATCCCTGTTGTTTCACTTAACAAGAGGTGAACTCAAGGGTTCTATCTAGCCACTAGCCACAAAAAGTATTAGGTTTGCCTTATGCGAATTGCCGTACCTAAAGAAATCCGCGATGGAGAAAAGCGAGTTGCACTCGTTCCCGACATCATCAATAAATTAACTCGTTTGGGTTATGAAGTTTCCATTGAATCTGGAGCTGGTAATCATTCTCAAGCAACTGATGAAGATTTCAAGAGTGCTGGGGCATCCATCGTTAATGGTGACGTTCTCAAAGATGCAGATGTCGTACTAAGCGTTTCTTCACTTACTCCGGCTCAAATGTCATCGCTTAAAAAAGGTGCAGTTACTATTTCATTTTTATCTCCTGTCACAGCCGTTGATTCAATTGACGCAGCTGCCAGTGCGGGAGTAACTGCATTTTCTCTTGAATTAGTTCCACGTATTTCGCGTGCACAATCTATGGATGCGCTGACTTCACAAGCACTCTGTGCTGGATATCGCGCTGTATTAGTTGGTGCAGAAATGTCACCACGATTCTTTCCATTATTAATGACTGCAGCCGGCACAGTTACACCGGCACAAGTTCTTGTGCTCGGTGCAGGTGTTGCAGGTTTGCAAGCAATCGCAACAGCGCGCAGATTAGGAGCAGTCGTATCTGCATACGATGTTCGACCATCTTCTGCTGATGAAGTTAAATCAATGGGCGCAACATTTATTGATCTTGAATTAGAAGCGCTTGAAGGCGCTGGTGGTTATGCACGTGAGATGACACCAGAGCGTGCGGCAAAGCAACGTGAGTTATTAACTCCATACATTGCTAAATCGCATGTCGTTATTACAACTGCTGCAGTGCCTGGACGAAAAGCACCGCAGTTAATGACACAAGCGATGGTTGATGCAATGGGGCCAGGAACAATCATTGTTGACTTAGCCGCAGAGACTGGCGGAAACGTAGAAGGATCAAAGCCAGGTGAAGTTGTGGTTACTAAAAATGGTGTGCGTATTTGGGGCGGCAAAGATGTACCAAGCCAGTTGCCATTTCATGCATCGAGTTTGTATTCACGTAACGTTGTAAATCTCTTGACGCTTCTAACTAAGCCAGCGGCAGAAGGTAGTGCGCTTGCCTTAAACCTTGATTTTGATGATGAAATTATTAATGGTTCTGCAGTAACACATGCAGGAGCAAAGCGAAATGGAGGCGCAAAATAATGGAACCGATTGCAATTATTTCCATATTCGTTCTTGCCGTATTCGTTGGGTTTGAAGTTGTATCCAAGGTCTCTAGTACTTTGCACACTCCATTGATGAGCGGTGCAAACGCCATTCACGGTGTGATTTTGGTCGGCGCGATAATCGTTGCCGATCACAGCAGCACTAATCTCGAATTAGGACTTGCAGTTGCTGCAATCATCTTGGCCACAATCAATATGGTGGGCGGATTTGTTGTCACCGATCGCATGCTTGAAATGTTTAAACCAAAGAAGGGCGGTGAGAAAAAGTGAGCCATTTTTTATATAGCTTGATTGGTCTCGCTGCTGGCGTTTGCTTCATTCTCGCCCTTAAAGGTTTATCAACTCCAAAAACCGCGCGACGCGGAAACATTATTGGCGCTATTGGCGCAACGATTGCAACACTCGTGGTCTTCTTTTACGCACAAGAAGGCGAATCATTGCCACTTAATAACTTCGGTTGGATTATCGGAGCAATAGCTGTTGGTGTAGTTATCGGTGTTCCTGCTGCACGTAAAGTTCAGATGACACAGATGCCACAACTTGTTGCACTATTTAATGGTGTTGGTGGTGGCGCTGCAGCACTTGTTGCAATCGTTGAGTACTTACACCTTGGTGACACAGCTAATACCGCAGAAGTTATCGCAACTGTTTTCACTGTAATCGTTGGCTGCGTCTCATTTAGCGGTTCAATCATCACATTCTTAAAGCTTCAAGAGTTAATGACTACTCGCCCAGTGGTATTCCCTGGTGGACGTTTCGTTATTGCAGGCACGCTCGCTGCAACACTTGCTGCAGCAGTCTGGGTTGTTATCGAACTCGGTACAAATCCATTGATGATTCTTGCAGCACTTTCACTGCTATTCGGAATTCTCTTTGTGCTTCCTGTTGGTGGCGCAGACGTTCCAATTGTTATTTCACTCTTAAATGCATTTACTGGTTTAACTGTTGCAGCAAGTGGTTATGTTCTAGATTCAACCTTGTTAATCATTGCTGGAACACTCGTTGGTGCATCCGGAACAATCTTGACTCGCTTGATGGCTGAAGCGATGGGACGCTCACTCTTTGGAACACTCTTTGGTGCATTTACTGCAAAGCCACAAGAAGCAACTGGCGCTGCAGAAGAACGCCCGGTTCGTTCTGGTTCTCCAGATGACGTTGCAATCTTGCTTAACTATGCACGTCGCGTAGTTATTGTTCCTGGCTTTGGTTTGGCTGTTGCACAAGCACAACACACAGTGCGCGAGCTAGCCGATCTGATGTTGGCTAAAGGTATTGATGTTGCGTACGGAATCCACCCAGTTGCAGGCCGTATGCCAGGACACATGAACGTATTACTTGCAGAAGCCAATGTTCCATATGACCAACTAGCTGAAATGGATGAAGTTAATCCAACCTTTGGGCAAACCGATGTTGCAATTGTTATTGGTGCAAACGATGTTGTTAATCCTGCAGCGCAAACAACTCCTGGTTGCCCAATTTATGGAATGCCAATTCTTGAAGTTTCCAATGCTGCAAACATTATTTTCTTAAAGCGTTCAATGCGCCCAGGCTTTGCTGGTATTGAAAATGAATTGCTTTATGATCCAAAGACAATGCTGCTCTTTGGAGATGCAAAGGCTTCGCTAACAAAGGTTGTCTCAGCGCTTAAGAACCTCTAACTTCTGAGTTGCTGGTAGTTGAATGTTCAACTACTCTTGGCATATTGAAATAAGGAGTTGAAATGCCAGCAGTAACCGTTAGCGATATAACAATCTTGCCTCGAGTCTCAGTGGCACCAGGATTGCGCGCGCGAACAGTAAAGAGCATTACAACAGCTCCACAAGGTTTTGAAGGCGAAGGTTTTCCTGTACGTCGCGCATTTGCTGGCGTTGATATGTCAGAACTCGATCCATTTATTCACTTGGATCAAATGGGTGAAGTTGAATACGCACCAGGAGAGCCAAAAGGAACTCCATGGCACCCACATCGTGGTTTTGAAACTGTTACATACATTATTGATGGAATCTTTGATCACTATGACAACAATGGTGGTGGCGGAACAATTCAAAATGGTGACACGCAATGGATGACTGCTGGTGCAGGAATTTTGCACATCGAAACTCCCCCAGAACATTTAGTTATGAGCGGTGGTTTATTCCACGGTTTTCAATTATGGGTAAATCTTCCAGCTGCTAAAAAATGGTCACCACCTGCATACCAAGATCTACGTGCCAGTGAAGTTGCACTTCTTGCATCTCACGATGGTGGTTCACTCATCCGCGTAATCGCTGGCGAAATCGACGGACACAAAGGCCCAGGTTCAACACAGACTCCAATTACTTTGGTGCACGCAACTGTTCAGCCAGGCGCTGAACTTCGTTTGCCATGGCGCAAGGATTACAACGCTCTTGTCTACACATTGGCAGGACATGGTTTCGTGGGTGAAGAGTCTCGCCCAGTTCAGATGGGTCAACTCACCGTATTCGGCGAAGGTGATTTTCTAGTTATTCGTGCAGCAAACCAACAAGAAACACGTTCGCCTGAATTAGAACTATTTATTCTCGGTGGCCAACCAATTAAAGAACCTGTTGCGTGGATGGGTCCATTCGTAATGAATACAAAGGCTGAAGTACTACAAGCATTTGAAGATTTCCAAAAAGGTGTACTAGGAACTGTTCCAGCTATTCACAAAAAAGAAGTTTTGAATGTGCACGGAGCTCCTACAGAAATCGTAGAAGAGTAAAACTAACCAACCATTTCAGGGTCGTGTGCGCGATTGCTATCGTGTATACAGCTCTTGCTCACATCAATCTTTGAACACTCTTCGCAGAGCAAAACTAATTCATGGCACGCTTTGCGGGCGCAGTTATAGAACTGTTTAGTCGGCGCATTACATCTTTCGCATTCACCGATTACTTTTGCTTTGGGTGAGAAATCAATTGCCATACGACCATCAAATGTATAGAGCGAGCCTTCCCACAAACCTTTGTCGCCATATTTTTTGCCGTACTTAACGATGCCGCCTTCAATTTGGTAAACCTCTTTGAAGCCGTTATCGACCATTACCGCTGAAATAATTTCGCAACGGATGCCACCAGTGCAATATGTAACAACTGGTTTGTCCTTAAGGTGATCGTATTTTCCACTCTTAATTTCCTCAACGAAGTCACGTGATGTTGTTACATCTGGAATTACGGCATTCTTAAACTTTCCAATTTTTGCTTCAAATGCGTTGCGACCATCGAAGAAGACAACTTCATCGCCTCGTTCTTCAACTAATTTTTGAACATCGTATGGCTTGAGGTGCTTGCCACCACCGACTACACCTTCTTCATTTACCTTAATAACTGATGGATCGCCGAAGGCAACTAGTTCGTCTTTAACGCGAACAGCTAAACGTGGGAATTCATTTCCAGTTGCTTCAGACCACTTAAAATCAATTTTCTTAAATCCTGGGTATTTCTTTGTGCGTGCAACGTATGTCTTAAGAGATTCCATATCTCCACCAACGGTTCCGTTGATTCCGTGGGGAGATACAAGAATGCGACCTTTAAGTCCTAGGGATTCACAGAGAGTAAGTTGCCACAAACGAACAGCAGCAGTGTCTTGAATCGGCGTGAAGCCGTAATAGAGAAGTATCTTCTGTGGTTCCACAAGCCAATCTTAACCGCTGATAGGTACTTCAAAAAACGCCGCTACTCGCAGGCAACCCCGTCTTTATCCCGATCCAGCGCCTTGTTGAGTGCGTATAAGGTTTTATTTTTTGAACGAACGATTGGTGTTACTCCTGCCGCACGCGCTTTCGCACATGATGAATACGTCACAGCCTTCTTAACTTTTGGTGATGCACTTGGTTTTGCTGTTGCAGTCGGCGCAGTGGTTGGTTCGGTTGAAGCAATTGTCGTAGGCGCAACAGTTGGAGTTGTTGATGAAAGAGTTATCGGAGTAATTCCAGCAGTGATTGCGTAAGCAGGGATTGAGAATGCGGTTATTGATGTGATGTTGCAAGAGGCAACAAGTGTTGTGAGTGCATTTGCTTCGGCAGTATCAACCGTTAATGAATAGCGAACTTTAATTGCAATCCAGTTAGAAACATATGTGCACTTATCAATTGGTGGAAGCCATGTACTTGGATCTTGATCACTCTTCTGGCGATTAAGCGATGCGGTAACTGCAACAAGTGCGCGCGGATCCGTCAAATCATTTGCGAATGCTTCTCGTTGCGCGGGTGACCATTTCCATGCGCCAGATCTCCATGCTTCAGACAGTGGAACCATGTGATCGATATCTAAAGTTGAATAATCAGTAGTTGCCAATCCATCGTAGGCACTGATCCATTTACCGCCATTGAAAACGCAACCACTGCTGAGTTTGGGTATAGATACGGCTTCTTGAATCAAAACTTCTTTACGCGTATCGCACTTATCTTTATCTGCATCAATCCAATGCTTAAAGAGTGTGCGTTCATAGCCAGATAATTGATCAGGGGCGATGGTTAAAGGTAAATCAAATGCTTGTGCGGCGGGGGCGGTGAGAGCGCTTAGCGCCAATGCCAGAGTAAAAGCAGTTGTATAGAGAGATCTTGAAGCTTTCACGAGTATCTAGCGAGGAACTTTGATGCGTAAAGAGTTAGTCACAACAAACAAACTTGATAACGCCATTGCACCCGCTGCATACATAGGAGATAGCAATCCCATTACTGCAATCGGGATTCCAACGACGTTATATGCAAATGCCCAACCGAGGTTCACGCGAATTGTTCTAAGGGTTCGCTTTGAAAGCTTTAGTGCATCTAGTACTGCGCGAAGATCGGTGCGCATCAGTGTGATGTCTGCGCTAGAAACAGCGACATCTGTTCCAGTCCCCATTGCGATGCTTACATCTGCACCAACGAGTGCTGCTGCATCATTGATTCCATCGCCGACCATTACAACAGTGTGAGATTGACTCTGTAATTCGCGAATCTTGGTTAGTTTTCCTTGTGGCAATGCACCCGATAGGACGTGATCACTTTCAATTCCAACTTGTTTAGCAATTGATTGCGCAGCATCTTCTGAATCCCCCGTTAGTAACCATGGGGTAATTCCTGCATACTTTAATTGCGAAATAGTCTCTGCTGCATCTGCTTTAAGTTCATCGCCAACTGTAAATACAGCGAGTGCAACTCCATCCCATGCTAATACCGAAACACTCAAACCAGCGTTATGCCCACGATCAACAGCTGCAGTAATAAGTGGATTAAAAGTTGTAGTGCTATGTGCAACAGCTGATGGTGAACCAATTAATACAACTGGTGAATGTGTTCCAAGATTTACACGGCCTGCCGCACCCGAACCTGGTGTTACTTGAAACTCAGAAACCGATGTCGATTTAATCCCCTGTGCTGAAATAAAATCTCGAATACTTAATGCGATCGGATGGTTGTTTTGTTCTTCGATTGAAAGCGCAGTTGAAAGAATTGTTGCCTCACGGAGCAGTGGTTCAAATCCTGCACCAAGAAGTGCTCCTGCTTCAGTTGCGATTGTAATTTCGTGAACTTTCATCGCTCCGGTTGTGAGTGTTCCTGTTTTATCTAAAACAATTGTGTCTACCTTGCGAGCAACTTCTAAGACTCGAGGGTTTCGAATAATGATTCCGCGTTGTGCACCACGACCAGATGCAACAAGCAGTGCCACAGGCGTTGCTAATCCAAGTGCACATGGGCAAGCAATAACAATGACAGTAATTGCCGTTGCAATTGATTCCGCAAGTGAGTATCCGTTGTATCGAAGAACGCCAAATGTTGCTAAAGCAATTACAGTAACAATAGGAACGAATACCGCACTGATGCGATCTGCAAGACGAGCAATAGGTGCCTTCGTGCTCTGTGCTTCCATAACCATTGAAGTAATTCGCGCATATTCAGTATCACGGCCAACGCGAGTTGCACGAACAATTAGGCGTCCATTTGTATTTACTGAACTGCCAATAACACGATCACCGGGACCAACTGTTAACGGCAAAGATTCACCTGTGATGAGTGAGTTATCAACCGAGCTATTGCCCGAAACAATTACGCCATCTGTTGCAACTCGATCACCTGGTGCCACAACAAATTCATCGCCAATTTCTAAGTTCTCAACAGGAATCACAACGGTTAAGCCACCACGAATAACACTTACTTCTTTAACATTCAGTGCCAGAAGTGCAGATAGAGCACTGCTTGCACGTCGCTTGGCGCGCGTTTCTAGAAAGCGACCAAGGATTACAAATGTAATAACTCCAGCGGCAACTTCTGTATATACATCGCCATTGCCAGTTGCATTTGCATAGATAGACCAACCAAAAGCACTCAGAGATCCCATTGAAATTAAGTTATCCATCGTTGGGTGCAACAGATTACGAAGTGCTGCGCGATGAATTGGCCATGCGACCAAAAGAACAACTGGTGCACTCAGACCTATTACTAGCCATGCAGTTGGAGAATACATTGGATGCAAAATTCGAAGATCATCAAGCATCTGAAGAATTCGGGCGTCTATTTTTTCATGCCATGCCATTGTCATAGAAATCGCAACTGCTGGTACTGAAAAAAGCAGTGCAAAGAAGAGTGCGACGGCGGATCGTTTGCTGTGAAGTGCAAACTGGTTTGAATCTCCAAGTAATTGAGCTGAATATCCTGCGCTCTTTACTGTTTCAATTAGCTTCTTAGTAGATACATCTGCCGGAGCCAAAATATGTGCCGTTTCACTTGCAAAATTAACCGTTGCACTCACGCCATCTAAGTTATTGAGTGCGCGTTCAATGGAATTAACGCAGGCACTGCACGTCATTCCCTCTAATTTGAGTGTGCGAGTTTCCAGAGCGCGCTTAGTCATGGGACTAGCAACTCGCAATTTTGATCAGATATTTAGTCATTACTTAACTCGCAAGACATCAAGCACTTTTGAATGAATAGTGTTGTTAGTTGAAAGACCGCTTCCGTGCCCAGGTCCATCGACGCCATCAATGCTTGAAAAGCGCCCGCCTGCTTCTGTGACAATAATTGAAATCGCGGCCATATCCCAAAGTGCTACGCCGATTTCAAGTGCAATTTCTGCTGCACCTTCGGCAACTAACATGTGCGACCAAAAATCTCCAAAGCCACGAGTTCTATTGGCAGAAGAAAGAAGTGCTTGGACCTTTGGCAAATATTCGCCCCAGTTATTTAAATCTGAATATGTAACGGATGCATCAGCGATTGTTGAGATTCCGGAAACATGGATTTTCTTTGGTGCTGATTTGTTAAGGGATACGTAAGCACCTAGTCCAGCTGCACCGTGCCAACGACGAAATAGTGCGGGTGCGCTTACAACTCCAACAATTATTTGTTCAGTGCCATCATCGTTGCGTTCGATCAGCGCAATTAATGTGGACCAACTTGGAACACCGCGCATAAAATTCTTTGTTCCATCAATTGGATCAATGACCCAGTAACGCTTTGCATCGGTTCCGCTGGTTCCAAACTCTTCACCAACTAATCCATCATTAGGGCGTTCTTTAGCAAGAATTTCACGCAAAGCTTTTTCAGTTGCTTTATCAGCATCGGTAACTGGTGTGTTATCTGGCTTCGTGGTGATAACTAAATCTTGGGATTGATACCGAGCCATTGAAATTGCATCAGCGGCATCAGCCATTTTCAGCGCCAAAGCCAAATCAGCCTCGTGCGAATACTCAGATGCCATCACGCGTTCAGTCTACAACGCAGTGCAAAGTAGGTGTTTATTCGGGAATAGATGAATCAAAGTCCTTGATTTCAAGGAGCGAACGCAAACTTTGTAAGCGTCGAGTTTTAGCAACATCAGCAGTGCCACCTGGGGCAGCCCACTCGTTAAGTCGGCAACTCTCTTCGCTATGTGAACAATTCGGCATGCACGTTGCCGCAACCTCAGATAAGTCGCTAAATGATGCAATGATTTTATTTGGATCAAGGTGCGCCAAACCAAATGCGCGAATACCTGGCGTATCAATCGCCCAACCACCAGCAGGATCTAAATCTGGAGAGAGTGGCAGTGCAATTGCACTAGAAGATGTGTGACGTCCGCGACCAGTTACATCATTAACATCTCCGGTAATTCGACCAGCGTGCGGAACTAACTCATTAATCAATGTGGATTTTCCAAC
>Ga0114972_10001253_pt1 | contig 19098 bp, 15 predicted proteins | sample M_140807_EF_Meta_FD_87354 | JGI IMG/M metagenome (GOLD analysis project Ga0114972, IMG submission 87354) | Freshwater microbial communities from Lake Montjoie, Canada to study carbon cycling - M_140807_EF_MetaG | ecosystem: Environmental > Aquatic > Freshwater > Lake | place: Lake Montjoie... | reverse complement strand
CCTTCTCGATTTAAGGTATATACCGTATTAGAAGAATTTTCCACAAAAGAAGTCCATTTCGAGTTGACTTCCTGTAATTTTTGGTCAATCAGTTGTCTATTCGCAATCTCTTGATTGGCCATCTCTAGGGCCAAGGACTGACGAATGGCGATCGCGACTTGATCGACTAATGTTTCCAGTAAGGCGATCGTTTCCAGCGGCCACTCACGGCTTTTTTCACACTGATGCAAAACAAGTAAACCCCAAACATGATCCTGGGAAGAAGACAGATTGGATAGCATTGGATCATTAATGACTAGCACAGAAGATACCGACTCTATCTCGGCAACGATAATGGGGATCACCAGACTAGCTTTTACTTCAAATTGTTTTAATAGATCTTGATGACAATCTGTTAATCTCGCTTGGTCAATATCTTCCATCTTCCAGTACCAACCCCGACGATACCGAACATTTAAACCTCCCTGTAAACAAGTATCTTTAATATTTTGATCGATAGAAGCCGTCCATTTTTCCCCCACCGACTCTGCTACCACCGTTCCACTGAGATCATCATTGAACCGATAAATCAGGACGCGATCGACTCGCATAAAGTCCCAGATTTCGGCAACGGTGTTTTCTAAAATCATCGATAATTGATGACTATCCCTAATTTTTAACATCAGCTCAGATTTCAACTTTTCCGTTTGAGCTTGGGTTTTTAATTCAATAGTTCTCTCTTCAACCAGGTTTTCCAGTTCATGATTACGACTTTCTAAAAGATTAATTTTTTCAGTTTCTAGTTGAGTAACCTTTTCCTGTAATACATTAATCAAACCATACATATCTAACGGATTGAGAATTTGTAAAACACTACTTTGGGTGATAATTCCTGCCAGCTCTCCCTGTTTTCCCGTCACAACCAATCGTTGAATCCTTTTTTGTTTCATGATGCCATAGGCATAATCTAAGTCTTCATTAGAGGAAACCAGGGTTAAAGGACAGCTCATGACCGTTTCTGCCGTTATTTGTCGGACATCTAGACCCAATGCCTGAAATTGGATAATATCTCGTTCGGTAATAATTCCCAGGGGTTGATATTGAACATGGACAGAGGGAGAGTTGGAATTCAAGGGTTCTGCAATGACAACACAACTGACACGATGGTGCGCCATCAATTGGGCGATCGCCAAAATCGAAGTAGAGAGAGGAGCATGGATGACCTGGGGCTGCATGACATCTTTTACGGATCGCAATCGCAGGAGATCAATGGAACGCAAAACCTGCCGTAGGGTTGCGTGAGTAATACACCCAATGGGAAACCCCTGCTCATTTAAAATGGGCAAGTGTCGAATTCTATTAATCCGAAAAAAATTTAAGGTCTCAAAAACATCTTTTAAGTCTTCGTAGGCTAGGGCAATGACGGGATAACTCATAATCTCAGCCACCGTACTCATGTCCGTTATGAGCGCGCCCTTGGCCACCAGTTTAACCAAATCCCGTTCCGTAACAATACCGAGCAGTTTCTCCTGATTCACCACAAAAACACAGGTGGGAATAATCTGAAGTTCTGTCGGTGTGCTGACTAAATCGCAGGCTTTTCCCCTCGCTCCATGAAATAGTTCAATAACTTCGGGCAAGGAAGTATCAGGACTAACCGTTAATAACGGTTCACGGGCGATCGCTTTATCGAGATTAATGGGTTGATTTGTCACTAGATCTAGCATGATTACTGAGGAGCAAGGAAAATGCCTGCATAATATGGAAAATTGCGAAAACTTTAGATTTCTACCGTAAAAATAGAACCCTGGGGCTGATTATCCGTCACCCAAAATTTTCCACCCTGGGCTTCTGTGGCTAATTTACAAAAGGCCAATCCTAATCCAGTATTTTGGATATTGACAAGCAAATCACTTTTTTCAAGGCGGTTGAGGACAATGTTTTTCTCCTCATTCCTTAAACCCCGACCTTCATCAATAACACTGATTCTAGCTTGTATTGCCAGAGGATATTCTAGGCAAATGGTTATTTTCTGCCCCGTATTAGACGAATTAATCGCATTGGTCAGCAAATTTTCGATAATTTGTCTGAATAAATTTTCATCAATCTTGATAAATCGGGACTCCTGGGGAAATTTAGTCACCAATTCTAATCCATAATTGTTGATCACAACTTGAAAATCCTCAACCACTAACTGGAGCATTGTGATTAAATTCAAATCAATACATTGCAATGTCAGGGAACCCTGTTCAATTTTAGACATAATTAACTGAGTATCAATGGAGGCGATCGCCTGTTTTCCACTGATATAAATCTGATCAACTTTTTTTTGCTGGGTCTCGCTTAAAGACGTTCTTTGTAAAACCGCACTCGCCAACATCATGGTCGTAAGGGGATTCCGTAGTTCCCGAATGATCATATTGCTCACATCGGAACGGGTTTGTAAAAGATTTTGAAGGTCGTCGTATTGTTCTTTGATGCGTAACATTGAACGGACTCTTGCTCTTAATTCCAGGGCATTGACGGGTTTTTCGACAAAATCATCGGCACCCGATTGCAAACAAAAAGCCAAATCCTCCTTGGAATTCAGGGAAGTCACCATAATGACAGGAATACAAGACCATTTGGGATTGGTTTTAATGTGACGACAGACTTCGACTCCATCCATGTCTGGCATCATCACATCCAGCAAAACCGTGTCTATTGCTACAGTTTCTAATAAATCCAAGGCATGAAGCCCGCTAGAAGCGTAGAATAAATCTAAATCTTCATGGGCAAAGATACTTTCGATTGTATCTAAATTGCTTGCGTTATCGTCAACAATAAGAATGGCTGGCACTTTACATATCCTCCACAAGGAACAATAGATTAATAACATTTTCTATTTTACAAAAGCTTGATTCTTATTTCAATATAATTTGCTTAAAAATATACAATTTATTAATGTTAAACCCTATTTTTCCGCAAAAAAGAATTACTGGATCAATCAGCTATTAATTATCCAAACCCCATAAAGAAAAAGCTTAAATCCCTTGCTATCAGCCTTCTATGGAAGGTTGCGATGCCCCCTAAATGGGTAACAATTTATGTTAAGATTTTTGATTTATTTAAGACAACCTATAATACTTAGGTAAATTCCACTACGCATCTTTTTGGGGAATACTCCCTTCACCAGTCATAATCAAATAGGTTTTTAGTCTTCTCATTGTCTAGGTGCTTTAACTGACAACCGCTTTTTAATCGAACCATTTCTACGATTAACGAATTTTGTCAACTAAAATAGGACTAGACTCATGTATTGAAAAAATTAAATACTTATGAATAACCTCAAGCCCCTGTCCGCCAACGAAATCGCGATTGCCCTGACCTCCCTAGAGGGATGGACAATTGTTCAGGGTAAATTACATCGTCAATTTCAGTTTAAATCCTTTGTTGAAGCCTTTGGTTTTATGACCAGTCTGGCCCTGGTTGCCGAATCGATGGGACACCATCCCGAATGGTTTAATGTCTATAATCGCGTGACCATTGACCTCACGACCCATGATGCAGGGGGACTTACCACGAAAGATGTGGATTTTGCTAAAAAAGCGAATGAATTAGCTAAAGTCTAATCGTCGCCCTTTCAGGTTGTCTAGAGACGTGGATCTTCGTCATACTACAAGTTAATACAAATTAACATTTCGTTTGAGAATTAACTTCTATGTCTGCGATCGCCTCTAAAAAATCCCGTCTTCCCTTGCCGCCTGGCGATTTTGGCTTACCTCTGATTGGTGAAACGCTAAATTTTCTGGGAGAAAAAAATTATGCCCAGAAACGGCAGGCCAAATATGGCCCGATCTTTAAAAGTCATATTTTCGGGAGTCCCACTATTTTTTTATCGGGAGCCGAGGCCAATAGTTTTTTGTTTGCCAATGAAAATAAATATTTTGAGGCAACCTGGCCCCCCAGCACTCAAACATTATTAGGCCCTGCTTCCTTAGTTGTTCAGGGAGGAACCTTTCACCGCGATCGCCGTAAATTACTATTCCAAGCTTTTCAACCCAGAGCTTTAGCCAGTTATATTCCTCAGATGGAAGAAATTACGCAAAGATATTTAGATAAATGGGAAAAAGAAGAAAATATCACCTGGTATCCCGAAGTGAGGAGTTATACCTTTGATATTGCCAGTACCCTTTTTGTCGGAGGCGATCGCCAGACCCATTCTGAAGTTTTTGATAATTTTGAAAATTGGAATGCAGGATTATTTAGTATTCCCCTCAATTTTCCCTGGACAAGGTTTGGGCAAGCCCTACGAAGTAGAGAAAAATTATTAAAAGAAATTGAAAAAATTATTCTGGCACGTCAACAAACAGAGCAATTAGGAGAAGATGCCCTGGGTTTATTATTACAAGCTAAAGATGAAAATGGTCAAGGCTTAGAACTCGCCGAACTCAAGGATCAAATTCTCCTCCTTTTGTTTGCGGGCCACGAAACCCTGACTTCTGCGATCGCCTCTTTTTGTTTATTAATGTCCCAAAACCCTGATATTTGCCAAAAAATTCGAGCAGAACAGGAACAAGTTCATTTAAAGTTTCCCCTCACGCTGGATAGTCTCAAATCCTTAACCTATCTCGATCAAGTGTTAAAAGAAGTCCTGCGATTTTTGCCTCCTGTGGGCGGTGGTTTTCGCAAAGTAATTGCTGATTGCGAATTTCAGGGTTATCAATTTCCTAAAAATTGGTTGATACAATATCAGATTGGAACCACTCACCGCGATCGCGATTTTTATCCTGAACCCGATCAATTTGACCCCGAAAGATTTAACCCCGAACGGGCGGAAGATAGGCAACAAAGTTTTGGTTATGTCGCCTTTGGAGGAGGATTGCGGGAATGTTTAGGAAAAGAATTTGCCCGTTTGGAAATGAAAATTTTTGCCAGTTATTTAATTAAAAATTACCAGTGGGATTTACTGCCCCACCAAAATTTAGAGATCATGTCTATGCCAACTCCCCGTACACGGGATGGTCTGAAAGTGAAATTTTTCCGTCGTTTCTAATCTATTTTTCTAATATTTTAATTCTCAAATTCACCATGAATCCATCTGTTGAAAACTCTTCCCTGACCCATCTAAACGACCAAGGAGAAGCCCACATGGTTGATATCTCCGAAAAAGTGCCTACTAAGCGAGAAGCGATCGCCGTTGGTGAAGTCAGAATGTCTTTAGCAACGCTACGGGCCATTGAAGCAGGAAATGCACCCAAGGGAGATGTCTTAGGAACCGCCAGATTAGCAGGGATTATGGGCGCGAAACAAACTTCCCAGCTAATTCCCCTCTGTCATCCCCTACCTTTACAAAAAATTGCCGTAGAACTCTGGCCCGATGAGAGTTTACCTGGCTATCGCATCCAAGCAACGGTAACTATCAAAGCCGAAACAGGCGTAGAAATGGAAGCACTGACAGCCGTTTCTGTGGCGGCATTGACGCTTTATGACATGGCCAAGGGTCTGGAAAAATCGATGCAGATAGAAAATATTCATTTAGTCAGTAAAACTGGTGGAAAATCAGGGGATTATTTCATTTCACAGAATTGATTTAAACAAGTCTGACTATCACTAAACAATTACCGCACGATAGCAATAATAAGCTGTTAATTATCTAAAACGCCTACAAATAACTAGACTGAACCAGTGCCACGTATTGAACCGATAAATTTTATTGATACAAGCACTTTAGCAGAATCAAAGATTAACCCATCCTGAGCGTAACGGTTTTACAATAAATACTGTTACAAATTGTTAAGGAATTCATGGCAGACCAATTAATTCGAGCAACCGCCGCAGAAGGAGGCATTCGGGCCGTCGGCATTATTTCGACTCGTCTCACCGAAGAAGCACGGCAACGACATAAATTATCCTATGTCGCAACGGCCGCCCTCGGTCGCACCATGTCGGCAGGGTTGTTATTAGCTTCTAGCATGAAGCGAGAAAATTCACGGGTTAATATTCGCGTAAAAGGCAACGGCCCTCTCGGTGGACTTTTAGTAGATGCGGGTTTAGATGGAACAGTGCGCGGTTATGTTTTCAATCCTGACGTAGAATTGCCCCCGAATCCCCAGGGTAAATTAGATGTGGGTGGAGCCGTTGGGAATGAAGGATTTCTCTATGTCGTGCGGGATATCGGTCATGGTTATCCCTATTCCAGCACTGTTGAATTAGTTTCTGGCGAAATTGGCGAAGATATTACCCATTATTTATTTACCTCAGAACAAACCCCTTCTGCGCTTCTTGTTGGGGTGTTTGTGGGCGTAGAAGGAGTAACGGCGGCGGGAGGCATTCTTCTGCAAATTATGCCCAAGGCAGCCCAGGACGAAGCCCTAATTTCTGCCCTAGAAGCTCGTATTTCTGAATTGAAAGGTTTTACGCCTCTGTTACGGGAAGGAAAGACCCTCCCTGAAATTTTTGAATCACTGCTTGGTGATTTGGGTTTAGAAATTTTTCCTGATGTTCAGCTAGTGCGCTTTGATTGTCGTTGTTCTTTTGATCGGGTTTTATCGGCTCTCAGGACGTTAGGGGAAGCCGAATTGCTGGATATGATTGAAAAAGATGGCGGGGCAGAAGCCACCTGTGAATTTTGTGGGGAAGTTTATCAGGCGACCGATCAACATCTAAGCGAATTGGTTCAGGATTTACAGTCAAACGCGATCGCATAATAATAGCCTGAGATTTTCTTCTGCGATCGAATCACAAAAATAATGGGCTTAATCGAAAAGCTTTTCATCGATCAAGCAAGTGTTCATGTATAGCGATTCTAAATGAATTTGAATAGCATTTTTATTGTTGATTAATTTCAATAATATTTCCATCAGGATCACGAGTAAATAATGCAGGACGAGACTCACTCATTTGCACAGGAAAATTAAAGGATTGGAGGCGAATAATCGCTTGATTAAGATCAGTCACAGAGAAGGCGATATGGGGGTTGCGTCCCCATTTTTCTGAATTACTCAAAATGGGTTGAAATGTTGGATCTACCATCAAATGAATTTGGTAATTTCCGACTTGATACCAAAGACCAGAATATTTTAAATTTCGTTCGATTTTTTCTAATCCTAATACTTCGCTATAAAACCGCTCCGATTTGGTGAGATCGCTAATAAGGATCGCGGTATGTAAACATTGGGTAATATTCATTTTAATTATCTCATCGGTCAGATTATTGTGGGTTGCGATACCAACGCGCTAAAATTTCTGGATCAATTTTTAAATAATAGCCTAAAATCATCCCTTGATTAATCAGAGTTGTTTTGAGAATACCTAATTTTTGCCATCGCCGACTAGAGGTTAATACAGAAGCCTGGGAAATGTGGATTGTACCTCGCTTTTTGAGTCGCTGAACAAATTCGTAATCTTCCATAATCGGCATGGGGGCAAATCCTCCCATTGTCTTAAATACCGATGTTTTTAGGAATAATCCCTGATCGCCATAGGGCAAGGAAAAAAAACGTGATCGCCAATCAACTAATTTTTCCAACCATCGAAAGGAAATCTGGGGTGCGTCAATGGCTAGGGAAAAAGCCCCTGCGATCGCCCTGGGACGTGATAACAGTTCTTCAATTTGGCTAAAATAGTCAAGGGGTAACTGACTATCTAAGTGCAAAAAACACAAAATTTCCCCTAACGCGAGGGAAGCCCCAAAATTTAGTTGATTTGCCCGACCTTTAAGGGGAGAAATGACAATTTTAGGTTTAAATTTGAGTTGTATTTTTTCACATAAAATAACAGTTTCATCGTCACTTTGTCCGTCAATAATAATCACTTCTAAGTCGGGTCTTATCGGAATTTTTAAAAGATAGTCTTCGACAATTGAAGCTTCATTAAAAACAGGAATAATGAGACTAATTTTAATAGAGGATGAATTCAAATCAATACCCCAGTATTACAAAAAAAGGTGAGAGAGCCTCACCTAAAAAATACTAATTAGACATAAAGATCAAAAATAAATTAGTCTGAAGAGACAACTTCTACAATCGGTTTAACAGACTGCTTTTCATCTGTTTTTAATTTGAGACGAGCTAAGACTAATTGGGAGATTTCACTCACTAATAAAGTTGCCAGCAGACTATCATCAATCCAACCAATAATCGGAAAAATATCGGGCAAAATATCGATGGGACTCCAAAGATAAGCTAATGTTCCCAGGACAATCCACCAACGATACTGGGGATTGCGAATCATATTACGATACCAGCTATACAGCGATTCTAACGAAAAATTCATGGTTGTTCTCCAAAGACTTACCTATCTCTCATCATGCCAAACGAAGAATCGGTTTGTTTAGTGTGGAAAACCCCAAATTTTGTCGTAAAAATTCCCCTGTTTTTTTCCTGAACACGCTTTATGATCTGCAAATGACAAAAGTTTTGTCGAATCCCAGGGCGATCGCAAAAAATAAATAATTTATTAGCCTGTTGTCAATTGAGACCGCATGGGTGTATGATAAGACTCTTGTGAGTATTCGGGGCGTAGCGCAGCTTGGTAGCGCACCACTTTGGGGTAGTGGGGGTCGTGGGTTCGAATCCCGCCGCTCCGATTGAATACCAAAAATATCTATCAAATCTCAGTCTTTTGAGCGTTATGAGGATCTGGACGACTGGGGTTTGTTGCAATTTTTCAGAGACTCTAAATTCTAATAGTCCGATCATCTGATAATCTAACAACTTTGACAGCCTGTCTTTTGACGGGTTACTTCTTTTTTGCCTAAGCTTAAAACATCTGTAATTAATAGGCAAGAATCATCGATGAAAACCTCCCTAGAGCCAGAATCAGAAACCTCTCAATGCTCAGAAAATTCTACTGGTAAAGCTTTTAAATGGCAAAACGCGAAACTGATTTCCTTTGGGATTACGCCAACGGGTTATATCTCGATCGGGATAGTACCGATGGGCGTGATTGCGATCGGGATTGTGCCGATGGGCGTGATTTCAATTGGGACTGTGGCAATGGGAGCGATCGCCTCTGGATTTGTTTCAATGGGTATTTTTGCCTTTGGAGGGGTCAGTATGTCTTGGTTTAACGGTCATCAAGGACATCAGCAGGTTGCCCCCATAACTCCCCCCGAAAATCCGACACATCACCAGCACCAGCATTAAGCTTCACCAAGTTAAAAATGGAAGCCCAGAGGAGCCGTTTATTTTTATCTTAGGTTAAAAAAAGTTAATTTTTGTTGTGGTTTATTAAGAATTCATCAACTTGTTGGGAGAAATAAATTATTTTTGGGGAAAACTTTATAAACTGAAACGCGACGCATTCCTTCATTCTTCGTCAATGTTCGTACAAGCGCGAAAAGCTCCTATAATATTATTGATATTCCTATTTCAATTCTATTTTCTTCTAGGATAATAATGGACTTACCTCCACAGTCGAGCCTTGATTCTCAATTTGTAGAAGCCCTAAGCCAATTTTTAAATCAATTACCTGATCATCCGAATAGCCAACTCATTCAGCGATCGCTCTCGGTTTTAATGTGGATGGCGAGTGAAGAAATTGATCGAGCCGATTGGAAAATTGTAACCGCTACACTTCAGGATTTAGAAAAAGCATTTATCGCCTTTTATCCCCATCGCCACACTCGAAAAGTCACGATCTTTGGTTCCGCCAGAATCATGCCAGAAACTGCTGAATATCAATTAGCGGTCAAATTTGCCCGTCGTCTTGCTGATTTGGGTTTTATGGTCTTAACAGGTGCGGGCGGCGGCATCATGCAGGCAGGCAATGAAGGAGCGACTAGGGAATATTCCTTTGGTTTAAACATTGATTTACCTTTTGAAAATTATGCTAACGAATTTATTGTTGATGATCCTAAATTAATTAACTTTAAATATTTTTTCACTCGTAAGCTTTTTTTCTTGAGAGAAAGTGATGCGATCGCCCTATTCCCAGGCGGATTTGGAACCCAGGACGAAGCCTTTGAGACCCTAACCCTTTGTCAAACAGGAAAATATGGGCCAGTTCCCTTGGTTTTAATTGATGAACCCGACGGTGATTATTGGAAAAATTGGCAATCTAATCTGAAAGAAAATTTATTAGAAAAAGGATTAATTAGTGCCGATGATTTCAGTCTTTATACGATTACCAATAACTTAGAAGAAGCCTGTTCTATTATTCAAAATTTCTATTGTATTTATCACTCATGCCGTCAGGTGAATGATACCCTTGTGATGCGACTCAATGGGGAATTAGAAGATAATATTATTGAAAAACTTAATGAAGATTATCAAGATATTTTAATCTCAGGTAAAATCGAAAAAAGTAAGGCTTTACCCCAAGAAAAAGGAGATTCGACTGAAGCGTTACCCCGTTTGATTTTTAAATTTAATCGTCAGCGATCGGGACGTTTATACCAATTAATTAATGAAATTAATCAGTATGGTGCTTGCCTTGTGATTGAAAAACATCCCGAATATAAGTAGAATCGGTTTATCTCTGAACAATATTAAGGCAAAATCTACGGGGACAAAAACGATTAATATTTTGTAGGAGTTTGGTTTCCAAATCCATAGGATAAAGCTCAATTAAAAATTCATAACTAAATAAAAATTATGCTACTAGCCTTACAATTTCAATCCCCAGGTCCAATCTTTTTTGAATTAGGGCCAATCTCCCTGCGGTGGTATGGTTTATTAATTGCAACTGCCGTTTTAGTAGGCGTAAGTTTTTCCCAATTTCTCGCGAAACGTCGTAATTTTAATCCTGAATTAATTGCAGATTTAGCTCTTTGGTTAGTCGTTGCGGCCATTCCCTCGGCTCGGCTTTATTACGTCTTGTTTAACTGGTCAGAATATGCTCAAAGACCAGAAGATATTATCGCCATTTGGAAAGGGGGAATTGCCATTCATGGAGCAATTATTGGCGGAACGATCGCAACAACTCTATTTGCCCGTTTTCAAAAAGTTTCAGTCTGGCAACTTACCGATGTAATCGTTCCTTCTTTAGCGTTAGGTCAAGCCATTGGCCGTTGGGGAAATTTCTTTAATTCTGAGGCCTTTGGAGACCCGACCAATTTACCTTGGAAGCTTTATATTCCTCGCAATTTACGCCCAGTAAACTATGTGAATTTTGAATATTTTCATCCAACTTTTTTGTATGAATCTCTTTGGAATATCGGCGTATTTAGTTTGTTAATTTGGTTATTCTTCTGGGGATTAAAACATCAAAGTAAATTAAAATTAGGAACTTTAACTTTTACCTATCTAATTGCCTATAGCTTAGGACGATTTTGGATTGAAGGACTACGCACGGATAGTTTAATGTTAGGTTCCCTAAAAATAGCCCAGGTCATTAGTTTAGTATTAATTGGTTTAGGCAGTTTAGGTTTAATCTGGCTTTACGGATTACGGCGATCGCTGCCCGACGTTATTACTGATCAAGAATCCATCGATCAGAACTATTAGGTGAATAATTTCATTAAAATTTTTAGGGTGAACAGATTGGTAGTTTTTTTCGTTCTTGAGGATGAGTTTGCAAATAATCTCCTAACCACTGACAACCTTCTTTTAGCAGTCGCGTAAGTCGGGGTAACTCTGATTCAACGGGCCATTCCCGCACTGTTCCCTCTCGATCCACTGTGATAATGGCTTGATTATTCGCCGTAAATGCGAGAGCCATCAAGGAAGTTTCTTGTCCTTTGAACTCTCCCCGCAAATTCCCCTGGATATCCCATAAACGAATCGTTCCATCGCTAGAAGCGGTCGCTATCCATTTTTCATCGGGACTAAAGTTAACCAATTGAACAGGAAAAGGATCGCCCTGTAAATTCTTAAGTAACTGCCCTTTGTCGCTCCATAACTTAGCAATTCCATCCCTTGATGCCGTGAGTAAATAGTTTCCTGTGGGGCTAAAAATAGCTTGATAAACCGAGTCTTGATGTTCTTTTAATGTTGTGAGTAAATTACCTTTTAAATCCCAAATTTTAGCCGTTTTATCTTCGGATGCTGTGGCTAATTTAGACTGTTTAGGATTCAAACTCACACCATAAACTCGGTCTTGAGAAACTTGAATAGTTAATAATCGAGTGGGTTGCATTTGACCTATTTTCCAAAAAGAAATTTTACCGCTTTTGGTTGCGATCGCGAGCAATTGACTATCCGCACTCCAAGCAAAGTTATAAATACGTCCTGAGTCTTGAGAAAATTGTCCCAGTAATTTTCCTTGTAAATCCCAAATTTTAACGGTTTTTCCGCCCGAAGTTGTCGCCAATCTTTGACCATCGGGACTAAAACTGAGTTGGGTTATTCCTGCGGTTGTAATAGGAAATGTTTGCTGTAATTGCCCTTGAAAATTAATTAAATTCAACGCTTCATCTTCCGTCACTACCGCTAACAAAGATCGAACAGGACTAATCGCCACGCCTGTTAACCGAGCATTCTGGGAGCGAAAGCCCAACATTGGTTTAGGAGTCAAATCCCACAATTTCACTGTTCCATCCTCAGAGGCAGTGGCAATGTGCCGCCCCGTCCTATCCACCGCAACTTTTAGAATGCCCTCCTGATGCCCCCTTAATGTCTTTAATTCCAGACCTTGTAGGTTCCAAATTTTCGCTGTCCCATCACTTGAACTAGAAATTAATCGTTGACCATCGGGACTAAAAACGACACTCGTTACTAATTCTTGATGTCCCTTTAAAGTGCTTAATAATTGACCCTCTGCATTCCATAATTTAATCGTTGTATCATCGGCGGCTACTGCAATTTTATCTCCTTTGGGACTAAAAGCAACTCCAAAAAATGCAGTTTTCCTATCTCCAAAAGTTTGTAATAATTGACCCTGTAAATTCCATAACTTAACCGTTCCATCTCGTGAAATTGTCACTAATTTTTTTCCATCGGGACTAAATTGTACATCATCAATAGACTTTTTATGTCCTTTCAAAATCGCGATCGCTTTTCCTTGTAAATCCCAGAGACGAACGGTTTTATCCCTCGAACTTGAGGCTAAATACTGACCATCAGGACTAAAAGCTACTGAATAAACCGAATCTTTATGTCCTTTGAAAGTTTTGAGAAGCTGACCTTGTAAATTCCAAAGCTTAATGGTCTGATCCTTAGAAGCCGTCGCAACTGTCTGACCATCAGGGCTAAAACTCACACTATAAATATTACTTTTATGCCCAATAAATGTGGTTAAAAGTTTTCCCTGAATTGTCCATAGTTTGGCAGTTTTATCATTAGAGACCGTTATTACTTTTTGACTATCAGGACTGAAAGCAACTCCTGTTACTCCTTCCTTGTGACCTTGTAAATTATTTTTTTCTTGGATTTGATTGAGAATTTGTTGCAGTGATAAAAGAGGGCTTGTGGCGGGATAATCTCTAAGAACATCTTCTTTTTTTACCATTTTTTTTAAATTTTGTCCCGCTTGCATGGCAGATAAAAGACCGTTAATTTCTTCAAAGGAAAATTGCCGTTCTGCACTGTCAGCCGTTCGTTGTAATTCCGTTCCCGTTCGAGCTTCTATTTGTTTTTGGGAAGCAATTCCTGCTAATCCAATGGCAATAATTGACCCCAAAATTGAAAAGAATAAAATAGCCGATCCAAAATAAATCCGACGTTGGGCTTTTTGGTTAGCAATTTGGAGAATAGAATTATTTTTTTCGGCTTCTTGTTGTTCTAGATTTTGACTCGCATTGAGAAATTTATAATCTGCATTACTTAAATTTTTATTCGCCGACCAATGGAGAGCATCTTTTAACGCTTGTCCCCGCAATAAACGTGATTGATCTTCAAAATTTGAAGTCTCCCAAGCTAGAATAGATTCAGAATAAGGACGAATTTTTTCTAGTTCTTTGTTGACCCAATCCAGACTAAAAACACTTTGATAAATACGGTTATAGGGGATTAATTTTCCGTCACGTTTCACCACTAATCCCGATAGACGTAATTCACTTTGTTCGGGACTATCATCCGTCGCAATAAATCCCATTTTAAGAATTTGTTGATACAGTCCTAATAATCGTCCTATTTTCTGTTCATCCCGCAGTAGGCGATCGCGGATTGTTTTGAGGTGAACAGGTTCATCTTGAGATTCCCAAAAATGAATCATTTGCTCTTGAATAACTTGCTCGACAATTATTTTTTCATTTCCTATTGTAATATATTGATTTAATTGAAATAACAAATAACAAACTTTCTGGGTTAAAAAAGGTTGCCCTCCCGTCCAATCTAAAATTACCTGTAAAATTAGCTGGGGATTGTCAGCAATTTTAGCTAAACCAACGGCTAAAGGTTGAATTTCCGTTGAGTTAAAGCCTGTTAACTCAATGGCTTGACCAATATTAAAAGGCGTTTGGGTTTTTTCGCGAATTAAATCCGAGGGAGTCGCAACCCCAAATAAAGCAAAACAAAGGCGGTCATAACGGTTATCTTCGGCACGTTGATTATAACAAAAACGAATCAGGGAAAAGAAATCATCTAGAGAAAATTTTAAACTTAAAACTTTATCAATTTCATCAATAAAAATAAAAACTTTTTTCCCTTTGGTGTGAACTAAAATAATTTCTTCAATAAATTGACTTAATTTTTGGACGGGAGAAATATTTTCTCTTTCTCGTAACCAAATTTTTAAATTCACTTTTCCCGCTAACGAAAACCCCAAAAATAATTGGGTCATGATGCCGTTATACCACTGGGTTTGGTCAAGATCGCTTCCTAAGCTAGTAATATCAATAGAGGCACAATCCATTCCTTGCGCTTGTAAGTGGTGCATGGCTTGTACCCGTAGGCTCGATTTGCCCATTTGCCGACAGTTAAACACATAGCAAAATTTGCCATTTTCTAAAGTCGTTAAAAGTTCTTTATCGGCTTTTCTGATAACATAGGTCGGATGATTAAAGGCTAAACTACCACCGACTTTATAGATTAATGAATTCGCTTGCTCTAACATTATTATCTGTAGTTTTTCTTAATCTTTAAAAAGTTTTAAAAAATCTTTCAGTCCATCTAAAACTGAGTGTTCAAAATTAAAAATATGACTTTTTTCTTTTAATACATAGTCAAATGCACTCATGGCACATTTCTTACCTGCTTGTCTAGATTCTTGCGGCGAACAAGTATCATAGCGAATATAATTACTGATCCAAAATTTATTAAAATCTTTATCTAAAATATTTTTGCCTGTTCCTTCTAGACAATTTCGCCAACTTTCTAAACAATCAGCATGAGGTGAAAGTTCAGTTTTAATGGTTTTGAGAACTGTTTCCAATTCACCTTGTCCATTAACATTGGTAAAATAACATCCCAATTGTAGAGTAATATCATCCTTAGTTGTAACTGTAATTAATTTATTAATATCATCAAAAATATTGGGTGTTTCAAATACTTCATCTATACAATCATTTATAAAGTCTAATCTTTCTTGCTTCGTTTTAAAATCTTGATCAATAATGATACCAACTTTCGTTACATCATTTTTTAAAAGCTCTTTAGATAAAGTCTCTAAAGCTTCGACCATTAATGTCTTATTCGATCCATTTAAACACTCATATTGATCAATGTTAAGTGGATTTTTAGGTTCGCAAATGGGTTCATCTACTTGAATGTTATCAAGATTAAGAATTTCAATCAGTTTTTCAATAAAAATCTTATCGTTTTTACTTTCAACAATTAAGATATTAGCCATTTTTATTCTCCTCTTATTGCCTTACCACGTTCAAGTGCATATTCTAAGAGGTCAATATTACGATTAATAGCAACAATATTATCTTTTCTGGGACTATAAGCTAATTCAAAATAGGTTCCTTGATCGGGGAAATTTTTTCCTACTTCAGCAAAGGCTTTAATCATTTCTAGGCTATGGGTTGTTGCAAAAATCAAAGTATCTAATTCTTCAGCAAGAGTAAATAAACCTTGCCAAAAACTTTGCTGGTTAGTGTAATGAATACCATTTTCTATTTCATCTATAAACAAAACTTTATAATCTTGATCAAGAAGCTCTAAGATAATTGCAGTTACACGATATACTGCATCTCCAAATAAGAAAATAGGTAATCCTCTTGGTTGATTTTTGGTTTGAATATATAAAGTCGGTTCTACAAAAGAGTATGTAAGAAGACCTGTAATTGAAGGATCAAGAATTTTAAGGATTTTTAAAACTTCCCCACTTTTTCCATTATAATGAGCTTTATCATATTGCCTTGCAATTTTGTTGCCATAATTAGGATTTGATATAGTAGAAGAGGGCAGAAAAGGAATAGATGACTTGTAATCATTCAGATACTCGCTTTTTGTCAAGCTTAATCCCGTGTTAGTAGCCTTTAAATTACGTTTGATGGGCTTTTCTTCATTTAATATCTGCTCTATTTCAAGAGTTGCAACAGGAGAACCTAGATTATTTTCAAAATTTTCATCTTCATCCTCAAATACTTGAGATTGTAAAGAAAAAGATATAGAAACTTTGATTGTTTGTTTTCCAATGTTTTTAAAATATCCCTCAATTGATGTATTACTTTCTATATTTTGACCATAGAAAATAGAGTTCCAAGCGTCTTTAGGAGCCTTTTTTATACTATTAAGAGATTCTTTTCTATTTTCTTTAAGCAACCGAATACTTTCTGCGATAGGATAAAAATAAAGTAGTAGTGCTTCTAGCAAGGATGTTTTACCAGCATTATTTTTACCACCAATTAAATTAACTCTTTTAAAGCCATTGACTTCTAGCTCTTTAAAGCACCGAAAATTTTGAATCTTTATATACTGAGATTTTTCCATTGTTACCTTTCTTATTAAAATTTAAGTCAAAGAAATCTACAAAATTAAATTATAACAAATTTAAGAACCTAACGAAATACCTCTAAATTGTTGAAACAATAAAGTTGCCTGTAAATCCGTTAATCCTGAAATATAATCCGTCACTTTTAACATTTTTTGATAATGACTTTCTTCAGATTTTGGTCTCCATTCCGTTGGCAAAATATAAGTCACTAATTTTCCTTTTTTAGTAGGATGAAAAATCGCTGTTAAAAATTCCGTTAACAATTCTCCTAACACTTCATAACCCGCAACTTTGACCTTAACCACATTAGGATGATGAAACACAGAATGAGATGTTTTTTCTTCAATAACACTTAGAATATCTGCATAACGACTAAGGCTTAAAAGAGCTTGATCAAATTTACCTGCTAGGATTTCAGATTCCTTATCTAAAAAGATTTGGGCAATTTCTGACACTAATTGATTAATCGCTTTCGCCCGTAGCCTTTTGATCGTTTCTTCTGGGCTACTGTCGTATTCGGCGAGGTCAATTTTAGCGATCGCATTCAAGAGATCCCGCACTTCAACAAAAGGAAGATAGCCCATGTGAAAACCATCTTCAAGATCAACAATCGAATAGCAAATGTCATCCGCCGCCTCCATTAAAAACGTCAGGGGATGACGGCACCACCAAGCTGCTTTCGGGTGACGACGAATTAAGCCCACCGTTTCAGCCACCTCTGTAAACAAATCTTTTTCCGACTGAAAAAAACCATATTTTTGCATACTTTTACCCTTATATCCTTTCAAAATCGTTTTAGATAAAAAAGATTCCCTCGGATATTTCGTAAAAGTCGCCAAGGTCGTACAGGTCAGTTGCATTCCCCCGACACGATGTAACATTCCCAATCGGCTTAAAATCCGAAAACCTTGGGCATTTCCTTCAAAATTATCTAAATCTGCTTTTTCTAACGGGTTAAGTAAACTCCCTCCCAGATTTTCTTTGCTATACCAACTCTGAAAGGCATTTTGGATGGCATCTTCCCCCGCATGACCAAAGGGCGGATTGCCGATATCATGGGCTAAACAAGCGGCGGACAAAATATCGCCAAAATCTGCCACATCAAAGTGTTCTAGACCATGACGTTTGATAATCTGATCGCCGACCATTCTCCCCAGCGATCGCCCGACACAGGAGACTTCTAGACTATGAATTAAACGAGTCCGCACATCAGCATTTTTCGACAGAGGAAAAACCTGGGTTTTATCCTTCAATCGGCGAAAAGGAGTCGAATACACTAGGCGATCGTAATCCTTGAGATAAGGAGTCCGCTCGAATGTTGGATCTTCTAAATGTTGTTTGCCGAGACGTTTACGGGTAAGGAGCTGTTGCCATTCCATCGGGACTTGGTCTGAAATTGATTTATTTCTACTCTAACTTAAAAAATTAGTAACCCTAAGCCTTAGAGTTTTTTTGTTCGCACTGCCTAAAATCCAAACCGAATATACCCAGAAAATAGAGGATTTTTATAATTCTTCTCGATTTGTGTTAAAAATCGCATAGTATCATACATTTTATAGAGATTGGTTTAATGTTATTTTTTCTCAAAAATCTGCTAAATTTGTCAAGGAAAAACATTTAAAACCCTATTCAAAAAGGAAGTGAAGCTTTTGGAGTCCTAAGTTATAATAAGTAAGAGGTGTATTGTAATCACTGTAGAAATTTGAAAATGAATTACATTAAATACATCAAGTACTGGTCACATAGTTGACATAAAAGTAAAACATTGTAAAGATTATTAAAGGTTCCCTATTGACACCATTTCTTCCAAAGGGCTTACTTTATTATTGATCATAATAAAAGATTGTTAAGTATCTATTTTCAATTATCAAAAATATTGTTATATTAAGAAATAAAAGCTTATTTAATAATTGTAATTAAATCTATGAATCATTCTCAAGAAGCCAAAACCCTCGGTGATTGGGCAAAAATTGCCATCCAACAGCATTATCAGAAGATTTTAAAACATGAAGCTCTGGTACTCAAGGATAAAGATCCTGAAGAACTCCATCAAATGCGGGTAGGAATGCGACGACTCCGAACAGCGATCGCGGGATTTTCCTGTGCCGTGATTTTGCCAAAATCAGTGGATGAAAGAAAAGTCGGTAAGATCGCGACCGTTTTGGGAAAGTTAAGAGATTTAGATGTTTTAGAGGAAACTTTAACCACAATTTATCTGCCAGAGTTATCAAAAATTGAACAAAAAATACTGGAGAAATTATTTATAAAAATCAAAAAAAATCGTCAAACAGTTGCTAAAAATACCAAAGAAATTTTGCATAAAAATATTTATCAAGATTTTAAAACAGATCTCAATACTTGGTTGGAAAAACCAGT
>Ga0114972_10001249_pt1 | contig 19146 bp, 20 predicted proteins | sample M_140807_EF_Meta_FD_87354 | JGI IMG/M metagenome (GOLD analysis project Ga0114972, IMG submission 87354) | Freshwater microbial communities from Lake Montjoie, Canada to study carbon cycling - M_140807_EF_MetaG | ecosystem: Environmental > Aquatic > Freshwater > Lake | place: Lake Montjoie... | reverse complement strand
TTCGATTTCTTTGACCATCAGGCGGCGCAGTGCAGCGGGGCTGCCCAGAATCTCTTCAAGCTTGCCTTGCTCGCCGCGCAGTTCACTCAGCTCTTGCTCGATCTTGATGGCCTCCAAGCGGGCAAGTTGGCGCAGGCGGATATCCAGGATGTCTTCGGCTTGGCGATCGGTGAGCTTGAAGGCTTCTGTCAACGCAGGTTTGGGCTCGTCGCTGTGGCGAATGATGCGGATCACCTCATCAATATTCAGCAGCACCAGTTGACGGCCTTCCAAAATATGAATGCGGTCGAGCACCTTGTTCAAGCGGTGCTGGCTGCGGCGCACGATGGTGGTTTGGCGGAAACTGATCCACTCGACCAGCATCTGGCGCAGCGACTTTTGAATCGGCTTGCCGTCAATGCCGACCGAGGTCATGTTGATTGACGACGAGGTTTCCAGGCTGGTGTGCGCCAGCAGCGCGGTGATGAGTTCTTGCTGCTCAATGCGGCTGGTTTTGGGCTCGAACACCAGGCGCACAGCGGCGTCTTTGCTCGACTCGTCGCGCACCACGTCGAGCACGTTCAAGATGCTGGCCTTGAGCTGCATCTGGTCGGTGCTGAGCGCTTTTTTACCGGCTTTGACTTTGGGGTTGGTGATCTCTTCAATCTCTTCGAGCACGCGCTGCGAGCTGACGCCTTGCGGCAATTCAGTCACCACCAGCTGCCATTGGCCGCGGGCGAGTTCTTCGATCTTCCAACGGGCACGCACCTTGAGGCTGCCGCGACCGGTGCGGTAAGCGTCGGCAATGTCGTTGGCCGGGCTGATGATCTGGCCCCCACCGGGAAAGTCGGGGCCGGGAATGATGGCCATCAACTCGCTGTCGGTGAGCTTGTCGTTTTTGATCAGCGCCACGCAGGCGTCGGCCACTTCACGCAGGTTATGGCTGGGTATTTCGGTGGCCAGGCCCACGGCAATGCCGCTGGCGCCGTTGAGCAGGGTGAACGGCAAGCGCGCGGGCAGCTGGCGCGGCTCTTCGGTGGAGCCGTCGTAGTTGGGGATGAAGTCCACCGTGCCCATGTCGATTTCATCGAGCAGCAGACTGGTGATGCGCGACAAACGCGCTTCGGTGTAGCGCATGGCGGCGGCGCCGTCGCCGTCACGCGAGCCAAAGTTACCTTGACCGTCAATCAGCGGGTAGCGCTGGGAGAAGTCCTGCGCCATGCGCACCAGCGCATCGTAAGCGGCGGTGTCGCCGTGCGGGTGGTAGCGGCCCAGCACATCGCCCACCACGCGTGCGCTCTTGACGGGCTTGGCGGCGGTGTTGTTGTTGGGGCCGCTGTACGACAGGCCCATGCGGTCCATCGAGTACAAGATGCGCCGCTGCACCGGCTTTTGGCCGTCACACACGTCGGGCAGGGCGCGGCCTTTGACCACGGACAGCGCGTATTCGAGGTAGGCGCGCTGGGCGTACGCGGCCAGGTGGTCGCCTTCGGGGGCGTTGTCGGTGGCTGCGGTTTCGGGGGTCAACAGATCGGTCATTTTTTACGCGGGGTGGTGGTTTTGTGTTCAGGTGTTTGGGAGAGTTTGACGGTTGCTGCTGAGCTGGGCGGCAAAAAGTTGTTGCCGGTTACCACTTTTTGCCCCGTGCGTTTTTCCAAATCATTTTTGGCGCGTTTGGCCACCCTGCCACCTTCTTTGCCAGCTTTGGCGTTTTGTTGCAGGCCTTTGGCTTCTTCGGTTTCAGCAATCTGGCGAGTGGACAGTTCAGCCAATGCGGTGAAGATCAGTTCCGCCTCGCTCATGTGGTCACGCCGGTTCTGCGTTTTCAAAGACTTGAGCGACTTGTGCGCCTGCACGCTCAAGCCTGTCCATTCTTGGTGAATGATGTTGGTCAACAGGGCGAATTCATCAGACTTTTCAACACCGCTTTCTTTCCAGTAATCGGTCAAGTTGTTGCGGGTTTCTTGCCCCGTCATGCGCTGCTGAATCCACTTTGTGCTGCGTCCCAGCTTGTGCCAGTTCTCGCGGGCGCGGTCCAAGCTTTGCGCAGGGTCAGCCATCTCTTGCATGCGCTCATGGCCCACCTTGGCCAGCCAGCGCTTGAACGGCTCAGCCTTGGGCGATGGGATGGACTGGATCAGGCGCAAGAGTGTGGGCACATCGGCGGCCAGGGTTTTGCGCATGACCCCGGACTCGCTCGGCATGACTACCTGGGGACAATTTGTCCCCAGGTAGCTGCCCAACTCGGCATCGCGCTTTCGCAGTTTTTTCAAGTAATCGGTGGGGTTGATGCTGTCGGTCAACACCTCTACCACGTCCACCACAGAGTAATACCATTTTTCTTGCGCGGCGTCCCAATGCGAGCGCACGCGGGTGGATTCAAACAGCTTGACGGGTTGGGATGTGGTCATGGCGATGTATTGACAATGGCATGCGCGTGGGTGACCTCACCGTTCTCACCATAGGTTGGGGGCAAAACGTCGCTGACTTCTTGGCGGTCTGCCGAAAACCCCAAATGCAAGGCAAATGTGCGGAAATGGTTTGCGTCAATCATGTTATTTTCCGTTTTGACGGTGCGTTTTTTTAGATTGAATTCCAAAGAATGCAACCAGATCGACCAACACATCGCGGTAGATGGCGGGTTTGCAATCGCGCAACTCGATGAGCAGTGGGTAGGCGAGGGTCATGGTCGCAAAGAGCGTGTCGCTCAAGGCACCAGCACCTTGGGCACCCAACCTTTTGCAGCGGCCCGCTTGGCGAAGCCTTTGGCATCAAAGGTGACCAGCGCATCGCAATGGCGGCTGCTGGCGTGGTGCAAGGCGTCGGCGAAGTCGAAACCCTGGCTCAAGGCATCGCAGGCACTTTGCAGGGCTTGCCGGTCTTGCATTTGCACTTGGGGCATGCTAAGCAAGTGGTTGAACACCTGGACCACCGTGCGTGCCTCCAGTTTGTAGAATCCACGCAAAACCCACTCCAACTCCAAGGAGACGGTGGTGGCCACGAAGAGGGGTTTGCCACTCTCCATCAAAGCACGGGCAAGCTCGCATTGAAGCGCCGTGGCGGCATCGGTTTGCTCGGCCTGCACGTAATAACGCGCCAACACATTGGTGTCTAACGCGGTCAGCTGCGAGGTGCGTTGCTTCATGGCTTGAGCACTTGGGCCACATCCCAATCGGCAGCCACGTGCCTCCCCTTGACTTTGACCATGCCAAAACCGGGCTGGGGCGACTTTTTAGGAGGGACTGCGGGACGCAAGGTGATGCAACTGGCGTCGGCGCTGAGGTCAAACGTCACCGCTTGCCCCGGCATCAAACCCAGTTGCTGGCGCAGGGCTTGCGGAATGGTGACTTGGCCTTTGCTGGTTATCGTGGAAAGCATGGTTGACCTCCTGAATGATCTGGGTGCTGGTGAAATCACCTTTGCATTGTATTACCAAGTAAGAATAGACACCCATTTACACATCGATTTCGATGCTGTCGCCGTGCAGCTCCATCAGCTCGCGTCGGGCGGCGGCTTCGCCTTTGCCCATCAGCTGCATCATCAGGTTTTCGGTGGCGGCGTTGTCCAATGGGCCCAACTCAATGGGCAGCAGGCGGCGGGTGTCGGGGTTCAGCGTGGTGTCCCACAACTGCTCGGCGCTCATCTCGCCCAGGCCTTTGAAGCGGCTGATGCTCCAGCCGTTTTCTTTGACGCCGTCTTTGCGCAATTTGTCGAGAATGGCCGTCAGCTCGCCTTCGTCCAAGGCATAGGCTTTGGAAGCGGGCTTTTTGCCGCGTGCGGGTGCGTCAACCCGGTACAGCGGGGGCCGCGCCACAAACAAATGCCCTGTTTCAATGAGCTTGGGGAAGTGACGGAAGAACAGGGTCAGCAACAACACCTGAATGTGCGAACCGTCCACGTCCGCGTCACTCAAAATGCAGACCTTGCCGTAGCGCAGATTGCTCATGTCGGGGTTGTCATTCGGGCCGTGCGGGTCGACCCCAATGGCGACCGAAATATCGTGGATTTCGTTGTTGGCAAACAAACGATCGCGGTCCACTTCCCAGGTGTTGAGCACCTTGCCGCGCAGGGGCAAGATGGCTTGGCATTGTTTGTTGCGCCCCATTTTGGCGCTGCCGCCGGCCGAGTCGCCTTCGACCAAAAAAACTTCGTTGTCGGCAATGTCTTTGCTTTCGCAATCGGTCAACTTGCCGGGCAACACGGCCACGCCGGAGCTCTTGCGCTTTTCGACTTTCTGGCCTGCTTTTTGGCGGGTTTGAGCGGCTTTGATGGCCAGATCGGCCAGTTTTTTGCCGTAATCCACATGCTCGTTGAGCCACAACTCCAAGGCCGGGCGGACAAAGCTGGACACCAAACGCACTGCATCGCGGGAATTCAGGCGCTCTTTGATCTGGCCCTGAAACTGCGGGTCCAGCACTTTGGCACTCAGCACAAAGCTGGCGCGGGCAAATACGTCTTCAGGCATGAGCTTAACGCCCTTGGGCAGCAAGCCATGCAGCTCAATGAAGCTCTTGACGGCGGTGAACAAGCCATCGCGCAAGCCACTGTCGTGCGTGCCGCCCGCGTTGGTGGGGATCAAATTGACATAACTCTCGCGCACCGGCGCGCCGTCTTCGGTAAAGGCCACCGCCCACGACGCGCCCTCGCCTTCTGCAAAACTGTCGTGGTTGGCGTCGGCAAAGCCTTCGCCTTCAAACAACGGGATCACGGGTTCGCCGTGCAGGGTTTGCATGAGGTAGTCACGCAACCCGCCTTTGTACTGCCACTGCTGGGTTTCTTTGGTTTTCTCGTTGACCAGGGTCACCGTCACGCCAGGCATCAAGACCGCTTTGCTGCGCAGCAAATGGGTCAGGTCGTTCATGGGCAAGGCGCTGGATTCAAAGTATTTGGCATCCGGCCAGGCCCGCACGGTGGTGCCCTGCTTGCGGTCGCCTTCTGCCGCCTTGCGGGTCACGAGCTGCTCGGTCACATCACCGCCCGAAAACACCAAGCTGGCCACTTGGCCTTCGCGGTAGCTGGTGGCTTCTAGTCGTTTGGACAGGGCGTTGGTCACACTCACGCCCACGCCATGCAAACCGCCAGAAAAACTGTAAGCCCCGCCTTTGCCCTTGTCGAACTTGCCGCCTGCATGCAATCGGGTGAACACCAGCTCGATCACCGGAGCATTTTCTTCGGGATGCAAGCCAAACGGAATGCCCCGTCCATCGTCTTCGATGCTGACCGAGCCATCGGCATGCAAGATGACTTTGATCTTCTTACCGTGGCCAGCGAGCGCTTCGTCGGCGGCGTTGTCCAGCACTTCCTGGATGATGTGCAGCGGGTTGTCGGTACGGGTGTACATGCCCGGGCGCTGCTTGACGGGCTCCAAGCCTTTGAGGACTCGAATGGAGCCTTCGGAGTACTCGGAGGAGGTTTTGACAGATGTTGGGGTAGCCATGGACGCAGATTGTAGTGGGAACCGAGGTTGAGTACTGGATACAATCACAGTTAAAGTGTCCATTTTGGGCGTGTTCACACTTAAACTGCGCTTTTGCTTTCGACTTTTTGAGTCATGTTGACGGTATTCGGAGTTTTTCATGCAGGTCATCATCATCACCGGCGCTTCTGACGGTATCGGCGCCGAAATGGCGCGGCAACTGGCCGCCCAGCGTGGCCCATCAGTCAGCTTGGTGTTGGCAGCACGCAATGCTTCAAATTTGGAGGCCATCGCAAGCCAATGCAGCACGTGGGGCAGTCCCACACTGGTCATACCCACTGATGTGACGGTGCAGGCGCAGTGCCAGAACTTGGTGGCCGCGGCCGTGTCTCACTTTGGTCGTCTCGATGCTTTGATCAATAACGCGGGTGTCTCGGCACAAGCCTTGTTTGCCGACGTCAAAGCAGAAGACCTGGGTTGGTACGAAGACCTGATGCGCATCAACCTGTGGGGCAGCATGTGGTGCACGCACGCCGCACTGCCGCACCTCAAGAAGTCTCGTGGGCATTTGGTGGCGGTGTCGTCCTTGGCCGGGCTGGTGGGCGTGCCGGGCCGAACCGCCTACAGTGCCACCAAATTTGCCATGACCGGATTTTTTGAAGCCCTGCGGGCCGAATTGCGTGGCAATGGGGTCAGCGTGACCACGGCTTATCCTGGCGTGGTGGCCACCCAAATACGCTACCGTGGCCTGAATGCGCAAGGCGTGCCGGCCGGTTCAAGCGGGTTGAAAGAGGACAACGCCATGAGCGTGGAAGCATGCGCTCGCTTGATTTTGCGGGGCATGCAGGCCCGCGAACGCGAAGTTGTGATGTCCAGCAAGGGCAAAATCGGGCGTTTTTTGAAACTGCTGGCACCTGGCTTGGTTGAAAAAATGGCCTTAGCGGCACTCAAAGACGACGTGAGACCGCGTTGACCACTCATTTACATGGACGCTTGACCGATATGACCGACACTCTTCACGGCACACACGCCCCTTCGGCCTGGCTGCAAAAATGGGCACACCTCATCACCCCGCAGGGCAGCGTGCTGGATGTGGCCTGCGGAGCCGGGCGGCATATGCAGTTTTTAGCCGAGCGGGGGCATGGCGTGACCGGCGTGGACCGCGCCCCTGAAGCCATTGAAGCAGCCCAGCCTTGGGGCCACGCGGTGTTGGCAGACATTGAAAACGGCCCCTGGCCCTTTAAAGACCTGACCTTCGACGCAGTGATAGTGACCCACTATTTGTGGCGCGATCTGATGCCCACCTTAGTGGCCAGTTTGGCGCCCGGTGGCGTATTGATCTGCGAAACCTTTGCTGCAGGCAACGAGACGGTGGGCAAACCGTCAAGGCCCGACTTTTTGCTCAAACCTGGCGAGCTGCTCCAAGTGTGCGCTGATCTGCGGGTGGTGGCTTACGAAGACGGCTTTCTGCAAGCACCCGAGCGGTTTGTGCAGCGAATTGTGGCGGTCCGAGAATCAACCGATTTCCAAGTAAAAAGATACCCCTTGTGACGCCTTTGGGTTTGCCGTTCACAGAGTCAGTCCGTCAGTCGTTAGAATGCGGTTTTACTTGTGAAAAAACTTGGCCATGACGACCTCATTCACGCCCATCAAAGGCAGCATTCCCGCTTTGGCAACCCCCATGCTCGCCGATGGCAGCGTGGACTACCCCACTTTGCGCAAACTGATTGATTGGCATATTGCCGAGGGCACCGACTGCCTCTGCGTGGTCGGCACCACGGGTGAGTCGCCGACCGTGAGCGTGCAAGAGCACCGCGAGATCATTCGTGTTGCGGTCGAGCAGGCCAATAAGCGCATTCCCATCATGGCCGGTTGCGGCGCCAACGCCACCGCCGAAGCCATTGAGCTGGCTCAGTTTGCCCAAAGCGTCGGGGCAGATTGCCAACTGCAGGTGGTTCCCTACTACAACCGCCCCAGCCAAGAAGGGTTGTACCAGCACTTCAAGGCGATTGCCGATGCGGTACCGGGCTTGCCCATAGTTATGTACAACGTGCCCGGCCGGACCGTGGCCGACCTGCAGCATGACACCGTGATTCGCTTGGCCCAAGTGCCCGGCATTGTGGGCATCAAGGAAGCCACTGGCAACCTGGAACGTGCTCAGTGGCTGATCCGCGATGTGCCCCAGGGCTTTGCCGTTTACTCGGGTGACGATCCTACCGCTGTGGCAACCATGCTCTGCGGCGGCTCTGGCAACATCAGCGTGACAGCCAATATCGCCCCACGCCAGATGCATGAACTGTGCATGGCTGCTTTGGCAGGTGATGTGAAGAAGGCCATGGCCATTCAGCTCAAACTGATGCCCATTCATAAAAATTTGTTCATTGAAGCCAACCCCATTCCCTTGAAATGGGCCATGCAACGCATGGGCTTATGCCATGGCACGATGCGCCTGCCTTTGACCCCTTTGTCCGCAGCCTACGAGCCTGTGGTCGAGGCCGCTTTGCGCGACAGCGGCTTGATTTAATTTGACTTCGAACCGATCCCTTTTCAGGAAATACCCCGTGAATCGTTTTGCATATTCTGCTCGCCCATTGTCCGTTTTGGCCATGGCCATGGCTTTGGCTGCTTGTTCTTCTTTGGACGAAGACAAGATCAATTACAAAAGTGCTAGCAAAGCTTCGACGCTCGAAGTCCCCCCTGACTTGACCCAACTGCGCAAAGATTCGCGCTACATTTTGGACAGCAACTCGGCCGCCGCTTCGGGCTTTCAAGGCACACCCGTCAAAGCAACAGACAGCGCAACGGCCAGCAACAGCGCAGGTGATGCACGCATGGAGCGGTCAGGCACTCAACGTTGGTTGGTGGTGAACCGCCCCGCTGACAAGGTGTGGGGGGTACTGCAGGACTTTTGGAAAGACAATGGTTTTGTGTTGACCACCGAGCAAGCTGAGCTGGGCATCATGGAGACCGATTGGGCTGAGAACCGCGCCAAGTTGCCCCAAGATTTCATTCGTAAAACCTTGGGCCGTGTACTCGACTCTTTGTACTCGACCGGTGAGCGCGATCGCTTTCGCACCCGTATAGAACGCAACGCACAGGGCGGCGTCGAGATTTACATCAGCCATCGCGGCATGATTGAAAACTACTCAGACGCACGCAAAGAACAAACCATATGGCAAGCGCGCCCTGCAGATCCTGAGCTCGAAATTGAATTCATGCGACGTTTGATGCTGAAATTCGGTGGTGCAACCGCGCCCGTTGAGGCTACAACGGCAGCTGCCGCAATGGTGGCTTCAAGTAGCACCCAAGTGACCAAAGTCAATAACCTGCCGGTGATTGAGGTCAAAGACGATTTTGATCGCACTTGGCGTCGTTTGGGTGTGGCTTTGGACCGGACCAGTTTCACTGTGGAAGACCGAGACCGCAGCAAAGGGGTTTATTTTGTGCGCTATGTTTCCGCAAGCGGTGTGGGCAAGGAACCCGGTTTCTTTGCCAAGTTGTTCAGCAGCAGCGACAGCACATCGCCCGCATTGAACAAATACCGCATCACCCTGACCCACAATGCGGGTCTGTCCAGTATTTCGGTTCTGACCGCAGAAGGCGTAGCCGACTCCAGTGACAACTCCGAAAAAATCCTCAAACTGATTGCAAGTGAATTGAAATAAAAACAAACTGCAGGAAAACTGCAGGTGAAAAAAACCCCCGCCAGTGTGAACTGCGGGGGTTTTTTGATGCTTGCCTGAACAAGTCAGGCGACCATCAAAGTCAGGAATTACTTCTTGGCAGGCTCAGCAGCTGGAGCGGCTGCAGCAGGCGCAGCAGCGTCAGCTGGTTTGGCATCAGCAGCAGGAGCGGCTGGAGCAGCAGGTGCAGCGTCAGCAGCAGGTGCTGGTGCAGCAGCAGGTGCTGGTGCAGCAGGCGCAGGGGCTTCTTCTTTTTTACCGCAAGCGGCCAAAGCAGCAGCAGCGATCACGGCGGCCAAAATGAGGGATTTATTCATGATGATGTTCCTTAACAGGGGGTGTGAAAACAATTTCCGGAAATTGTCAACGCAGCTTGGAAGAGTCTTACTCACTGCAGTGACAGAGCGAAAGCACTCGAGCTCTTTCATCTCAGCCTCGAATTATAGCGTTAACGATGCCCTTTTTCGGGGCACACGCTTTATTTGTAATGCGTTTAGCTTCTATCAGCCTGCTTGGGTGTGAACCCAACCCGCATCGCACCAGTCGGACAGCAAATTCAGGGCGTCAGCTGAGAAAAGGGCCACACAGCGGCTGTCCAGACGACGGTCATTCGACAACTGTTTCATCCAGCGGGCATCGCGACCGCTGGCCCTGAAGCTCTCGCCATTGATGAAAACATGGTGCGTATCGTGCATCATCCGAGTACGCCGGTCCAGCACCACGGATTGCGGCCATTGAGGCGCAAACTCAGCAGTGTTATCAAACCAGACATTGGCTTTGGGCTCGGTAAGGTACTCGCCCAGCAAACAATCAAGCAACCGGGGGTCTTGCATGGCTTTCTGCATGGCAGCACGGGCAAAGTCCTGCAATGCAGGGGGTATTGCTCCGGCCTCTTGCACTGCCATTTGTTTGGGGTCACGGTAAATTGTCTCGCCAAGCGCCTCAATGGCTTCTTCAGCCAGGCCCATCAGAAGCTCTCTGGCCAATTCGCCTTTATGGGGTGCACGAAAGCCCACCGAGTAAGTCATGCACTCGCCAACCGCATCGCCATCATGGGCATACAGAGGCGGCAAATACAACATGTCACCGGGGTTGAGCACATATTCTTCTTCGAACTCAAAGTTGGCGAGAATTTTCAGAGGCACACCGTCTTCCAGCGTCAGGTCTTTTTGACGACCGATCCGCCAGCGACGCTGTCCGTGGGCTTGCAACAGGAACACATCGTAACTGTCAAAGTGCGGACCGACACCGCCACCGTCGGTGGCGTAGCTGATCATCAGATCGTCCAGCCGTGCGTCGGGCACGAATCGGAACTGCTGCATCAACTGGTCGACGGTTTCGCTGTGCAAATTCACACCCTGCACCAGAAGCGTCCAGCCCGCTTGTTTGAAGGGCGGTAAAGATTTTGGGGGGAAAGGCCCGTGTTTGAGTGTCCAGCCTTCGGGCTTGCGCACCACAAGTCGTGACGCCACATCCTCTTGCGCGGCCAGCGCTGTGAGAGCGGCGCGATCGATCAAGGATGTCAATCCGGGAATGGCATTGCGAATCAGCAAAGGTTTTTTGTGCCAATGGCGTTTCATGAACTGGTCGGGCGAAAGCCCTCCCAGCAAAGCAAGGTGTTGTGATGTGTCCATGCGACAATTCTCCTATGGAAATCACTCAACAATGCGTGGTCGCACTCACGTGGACCCTGAAAGACACCCTCGGCGAGACTTTGGACGTGCTCGACGAGCCGGTGGAGTTCTTGCTTGGTGGGCACGACTTGCTGCCCAAAATCGAAGCCGCCTTACAGGGGCACGCCCGCGGCGCGAAGCTTCATTTGCAAATCGAACCCGAAGATGCTTTTGGCGACTTTGACGAAAATTTACTTTTCCTGGAGCCGCGCGCCTTGTTTCCTGCCGATTTAGAAGAAGGTTTGACCATCGAAGGCACGGCCCTGCCAGAGGGCACGCACCCTGATGCACCGCGCAATGTCCTCTACACGATCACAGAAATCTACCCCGAGCATGTGGTGCTGGACGGCAATCACCCCTTGTCAGGCATTGCGCTTCGCTTGCATTTGACAGTGGAATCCGTGCGTGAAGCCACCGAAGATGAAGTGGGCCAAGGCAGCTGCGGGACCGGCTTTTTCAGAATTGAAGTGGGGCACAACCACGAACCCGCTGACCCCGACCGTACCTTGCATTGAGCTGCTGACATAGGCAGACAATTTGTTTATTTTTTTCCCGTAGATCCGTAACCGCCCTCACCCCTTGCACTGGGGGCTTCGAATTCGGTCACCACATTGAACTGGGCCTGCACCACGGGCACGATCACCATTTGGGCAATGCGCTCCATGGGCTCGATGGTGAACGCCACGTCGCTGCGGTTCCAGCAGCTGACCATCAATTGGCCTTGGTAGTCGCTGTCAATCAAACCGACCAAATTGCCCAACACAATGCCGTGTTTGTGACCCAAGCCCGAACGCGGCAGCAACATGGCGGCATAGCCCGGGTCTTTCAAATACACCGCAATGCCGGTGGGCACCAATTGCCATGCGTTGGGCGCCAAGTTCAAGGGCGCATCCAGGCACGCACGCAAGTCCAGGCCGGCGCTGCCTTCAGTGGCATAAGCTGGCAACTGATCTGCCATGCGGGCGTCGATGATTTTGACGTCGATTTTCATGAAAAATTCCGTTATTGCAGGGGTCGGCGTTGCCGTGCTGTCCAGCCCGCATCAGAGTCTGCGGGCAATGTCAGCGATCAGATCGTGCGCCAAGTCTTGCTTGGATGCACGAGGCAATTCACGCGCACCGTTGGCATCCACCAGCAACAAGGCGTTATCGTCCTGACCGAAAGTGCCAGGTCCTATGTTACCCACCAACAAAGGCACCTGCTTGCGAATGCGTTTGGCCGTGGCGTGCTGGAGCAAATCGTGGCTTTCAGCGGCAAAGCCGACGCAGAACAATGCACCTAGCAGAGCCCGGTCGGACTGGGCTACAGAGGCCAAAATATCGGGGTTTTCAAAAAATCCCAGTGTTGGGGTCTCGCCCGAACCGTCTTTTTTGATCTTCTGTTCGGCCTGCGTATCAGGTCGCCAATCGGCCACCGCGGCCGTGGAAATAAATACATCCGCTTGCCCGACCTGCGAATGCACTTGCGCATGCATGTCGCGGGCAGATCGCACGTCAAAACGTTTGACGCCTCTTGGCGTTGGCAGGCTGACCGGCCCGGCGATCAAAGTCACATCGGCGCCCGCTTGCCGCGCCGCCCGTGCAATGGCAAAGCCCATTTTCCCGCTCGACAAATTGGTGATGCCACGCACAGGGTCAATGGCTTCGTAGGTCGGCCCGGCCGTGACCAAGAGAGATTTTCCGAGCAAAATTTGCGGCGTGAAAAAAGCCTGCAAATCTTCGAGAATTTCTTCGGCTTCCAGCATGCGGCCGTCGCCCGTTTCACCACACGCTTGCTCACCTTGTCCCACATCCAAGACGTGTATGCCGTCTACTTTGAGCTGGGCAACATTGCGCTGCGTCGCAGGGTTGGACCACATTTCACGGTTCATTGCGGGGGCGACAATCAAAGGCACTTGGTCCCGGGGACGGGCTAAACACATCAGGCTGAGCAGGTCGTCAGCACTGCCATGCAGCAACTTGGCCATGAAGTCGGCACTGGCCGGTGCCACCACGATGGCATCAGCCTCACGACTCAAATTGATGTGCGCCATGTTGTTGCCTTCGCGACTGTCCCACTGGGAAGTGAAGACGACCCGCCCAGACAGCGCTTGCATGGTCACTGCAGTCATGAAGTGCTCTGCAGCTTGAGTCATGACGACCTGGACTGTGGCACCCGCTTTGACGAGGGCCCGGCACAATTCCGCCGCTTTGTAGCAAGCGATACCGCCTGACAAACCCAACACCAGATGTTTTCCCGACAATGTGTTCATGGATGGCAATGTATCAGACCTTTTTCTGTCGAGAACCAGGATCGGCGAGTGCAAGGCAGATGCGGGCTGACTATAATCGCTCTTTACCAGCTCCCGGGAGTTTCATCTCTCGTCTTGGACATGACCAAATTCGTCTTCGTCACTGGCGGTGTGGTGTCTTCCCTGGGCAAGGGAATAGCCTCCGCTTCACTTGCTGCGATCTTGGAATCGCGCGGCCTCTCCGTCACTCTCATCAAACTCGACCCCTATCTCAACGTCGACCCTGGCACCATGTCGCCATTCCAACATGGCGAAGTGTTTGTCACCGACGATGGCGCTGAAACGGATCTGGATTTGGGTCATTACGAGCGTTTCATTGAAACGCGAATGAAGAAAGCCAACAACTTTACAACAGGCCAAATTTACAAAAGTGTTCTCGAAAAAGAACGGCGTGGCGACTATTTGGGCAAAACAGTACAGGTCATTCCGCATGTGACCAACGAAATTCAGGACTTCATCAAACGCGGCGCTGGTTTTGATACGCCTGAAGCAGTGGATGTGGCCATTGTCGAAATAGGTGGCACTGTGGGTGACATCGAGTCGCTGCCTTTTCTCGAAGCGGTGCGCCAGCTCAGCTTGCGCTTAGGGCCCAACAATTCGGCATTTGTGCATTTGACCTATGTGCCCTGGATTGCGGCCGCAGGTGAGTTGAAAACCAAGCCCACCCAGCACACGGTGCAAAAGCTGCGCGAAATCGGTATCCAACCCGACGCGTTGTTGTGCCGCGCGGACCGCTATATCCCTGATGAAGAGCGCGAAAAAATCTCGCTGTTCACCAACGTGCAAAGCTGGGGCGTGATCTCTATGCCTGACGTAGACACCATCTACAAAGTACCCCGCGTACTGCACGAGCAAGGTTTGGACGGGCTGATTTGCGACAAGCTGCGTTTGAACACGCCCCCCGCCAGCCTCAAACGCTGGGACGATCTGGTCTACGAAACCGAGCATCCCCAAGGGGAGGTTACCATCGCCATGGTCGGCAAGTACGTCGAATTGACCGACAGTTACAAGTCGGTCAATGAGGCGCTGCGCCATGCGGGCATGCGCAACCATGTGCGGGTCAAAATCGAGCACATCGACTCGGAAACCATCACCCCTGACATGGTCATGAAATTGGCTTCTTTTGATGGCGTCTTAGTTCCAGGAGGCTTTGGTAAACGCGGCATTGAAGGCAAAATCGCCACCGCCCAATTTGCCCGAGAGCACAAAGTACCTTACTTGGGTATCTGCCTGGGCATGCAAGTGGCGACCATCGAATACGCCCGCCATGTGGCGGGCATGGAAGACGCCAACAGCACAGAATTCGAGCCCGATACACCCTTCCCTGTGATCGCTTTGATCAACGAGTGGAAAGATGCCGATGGCACCATCCAAGTGCGCGACGCCCACTCTGACCTGGGTGGCACCATGCGACTGGGCGCTCAAAGCTCCGACGTGACCAAGGGCACCTTGGCCCACCAAATCTATGGCGAGGTTGTGACCGAGCGTCATCGCCACCGCTATGAAGCCAACGTCAACTACCTGGACAGCTTGCGCAAAGCCGGCTTGGTGATCTCGGCGCTGACGCAGCGCGAGCAATTGACCGAAATTGTGGAATTGCCTCAGTCGGTACATCCTTGGTTTGTTGGTGTGCAATTTCACCCTGAATTCAAATCCACGCCGTGGAATGGGCATCCCCTGTTCAACGCCTTTGTCAAGGCCACCGTGGCGCATAAAGCTGTGGCCTGAAAACCAACCGCCTAGGACATCACCCATGAAACTTTGCGGATTTGACGTCGGGCTGAATCACCCCTTCTTCCTGATTGCGGGCACCTGTTCCATCGAAAGCCTAGAGATGTCCATCGAGGTGGCAGGCCGCCTGAAAGAAGCTTGCGCTGCTTTGGGCATCCCCTTGATCTACAAGGGATCATTCGACAAAGCCAACCGCTCGTCGGGCAGCACCCAACGCGGTGTGGGCATCGATGCAGGCCTCAAAATTTTGGATGCAGTTCGCCGTCAGATTGGCGTGCCCATCCTCACTGATGTGCACGACGAGTCGCAGGTCAAAACCGTGGCCAGCGTGGTCGATATTCTGCAGACCCCCGCTTTTTTGTGCCGACAGACCGATTTCATCCGTGCCGTGGCCCAATCGGGCAAGCCGGTCAACATCAAAAAGGGTCAGTTTCTGGCCCCATGGGACATGAAGAACGTGATTGACAAGGCGCGCAGCGCAGCCCGCGAAGCCGGTCTGGCTGAAGACAATTTTTTGGCTTGTGAGCGAGGCGTTAGTTTCGGCTACAACAACCTGGTGGCCGACATGACCAGCCTGGCCGAGATGCGCAAAACCGGCGCGCCAGTGGTCTTCGATGTGACCCATTCGGTACAAAAACCGGGCGGCCAAGGCACCAGCAGCGGCGGTGCCCGCGAGATGGTGCCTGTGCTGGCGCGTGCTGGCGTGGCCGCAGGTGTGGCAGGCTTGTTCATGGAAACTCACCCGAGGCCCACAGAAGCCTGGTCCGACGGGCCCAATGCGGTCCCTCTTGCCCATATGAAGGCCTTGCTAGAAATCTTGGTACAGCTCGATGCCGTCACCAAAAAGAATCCCTTTCTGGAAGACAACTTCGCATGACCCCAAGTCTCTTCCGTCAGGACCCATCCGTTTTATTTTTCATTGAGAGAGTCTGAAAATGAGTGCAATCGTTGATATCGTCGGCCGTGAAATTCTCGACAGCCGCGGTAACCCCACCGTTGAATGCGACGTGCTGTTGGAGTCCGGCGTCATGGGCCGTGCCGCGGTCCCATCCGGCGCCTCGACCGGCAGCCGAGAAGCCATCGAGCTGCGTGACGGCGACAAAAGCCGCTATCTGGGCAAAGGCGTGCTCAAAGCCGTCGAGCACATCAACACCGAAATCTCCGAAGCCGTGTTGGGCCTGGACGCCTCCGAGCAAGCGTTCCTGGACAAGACCCTGATCGATCTGGACGGCACCGACAACAAGAGCCGCTTGGGCGCCAACGCCATGCTGGCCGTGTCCATGGCAGTAGCCCGCGCTGCCGCCGAAGAGTCCGGCTTGCCCCTGTACCGCTACTTTGGCGGCATGAACTGCAACCAGTTGCCCGTACCCATGATGAATGTCATCAATGGCGGCGCACACGCCAACAACAACCTGGACTTGCAAGAGTTCATGATCATCCCCGTGGGCGCACCGTCGTTTCGCGAAGCCGTGCGCTGGGGTGCTGAAGTGTTTCACGCACTGAAGAAAATCATCGACGACAAAGGCATGAGCATTGCCGTGGGCGACGAAGGCGGCTTTGCCCCCAACGTGGACAGCCACGAAGCAGCCATCCAGATGGTGCTCGACGCCATCACGGCAGCGGGCTACACACCCGGCGATCAAATCGCCATCGGTCTGGATTGCGCCGCCAGCGAGTTCTACAAAGACGGTAAGTACAAGTTGTCAGGCGAAGGCTTGGAATTAACCGCCGAGCAGTGGACCGACATGCTGGCCACTTGGTGCGACAAGTACCCCATCATCAGCATCGAAGACGGCATGGCCGAAAACGACTGGGACGGCTGGAAAGTGCTGACCGACCGCTTGGCGAAAAACGTGCAAATTGTCGGTGATGATCTGTTCGTCACCAACACCAAGATCTTCAAAGAAGGCATCGACAAGGGTATTGCCAACTCGATCCTGATCAAGATCAACCAGATCGGCACCCTGACCGAAACCTTTGCAGCCATCGAAATGGCCAAACGTGCCGGCTACACCGCCGTCATCAGCCACCGCTCCGGCGAAACCGAAGACAGCACCATTGCCGACATCGCCGTGGGCCTGAACGCAGGCCAGATCAAGACGGGCTCCATGAGCCGCTCTGACCGCATGGCCAAGTACAACCAGCTCTTGCGCATTGAAGAAGACTTGGGCGATGTGGCGGTCTATCCGGGTCGTGCGGCTTTCTACAACCTGCGTTGAAACGCACCAATGCTTCTTAAGTCATGGGTAAGCGTCTATTGCCTGCCATTTTGTTGACCCTATTGGTGGTCTTTCAAGGGCAACTTTGGCTGGGTAAAGGCGGCATTCCCACTGTTGCTGAACTGGAACGAAAACTTCAAGAGCAACATACGGCCAATGACAAAGCGCGCTTGGTCAATGAGCAATTGAGCGCCGAGATCAACGACCTCAAAGAGGGTCTGAACATGGTGGAAGAGCGAGCGCGCAATGAATTGGGCATGGTCAAGCCTAACGAAATTTACGTTCAGATCGCCAAATGATGTCCCTGACCGAAGCCGCTGGTTTCGCACTGGCGGTGGTGATGGTGGTGTGCAGCATCAAAGAGTTGCATTGGAGCTGGCCCTTGGCCATCACCAGCTCGTTGCTTTATTTTTTTGTTTTTCAGGACAGCCAACTCTACGGCGAAGCTGGCTTGCAAATTGTGTTTGCTGTGCTCGGCTTATGGGGCTGGTGGCAATGGCTTCGGCCTTCTCTGCTCAAGACACAAGGCCCCGAGATTCGACGCATGTCGCCTCGCGCAGGCTTGGTCACTGCAATCACGGCCTTGACGCTGTGGCCACTTGTGGCTTTGCTTTTGCAACAACTCACAGACTCTGATGTGCCCTGGTGGGACGGATTTGTCACGGCACTGAGTTTGGTAGGCCAGTACTTATTGGGCCGTAAATACCTCGAAAACTGGCTGGTCTGGACCGTTGTCAACGGCGTGAGTATCGGCCTGTTTGCCTACAAGAGCTTGTGGCTGACTGCCCTTTTGTACGTGATCTTCCTGGCCATGAGTGGGGTAGGCTGGCGCACATGGCACCGCAAAATGAAAGGGCCTGTGTGATCACCCGCATTGCTTTACTGGGTGCTGAAAGCACAGGTAAAACGCAGCTCAGCCTTGGGCTCGCGCAAGCCTTGCGTGAGCGTGGACACGTGGTGCATGTTGTACCTGAATTTCTGCGCACCTGGTGTGACCAGCAAGGCCGCACGCCTCTTCAGCATGAGCAGGCCGGCATTGCGCAACAACAAGCCTTGGCCGTGTTGGCCCATCCGAGTGGCATCGTCATCTCAGACACCTCCCCGCTGATGACGGCCGTCTACAGCCACAAGTTATTCAATGACGAGTCGCTTTACGAATTTGCTTTTGCACACCACGAGCTGTTTGACATGACACTGCTCACAGGGCTTGATTTACCGTGGGTGCCTGACGGACTCCAACGCGATGGCCCGCATGTGCGCGAGCCGATCGATGCCATGGTGCGAGCCGCCTTGCAAGGTGCCGGCATAGCCTATAAAGTGATTTATGGCCAACAAGAAGAACGGCTTCACAACGCTTTACTGGGACTGGGGCTGGACACTCATTCGGTCGATCCCGTTTTGCTTTCAGCGCAATTGGCGCGTGAGCAAGGACAGTTTGCGCTGAACCAAGGCCGCACTGCATGGGCCTGCGACAAATGTTCAGACGCTGATTGTGAACATCGGCTGTTTACTGGCCTGCTGACTGGTCGTCAGTGAACCGCACCGCCGGACACATCGGTACTTAAGCCTGTGAAAATACCTGCGGCATCGATCGGGTCGTAACGGTATTGTTGGCCACAAAACTCACAAGCAACTTCAATTTGACCCTGCTCGGCGATGATGCTGTCAGCTTCCTCCACACCCAGGCTGCGGATCATCTGACTGACACGCTCTCGACTGCATCGGCATGCAAACTTGGGCGCAGTCTCTCCCGCATGCGGCTCAAACATCAAGATGGTTTCCTCCCAAAACAGGCGACGCAAAATCGTTTCAACATCGAGGCTCAACAATTCTTCACGCTTTAAACTTTGGGTCAAAATAGAAATGCGCTGGTAGTCTTCACTTCGGCCCAGCAGGGCTTCACGCGTCACCGAATCCACCTGCCCAGCCAAGTTGCCATCACCCTCAACGGGCAAGCGTTGAATCAGCAAGCCGGCCGCCACCTGGTCGTTTGCAGCCAGTACCATGACCGTGTCGAGTTGTTCGGATTGCAGCATATAGTGCTCCAGCACTTCGGCAATGTGTTCGATTTTTTGGTTGTGGTCGTCAAACAAGGGCACCACCCCCTGATAAGGCTGTTGGCCGGGCAATCGGTCCAGGGGGTCCAAGGTGATGG
>Ga0114972_10001248_pt1 | contig 19151 bp, 16 predicted proteins | sample M_140807_EF_Meta_FD_87354 | JGI IMG/M metagenome (GOLD analysis project Ga0114972, IMG submission 87354) | Freshwater microbial communities from Lake Montjoie, Canada to study carbon cycling - M_140807_EF_MetaG | ecosystem: Environmental > Aquatic > Freshwater > Lake | place: Lake Montjoie... | reverse complement strand
GTGGCGCGCGGCTATGCCCGGATCAAGCTGCATGAGGTGGATCTGGCCTGCATCCGCGCCGCCCGCGCCGCCGCCCCGCCTGAGGTGCCCCTTATGCTCGACATCAATTGCGCCTGGGGCAGTGAGGCGGAGGCGATGGATTTCTGCCGCGCGGTGGAGGGGATGAACATCGCCTGGGTGGAGGAGCCGATCTGGCCACCGGAGGATCTGACCGGCATTGCCGCGGTGCGCAATGCGGCGCGCTGCCCGATTGCCGCCGGCGAGAATATCGGCTCGCCCGAGGAGTTCGGCCGCTTCTTTGCCGCCGGCGCCCTGGATGTGGCGCAGCCCAGCGTGACCAAGATCGGCGGTCTGACGGCGATGCGCCAGGTGGCGGAACTCGCCCGGCTGGCGGGCGTGGAACTGGTGCCCCATTGCCCCTATTTTGGCCCTGGCCTGCTGGCCAGCCTGCATTTCCTGGCCGCGGCCGAGGAAGCGCAGCCGATCGAAATCTACTTCGCCGATCTGCAAGCGGCGCCCTATGGCAAGGCGCTCGACCCTGTGGCTGGCCATATCGCCGTGCCAACGGGGCCGGGCCTGGGGCTCGACCCCGCCTGGTGATCAGCCCAGCCGGTAGAAGCGCGCTGCACTGCCCCAGAACAGCGCGTCCTTTTCCTCCGCGCTGGCACCCTCGGCCAGGCGCTTGAAGGCGTTCCAGCCCACGGCATAGCTGAAGCCGCCCTTATCGACCGGGAAATTGCTCTCGAACATGCACCGCGCGGGTCCGAAGCGGGTGATGATCTCCTCCATCCAGGGCCGCCAGGCGGCGGCAAGGGTGACGGAATCGGGGGCCGTGGCGCCCTCCTCCAGCCCAAAGCCGGGCAGGCGCATGCCAAGCCCGCCCAGCTTGACCATCACATTGGGGCAGGTGGCCAATTCGGCGATGGCGGCCTGCCAGCGGGTCCAGACTTCCTCGCGCATCTGCGCATAGCGGCCAATGCCCAGCACGCCGCCGCAATGGTTCAGCACGATGGGCAATTGCGGGAAGGCCCGCGCCAGCGCGGTCAGTTCCGGGATCTGGTGGAAATATAGCCAGGCATCAAAGCTCAGCCCCATCTCGCCCAGCACGGCGATGCCCTGGCGGAAATCGGCGCGTTCCAGCATGCGCTCCGGGGGCGCATAGGCGGGGTTCAGCAGCGCCGGATCGGGGTCCCAGCAGGCGATGTGGCGGATGCCGCGGAAGCGCCCGCCGGCAGCGGCCGCATGTGCCTCCAGCACCGGGCGAACCGCCGCCCCCAACATGAGATTGGCCTGTGAGACGATGCCGGCACAGACCCGCACATCGCCATAGAGGCCGCTATCGCACATGGCCGCCACGCCGGCGGCGAATTCCGTCTCGCCCACCGGGCGCATCGCCTCCGGCCCCGCGGCACGCGAAAAGGATCGGCTGGACTGCACCAGCACCGTGGCCCGCACATCATGGCCCGAGCGTATATCGGCCAGCATCTCATCCAACAGATAGCGCCAGCCGGCCCGCTCCCACAGGTGGTGATGCGGGTCGATGATCCGCTGGCCGGGGTCGAGGATGGCTTCGGTGGTGGTGGCCAGCCAATCCTCGCGGACTGGGATTTGGTGCTGGTGGCCGCTCATCTGTTGCTCCCTGGGGACTGTTTTACCGGCCGGGCGGGCTAGCTTGCCAGGGTAAGCTGTGCTGGCCTGCTACCGTGGTCAATCTGCCAGAACCAACCAGCCGGTCCAGGGATATGCCCGGCATATGCAATGCGCCGCTATCCCATTCGAGCGATGCCTTTCGCTGCCATCTTTTGAAGCATGATCGACATGGCTGACATCGCCCTTAGCCTTGCCATGCTGTTTTTCGCCGGGTTGCTGCGCGGCTTCTCGGGCTTTGGCTTCGCCATCGCCGCCATGCCGCTGCTCAGCCTGCTGCATCCACCGGCTGAGGTGGTGCCGGTGGTGATGCTCCTGCAACTGGCCGTCAGCCTGCAGGGGCTGCGTGGCGCCTGGGCGGTGGCGGACAAGCCCACACTGGGCTGGCTCGCCCTGGGGGCGGCGCTGACCACCCCCTTGGGCCTCTGGGCCCTGGCGGTGCTGCCGGCGGCGCCGGTGCGGCTGGCTATTGCCGTGCTGGTGGGGCTGACGGTTGCCATTTTGGGTGGTGGCTTTCGGCTCAGCCGCACGCCGCGTGGGCCGCTGGTGCTGGTCTTCGGCGCCATGTCGGGGCTGTGCAATGGGCTCGCTGCCATGCCTGGCCCGCCAGTGATCGCCATGTATCTGGCATCGCCGCTGCGGGCCGAGGCGGCGCGGGGCGCGATGATCGTGCTGTTCATGCTGACCGCCCTGGCTGGGCTGCTGCCGCTGGCCTTGCTGGGGCGCATCGATGGCCATGTCGGGATTTTGGCCATGGCGGGGCTGCCAGTGGTCTGGCTCGGCTCGGCACTCGGCGCGGCGCTCTATGCCCGTAGCCCGGATGAACGCTATCGCCGGGTGGCGTTGTGGATGCTGGCCGCGACGGCGGTGGCGACCGCAGCCCGGGTATTCTGGAACTGAGCTATAGCGGCGTAAGCGCGTCGCCCAACCGCAATGCGCCGCCCTCCAGCACCCGGGCATTGATGCCGCCATGGCCGCGCACAGCATTATAGCCGCCAGGGCCGAATTCGGCCTCCATGCGCGAGCAGGGATGACATTCGCCACTATATTCCAGCAGCGCACCGCCGAGACGAAATTGCCGCCCCTTCAGCGCCAGCAGGTTGATCCCCCGCACCACGATATTACGCCGCAGCCTCTCCGGCGCCAGCGCGTCCAGGCCCAGGAAATCCGCTACCGACTGCAGATGGGAGGCCGACACCAGCGTCACCTGTCGCCCGCCATTGCGGCTGGAGCGGTAACGATCCCCCACCAGCCCCTGGCCGGCAATGAGTGCCGCAGCCTCGACAATCTGCATGGCCGCGCGGCGCTCCGGGCGCAGGCCGATCCAGGCCACCATCCCCGGGCGCATTGGCGCCTCGAACAGCGCCTGCAGGGGCGAGCCCTGGGGAAAAGCCTGATGCGCAATGGACATGGACGATCCTGCTACAGCATCGGCCATACGCGGCAAGCCCAGCGGCGGGTGTCTGATCCTCCTCTGGAGCCCAGCGCGGCCATCAGGATGAACTGACGCCCGCCGGGCTTGCCGCCGGGCGCCGCTGGCCTGTAACTGCGCCGATCACAGCCCCAGGGAGAGCGAACATGACGACAGATACCACCATTGGCACCGGCGCCGAGGCGACCTCCGGGCAGCAGATCAGCGTGCATTACACCGGCTGGCTCTACGACCCCGCGGCGCCGGAGAATAAGGGCAGGAAATTCGACAGCTCGCGCGATCGCGGTCAGCCCTTCGAATTCACCCTCGGCGTGGGCCAGGTGATCGGCGGCTGGGACCAGGGCTTTGCCGGCATGAAGGTGGGCGGCAGCCGCACCCTCGTGATCCCGCCGGAGCTGGGCTATGGCGCGCGTGGCGCCGGCGGCGTAATTCCGCCCAACGCGACGCTGCTATTCGAGGTCGAATTGCTCGGCGTTGGCTAAAAAATCACGGCGGGTCTGTAGGCACCGGTTTGCCGGCAGACCCGCCAGTGTCATTGCTTTTCGTCCGCTCGCCGGGCCACAGCCACCGCTGGTGAGCAGCACCAACACATCCTGCGTGCCAACAGCGTAAGCCGGCTGGCTACCGGCCCGCAAAGCGCGGCGGCCGCTTCTCCTGCCGCGCGGCGCGGCCCTCGGCGTAATCGGCGCTGTCATAGCAGGCATCGGCCAGGGCTGCGGCCCGTGCCAGATCGGGCGGGGCGTCGCGCCGGGCCAGTTCAAAGAAGGCGGCCTTGGCGGCGCGCAGCGAGAGTGGCGCCGCCTCCGCCATCGCCACCGCCGCCTTCCAGGCCGCCGCGCGCATCACATTCTGGTCGGGCAGCAGCGCGGTCACCAGGCCCAGCCGCTCCAACTCCGCCCCCGTCACGCTGGCGCCGGTCAGCACCAGGCGCCGCGCCTGCGCCAGACCGATGACATCAATCAGCTTGACGATATCCTCCAGCCGATAAGGCAGCCCCAGCTTCACCGCCGGCACGCCCATCCTTGCATCGGCGCTGGCGAAGCGCAGGTCGCATTGCAGCGCCAATTCCAGCCCCGCACCCAGGCAATGGCCCTGAATGGCGGCAACCGCCGGTTTGGAAAGGCCGGCCATGCGGTTCGCAACCTGGCGCTGCAGGTCATTGTATATGGCCGATTGCGCTGCATCGGCGCGTATCGCCTCGAATTCCGAGATGTCATTGCCAGTGCAAAAGGCCCGCTCGCCGGCGCCTTCCAGCAGCAGCACACGGATGGCCGGGTTGGCCTCCACCTCATCAAGCAGCCCGGGCAGGCTGCGCCACATCGCGGCGGTGATGGCATTCAGCCGGCGCTCATGCTCGAAGCAGAGCCGCGCCACGCCCGCCTCAAGGGTCAGGCGAACCAGGCCGGTCATGCCGGCAGTTCCACCACCAGATTGCCGTTCGCCTCCTGCGTGGCCACCGCACCGGGCGGCACCAGCAAGGTGGACATGCCGTCCTCAACCACCGCCGGGCCGATGATGCTCTGCCCATCTACCAGGGAAGCGCGGCGATAGAGCGGCACTTCACCGATGCTCAGCCGCCGCGTGCCATGCGGCATGGCCGGGGCGCCCGAAGGTATCATCGGGTCCAGCCTGCCATCGCCGGTGGCGGCGCTGACGGCCACGCGAATATTCATCAATTCCACCGCGGCCACTGGCGGCACCCCGGCGAAGACCGCGCGATAGGCCGCCTCGAAAGCCGCGCGGATCGCGGCAATGTCGCAAGGCCCGGGCGGCATGGGTGTAACAAGCTCATGGCCCTGGCCGAGGAAGCGCAGATCAGCCGCGCGCTCTGCCCGCACCGGCGCATCCGGCCCGAGCGTTTCGCCGATCACCCGGCGCGCCTCAGCCTCCAAAGCCAGGAAGCGGGCTTCCAGCGCCTCCCCCGCCAGGCTCTCCAGCCGGCAGGCGAGGGTGGCCACCTCATCAACCCGCGCCGGCGCCAGCAAAAGCCCCAGTGCGGAGGCGACACCCGCGGCGGGCGGGCAGATCACCCGCCGCAGCCCCAGCCGCCGCGCCACATCGGGCCCATGCAATGGCCCACCGCCGCCGGTCACCAAGAGGGCCAGGCCCGCGGCCTCGCCGCCATGCTCGGCCAGATGCACGCGCGCGGCACCCGCCATCGCCTCATTCACCACCGCCTGGATGCCAGCGGCCAGCGCATCGCCCGCCATGCCGGCCTGCAGTGCAAGGCCGGCCAAAGCGGCCTCCGTCGCCGCCACATCCAGCCGCATGGTGCCGCCGGCAAAGCCCTCGGCCTCCAAATGGCCCATGGCGAGATTGGCGTCGGTTACCGTGGGTTCGGTGCCGCCACGCCCATAACAGGCGGGCCCGGGGGCGGAACCGGCGGATCGCGGGCCCACCTTCAGCAAACCCAGCGGATCAAGCGAGGCGATGGAGCCGCCACCAGCGCCGATCTCGATCAACTCCACCGTCGAAATGGTGATGGGCAGGCCGCTGCCGGCGGTAAAACGCCGCTCCCGCGCGGCCTCAAAGCGATGCGCCACGCGCGGCGCACCGTCTCGCACCACCGCCAGCTTGGCCGTGGTGCCGCCCATGTCAAAGGCCAGCATGTCCCGCGCGCCGGAGCGCCCACCCAGCACCGCCGCCGCCAGCGCACCCGCCGCGGGGCCGGATTCCAGCAGCCGCACCGGCACCCGCTTGGCCTCATCCACATGGGTGAGGCCGCCATTGGACAGCATGAGGAACAAGGGCGCCGCAATACCCAGCGCCGCGATATCGCGCGCTAGACGGTCCAGATAGGTCACTGCCAAGGGTTTAACATAGGCATTGGCCACGGTGGTGGAGAGCCGGTCATATTCGCGGATCTGCGGTGAGACCTCCGAGGAGAGCGAAAGGTGCAGGCCTGGGTGGCGCGCCCCGATCAGCGCCGCCGCCCGCTGCTCATGCGCCGGATTGGCATAGGCATGCAGGAAACCAATGGCGAGCGAGGCAATGCCCATCTCCACCATCCGGTCGGCCGCGGCAATCACACTCGCCTCATCAAGCGCGATCTCCACCTGGCCCTGCGGCCCAATGCGCTCCAGCGCCTCCAGCCGATGCGCCCGGCGCACCAGCGGCGCGGGCAGCGGCAGGAAGAGATCATAAATCTCATATTTCCGCTCATGGCCGATCTCCAGGATATCCCGGAAACCCGCCGTGGTGAGCAGGCCGGTGGCCGCACCCCGGCGCTCGATCAGCGCATTGGTCAGCAGCGTGGTGGCATGGACCACACGGGTGATTGCGCCGGGCGAGACACTCTCCCGGTCCAGCAATTGCCGAATGCCGGCGAGCACGCCCAATTCCGGCGCCTGCGGCGTGGTTAGTTCCTTATGCGCAGCGAAGCGGCCCGTGGCCGGGTCATGCAGCACCAGATCGGTGAAGGTGCCGCCGATATCGATGGCGAGTGCGTAGTGGGCGTTCATGCGATGCCATCCATCTGGTCGGCTGCGGTCAAAGCGGGGTCACGGTGTTCCGGCAGGCCATGGCCGCCGCCGCCGGGGGTGCGCATCTCCACCGTGCCGCCCGGCGGCACCACGTGCTGGCGCTTGGGGTCAACATGCTGCCCATTGACCAGCACCGCCCCGGGCGCACCCGGCAGGCCACCCACAAGCCCGGGGGCTGCTGAGCCGGGCTGGGTGCGCTCGGCCAGGAAGGTGACGGCGATGGGTTGGTCGGATCGGCTTTCATAAAGCGTCTCCTGCCCGGTGCCGCCGCGATGGGTGCCGGCACCACCCGCCCCCTCGCGCAGCCGGCGGTAGCGCACATGCCACGGCGCTGATTGTTCAATGGTCTCGACCGAGGCGGCAGAGACATTGGAGGGCCAACTGAGCACATTGGCGCCATCCCGCCCGGCGCTGGCGCCATAGCCGCCATTGATGAACAGCGCATTGGCGATGGGGCTGCCATCGCGCCGAAAGCCTGAGAAGCCCATGCACCACAGCGGCGAACCCACCCCGGCCACCACCTTATCCGGCAGCACGTCAGCCAGGGCCGAGAGCACCAGGGCAGGCAGGAAATGCCCGGTCAGGGCCCTGGCGCCGCCGGCCGCGGGGTGGCTTGAATTCAGGATCGAACCCAGTGGCGCGGTGACGGTGAGCGGCGCGAAGGCACCCTCATTATTCGGCACCGCGGGGCAGAGCACCGCCTTCACCGCGAAGGCGGTATAGGCGAAGGTATAGGCTAGGCACACATTGATGGCGCGCGGCACCTGGGCGTGCGAGCCGGCATAGTCGCAGGTGATGGAATCGCCGGCCACGGTCAGTGCCAAGCGCAGCAACAGCGGCTCCTCCAGCCCATCGGTCAACAATTCCGCGCGATACACGCCATCGGGCACGGCTGCGAAGGCAGCGCGCGTCGCGGCCTCGGAGCGCGCCTGAATCTCGCCCGCCAGCGCCGCGAGATCATCCAGCCCATGCTCGGCCAGCAGGTCACGCAGCCGTCGCTCCATGAGATCAAGCGCGGTGAATTGCGCGTGCAAATCGCCCAGCACCTGGTCGGGCACCCGGGTATTGCGGCGCAGCAGGCGCATGAGCGTGGCATCGGGCACGCCGGCCGAGATCGCCTTCATCGGCGGAATCTGCAGCCCCTCCTCGAAGATGTCGCGCGCCTCAGCCGAGCGGATGCGGCCGCCGATATCGGGCGAATGCGCGACCGAGCCGGCAAAGCCTACCAACCGGCCATTTGCGAAGATCGGCTTGGCCACCGAAATATCCGGCAAATGCCCGGTGCCCATCCAGATGTCATTGGTGATCAGCACATCGCCCGGCTGCAACGTCTCCGGCGGGAATTCCTGCAGGAAATGTCGGATGGTGTTTGGCAGGGTGCACAAAAAGCTGGGCACGCTGTCGGTGGCCTGAACCACCGAGCGGCCTTGTGCATCGGTCAGCACGCAGCCGAAATCATGGCTCTCCCGCACCACGGTGGAGAAGGAGGAGCGCAGCAATGTCGCTGCCGCCTCATCGACGATGGAGACCAGGCGGGCCCAGAGCAGTTCCAGCAGAACGGGGTCGAACATCAATCAAGCCTTATGTTGGCAGCCTGCACCACGGCGGACCACTTTTGCGTCTCGGCGGTTAGGAAGCTGTTGGAATCAGGAAGATTAGTGCCCACCGGGGTGGCACCAAGCTGAATGAAGCGCTCGCGGAGAGCGGCCTCGGCCAGCACCGCGCGCAGATCGGCATTGAGGCTGGCCAGCAGGGCAGGGGGCGTGCTGGCGGCCGTGGCGATGGTGAACCAGGCGGTGGCGACATAGTTCTCCACGCCCGCCTCGGCCGCGCTCGGCACCTCGGGGAGCTGAGGCACCCGTTGGGCCGAGGTCACGGCCAGCGCCCGCAGCCTGCCATCGCGCGCCAAGGGCGGGATGGTGGGCAGGTTCTCAAACATCGCCTGGATATTGCCGGCCATCACGTCATTCAGCGCCTGCGAGGAGCCGCGATAAGGTACATGAGTGAGCCTGACGCCTGCGGCCAGCATGAACAATTCGCCCGCCATATGGGTGGAGGTGGCATTGCCGGCGGAACCGAAGGTGATCTCGCCCGGCCGGCTGCGCGCCAGGGCCACGAATTCGGCCAGATTGCGCGCCGGCACCGCCGGATTGACCACGATCACATTGGGAAATTCCGCCAGAATGGTGATGGGCGTCAGTTCCGTGCGTGGATCATAGGGCAGGTTGCGATAGACGCTGCTGGCAGCATGGATGCCGATGGAGCCCAGCAGCAGCGTTGTGCCATCACCCGCCGCGCGGGCCACGATCTCGGCGCCGATATGGCCGCCCGCGCCCAGGCGATTATCGATCACCACCTGCTGCCCCCAGCGCGCCGCCAGCGCCTGGCCGGTGATGCGCGCCAGCACATCGGCCGAGCCGCCAGCCGCAAAAGGCGCGATAATCCGCACCGGGCGGGTTGGTGCCTGGGCATGGGCGAAGGGCGTCAGCGCCAGCATGGCAAAAACAAAAACAAGACGCGCGATGGGCATGGTCTGGCTCCCTGGTGCAGTGCGAGCGCATAGCGACACGGTCCTGCGCTTCATCCAAGCCCCTCGCCGCATGGTTTTCGTCGCCCGCTCGCTGTGCAGTGCTGCCCCTGCCGCAGGCAATCCAGGGCTGGGCTGGGCATGATGTGCCGCTGGCCCGCTTGAGCCCATGGCCGCGCAGCAACAGTGTGGGTGCAAACACGGAGCCAACCCCATGTCCATGCGCCGCCGCGCCATTCTCGCCACGCCCTTGCTTCTCGGCGCCCGTCACGCCGCCGCCCAGTCGGCGCCGCTGACCCTCGAGCAGATCCGCCGCAACGGCAAATTGCGCATTGGCTGCGAGGCGACCTACCCGCCCTTCACCTATCGCGATGCCGGGGTGATCACCGGCTATGACGTGGAACTGGCCACCACCATGTGCCAGGCCCTGGGCGTGCAGGCCGAGTTCATCGACACCCAGTGGTCCGGCGTCATCCCAGCGCTTTATGCCGGGCGCTTCGACATCATTATGTCGTCCATGAGCTATACCCGCGCCCGGATGGAACGCGTGGCGTTTACCATCCCCTATGCCGAGGCCGGCCAAGCCCTGCTGATACGTGCCCGCGATGAGAGCCGCATCCGCAGCATGGCCGATATGGGCGGGCGCAGCCTGGGGGTAAAGCTGGGCTCCCCCGGTGAGACGCTGCACCCCCGCCTGGCCGAGGCAATGCGCAGCGCCGGCGCCCAGGCCTTCAGCGGCGTGCGCACCTATGATGACCACCCCGCCGCCTATCTGGCGCTGATGCAGGGCACGGTGGATGGCGTGCTGAACACCCTGCCCAGCCTGGCCTATGTGATGCGCGGCCAGCCCGGCCGCTTCAGCATCCTGCGCGGGATCGGAGCGGATAATTGGGCCGGCATCGCCCTGCGGCGCGAGGACCCGGAGGTGCTGGCCTGGCTCAATGAGCGGCTGGTGGCGATGCGCGCCGATGGCTCGCTCAAGGCGCTGCAAATGAAGTGGTTCGGCATCGAGTTCAACCTGCCCGACGCCATCCCCCCCCTGGCGGCGTGAGCGGCGGCAGCGGGCGATGATCTTCGATTGGGCGGTGGTGCAATATGCCGCGCCCCTCCTCGCCCATGGGGTGGTGATGACGCTGCAGGTCAGCGCTGTGGCGGCGGTGCTGGGGCTGGCCGTCGGCCTCGCGGCTGGGCTCGCCTCACTTTCCAACAGCGCTGTTTTGCGCGGTCTGGTGCGCTTCTATGTGGAGTTTATTCGCGGCACGCCGCTGCTCATCCAGATCTTCCTGGTGTTTTTTGCCCTGCCGGTGGTGGGCATCCGCCTGCCGGAATTCTGGGCCGGTGTTGTGGCGCTCGCGCTCAATGCCGGCGCCTATATCGCCGAGGTGGTGCGCGGCACCGTGGGCAGCATCGAGAAGGGCCAGAGCGAGGCAGCACTCTCCATTGGCATGACACGCCACAGCACGCTGCTATGGGTGCTGCTGCCTCAGGCTTGGCGCCCAATGCTGCCGGCGCTCACCAATGACCTCATCACCCTGACCAAGAACTCCTCCCTGCTCTCGGTCATCTCGGTCTATGAACTCACGCGCGCCGGGCAGGCGATCATCGCCACCCATTTCGCGCCTTTCGAGATATTCTTGCTCTTGGCGTTGTATTATTGGGCATTGATATCGGCGCTGGCCTGGGCGTCCCGCCGTATTGAGCGGGCGCTGCCATCATGGTGAGGCCTCTCATGCTCCAGGCTTGTGGCCTCACCAAACGCTTCGGCCCGCGCATCGTGCTGGAGGATGTGGACCTCGCGGTGCATGAGGGCGAGACGGTGGTCATCATCGGCGCCTCCGGCTCGGGCAAGACCACGTTGCTGCGCTGCCTGAACCGGCTGGAGACCCCCGAGGCTGGCCTCGTGCGCATCGGTGATGTGACGCTGGGGCAGCGCACCGATGGCCGCCCGGCCGATGAGGCCGAATTGGCCCGGCAGCGCCGTCTGTTCGGCTTTGTCTTCCAGCGATTCAACCTGTTTCCGCATCTGACGGCGACGGAGAATGTCGCCCTCGGCCCGCGTCGGGTGCTGGGCATGATGCGCGCCCAGGCAGAGGCGCGGGCGGTGCATGAACTCACCCGGCTCGGCCTCGCGCAGCACGTGGACAAGCGGCCGAGCCAGCTTTCGGGCGGGCAGCAGCAGCGCGTCGCCATCGCCCGCGCCCTGGCGATGGACCCCCGGGTGATCCTGTTCGATGAACCCACCTCGGCCCTGGACCCGGAACTGGTGCAGGAGGTGCTCGATGCCATGCGCGCCCTGGCCGCTGAGGGCATGACCATGGTGGTGGTGACGCATGAAATGCGCTTTGCACGCAGCGTCGCCCACCGCGCCGTCTTCATGGCGGATGGCCGGGTGATTGAGCAGGCCCCCCCAGATGCACTGTTCGGCGCCCCGCGTGACGAGCGCCTGCGCCGCTTTCTGCGTCACCTGGAGCCGCATCGAGACAGTTGACATCCCCACGCCGCCTTGATCGGAGAAGGGGCCTTGCCGAAGCAGCGCTTGCCGGGGCTTGGGGCATGACCCTAGCTTCCTCTCAACGAATAGGAGGAAGCCGTCCATGCACGGCCTTTGGAATTTTCCGCCCGGCGGTCGGCCAGCCTATCTGTCGCGGCGCGGCCTGCTTGCCGCGGGCGGCGCGCCCGCCCTCGCCGGCCGCCCCGCGCAGGCGGACCCCGCCTGGCCCAACCGCGCAGTGCGCATCATTGTGCCCCTCTCACCCGGCGGCACGCTGGACAGCCTGACCCGCAGCTTCGCCCAGCGCCTGCAGCCCCTGGCCAATGGCCAGCCCATTGTGGTGGAGAACCGCACTGGCGGTGGTGGCACCATCGGCGGCAATGCCGTAGCCACCGCCCGGCCGGATGGCTACACGCTCTTCATGGGCGATATCGGCCCGAATATCGTGGCGGCCGAGGTGCTGCGCAGCGCGCCCTATGATCCTGCCACCGCCTTCACGCCCATTCTGCATGTGGTCAATGTGCCGCTGGTTCTCGTCGCCCGGCGCGACCTGCCGGCGACGAACCTCGCCGAGATGCTGGCCCTCGCCCGGCGCTCACCGCAAGGGCTGACCTATGCCTCGGCGGGGGTGGGTTCCACCGCGCATCTGACCATGGAATTGCTGGCCCGGCAGTCCGGCGCGCGCTTCGTGCATGTGCCCTATCGCGGCGGGGGCGAGATGATGTCGGCCATCACCCGCGGTGATGTCGATCTCACCTTGCGCACCGGCGCCTCGGGCCAGGAATCGATCCGCTCGGGCGAATTGCGCGGCATCGCCATCACCACCGCGCGCCCTTCGCCTGCGATGCCCGAGATCGTGCCGATCGCCTCGGCCGTGCCGGGCTTCGATGTGGCGATCTGGCATGGGCTGTTCGGCCCGGCGGGCATGCCGCCGGAACTCACCGCGCGGATCAACGCCCTGGGCCGCGCCGCCATCGCCACGCCCGAATTCAACGAAGGCTGGGCGCGCGCCCAGGCCGCCGAGGTGGTGGGCGGTTCGGCCGAAGATTTCGCCGGCTTCCTGCGCGGCGAATTTGCCAAATGGCTTCCCCTGGTGCGTTCCGTAGGAATCCGCAGCGAATGACCAATACTCCCATCCCCGCCGTCCATCACCTGCTGCCCCGGCCCGATTGGCTGGCGCAGCTGCATGAGGAGGCGCTCGAGCCCAGCCTGCCCATCATCGACCCGCACCACCATTTGTGGGAGCGGCCGGGCAATACCTATCACCTGGCCGATCTGCTGGCCGATACCAGCACCGGCCACGACATCCGCGCCACCATCTTCGTGCAATGCAACTCCATGTTCCGCGCCGATGGGCCGGAGCCGTTCCGCTGCCTCGGCGAGACCGAATATGTGAACGGTGCCGCGGCGCAATCGGCCAGCGGCCTCTACGGCCCGATCCGCGCCTGCCAGGCCATTGTCGGCTCGGCCGAATTGGCGCTGGGCGAGGCTGTGGCGCCAGTGCTGGAGGCACATTTGCGCCTGGCCGGCCACCGTTTCCGTGGCATTCGCAACAACACCGCCTGGCATCCTGACCCCGGCGTGCGCACCAACCCGATCAAGCTGCGGCCGCATCTGCTGATGGATGGCATGTTCCGCCAGGGCGTCGCCCGGCTGCGCGAATATGCGCTGACCCTCGACCTCTGGGTGTACCACACCCAACTCGACGAGGTGTTCGACCTCGTGAAGAGCTTCCCCGATACCGGCTTCATCCTCGACCATGTCGGCGGCCCGATCGGCACCGGTCCCTTCCAGGGGCGGCGTGACGAGGTGTTTCCGCTCTGGCGCGAGAAAATCCGCGCCCTGGCGAAGCTGCCGAATTTGGCGATGAAGCTGGGCGGCCTCGCCATGGAATGCACCGGCTTCGACTATCATCATCGGCCGATGCCGCCCGGCTCGGCGGAACTCGCCCTGGCATGGCAGCCCTATATCGAGACCTGCATCACCGAATTCGGCCCCACCCGCTGCATGTTCGAGAGCAATTTCCCGGTCGATAAGGGCATGTGCAGCTATGGCGTGCTGTGGAATGCCTTCAAGCGCCTCGCCGCCGGCTATACGGCCGAGGAGAAGCAGGCGCTGTTCAGCGGCACCGCGGCGCGGGTCTATCGCATACCCGACCCGGCGGCGTCATAAATCCACGATGCGGTTGCCCGCGGCGAGATGATCCACCAGCAACTGCGCCGGCTTGGTCATGCTCTGCCGCGGATCGGCACTAACATGACCACTGAGGAAACCCGCCCAATGAACACCAGCCATTCGCGGCGCGCGGCGCTGCTCGGCATGGCCGCGTCGCTCCCCGCGCCGGCCCTGCTCGCGCAAGGCCATTATCCCAATCGCCCGGTTCGGCTGATCGTGAATTTCGGCGCGGGCGGTGCGGCCGATACCGTGGCCAGGCTGGTGCAACCCCGCATGTCCGAGGCGCTGGGCCAATCCGTCATGGTCGAGAACCGCACGGGCGCGGGCGGCACCATCGGCGCCGTCACCGTCGCGCGCTCCGAGCCTGATGGTTATACCCTGATGTTCGACAGCCCGAACCATCTCATCAACCCGCTGCTGCAGCCCAATATCCCGATCAATTACGAAACCAGCTTCAGCTACATCTCCGGCGTCACCATCCAGCCCTGGGTCTGGATCATCTCCACCCGCTATGCCGCGCAGGATCTGCAGGGCTTCATCGCCGAGGCGCGGCAGCGCGGCGGCACGGTCATCTTCGGCTCCTCGGGCATTGGCAGTGCCGGGCATCTCTCGGGCGAATTGCTGGGCCAACGCAGCGGCCTGCCGATGGAGCACGTGCCCTATCGCAGCGGTGCCGAGGCAGGGACGGACATGGCCGCCGGCAATCTGGATGTGGCCTGCATCACCGTCTCCTCCGCCGCCCCCGCGGTCAGCGCCGGCAAGGCGCGCTACATCGCCAGCACAGGCGCCCGCCGATCGGTGGCGCTGCCGGAGTTGCCGAGCTTTGCCGAAAGTGGCTTTCCCGGCTTTGACGTTACCAGCTGGGTCGGCCTGTTCGGCCCGGCCGGCCTGCCGGGCGAGGTCATCACCAAGGCCAATGCTGCCATCGGCGTCGCGCTCCGCGATGATGCGGTGCGCTCCCGCCTCATGGCGGCAGGCTTCGAGCCTGACCCCACGACCCCTGTCGAATTCGCCGCCAAAATCGCCAGCGAGCGGGTGGCATTATCGGCATCGGTGCGGGCCTGGCAGCGCAGTTCGGCGTCAGCGCCCGCCCCGCGCTGATAGCGGGCTCCAGCGCATTAACCCCGGCGGCGCCCAACCCTTTCGCCCAACGCCAAGCCCAGCCTATCCTCGCCCATAGCGATCTCAGAGGCCCTGCATGTCCACCCAACCCACCACCCATCCGCTCGACCCGCTGAGCCCAGATGAAATCCGCCTCGCCGCCGCCACCCTTCGCGCCGCCCATGACCTGGGCGCGGGGATGATGTTCGAGACCATCACCCTGCACGAGCCGGACAAGGCCAGCCTCGCCGCCTTTCGCCCCGGCCAGGCTTTTCCCCGCATCGCCTTCATCTGCGCCTTCGATCGGCGCGATGGTCGGGTCTTCGAGGCGCTGGTCGATCTGCGCGCCCCCAGCGTGCTCTCCTGGCTGCCGCAGCCCGGCATGCGGCCGCGCATCCTCTTCGATGATATCCTGCTGGTCGGCCGCGTCGCTCGGGCTGATCCGCGCTTCCTGGCCGCCCTTGCCCGGCGCGGTATCAGCGATATCGATATGGTGCAGGTCGACCCCTGGTCCGCTGGCCATTACGGCCTGCCCGATGAAGAGGGCCGCCGCCTCTCCCACACCTTCTGCTGGCTGCGGAGCCGCGCCGATGACAATGCCTATGCCCATCCCATCGAGGGGCTTTGCGCCGTCATCGACCTCGACCGCGAGGAGGTGCTGCGCGTGGATGATTACGGCGTGGCCGAGATACCCATGGCCGAGCGCAACTATGCCGCCCAATTCCGCGACAGTTTTCGTGATGACATCCGGCCCTTGGAGATCATCCAGCCGCAAGGCCCCAGCTTTACGGTCGAAGGCCAGCAGGTGCATTGGCAGAAATGGCGCTTCCGGATCGGCTTCAATGCGCGCGAGGGGCTGACGCTGCACGCCATCACCTATGAGGATGGCGGGCGCGAACGGTCAGTGATGCACCGCGCCGCCCTGTCGGAAATGGTGGTGCCCTATGGCCATCCCGGCGGCGGGCATTTCCGCAAAAATGCCTTTGACGTGGGCGAATATGGCTTTGGCGTATTGGCCAATTCCCTCACCCTGGGCTGCGATTGCCTGGGCGCCATCCGCTACTTTGATGGCTGGCTGGCCGATAGCAAGGGCGACCCCTATCGCATCGAAAACGCGATCTGCCTGCATGAGGAGGATCACGGCATCCTGTGGAAACACACCGATCTCTTCACCGGCAAGGTGGAGGTGCGCCGCGCCCGGCGGCTGGTAATCTCCTCGATCTCGACCATCGGCAATTATGAATACGGCCTCTTCTGGTATCTCCACCAGGATGGCGCGATCCATTTCGAGGTGAAGGCCACCGGCATCATGAACACCGCCGCCCTGATGCCGGGCGAGGTGCCGCGCTTTGGCACCATGGTGGCGCCAGGCGTCTATGCCCAATTGCACCAGCACATCTTTAACATGCGGCTGGACATGGATGTGGATGGCGCCCGCAACCGCGTCGTGGAGGTGGATACCATCGCCCTGCCGATGGATGCAGATAACCCGCATGGCAATGCCTTCACCCTGCGCGAGACGGTGCTGGAGAGTGAGAGTGCTGCCCAGCGCATGGCCGATTTCGCCACCTGCCGCAGTTGGCGGATTGAAAGCACCGAGGCGCGCAACCGCATGGGCCAGCCTACCGCCTATCGCCTGCAGGCGCGCGACGTGCTGCCCACCTTCTCCCACCCCCAGGCCATGGTGACGCGCAGGGCCGGCTTCATGACCCGCCATCTCTGGGTGACCGCCTTTGACCCGGCTGAACTCTTCGCCGCCGGCCGCTACCCCAATCAGAGTGCGGGTGGCGATGGCCTGCCAACCTATGTGGCGGCCGACCGGCGGCTGGATGGCGAGGATGTGGTGCTCTGGCACAGCTTCGGCCTGCACCATATCCCAAGGCCGGAGGATTTTCCGGTCCAGCCGGTCATCACCTGCGGCTTCTCGCTGCATCCCGAGGGCTTCTTCGACGAAAATCCGGCACTCGACATCCCGCCCAGCGCCAGCAAGATGAGTTGCTGCGCCGGTTGACCGCGCCCGCCCACCCGCCCAGGCTTGCCGGCGGGTCGATACAGGAGCCTTTGATGCTTGTCCGTTTTCTTCTCACAGCCCTACTGCTGGCCGTGCCAGCCCAGGCCCAATCCCAGGCCCAAACCAGCCGGCGCGACACGCTGCGTGTGGTGCCAGAAACCCTGACCCGCATCCTCGACCCGCATTTTACCACCAGCTTCACCACGCGCGATTTCGCCTATCTGGTCTTCGACACCCTCTTCGCGATGAATGACCGTTGGGAGCCACAGCCCCAGATGGTCGAAAGCTGGACCCGCAGCCCCGATGGCCTGGTCTGGAATTTCACCCTGCGCGATGGCCTGCTCTGGCATGATGGCGCAGCCGTCACCGCCGAGGATTGCGTGGCCTCGCTGCGCCGCTGGGGTGCCCGAGATGCGCTGGGCGGTGCATTGCTCGCCGCAACCGCCTCGCTCGAAGCGCTAGACGCCAAAACCTTCCGCCTCACGCTGCGCGAAGCCTTTGGTCTGGTGCTGGAGGCGCTGGCCAAGCCCGGTGCGATGGTGCCGATGATGATGCCCGCGCGCCTCGCTGCCACGCCGCCCAGCACACCGGTGACTGAGATGGTGGGCAGCGGCCCATATCGCTTTTCCACTGCCGAATACCGCCCCGGCGACCGCATCGTGCTCACCCGCAACCCGGCCTATCGCCCAAGGCCAGAGCCCGCGAATTGGGCCAGCGGCGGCAAGGTTGCGCGGTTCGAGCGGGTGGAATTGCTGGCCATCCCCGATGTCGCAACCCAGGTGGCCGCGCTGACCACCGGCGAGGTGGACTATCTGGAACGCGTGCCGGCCGAGAACCTCCCCACCCTCGAGCGCAACCGCGCCGTGCGGGTGCAGGTGACCAGCCCCACCGGCTTTCAAGGCATCATGCGCTTCAACCATTCCGCCGCCCCTTTCGATGATGTGCGGGTCCGCCGCGCGGTGATGCTGGCGGTGAACCAGCAGGATTACCTCGATACCTCGGCAGCGCGGGCCGAGTTCCAGCGCCGCTGCCTTTCCATGTTCGGCTGCGGCACGCCGCTGGAGACCGATGCGGGCATGCCGCGCGGGCCTGATCTGACGGCGGCGCGGGCAGCACTGGCCGCCGCCGGGGTGGATTTCTCCCGCCCCATCACCATCCTCCACCCCGGCGATGCGCCGGGCATCGCAGCCCTCGGCCTGGTCAGCCAAGGCCTGCTGACCCAGTTGGGCTTCCGCGTCGAATTGGCCACGATGGACCTCAACACCTGGTTCGGCCGCCGCAACCGGCCCGAGGGCTGGCATCTCTTCCACACCACCAACACCGTGCCGGATATGCAGTCGCCCCTGCAAAACCCCTTCCTCGCCCGCGGCTTTGCCGGCTGGCCGGATGAGGCGGTGATATCGGCCCAGCGTGCTGCCTTCGCCGCCGCCCCTGACGCTGCCGCCCGCCGCGCGGTGGCCGAAGAACTGCATCGCCGCGCCGCCGAGGCCGGGTTTTACATGCCCCTCGGACAATTCGTCGCCGCCTCCGCCTGGCGGGCAGAATTGCAGGGCGTGCTGCCCGGCCCCGCCATGTTCCTGTGGAACCTCTCCCGGCCATGAATGTCTCTGACTACCTCGATGCGGTGCCCAAGGTGGAGCTGCATCTGCATATCGCCGGCGCCATCCGCGCCGAGACCCTGGCCGAACTTGCGCCAAAAAACGGCCTGCAACTGCCGCGCCCAGCGGCCGAGATGTACCCGTTCAAAACCTTCTATGAGTTCCTGGACATTCTGCGCCTCTGCGCGCTCAGCCTGCGCACATCAGCGGATTTCTCCCGCGCGGCCTATGAATGTATCGAGGACCTCCACCGCAATGGCGGCACCCGCCATGCCGAGATCTTCTTCAACCCGCATTACTTCACGCCCAATGGCGCCACTTATCCCGAAATCGTCGATGGGCTGATCGACGGGCTCAACCGCGCCGAGCATGATTTCGGCGTCTCCTCGCTGCTGATCGCCTGCATTGATCGCAGCGTCTGCCTGCCCAGCGAGGCCCTGCAAATGCTGGATTGGATGGCCAAGCATAGCCGGCAAAAAGTGGTGGGCGTGGGGCTCGATGGTGCAGAGCGCGCCGGCCCGCCGCTGCTTTGGGTCGAGGCCTGGCGCCAGGCCGGCCGGGAAGGCTACCGCCGCACCGCCCATGTCTGTGAGGATAATCAGACCCTCTTCGAAGGCCCGCCCACGCATTTCACCCAATGCCGCGACGCGCTGGGCTGCGACCGTCTTGATCATGGCTACAATATCC
>Ga0114972_10001247_pt1 | contig 19153 bp, 8 predicted proteins | sample M_140807_EF_Meta_FD_87354 | JGI IMG/M metagenome (GOLD analysis project Ga0114972, IMG submission 87354) | Freshwater microbial communities from Lake Montjoie, Canada to study carbon cycling - M_140807_EF_MetaG | ecosystem: Environmental > Aquatic > Freshwater > Lake | place: Lake Montjoie... | reverse complement strand
GCAGTATACGGGGGAGGTTTCCGATAAAGACAAAGCCAAATCGATGCCGAAGCTCGCGATTTGGAATGCGGCCATGCAAAACGCAGAAATGCAACTTAGGAAACTCGAAGGCGAGAAGGGTACCGGATGGCGATACACCAAAGCAAGGCGTTTGCTGACCAAATCCCTATTCGACGAAAAGCCGGATTTCGTTAGCGTTTTGGACTTGATTCAGCAAATCGAAGAGGCCCGTCCCGATTGGGCTTATATCCAGGTCCTTCGGGGTGCCCTGAGCGAGCAGATGAAAGAGCCAGCCAAGGCGATCAAGGCCTATCAAGCCGCGGTGGGGCTTGCAATCGATGATATTCGAGCCTACGAGCGATTGATCGAACTGCTGTATCAAGAAGGACGTTTTGAAGAAGCCGAAACATATATTTCTCGCTTGGGTCAAATATCCAATCAGTCCAACCGAATCGCGTCGGTAGCACTACGGCTCTCAGAGAAAAACCAAGCCAGCACGTTGGATATTGCAAGGCTCGGGACCGAGGCTCGCCCGCTGGACCCGTTCGCCTGGATTTGGTACGCCAAGCTAATCGAGAGATCTTCCAGAATGATGGATGGTCAAAATCGGCAAGCTAGCATCGAGCAAGCTGAGAAGCATATCCAGCGTGCATGCTTACTTGCACCGGATCAATCCGAACCGGTTCGCGCTCTGTTTCAATACTATGCCGTTACTCGTCAACTTGAAAAAATCGAGGGGCTAGCAGAAAAACTTGAGTCCGACACAGAGATCACCCCGCAACACGATCGATACAACACCCTCGGTGGAATCTATCTGTATCTAAACAAACTCGACCGTGCCGAGGATTGTTTCAACAAGTCGACTGCTAACGGTGGGGAAGTAGCGTCCAATAGCCTGCTCAAGGCAGAGGCTATGATCCGATCAGGTCGCCAAGCCGAAGCGATCGATTTCCTAAAGGAAATGGCGAAGAAAATGCCAGAGAGTCGTGACTTACGACACAGCCTAGCCATGATGTTGGCCAACCGCAATGCGAGCGACGACTGGACGCAGATCGATGACTTACTGACGGCCCCTCCTTTCGGAAATTCCGTCGAAGATCGCATGCTGCACGCCCGATTGCTGATGTCCAGACGCTCCTATGTGGACCTTGAAAAAGCCCGCGAAAAACTCCAAGCGGTAGCAGGTGTGCGAAGCGGTTCGTCAAACGAAGTGCTGTTCACTCTCGGAACCATCAATCGCTACCTGTTGGATCTTTCCAACCGCGACAAAGTCAAAAACAATGACTCTCGTTCTTACCAAGAGGCGGCATATTCAGCCCTGCAAAAAGCTGCACTGAGCATGCCACCGAACGAAAACTATATTGCTAGTTATGCGAGCTTTCTCGTCGAGCGAAATAGGCTAAGCGAGGTTCAACCCCTGATCGAGAAACTGCTGACCCTCGGACCCAACTCAAAAATTACCGTGTTCGTTCGAGTTCTTTGGTATCAAGCCCAAAAGCAGACAGACTTGGCTCGTCAAGTCGCCTTGGAATGGTTTTCTCAAATCGCCAAAGTCGACTATTCGCCCAGACTGGACTTGAGCAAGCTGCCTAATGAAACGTTGGCTTTTACCAGCGCTCTTTTTGAGGCGATCGAGGACCAGGAAAACGCGGATCGTACCTTCGAAGCGATTCTGGACCGCAGCCCACTGATCGCTAAAAACTACCTCAATTCGCTCCTTCGCCATGATGTTTTACGCATTCGAAACGCAGGCCTAAGACGCATCACCCAACACTTCGATGAACTCAACCTCACGCCGACCGAGACAAGCATCATCCTGAGCGTCATTTCAAACCTTGAGTTCGATCAAGATAAAACCAAGGCGCTGATCGAATTGCTCAGCAAGAGGATCGATGAGTCCAAGGATGTTGACATGATCACCCTAGTTTCGTCGGGAGATTTTTTTCTCGCCAAGCAAGCTGCTCCCGAATCATTGAAGTGCTACAAAATGATCCTCGAAAAGGAGCCTAAAAATCCAGGAACACTCAATAACTTAGCCAACATCCTGATCGAGATCTCGCCCGAAAATGCTAAAGAGGCTCTAGAGTACATCGATAAAGCGGTCGAGATCCTTCCAGACAATGCGGTCCTGCTCGATACCAAAGGTACTGTTCTGATACTCCTCAAGCGTTACGACGAGGCTGCCCAAGCCTTGAGCGTCGCAACCAAAAAAGGTGGAGATCCGCGATCGGCTCTCCACTGGTACATGGCTCTAATCAAGTCCGGCAAAACCGAAGAAGCAGAGAAGGTCAAGCTCATGATCGACAAGAAAACTTTGCGAGACGTCTATCTTCTCCCAGAAGACAAAGCACTACTGGAGAAACTCTAAGCACCGAACTTACCCAGGCGACCTGCATTGGCCAACGCCAAGGTCATCAAGTACTGGGCTTCGAAGTGTCCAAGTCCACCGGTGATGCAGGTCGTCTCATTGAATGTGCGATGCGGATCGGGCCTGCAGCAATCCGACACCAAAAGCGTCGGGACTGGGTGCCACGAGTGGCTCTTGAGGTAGCAGGGAGTGCTGTGGTCTCCCGTGACGATCAATACCTCTGGTCCTAGCTTTTGAATCTGCGGAATCACCGAATCGAGCTCCTCGATCCGAGCTACTTTGTTGGTGAAATCACCGTCCTCGCCCGTGCTGTCGGTGTACTTGAAGTGTATGAAAAAGAAATCGTAGCGATCCCAATGCGCCTTGAGCTCATCGATCTGTTCCTGCAGAGTCTGGGCTTTGCCGACGATGTCCATGCCCACCAAGCGTGCGAGTCCCTTGTACATAGGGTAGACAGCGATAGCCGCTGCCTTGAGCCCATAAACCTCTTGATACGAAGGCAACTGCGGCTTGGCGGCAAAACCCCGCATCGTATGGAAGTTCGCCTTGGGATGCCCCGCCAAGATCACCTTGGCCTGCCTTAAAAATTCTTTGGCGACCTCAGCCGTCCGCTGACTTGCGGGATTCTGTGCCACCGGATCCAACGCCTTGACGCCCGTCCTCTGAGGATCGGTGTCGGCGACGTTGCCACCGAGTCCCTCGCCCCGAAACACCACCACAAACCGATGCTCTTTGACCGGCTCGACAAAAATCTCCACGCCGGGAATGCGGATCTTACGAAGCGAAATGGCAAGTGGAGCACTCTCGTCGCTGCTGATCCGACCGGCTCGCCGATCCGTGATACGGTCCTGATCGTCGATCGTGCAAAAATTGCATCGGATCGCTACATCCCCAGGTTGGAGTTCAAACCCGATTCCGGTCGCCTCCAAAGCCCCGCGACCAATCAGGTAACGCAATGGATCGTATCCGAAGAGGCCCAAGTGACCCGGTCCACTTCCCGGAGCAATGCCGGGCTTGACCGGAATGCTCGCACCTTGGACCCCCACGGTGGCCAAGGCATCCAAGTTGGGCGTCTTGGCCGTCTCAAGCTCTGTTAGCCCACCTGGTTGCATCGGCAAGCCTCCCAGGCCGTCGGCGACCAACATCACTATCTTGCTGGAGTTCTCCAGCTGCAATTCTCGTGTAAGGGTATGAATATCCATGGCCTGTTTTGAAACTCCGATAGTGGTGATTGAATAGCCCGCCCGTGGGCTTGAGCCCGATTGTTTAGCAAATCTCCGGGCATTCACAAGGTGGATTCAGACTCTAGACTTTTCGATTCACCTCTTAGTAGTTACCCTAAAGATGCCGGGCAGCGGTGGTTTTCTCCGCTTATGCTCTCTTTTGACCTGTCCTCCAAAGTCTCCACAAGCTATGCCAAAGCTGTCCCACCCGTATTTTGCGATCGTTCGGTCACTATGTGTTTGCCTGTCGCTTTTCTGCTCAGCCAGGTGTCAAGCGACCGCACCGGTGCCGCAGGAGACCTCCAAGCCAGCGGCACCAAAATCAAGCTCACTGCAAACATCCTCGCTGCAAACATCCTCGCTGGGACTGAGCAAGACCCAGCCTGACGCCGGACCTTTCGTCAAACTCGCTGACGATCTGTACATGATCCCCTATACCCACCGCGTCGAGGAAACCGAAGTCAGCTTTGAAATGATCCCTATCCCAGGCGGTAAGATCACCATCGGCTCGGCGGAAAACCAGCCGGGGCATAGCCAAGACGAAGGTCCTGAATTTACCGTCGAGGTCGAGCCGTTCTGGATGGCCAAGACCGAACTGACTTGGGCCGAGTACAAAGACTTCCTAAAAACGTACGAAATCTTCAAACGTCTCTCACGCCAAGGCATTCGTAAAGCCTCGGGGCTCGACCAAGCCGACGCGATCACCGTCCCGACTCCACTGTACGAGCCGAGCTTTACCTACGAGTTCGGGGACGATCCCAGACAGCCCGCCGTCACGATGACGCAATACGCAGCCAAGCAGTACACCAAGTGGCTTAGCGGTATCACAGGAACCGAGTATCGACTACCAACCGAGACCGAATGGGAATACGCCGCGCGGGCCGGTTCCTCGACGGCTTACTCGTTTGGGGATGACCCACAAGAGCTCGAGCACTACGCTGCATTCGCTGGCAACAGTCCCGATGGAGCCCCCAAAGTTGCAAGCAAGAAGCCAAACGCTTATGGCCTGCACGACATGCACGGGAGTGTCTGGGAGTGGACGCTGGATCACTACGCTGCCGATAGCTATGCAGGTCGGGAAGGCAAAACACTTTCGGTTGAGCAAGCCCTCGTGCTCCCCAAGGAAAAAGATTCGCGCTGCGTCCGAGGGGGTGGCTGGCAAGACCCCCCCGAACGCCTCCGATCCGCCTCAAGGCTCGGTTCGGTCGACAAGGTTTGGAAGGACGCGGACCCCAACGTCCCTAAAAGCCCCTGGTGGTTTACCAACGACCCGGCCCGAATGGTCGGCATGCGTTTGGTCCGATCGGCTAAGCCCTTGACCCAAGACCAGCAAAAGCTCGTTTGGGAAATCGACAACAACGAAATTCGCGAAGATGTCGACTTCCGCCTCCAAGAGGGACGCGGGGCGATCGGCATCAGTGTCCCCGAGCTAACCCAAGAATTTAAACGCAAAAAGTAAAAAGTTATCGAAAAGTACCCCGGCAATCGGGGGCTAGCTCGCCCGACCCGTCGGCAAGCTCCGTTAGAATCATTGTCTATGTTGCTTCAAGAAACCTCAGCCCTTTGGGCATGAAACATCGAACGTCACGGCCATGAGTGCAAACGCTGAATCCTCCTCGAACTTCCAATGGGATTGGAATCTTCCACGCCTGTTTATCCGTCGTTGCCGAGAGAAAGGAGATAAGCTCAAAGTCGCGGACTCCTCCGGTGTAAAGCTCTCTGGAAACGATCTGCTCCTGCGAACTTTAGCACTCAAACGCATCATCGATCGAGAGGTGCTGCAAGCCCGTTTCAAGACGATCGAGGAGGAAAGGCACGTCGGTGTGCTCTTGCCTCCGACTGTCCCCGCCGTTGTCGCCAATATGGCTCTGACTCTGTCTCGACGCGTCGCGGTCAACCTCAACTACACCGTCTCGGAGTCGATCATCAATCGATGCATCGAAGAAGCGCAGATCAAGCATGTCATTACGAGCCGCAAGGTGATGGACAAACTCGGCATGAAGCTCGATGCCCAAGTCGTCTACCTAGAGGATCTCAAGGACAAGGCGACCGTTGCGGACAAGATCGTCGCCTACACGCAGTCGAAATTCCTCCCTGAAGGAATGCTCGCCTCTCAATTCAAACTCCATAAGAACACCCCCGACGATCGTCTGACGATCATCTTCACCTCGGGCTCGACCGGTGTTCCCAAAGGTGTTCCTCTGACGTTCAATAACATCGCATCGAACGTCCAAGGCTTTGATGCAACCATCCATGTCAAGCAGGACGATTGCTTTTTAGGAATCCTCCCCTTCTTCCATTCCTTCGGATACACCGGCACACTATGGGCCGTCGGCTGCCTTCCCTGCTCGGGCGCTTTTCATTACAACCCGCTTGAGCCCAAGCAGATAGGCAAGCTCATCGAGACCTACAAATGCACGATCGTGCTCGGCACACCGACGTTCCTGCGAGGATTCCTCAAACGGATCGAACCCGAGCAATTCAAGACCGTCAACATCGTCGTCGTCGGTGCCGAGAAAATGCCGATCCCGCTTGCACAAGCCTTCGATGAACGATTCGGGGTTCGCCCGATCGAAGGTTACGGAACTACCGAACTGAGTCCTGTTGTGGCCGTCAACGTCCCGGCCAGTCGCGCAAAGTCTGCTAATGCCAATGAAGGTCTCCGCGAAGGCTCCGTTGGAAGGCCCATTCCCGGCGTTCGCGCGAGGACCGTCTCCCTGGACGACCATTCCAAAGTCCTTAAGCCCAACGAAACGGGCATGATCGAAATCTCCGGGCCTAACGTTATGGCTGGATATCTAAACCAGCCTGAACTGACCGCCAAGGTCATGAACAACGGTTGGTACATCACCGGCGACGTAGGCTTTATCGAGCCCGATGGCTTCATCCATATCACCGGTCGTGAAAGCCGATTCTCAAAAATCGGCGGTGAAATGGTCCCCCACATCCAGGTCGAAGAGGAACTCAATAAAATCCTCGGTGGTGATGAGGACGTACTGACCTTGGCCGTCTGCGGTGTGCCCGACGAAAAGAAGGGCGAAAGGCTCGTGGTCCTCTACACCCAGCTTTCCCAGGAACCTTCGGCGATCGTTAAAAAACTCATCGAGTCAGGTCTGCCTTCGATCTACAATCCAGGGGCCGATGGCTTCATCCAAGTCGATTCGATACCCATTCTCGGGACTGGCAAACTCGATCTTCGAGGGCTGCAAGCCTTGGCCAAAGAGCTGGCTGGATCCAAGCCCTCCTCGAGAGAAAGCGCCAGCTAGTCCATGCAACAGAAATCCTCTCATGATGACTCCGCGCAGACTGATTCGCTCCTTGCGGATCGCTCCTTTTGGGGGGTGGCGATCACCCAATTCCTGGGTGCCTTCAACGACAACCTCTACAAACAACTCATGCTCTTGATGGCCATAGGTGGCGTTGGAGCGATTACCAAGGATGACCGTCAGGGGTGGGCGACGTTTGCCTTCTCGCTGCCGTTTGTGCTGCTCAGTGGCCTTGCCGGTTATCTCTCGGATCGCAACAGCAAAAGCAGGATCATCTTTATCTGCAAGATCGCTGAGATCGCCATCACTCTCCTGGCCGTCTTGGCATTCTTGATGTACGGAAATCTAGGTGACTACGGGACCTGGACCGTTCTGGTCCTCATGGGGATCCACAGCACCTTCTTTGGGCCGGCCAAGTATGGGATTCTCCCGGAGTTGTTTCATCACAAGAATCTCCCAAGAGCCAATGGCCTTATCCTCATGTCCACCTTTCTTGCGATCATCTTAGGGGTGGTTCTTGCAGGTGCGATCAAGGAGGCGTTGGTGACCAAAGATGCTACCGGTCAGGAGGATTTTGGACGGCTGTGGATCGGTTCATTGGCTTGTGCTGTGGTGGCCATCATTGGAACCTTTACCTCCTTGTTCGTTCGATACACCGCCGCGGTCCAGCCCCAAGCTCGCTTTGAGCTCGCCGACTCGATCGTTCCGGCCCCCATCCTATCGCTTCTTTCCAAAGACCGGCCGCTGCTCCTGGCATTGGTTGTATCGAGCGTTTTTTGGCTCGTGGGCGGTCTGGTTATGCCCGTCGTTAACCGACTGGGCAAGGACCAGTTGCAACAGGCCGATACCAAAACCAGCATTCTCACAGCGGGCCTTGCGATCGGCATCATCCTAGGGGCCATAAGCGCGAACCTCGTTCTCAAGCGCATGCCCAAAGACAAGCAGGTTTCCCTTGGTGTGCTGATCATGATCCTTTCGATGTGCATGCTCAGTATTTGGAAGCCCAACGGAGAGGTCCTGTTGGGCTATGCAGGTACCTTTATTGGATTGATCGTCGCGGGCATCGGTGCTGCGGTGTTTGTTATACCCATCCAAGTCTTCTTGCAGGAACGTCCACCGTTGGAGCTCAAGGGCCGCTTGATCGGCACGATGAACTTTGCCAACTTCGTCGGCATCCTCCTTGCAGGACCGATCTACCAGCTTCTGATCAAAGTCGCCGAATGGATGACTTGGCCAATCTCGTCGGTCTTTGCCATGATGGCTGCGATGCTTGTGCCGGTACTGCTCTTCTACCGCCTGCCAAAACTGTAGATCGCTCCAGGAGCTTATGGCTAGTTATCGCGATAGCGAAGAGTATTTCGAGCGTTGGTCTGGGTTTCTTAAACTCGAATCCGATGCCGAACGCGAGCGTCTTTCCAACCGCAGAGAATCTCGCAAAGCCCGGGGGATGTCCAATCGGTCGATCGAGGCCCAAGGCGATACGCTCATGCACATGGTGATCGCCGACCATCGCACGGGTCTAGGTGGCCGCACCATCGCCCAGTTCGTCAAACGCCAGCCACAAGCATTGCTCCCATGGAACCGCTTCCGGGTCGGTGCTCCGGTCGTGGCCTCCGACGAAGACACCCTCATGGATGTCGCAAACGGTGTGGTCTGCGGTCGAACTTCCTCGAGCATCGAAGTGGTCTTTGACGATTGGCCCGAAGGCAGATTCTTTCGCCTCGAACTATCTGCCGACGAGGTCACCCGCAAGCGACAGCAAAGCGCCATGCTCCATGCCCTCGCAGGTCGCGGCCGAATCGCCCAATTTCGCGAAGTGCTCATCAGCGAAAAAGAGCCGCAGTTCCACCCGGTGAGGAACATCCAAGCGATCGAAGCGTCGTTGGCCAAGTCCCGTTTGAATCCTTCTCAGCACGATGCAATCCTGCATGCACTGGGTGCCAACGATCTGGCGATCATCCACGGTCCGCCAGGCACGGGCAAAACCACCACGGTAGCCGAACTGATCCGACAAACCGTCGAGCGTGGCGAAAAAGTCTTTGCATGCGCACCGAGCAACACCGGCGTGGATAACCTACTTGAGAAGCTCGTCGCCCTAGGTGTCAACGCGATACGGATCGGGCATCCTGCCCGAGTCCTGGAATCCCTCCAAGAGCACACGCTCGATTACCTTGTCGATGCCGACCCTGCGATGAAAGTCGTTCGTGAGATGCGGCGCGAGGCTGAACTGCTCTCTAGCAAAGCCGGACGTTGGACACGCGCCAAACCGATGCCGGGAGCTCGCGAAGACCTTAAACAAGAAGCCCGCCGTCTTCGAAACGACGCGAAAATCTTCGAAGAGCAAATCATCAACACCAAGCTCGATCGGGCCAGCGTTATCTGCGCGACGACCAACTACGATCCGGAAGTCCTCGGCGATCGGACCTTTGACCTGGGGGTGATCGACGAAGCTTGCCAGAGCACCGAACCGGGCTACTGGCCCGTAATCCTGCGAGTCGATCGTTTGGTATTGGCCGGAGACCATTGCCAACTCCCCCCCACGGTCCTGAGCACCCAAGCGACCCTCGAAGGGCTCTCCAAGAGCATGATGGAACGACTCGTGGAGCGATGGGGCAAGCTCGCCACTCGGCAGTTGACCGTCCAGTACCGCATGCACCACAAGATCATGGAGTTTCCCTCCGAACACTTTTACTCCGGCACTCTGATCGCCGATCAAAGCGTCGCACAGCACTCCCTGTTAGACCTACCGAATGTACGGACTGAATCGCTCGATCCACAGCCGATCCTCTTTGTCGACACCTCGGGCGCAGATTGGACCGAGCAGCTCGACCCCAACGGAGAGAGTAAACTCAACCCCCCCGAAGCCCTCTGGATCCTCAAGCAAGTTGACGGGCTCCTCGATGCTGGCATCGTCCCCGAAGAGATCGCCGTCATCGCACCCTACTCGGCTCAGGTCCGATTCCTCCGAGACCGATGCAAAAACAACAACGTAGAAATCGATACCGTCGATGGCTTTCAAGGTCGCGAAAAAGAAGCCGTTCTCATCAGCCTCGTGCGATCCAATGCCCAAGGTGAGGTTGGATTCCTGTCCGACACCCGACGCATGAACGTCGCTATGACTAGGGCAAAACGCAAGCTCATCGTCATCGGGGATGGCTCGACCCTGGGCCGAAGCCCTTTTTTCAAGAAATGGATCGAACACACCGAGAGCCACGGGTATTACAAATCTATTTGGGAATTTGATACCTGGCAACAAGATCCTTGACCAGACGTGTCACGCCCCCTTGCGATAACCCATTCAACATAACAATCTGTATGACGGTGCCTGTGTTGCTGCAAGGAAAAGTGGATGCCCAATAAGAAAATGCCCAAGAAGAAGTCATCTAACAAAAAATCTCCAGGCACCCAAAGCCCAGATCTGCCATTCCAAAACGTCAGCCAACTCGCGTTCCTGGGATGGGACAAACCGATTCTTCATTCGGCGATCGATTACCTCATCGAGCGATATGCCCAAGGCAACGCGTGGGACATGGATCGCGTCCTAGTTGTTCTGCCCGGCTCGATGGCTAGCCGACGACTCCAAGTCCTCATCGCCCAACGAGCGGCCAAAGACCGACTGGTTTTGCGACCACCTAGATTTTTGACCCTGGGAAAACTGCCTGAGGAACTCTATCAAGCCAAACTGCCGTTTGCTTCCGAACTCACGCAGGTCATGGCCTGGGTCAAGGTCCTTCGCTCCACCCCGTCAGCAGAACTCCAACCACTGCTCTTCGAGGTTCCCGCCCTGGAACAACTCGGGGTGTGGATGGACCTTGCCAAACTTCTCGGTTCGCTTCACCGTGAACTGGCATCTGACTTGCTAGACTTCAAAGACGTTGCCGAGAAGCTCGCAGGCACCGTCGAGGAACCCCGCTGGCAGATTCTGGCCCACTTGCAACGCAGGTATTTGGATGTGTTGCACGAAGCCGGTCTATGGGATATCCAATCCGCCCGCCGATTTGCCCTAGAGCACGGTGAGGTCGACGAGGTTCAGCACGAGGTTGTGCTGCTTGGAACCGTGGACTTGAACCGAGCCCAACGCCAGTTCTTGGCCGCCATCGGTCCGAAAGTCCAAGTCCTCGTCGGTGCGCCCGAATCGTTCGCCGAAGGCTATGACCGGGACGGAACGCTCCGTTCCTCATTCTGGCAGAATCTGGAGATACCGATCGGCCAAGACCAAATCCATGTGAGAACCTCGGCCGTCCAAGCCGCCCAGGAGCTCGCCGTGCAATTGGCCAAACTAGGAACCTCTCGATCGGTCCGGGACATCACCATCGGTGTGCCCGACCCGAGCCTAGTACCAGCCTTGCAAGAGTCACTGGCACAGTACAAGGTGGCTCTGCGCTACGGACCCGGAATCCCGATCTACGGCACTCCCCCGATGAAAGTTCTCTATGCAATCGAGGAGTACCTGCGCGATCCAAATGTCGAAAACTTCTCGAACCTGATCCGTATCCCTTGGATCGAAACCTGGCTCCGCACCCACGCGAAACCTCCTGCACCTGACCAAACAAAACCGGCACCCCAAGAGCTTCCGGCAGATTTTTTGTCCTGCATCGACGAGTACCTCAAGCAAACGCTTTTGAGAAGCGTCGCGGTGCCCCAGTGGCCACAAGCCTCCGGGCGGGAGGTTTTTGTTGCAGTGGTCCAAGCACTCGATTTATGGCTTCAGCCCCTGAGAACCTCGAAGCGCCCTTTGGACGCTTGGGCACAGCCTTTGCGAGAAATCTACATCAGCCTTTCAGAGCTTGAACAAGTCGACCGCACCGAACCCGAGGGACATATCATTCTGCGAGGCTGTCGCGAGATCAATTCCGTCTTGGATCGTTTAGCGAATATTCCACCCAATCTGAACTTGGAAATCGAGCTCTCCGAAGCCCTTGCTTGGCTCCAACAACAACTCCAAGGAGTCCAGATTCCTCCCCTTGCCGACGATGCTGCCATCGAAATGCTCGGATGGCTCGATGTCGCCTTGGACGATGCTCCGGTTTTGATGATGACCGGTTTGCACGATGGAGTGGTCCCCGAAAGCGTTAACTCCGATGCGTTCTTGCCCAATCGACTCCGAAGCGAACTGGGGCTACTAGACAATGCCCGGCGATACGCCCGGGATGCTTATGTCATGATGGCCTGCTTGCATACCCGAGAGCAAATCGAGTTCATTATGAACCGATTCAGCTCCAATTCGGATCCTTTGACTCCGAGCCGCTTGATGATGGCCGTCGCGACCGACGAGCTCCCGGACAGGGTTGCCAAGCTGATTTCAGAGCAGGAGGAATCGATCGGCTTGGACTCCGGATGGCCATCGCGACCACTGCAATCCGACATACAGATTCCCAAGCCCGATGCGACCAAGCGTCTGGGCGCGATGGCCGTGACGGATTTCAAAAAGTACAGCGAATGTCCATACCGCTTCTATCTGAGGAAACTCTGCCGAACCCACGCCGTGGAACACTTGCCCCAAGAACTCGATGGGGGAGGATTCGGCGATATGGTCCACTCGGTCCTCGAAGGGCTCAAGGACTCACCGGTCGGCGAATCGACCGATCCAAAATCGATCGGCGATTGGTTGTCGGCAGAATTGGACGCTTGGGTCAAAAACCGCTTCGGCTCAGTACTACCCCCGGCTCTGGTCGTGCAGATCGAACAGGCCAGACTCAGGCTTACAGAATTCTCCAAGCACCAAGCCGATTGGGCCAAAGAGGGCTGGAGAATCAAACACATCGAACACAACGTCGATCGGGCCAATGGGATCGTTTGGAATCTCGATCACGGTCAGATGATCGTCCACGGAAGAATCGACCGGATCGATGTCAATGAAAAAACTCAAGAGATTGCCGTATGGGATTACAAGACCGGTGACAACACAGAGGACCCTCGAAAGAACCATCTCAAGGCTGATCGGTGGGTCGACTGGCAGTTGCCCCTGTACGGATTGCTCATCGAGACCCTTGGGTACAAAGACCTGAGCCAGGTCCGATTCGGATACATCCTGCTTCCGAAGAATGTGGCTGAAACCAAATTCATCTCGGCGGACTTCACCGCCCAGGAGCATCGATCGGCGATCGAATCGGCCAAAGCTCTTGCCGATCGTGTCCTGCAAGGAGAGTTTTGGCCTCCCGCTGAGGATATTGCAATGGAATGGGACGACTATCGCTTCATCACCCAACGCACCGTCGTTCGACCTTGGGATCCCAGTTTGGAAAAGGAGACTCCACCCCAGCCACAATCCGAACCTTCGGAGTCGGAGCAGTCTGGCCAAGCCGATGAAAAAGCAAAGCAAATCACTCAGCAGTCCAAAGCCCCAGAGCGACCTGCACGCGATCCGATTGTTCCGAAGATGATCCAAGTCGAGCCGGTTTACGCCCAGGGTGTGGCGCTTGAAGAGTGGTTTCAGCCAAGCATGATCCTAGCTTCGGCTGGGACCGGAAAAACCTATCAGCTCGCCTCGCGTGCGATCCGCTTGCTCTTTACCGACCAACCCCTGGATTCCATCCTCGCGACCACCTTCACCCGCAAAGCTGCTGGCGAAATCCTCCATCGGATCCTCGAGTGGCTCTCGGAGGCAAGTCGCACGGACGAAGGGCTGCATCGACTTCAAACGGTGATCGCCCCGATGCAGGTTGAGCAGGCGCATGCTCGCTACCAGCTCTCGCGTTTGTGCTCTCACCTGCACCGATTCCGAGTCAGCACCCTCGATAGCTTCTACTCTCAGCTCGCCAAATCCTTTGCGTTGGAATTGAAGCTGCCACCCGGATGGACCCTCTTGGATACCGCCCAAGAGGATTTGCTCGTGCGTGATGCGATCACCCAGCTTTTCGATCATATCGACCATCAGCAACTCCGAACCCTGGTGTCCCAGTTGTCCAAAGGCATGGCCGTGCGAGGCGTGCGAGTCGAAGTCGAGAACCTCATCACCGACGCCTACGAGTTGTTTCGCCAAGCCCCCGAGGAGGCTTGGGCCAAAATCCAGGTCCCCAAAGGCCCCGACGAGGAGCAGGTTCGCCAAGCGACCAAGACGATCGAAACGATCGAGCTGAAAAGTTCCAGACATCGAGATGCAAAGGACAAGGCGTTGGCAACGTTTCGTTCGCAGCAGTGGGATGAATTCCTGGGAATGTCGATCGTATCGGCTTGCCTCGAAAGCCAGCCCACCTATTACAAAACCGAGATCGATCCGCAGCTGGTAGCCGCTTTACGGATCCTGTTGGCCAAGGCCAAAACGGAGTTTTTCACGATTCGCAGAATTCAAAATGAGGCATCCCATCAACTGCTCAAGCAGTATCATCGTGCGGTGGAGAAACTCAAGCAAACGCGCCGTGTGGTGACTTTTTCGGATATCGCCGATCGGCTTGCCGACTGGATGCGATCGCTGCTGGCCGAGCACCAAAAAACAGGCCAAGAGGGCCCGTTGCCTCAAATGCAAAGCATCAGCCATCGCATGGACAGCTCGATCGATCACTTGCTGCTAGATGAATTCCAAGACACTTCGCCCAACCAATGGCTAATTCTCAAACCGTTCGCCGAGGCGATTGTCTCTCAAAAGGCCAAGAGCTCCAAACGCACCTCGTTCTTTGTCGTCGGGGATACCAAGCAAGCGATTTATGCATGGAGAGGAGGTGTCTCGGAGATCCTCGAATCGGTTGGCGAGCAAGTCCAGAACATCAAGCAGCAGAAACTCTCCGAGAGCTACCGCAGCTCGCCGATCATCATGGACTTTGTGAATCAGGTTTTTCATGGACTGGCCAAGCACCCGAATTACCTTTCGGAGGATCCGAACAAGCGTTCCGAGGATATGCACCACCCGGTCGTCTCGGCGTGGGTAGATCGCTATTTCATCGACCACTCCACCGCGAGAACAAGCCTCCCGGGGGTGGTCGAATTCTGGAACGCGAAAGATCGTCCTCAAGAGGATCAGGACACCGAGGAACCAACGAGTTCCAAGAAATCGATAAACACCGATATCGATCTGGATATCGCCGAGAGCATCGCAGAGCTCCATCGACGCAGCGACCAGATCACCATCGGCGTCCTGACTCGCACCAACGCCGACGTGGCCAGAATGATCTCGCTTTTGAGAGACCGAGGTGTCGAGGCCAGTCAAGAAGGAGGCAACCCGCTGATCGATACCGCACCGGTCTTGGTCATCCAAAGCGCTCTGAAACTCGCCGAGCATTCGGGGGACACCTTGGCCTATTTCCATACGATCCATTCTCCACTGAAATCGTTCTGGAACGAAGAGACCTGTGCCGACGCCACGAAAATCTCGTTGGATCTTCGCGACCGACTCGGCACCGTCGGCTTCGGAGGAACCGTCAGCGCCCTGGTCAACTACATCGCTCCCCATTGCAGCCAGCGCGATCAAGAGCGTCTCTTGCAATTGGTCGATGAGGCGTATCGCTTCGATTCAGCCAAACAATCGTTGGTCCATGAATTCGTCGATCGCATTGCCACCACGCGGGTCGCGACCCAAGCCGAAAGCGTCGTGCGTGTCATGACCATCCATCAATCCAAAGGCCTAGAGTTCGACGCGGTCTTTATCCCTGCGATCGATCAAGCGATTATTCGCCAACCTGCTCGATTGGTTGCCATGCGAGATAGCCGTACCGGTCCCCCGATCTCGATCATGAGGAACGTCAGCAAGGAGTTGCAGCCTTATTTGCCCTTGGAATGGCAGGTAGCTTGTCAGGAAGCCAGCTACCAACAGCTCGGCGAAGCCCTTTGTCTATTCTATGTCGCCCTGACGCGAGCTCGCCATGCGCTCTATCTGGTTGCGACCCCTAACAAGAATCCGATCAAGCAATGGGGCTCAGCCCTCCACTCGATCTTCGCCAACGATCAAACCGGCGCCGAGCCGGGTTTGATGATTTATAGAAATGGCCAAGTCGACTGGATCGAACGAATTGCGATCCCACAGAACAAGACAAACCAAGCCCATGTGGAAGCACTGAGCGATGCTAAGGCGGACAGAGCCGGTGCGCTCAAGGTCCAGCTAAGGCTCGAAGACACCCTGCTGCGCAATCCACAATGGATCGCACCGAGCCAGCAACCTAAAGAAGAGACCCTCGAGCCCTTGGTCGATTATTGGAAGTCAGATGACACCGCCGCGACGGTCATCGGCAAGCTTATTCACCGATGGTTTGAAGAGATACGAACATGGATCGAGGATTTCCATCCGGACAAGAACCAGTTGCTCAGCATCGCCGCAAGTGCGCTTACCAAAGACGAAATGATGCAGCTGCAACTCGACCAGCAAGCCGATCGATTCTTGAGGTACTGCCGATCCCCAGTGATCCGTGAAGTCTTTAGCAAGCATCGCTACACCCATTGGCATGAGCCTGCGGGGCTGAATCTCGATGTCACCAACGAACGGCGGTTCCTGGTCTCGATCGATGATCAGCTCATCCGAGGGATAATGGACCGATGTGTGCTGGGTTGGGACGGCGATCGAGTCCTGAGAGCTGAGGTGATCGACTTCAAGACCGATGCCAGACCAGGGAATATCGATCTTGCGACATGGGTTGCTCTGCGGGTCGAGCACCATGTGTCCCAATTGCAACTCTATCGCAAGGTGCTCTGCAGGCAGTTCTCACTCCACCCAGAAATGGTCCAGATCACCCTGGTTCTTCTGAGCGAGGAGCAGATCGTTTCAATCGCTTAGGTCCCAATTGCGTTAATGCAACTGAGAGTACAGCAGCATATTCACACCGATCCGGAATGCATCCTCGCGGACATAGCCACGGCACTGCAGCGAGTGCTTGCTCTCCATCGCACAACTAAGGTCGTTTGGGCAGAAGAGCACGATGATCCGATCGTTCCATTCCAAAGCCTCGATCTCCGCAGGCCCTTCTCGCTTGGCCTTGGCCAAATCGACATCGCCTCGACCTGGATCGATCAAGCTGACGTTTCTCAAGTCGTACCCTCCTGGTCCATCTTTGAGGAGCAGCGGATGGTCAGCGGGCAATAGCTGCCATTTGGCATCTGGGAACAGTTTTCCAAACTCCTCACGCATCGATTTGGAGAATTCTTCGGAGCCGCAAATCGCATCTCCAATAACCATACCACCATTGATAAAATGGGTTCGAAGGCCTACTTGCTCGGCCTCGGAGAATGCGAATTTATTTCGGCCGTGGATATAGACCAACGGGTACTTTTCTAGCTCTGGGCTGGTGGCCGCCAGCTTGGGAGTCTTCGGATCGACCATGGCTTTGGTCTCCCTGCGAAAGACCTCTACTAGGTTGCCAAGCGCCTTGGGCGTCTCGTCTCCACCACCGCTATGCATGATTTTTGGGAGCGTCAGCGTGCCTCGTTCGAGGACTTGACGATTCATATCGCTTTGGACGATCTGAACCGCTTCAAGCTTGTCTTTGAGTTCTCGACCGGTTGCGTAGGCCACCACATTGAGGCCCACTTTGACAGCGTTGTCGAGTTCTGCACTGACCACTTTAGAATACTGCGGCTTGGCACCATAAGGTTTCGAGAGTTCCCAGCGGCATGACAAGCTGATCGGGCTGTAGATGATGCTCGTCTTGCAACAAGCGTCGATCCCATAGAGCCAAAAGCCGTCGGGCAAAGCAGCCGGATCGAGTCTCGCCTCGGCACTCCATACAGGATGGTTCGGGGGCAACTTCTGAAATGGCTTGTCAAAAATCATTTCCATCTCGCGACGAAATGAAACGTCGAAAGCCTCTCCCTTGCAACCGTCTTTGTCGCAAGCCTCCGCGAAGATAAAGCCACCTTGGTCGACGTAGTCCTTGAGCATGCGGCGCTGTTGGGCTGAGAGGACGAACTCGTCGCTGCCGCTGATAAAAAGAACAGGCGTTTCCAACAGATCGGGCAAGGAGGCTCGTTGGAGCCGGAGTGTTTGCCAAGCCAGATCGCGTTTCCAAGCCAGCTCGACATGGCCGGTCAAATGCTGAATGCTCCGTCGATGGCGATGCCAATCGCCGCTACCCGGATCGCTCGAATGCTGCAGTTGTCCTATGACTACCTGACGTTTGCCCTTGCTCAGAAACAGCAAGGCCATCGCGCGGGCCGCAGGGGGTTGCAGACCTCCGGAGCCTTGGGTGACTCCCATGAGCCGGGAGTTCTTTGGCCCGACGATCGCATCGCAACCCTCGCGATACCAATCGTGGTCTCCGATGAAGCGTTGGCCGGTCAGTCTTCCAACGCGCTCGAGCCCGTACATGTAGTACAGATACCAATCCCCATAGCCGGGGTTTTGAATCACCGAAAAGTTTTCGGCGAGCCACTGGAGTGACTTATTTGCATCATAATCCTGAGCCGCACCCGGTGTACAACACTGGATCTGGTTTCCTTGCACTCGAGCATCTTGTGTAGCCGATGCGTCCTCGAGAATCAGCATCGAGGCGATTCCCGCACATGTCATACTGCCGCGTGGGCCACGTTCTCCACGATATCCCCATGTCCCAGCATTGCTCATTTTATCGAACCAATACTTGCGCCCCTTTTGGATCACTTGCGCGGGGATCTCGATCCCTATACGGCTAGCCTCCCAGAGAGCTAGCACAGCGAATTGGGAATTCGATTCATCCGATGCACCGCGTTCCTGACGATAAGCCCAACCGCCATCGTCCTGTTGGCCTTGAACCAGCCAAGCGACGTTGCGTTCGATCAAAGCCCGGTCGCGACCCGGCTCGGCAGCACACAGTGCCATGGCTTGCAGACTCGCTTCGTAGACTTGCATCGGGCGCTCGCCACGGATGTAGTCCAGCGCACGGGCGACCTCTGTATCGCCGGGTTTGCGGCCAGCGCTCAGGAGTGCCAACACCACCAAACTCGTCAGGCCTGTGTTCTGGTCCGCATGGCCTTGCCAAGCTCCCACCGGGCCGTCTTTGGCTGAGCGGTTTTGTGTCCGCCGAAAATACTGCAACAGTTCATCGATGGCCTGCTGTACATCTGCCGGGCTGACCGAGCCTTGTGCCACGGCCCAAGACGGACTGGCGCAAAGTGTCAGGATCGAAACCAAACAGGTGCAGACCCATGAAAGCAGACGCTTGGAATTCCTGCGATTAGCCCTGGGTTTGCGTGCGGTTTTCATCGGCGTGGATCTCATCGGGGTGGTTTTCATGAACGAATTCTATCAAATACCACCGCACAAATCGACCTGCACGCTCCTGAATCACAACAAGTCCGGCAGGAGACAGGGGTTATTGCCCCAACCGAATACGGACCGCTTCCTCGTTGGGGACTACAGTGTTTGGATAGGGAGTCACAGGGATATCCAAGAGGTTCGG
>Ga0114972_10001245_pt1 | contig 19158 bp, 13 predicted proteins | sample M_140807_EF_Meta_FD_87354 | JGI IMG/M metagenome (GOLD analysis project Ga0114972, IMG submission 87354) | Freshwater microbial communities from Lake Montjoie, Canada to study carbon cycling - M_140807_EF_MetaG | ecosystem: Environmental > Aquatic > Freshwater > Lake | place: Lake Montjoie... | reverse complement strand
TCTTTTTCTTCAGAATTGAATTAGGAACCAAAACGCACGGTTTCAGATACTTTTGGGTATTTCTAGGAAATGCGGTGAAGGCTTACTGTGACTGGGTTGTAAATTTTCGGACAAGTCTATTGCCAATAGGGTAAGGCAATCAATCACAAAGATGGCGATCGCTCTCGCTCACGTTGGGATTAGTTTTCAAATAATCATGTACCCAATCGCAACCATACGCCAATGGATTAAGCGTAAGAACCTGCTCCTTATTCCACAAAACGACTGTCTTGTCTTCATTTGCCGAGGCAATTGTTTGACCATCTGGACTAAATGCTAATTTCCAAAAGCGACCGCTATAACCATTTAGAGTAGTCAATAAAGTGCCATCGGGTTTCCATAGCTTGATCGTCTTGTCCCAGCTTGCTGAGGCAATAGTTTGACTATCGGGACTAAATGCTACTGAAAAAACGACAGCACTATGACCTTTGAGGGTGGTCAATAAAGTGCCATCGGGTTTCCATAGCTTAATCGTGTTATCTGCACTTGCGGAGGCAATCATCTGACCATCGGGACTGAATGCGACTCCAAAAACCTGAGCGGTATGTCCTGTAAATGTTCTTAGTAGAATAGGCTTCAGATCTGGCTTCACTCTCCAGAGTTTGACAGTATTGTCTGCACTAGTGGAGACGAGGGTTTTGCTGTCAGGGCTGAATGCGAGTCCAAAAACGGACGCTTGATGTCCTCTCAGGATTGCCAGCAATTGAGGGGTTCTTTGTCCAATATTCCAGAGCATGACAGTATTGTCACCATCTGCGGAAGCAACTGTCTGACCGTCGGGACTAAAGGCAACTCCCCAAACCGCTGATTGATGTCCTTTCAGGGTAGCAAGGAGTTGAGGCTTTCTTTTCGCTATGTTCCAAAGCTTGACAGTATTATCTGCACTTGCGGAGGCGATGGTCTGACCATTGGGACTGAATGCTACTCCATAAACCTGAGCGGTATGTCCTGCAAGGGACGCGATTGAAGTTCCATTTTGCTTCCAAAGCTTGACTGTTTTATCATCACTGGTCGAAGCAATAGTTTGACTATCGGGGCTGAACGCAACTCCGATTACTACTGCACTATGTCCTTTTAGCCTTTTGAGTAAAGGGCTTTTCAGTTTCCAAAGCTTGACCGTTTTGTCATCACTGGCTGAGGCAAGATTTTCTCCATCGGGGCTGAAGGCGACTCCCCAAACACGATCGCTATGTCCACTGAGCGTTTCAATCAAGGTCCCATCTCGTTTCCAGAGCTTAACAGTCTTGTCCCAACTACCCGAAGCGAGAGTCTGACTGTCAGGGCTGAAGGCCACTCCATAAACCACTTCACTATGACCTGTCAGCGTTGTCAGTAGAGTCGGCATTTTCCCTGTTTCTAGTTTCCAGAGTTTTATCGTTTTGTCCCAACTGGCTGAAGCCAGCATTTGATTATCGGGACTGAACGCTACTTTGTTCACAATATCAGTGTGACCTTTGAGAGTCGTAATTAAAGTGCCATCCCGCTTCCAAACTTTTACTGTCTTATCGTCACTAGCTGAGGCGATCATTTGACCATCGGGGCTGAATGCCACTCCGTTCACGACAGCCGTGTGACCTACGAGAGTCGTAATCAAAGTACCATCTAGCTTCCAGAGTTTTACTGTCTTATCGTCACTGGCTGAAGCCAGCATTTGACTATCGGGACTGAACGCCACTCCCCTCGCTACATCATGATGTCCTATAAGAGTCGTTAGCAAAACAGATGTCCCGCCCGCTTCTATTTTCCAAAGCTTGATGGTTTTATCTTTGCTCGCTGAAGCGATAAGTTGACCATCGGGACTGAACACAGCTTGCCAAATTTTATCGCTGTGTCCGTTGATGGTGGCGATTAGAGTACCATCTCGCTTCCAGAGCTTGATGGTTTTATCGCTACTACCTGAGGCGATCGTGTTACCATCGGGGCGGAAGGCGACGCTTTTAACTTCGTCGCGATGCAATGACAAACGGTTGTATTCAAGAACGCCATAAACTGCCTGTCGTAAGATGGAATCAACCTGAGTTTTAGTCTCAGCGTCTGTTCCTCCTATCATGCGTAATTTTTGCCAGGCTCGAATTGCCTCAATCAACGCATCTAACTTATTATTGGAGACAAAAAGTGCCTCTGAGGACGCACCGATGGCTTTGATCTCGCTACGCGCTGAATTCTGCCATTGCCCCCAAGCAACTCCTGCTAAGATTAAAGCCCCTACCAACCCGCTTGTGAGTCCCGCGATCGTTAGCCGTCGCCTGCGCTTTTGGGATTTGAGGTCACGATCGCGCAGTGTAATACTTTGCTGAATGAATTCGCGAGTGCCTGAACTTAGTTCATCTGAGCGATTCAGATACCAATATTCTGCATCGCTCAGAGGTTTACCCCGCAACAATGCTCCTTCATCTTGATTGCTCCGCTCCCACTGGATTCGGTTTGCCCGTAACTGCTCTTGCCAGAGGCGAAACTCTCGATCAAGCTGCATCCAATTCCTTAACCGTTTCCAGTCTCTTATCAATGCTTCATGAACAATTTCTACAGTTTCTTCTCCTGTAGAGTCATTGTGGTTAGTCACTACCAATCGAGAAGATGCTAAACGTACCACCAAATCCCAGTTATCTGCTTGCACGTCGTCCCTTGTTGCAGAACGTCGGCTATCTTCTGTTCCTTCGCCAGGCTGCACTAATTGGATAAATATTCTTTGCGATCGCTGTTGATCCTCTTCACTGAGTTGAGCATACACGAGTTCAGCATGATTAGCCAAGGCTTCTTCTACTCCTCCAATCTGGCCATAAGCCTGATGGGTTAACAATCCTTCTCGCTGAGTTGACCACAATTGGGTGAGGGCAAATTCCAACAAAGGCAAACGCCCTGGCTGTTCATTCATTGCATAAATAAGCTTCTGGATTAATCCATGCTCTAACCTTACTTGCTTTTTTATGGCAGGTTTTATGATCGTGTCCTGCAACTCTTCATTGTTCATCGGGCCTAAAAACTGAATTGCCCCTTGTAAAGCATCACTTAAAGGACGATAAGCTAATGCGTAGCCGCAAAAGTCTGCTCTTAGGGTCAAAATCAGAGTAAATGCTGGAGCAGATCTCACGGCATTTAGTATGCTATCCAAAAATGCTTGTCGATCTGTATCGGGACAAAGGGTATATAGTTCTTCAAATTGATCCGCGATCAAGATTAGGCGCATCACGGAATTCTCCTGTCTTACCCACTGGATGAGGTTGTATAACCCCTGTTTGTCTTGCCGCAATAATCGTTCTAGTTCTAGCGAGATAGATGGGTCAATTTGATTTTCTGGGAGAGTAGGACTACAAATTTTTTTGGACAGATGTAGAGAGATAAGTTGAGCGATCGCAGAACATTGCACTAACCCGGTTGCTAACGCTTCAAATGGATTATTTCCTGGACGAAATGAGACAATATACGGAGAAAAAGAGTCTTGTTGAATTACGTTTCTACTGCCCAATTCCTGACGCAAGCGTGGCACTAATCCCGCAAAGACAACGGATGATTTCCCACTACCAGAAGCACCAATCACCGCCACCAATGGCTTTTGTTTTACTGCAACCAGTAATTCTTGTGTCACTTGTTCTCGTCCAAAGAAAAAAGCAGCATCTTTCTCCTGAAAGGCAAATAGACCGCGATAAGGACAGGGTGGCATTCCTCCTAACTGAAGCCAGGTAGGAGGCTCAACTGCTAGGTTTTGGCAAATTACGGGCAACCAAGAAGCGGCTGGAAAATCATCTTCTAATCCTTGGAGCTTTCGACGAGCTTGTTGAAAAGCAAGATAAAGTGGTAATTGATCGAGTGCGAATGCTGTCAGGAACTGCTGAAAGAACTCTTGTGCAACCCGATTTGAAATAGGTTCGCGCATGACAATCACTACTGGAATATGTATTTTTTCTAGTGCTTGTGCCAAGCCTAATCCATCGCAGGAATTAAAAATAGCCAGCTTTAAACCCTTCTCGATCGCGCTTTTCAAAGCTTCTTCTAACTGTGGAATTGTTAAATAGTTGTGGGTTGAATTCTCATTAATATATATGCGACCTGTTTGTCCCTGGGTTTGACTATGACCTGCAAAAAATAGAATGTCCCATCCTTCAGGTTCCCATAATTGAGTGTTAAACTCCTGACGTGAGGGATTGACAAGGAACTTGACTTCCGCATCCTGTAATCGTTCAAGTAAGCGAGTTTCTGTTGCTAAATCAATACCAGAACTATTTCCTAAGACTGCTAAAATCCTGACTTTCTGGCAAGGTTTTGCCAACCTCTGAACTTTCCGATAGAGATATTCTGGTTGACTCAAGGCCATTTCTGCTTTGGGATAATCCTCAAAGAAAGTCCAACGATGCCAGGGAAGATATCGTAATTCCAGCTCGTTGGTTTCAATCATGACTCGGAGTGGAGTGGATGAGTCGAGTCGCGATCTCAGTTGGAGTTCAATGGGGAGAAAACCTTCTGATTTCAGCCAATTATTGATGCTTGCCTGTAACTGATGACATAATTCCTCAAAACTGACTTGGGAAATATTAGTAATTCCTGCTTCGGTGATTTCTAATTCTCCATGTTCGATGAAAGAAGAAGATCTCTCTCTCGGTTGGGAAATGGTACGAAGATTTTCTCCTCTGATGCGATCGCATAGTCCCCGATAAACAATCTGCCAATTTCGATATAGTTCCACTAGAACAGGTGCGGCGGGCAAGGTACCAATAAATTGTTCTGGTCGGGGATTGCCATCCGTCCATATCTGAACAGTAACTCTTGGAAATCCTTGATACAAGTCGCCATTACCTAGATTAATAATTACTGACTTGCTCATTTTATTTATTTCTCCATCGTATATTTTTCTTGAGAGTATAGCCTTTTCCAGCACCTAAAGTTTAAAATTCTCGTAAATACAAATGTCACCAAGACTAATCGCAAGACGAAAGGAAATACCTGATTTTCCCTTAAAAGATTTTAGTTGAATATAATTATCTTGGATGCGGGAGCGAACTTCCTGGAGCTTTTTACCTGTCTGGGAAAGTAACGTCAATGTAATCTGGTGGGGTAGATACCGCTCCTCACCACCTGGGTGTAATTGAACTATCACAGATAGCTTGTCATCGACTTCTTCCGTAACATTCAACAACAACAATATTTTTTGTCCTTGAAAGTCCATCCCTAAGTCTATGAGCTTGCCTCGTTTTGCCCCTTCACCTTGACTCCGAGGACTCCATGCAACAAGGTCTTCTGGGTTAACTAAATTGTTAATCGCGTCCCATCCTGCGGTGAAGATACCTTCTATCCACTGCCCCAACTGGATAGGGGTTTCCTGGGATGTCGTTAATGAAATTTCAGGGATTGAGTCTGGCGTTGCGGAATACTGCTTTGAAACAATGGGTAATGGTATTGTAGTAGGCTCCAGAAAGTCACAGTAAAACAATAAATGATTGATTTCAGGATCAAAAACAGATAGGGGAATTTGATAATAGTCATTTTGTAAACAATCATTGGACTGACTACAATAATTCGTGAGTCGATCATGACGTAAAAAGCTTCGGATTATTACTTGCTGCTGCTCTTCCGAGACTTCAAGTAAAACATAAAAATGAGGAGCAAGCTCTGGTTTTATGATCGCATCTTGGGGGATTTCTGTTATTTCATCTAATATATGTTCTTTGACAATTAAATTAAGCCTAAATTCATCAATTTTAAGATTATAAATAGCATTATTCTGATTAATACATTGGGTTCGATCAATCAAATGTGATGAGGCTCGTTTCCGTAGCCATTGTTCAAAACCTAATAATGCCAGTCCATTTAGATAAAATTGCCATTGAGCCGCTTCGTTATCTGAGCAACTAGTTAGGGGATTAACTAATTTTTGCTCAAATAGTTCTGGTTCAAGCCAAATGACTTCAGGTTGTTTGAATTTAAGATTGGCTGGGATCACTGAACAACTAAACATTGCAAAACTCCTGAGCTGGTGTAATCTCTGTATACTCTTCTAAATAAAAGCAAAGTTGTTGAGCATATACACTTTGCATCAAACGATTTTTTCCTGCCTGAATTTCTTCAAATGCTTCCTGAAATATTTCTGTATCAGCCAATGTCTCGACTTGTTTGGCTAAATTTTCTAGATAATCAGGTTCAGGAGGAAGATGGGTCAGTCCTTTTTCTTCAGCTTTTTTAAGCATTTGCTTGAGTACTTGTCGAATCGTCAATGTCCGAACACTGTTAATTAATTCTCCTGGATTCAATACCCTTCTTGCTTGCGCCCAACCAGACATTTTTAATAAGTCAGCAATCTCTTTTAGAGCGATGCCCTGACGATAGTAGAGGTGTAATCCTGGAATGAATTGATCGGCGAAGGCTGCATATCCTTTACTTTTTTTTAAATAAGTAATTCGAGTAGAAATTTCCTGTTGAATTGAATGAATTAATGCGATTTTAAGTTGTTTATGGAAAAATGCTAACATTTCTTGCTGTTCTTGCCTTTCTACATTACATTCACTGGAAAGATCCTGGGGCAGATCTGAACGAATCATGCGATCGCCTGTTTCTGGATCTTCCACCTCTAAGGGTACTCGATAGTTCCAAAGGTCAAATTGTCTAAGTTGCAGTGCCACCCGTCTGAGTTCTGTCATTAATTCGTTAGGTGAAATGGCAATATTGCGCGTTTGCAAATGAGTTAACATTTCTCTAAGTTGTAGAGGGCTAGGATCTTGACAGCGATTGCTTCCTTGGCGATTATAAGCTCTGTCTCGACGATAAACCGCATGGAAAACCTCAATCAAGTGGCGATCACGCTCTGCTAATTGTTCTAACTGTTTTGTTCTGGTTCGATTGAGTAATGCCCAGTCGCTTAACTGTTTAAAACCAAATTCGGATAAATAATTTTTTAATTCTGGATTTTGTTTAGTTTGTAAATAGGCCCAATTATCTAAGCTCATGGTGGATTGAGAGTTGGGCTTAAAGGTTCGCAAAATTTGTATGGAAAAGCATTGGTAAGTCGTTTTTTGAGGCGTTCCTGGGTCGTCTATGGTGAAATGGGTTTTGCCATCGGGATCTACAATTATCAGTGTTTTTCCATCGTCATTGAGGACAAAGGGCAGTAAATCGCGGTAAGTGAAAGATTGGGTCTGTCCAAACAGGTGATCAATTTTACAGCAGGCGTTGAGAATATTTTCAGAAACATAACACCGCAAGCAGATTCCCGCGTGTGATCGCTCTGTGGCATCAACTGTTGGGTTTTGAAAGCGGGATAGCAAATCAGCCTGGAGACTTCTCTTTTGGGAGAGATCGCCAGATTTCTCTTCTGTCTCACTTAACTCTATTTTCTGGAAAAAATCTTTTGCTAACGGAATGAAACAACGCTTGTAACCAACGCGATCGCTAGCAGGATCAATACAAAAAAGATTGAAATATCTCGATGTGAAACTCATAGCCTATGTTTTCCTGAAGTCTCTTCAGCTTGAGATTAGCTTATCTAATACCTATAGATGTCAATCATTTTAGCTTATACAGGAAATGGGGAAAAGTCTGAGAATATCTAGATTTAGACAAGATGCGTCAGTTCAATATTTACCAGAACTCATCATCCCTTAGCAGACCTGAAAATTTCTAGAATTTAGCTTGCAAGTGTATAAGTTGATTTAGCTTACAACTACTAAAAGATAGAAGGAAAGCAAATAAGTTAAGCCTTCTACCTCGATTAACCTTAAAACAAGGATAAAAGTTATGGCTATATTACAACAAGATCAGTTTGATCTGAGAGTTCTCCAGCTTGTTAATCAATTTCGGGCAGAAAATGGTCGGGCATCTCTCACATTATCTGAAAAACTAGATAAGGCCGCCGATAAATATGCCAATCTCATGGCAAGTCAAAACATAATGTCTCATACTCTTAATAACACGACTATTGGTTCAAGAACAACGGCAGAGGGCTATGTTTGGAATAGTGTAAGTGAAAATATAGCGAAAGGGTATACAACCCCAGAACAGGTAGTTCAAGCTTGGATTAATAGTCCAGGCCATCGCGCCAATATGTTAGCCACTAATATTACTCATATGGGACTGGGATACTCATCCAATGGACATTATTGGTCTCAATCGTTCGCTCGTGGAGATGCCAATCCTGGAACATATATGGCTCAAACAGATGGCGGTTCTGGTGGTGGTGGAACAAACCCAGGAACGTTCAACGGAACTAACGGTAATGACATCTTAAATGGTACGACGGGTAATGACAAACTTTATGGATATGGAGGTAATGATTATTTTGATGGTAGTTACGGGAATGATTACCTAGACGGTGGTTCTGGTAATGACATCTTATATGGTGGAGAAAGTAATGATACCTTAATAGGCGGTTCGGGTGATGACTTCTTAAATGGAGGAAGACTTGCAGGAACAACATCTGGTGAACTTGACGTTCTTACAGGAGGTTCTGGGAGTGATACTTTTGTTATGGGAGGTTCTTGGGGAGTTTCTTATGTAGGAACTAATAATGCTGTCATTACAGACTTCGATTTTAACTATGATTGGATTCAAGTGAAGGGTAGTGCTAGCGATTACCGTATGACAACGGGTAATTGGGGAGGAACTTCCGCAATGGATACAGCTCTCTACAAAGGTAATGATTGTATTGCTCTGATCCAAGATACGACTAATGTTAGTTTTGGACGGGATTTTAATTTTGTTTAATATCCAATTTACCTGGTTACTTAACTAAAACTGTCAGCATTCTAGACACAAAAACTCTCCCCTTTTGATTTTAAGAACCAAAACTGTTTTTTCGTCAAAGAACAGGAGTGCGATCGCCTAACCTTGTGATCTGGCTTGAAGCAACGAAATCAACTTATTTTGATAAGATGCTTCAGTGCCAGATTAACCGGAACTCATCATTCCTCCCCTACCTAAGAATTTCTAAAATTTAGCCATCAAGTGTATAGGTGAATTTGGCTGACAACCACTAACAGGCAGAAGAAGAACAAACAACTTAAGACTTCTAAAAAACTCTTTTCTCCCGCTTTATGATTAGATACCTAATCTTTTTAAATTGTGTTCTTGGATTGATGAAAAGAGAGATTTACTAAAAAAGCGATTTTTATTTACACCGGAGCATCTATGAAAAAGTTAGTTTGTCCGTTTGCCCTTGGTCTTAGTGCGGCGTTACTGGTGGGTCAATTATTAGCCCAAGCACAGACTAGTTCCATTGAATTTAAAGTCGTTCCTCCTGATACTTCACCGCCATCAAAAGATCCTTGTGAAGGCAAGGCGAAGATAGCCGAAAATCTAGCGTTATCTTATTTGCGCGAGTCCACAAAAATCGTAAGTCTGCTAGGTCAAATCAAGAGTGCGGCTTCTCTTCAGTGTACAACTATTCAGCAAGTCTCAGAAAATGGAGTTATTTTATATGGCCCCAAAGAAGAAAAAAAGAAATTGAAACAAGTCCTTGCTCTACTCGATCTTCCTCTCGCTGGAATCAATATGGAGATGTGGGGAATCCAATTATCTAGTCAAAATGCTACAGCAATGGCTACAGCAATGACGGAGATCAATAAGGCAATTGACTCTAAACGGAAGTTAATGCAAGATAAATACGAGCAGATTCAAGAATTAGCTAAAGATAAAGAGCTAGAGCCAGAACCAAATTTTAAACAAGCAATGGAGAAAATTGGTTATAGTAAATTATTTGATGACGATCATCCCTTATCTATGACGGATATTTTATTACGTCTTCTTGCTACGGATGAGAGAGAATTACTGGCGAAGAAGGCTACTGCTAATAATAAAGAGTTCAAAAAAGAGTTCTGTAAAGATGATTACAACTGCTTGAATGAGCTTGAAAATGAAGAGAAACAACCATTTCATCGTTTTTTGACAGGACGCGGATTGGAGTATAAAGAAGGCAAATGGTCGGTAAATCAAAAAGAAAAAGAGAAACACAAACAAGAACGACTGGAGAGACGGTACGCCGTGCTTAATTTTGCTCTGCAATATCGACGTTCCCAGGAAGATCCAAATTTTGATGGAGAAGAACTCCAGGCATCAGCGGATAGATTGAACGATGTAATGCAAAGCGCAATCAATGAAGTTAATGCTGATACGGAAGAATTCTTTGTTGAACCTGCCTTTAAAGAGATCCAAAAAATTGCGAGTAAGATGGATGTTTCCTATGCTCAAGTTGGAAAAATTAGTGTAGCGACCCTAAATGGCTTTGAAACACAGGTTAACTCCAAAGCAGTCAGTGCTTTTGATGTTACTCCACCAGTCAAGCTCTCGGAGTTGCTCACGAGTGCTAATGGAATTTCTTCCTCTCTTAGTAGTTTAGTGCCAGCTTCTAATGTGGCATCTGAGGTCGCTCCAGTCTCACCTGCGGCTATTGTCGGATTAATTGGTGCTTTTGGAGAACAGGACAAAAAATTTACTGACTTGACAGCAGGAGTTTCATTAACTATGACTCCTAATGTTTTACGCGATACTAATAGCGCAGAACTAAATTTTACGTTAACAACTGGCCCCGCAAATATTGATGACGGTACAAAAGAGGGAGGAACATCACCTATCTCACGAGTTAATCAGCATCAGGTAAAAACTAAAATTTATCTAAAAACTTTGGACTTATTTACTTTTTCAACTTTCGACAACCAAAGTACAAAAGATGGAGGGCGGGGTTACATACCCATTGTCGGCAAAATCTGGCAGGGATTCTTTAGTGATCTGCCCGTAGTTGGTAACTTATTTAGCTGGAAAAAAGATCCCCAAAATGTCTATCATCAGAGCGTCTTGTTAGCGAATACTTTAATTACTCCTACGGTAATGGCGATCGCAAGTGTCTATGATCAGACTAAAGATGATCAAAATTCTTCTGATTCTTGTCCACCTGTTTCCTATTATGACAATCAACAATTAAATAATTATAAGGAGCAGTTAAAATTTGTACCAAAGAATAAATCAGGAGATTCAGAAAGAGAGATGCTTAAAACTCGAATAAAAGAGATAGAAGATAAAAAACGGGATCAGTGTTTTCAAATTCTGAAAGGCAAAGTTGAAGAATATAAGAACTATGTTAATTTCTTAATCAACTCAAAAAATGAAAGAGCTACTTCTAGTAATAAACAAAACGGAGTCAACTAAAATGCTCAAGAAAATTTTCAAGCTTGTCCCTCATTCTCCGCCCAAGAGAGCGACGAGAAACATCAATGATTTTTGATTCACTTTCAAGATATTTTGTTTCTCTTCTTTTCGTAATAACGTAGCTTAATGGCTGAAATATAATCCTATTATATTCATCAAAAAAGCTATTTTTTTACCCTTTTTTACTACAATTTTCTGATACTTTACAAACAGGACAAAATCATGAAACGTTTAATTGTATGCTGTGATGGAACTTGGCAAAAACTGAAAAGTCCATATCCGACAAATGTGGTTAAAATTGCTCAAGGAATCAGGCCCTCTTGTATTCAAGATGGTAAAACAATTTCTCAAATTGTGTTTTACGATGAAGGAGTTGGAACAGACATAGTAGATGATAATTCTCTTTTTTCTTGGGTAAACACGGTTCTTCGCGTTATTGGTGGAGCTTTTGGAAGCGGAATTGATCATAACATTCAACAAGCTTACCGTTTCCTTAGCCTCAATTATGAAGATGGTGATGAGATTTATCTGTTTGGTTTTAGTCGTGGTGCTTTCACTGTGCGTAGCTTAGCTGGATTGATCAATTGTTCAGGAGGATTAGTTTCTTTACCACATATCCGCGACATACCTTGGATTTACAACCTCTATAAAGATACTAAACTAACATTAGAAGAAAAGAAAAAGTTTCTCACGCTATCGCTACCTATCAAATGGACAGCAAACTATACAGAGCAGATAAAATGTCGAGAGGAAATTCTTAATATTTATCGTGATCGTAAAAATTTTTCTTTTGAAGACATTGAAAAGGACATCTCAAAGGCACAAGAAGATTTAGAGCAAAAAGAGGGTAAAGCTGAGAAAATAAGACAAGACTACGGTTTCGGAATGAGCGATAATAAACAAATTCGACCTGCAAAAATCACGTTACTTGGTTGCTGGGACACTGTTGGCTCTCTTGGTCTTCCTCCAGGCATTCCTGTTCTGAGCGATTGGGCTAATAAAAATGTTAAGTTCCACGACACTACTTTAAGTCCCATAATTAAACACGCACTTCATGCTGTATCCATTGATGAAAAGCGTAAAGTCTTTAATGTCACTCTAATGAAGAAAGAAGACCCTAATTCGGAAGAACAGACTCTATCAGAAGTTTGGTTTCCAGGGACTCATGGCTCTGTTGGTGGTGGGGAGTTTAAGGAAAAAAATCTATCCAATGCAGCCTTAGGATGGATGGTAAATGAAATTAAGCGGCTTTCTTTAGAGTTAGATATTGATCTAAAAAACAGTGAAGATAGCTTGAGTGCAATAAAGAATAAAGAAGATAAATGGATTTACGATCCTGCTGAATGTGAATTTAATCCTGATCCAGGATGGTTCGGCTTTTTGGGATTGAAGGAACGTGAAATTCCTCCAAATCAGTCTACTAAGATACACGAAAGTGTAGAAACGAGATTGAACGCTGATAATTTAAACCCTCGCTATAACCCCACAAATCTAGTGGAATACAAAAACAAATTGGAGGGAATAAATTCAAGTTTTTCTTTCTCCACAACGGATGCCGAAAAAGAAATAATATAAATCACCGTTTCAATCTAAAACCGCGATCGCTTTGTGTTTCTAGCAAACTTACTGTAAAAGCGATCGCTAAAAGAAAGCCTTATTGAACTATAGATCAATCTAAAAATGCAATAAAAATCAAAAACTCAAAACCTGATGTAATTTATTTAATTTAGGAGAGAATCACAAAATGACAGTTACCAAACATGAACCTACTACCACGAATGAAAAAACTACTATTGAACTGATCTGTAAAGCGATCGGAGAAGTTGTTTGCTTAATAGTTATTGCCTTCTTGATTGGCGGATTTTACTGGCTTATAGATAGTCAATTACCTAACATATGGGAACAACAATTTTTCTATTTCATTTGGATTCTGTTAGCTTTTGTCGGAATTTTACCATTTTTGATTGACTTTATAGAACCATCAAATGGAAGTCAGCAAAATAACACTGCTTTTTTAAAGATAAAAAATCTCTTTAAAAATTGTCTTGATTGGACTTATCGTACATTACCTGATAAGTTATACTATCTTTTTTTGCTCCGAGTACCCATTATTGCTGGATTAATTTTCTTCTGTTTTCCATTGATTTCTCAATTGGTAGCTCCCAAGTTTTTACAAAATATTTTTGTCATGGAAAATGGAATACAATTAATCTCAGTTCTGGTATTTTCTACCGCAACAGCGATTATGATAATTTCATTACTTAAAACTATTCTTATTTTAATAGAAGATGAACCTCCACAAATCAACTCTCGTGAAGATAAACTATCACGAATCAGAAAAGCTGTTTGGACATTCGTTCTCTTCTTCCCGACTTGGGTAATACTATGCCTAAATACTAAGGGTACAAATATAGACTGGAAATACCAACTTGGAGGGATATTATGTGGCATATTGCTTTGGGGAATGGCTGAAGTTTATGAATTCAGAAACAATGTTGAGTTTATCAAAAACGGAATTGCATATTGTCAGGGATCGATCGAAAATTTGATCCCCATTACCAGGAAGAGCAATAAAAAATTAGAAAAACCAAAAATAAGAAGAAGTGCTATTTTAATTATTGAAATATTAGTTGCTATCTTGGTTTATTGCATGGTGATTTATTTTAATCGCCCAATGAGTGGTTTACCAGAAGCACTTCTTGCTCCTACCTTGCTTTATATCCTGTTAATTATTTTAGCTATGACGCTAGTTGTAGGATTTGTTTCTCTCCTCTTTGACATATCTGTCGTTAAACGCTTAAAGACACAAAAACAATTACTATTACATTTTGGAAATCAAACTCAACAACTAACGGAACGTGAAGAAAATACTTGCATTATTAGCTTGAAGAAATTCCTATCAAGATTTGGAAATCAAACTCATAAAGAAAAAACGGAACTTGAAAAACTTGAAGAAGAAACTAAATTATACAACCACGCTTTTTTCTTGCCAGTTATTCTTTTCTTGATTATATTCTCTAGTTCAGCCTATGGAGCTTTTAATGTAGATCATTACTTTAAGCTAGAAAATATAACTCAAGAGGACAGACAAGGGTTGATCACAAACTATGAAAAAGATTTTCAAACAGCTATTGGTATGCGTCTATGTCCAGAAGAGTTTAAACAAAGTCAAAGCTGTAAAGAACCACAATCTCTGGTAATGGTTGCCGCTAGTGGTGGCGGTATCCAGGCCTCTGGTTGGATGACTCAAGTTTTAGCAGGATTACAGAATGATAATGATAAAGACTTAGGACTAGGACAAGATTTTATCAAAAAGATCGGTTTAATCAGTTCCGCCTCTGGTGGCTCTGTCGGATCAATGTTTTACTTAAATCAATTTGATGATAGTGGAGTCCTAAGTCAGAAGGGATTGGAGACTATAGACAAAAATACTGAATTAACCACAGTGGTTAAAGAGGCTACAGAGGATTGGTTGAATTCTGTCGGATGGGGATTGGCTTATCCAGACTTATTTCGATTTATTGGACTGCCTATTTTAATTGGAACAGATTTAGGTGAAGATCATAAACCCCATCTCTATCTCGACCGAGGATATGCGCTCGAACAAACTTGGCAAGATACTTTATTTGACAGTAAGTCAACTAATAACTTAAAGAAAACTCGAACAAACAATGATCACGAAAAAATTCTAACTTTAAATGATCGACGTACGGATATTCTGGAAGGAAAAATTCCTATCTTCGTTTACAACACTACCCTCGTGGAAAATGGTCGCCGTTTCTTTGTTTCTCCGATGAAATTTGTCCGAGAAACAATGGCAGAATATGTCAGTAAACCATCTAAAGAAAATCACAATCTAACAAAGGCATTTGATTTCAAAACACTTTACAACAACTGTGGAGATAATTATAATCAAGCCTGTGATATTACCGTAACAACAGCCGCTCGGCTCTCAGCCAGTTTTCCTTATGTGACCCCAATGGCTCGCAATGATCGTGAAAATTTCATTAAAGATGAAAAAGGTAACGATATTTCTTTACAGAATTACCATATCGCTGATGGAGGATATTTTGATAATTCTGGAGCATTAACTGCGATGGAATGGCTTAATAATTTTTTAAAATATAATAATGATCCCAAAAATAAAGATCATTCTATAAATGTAAAAAAGGTTATTTTATTAGAGATTAATGCTTTTCCAGAAGAAGAGTTAAAAATAGAGCAAGAAGGAATCAAAGGGTTTGAGGTTGTTACCTATGGCCCTCTAAAGACCTTAGCTGGCATTCGGGACTCTACTCAACTTGAACGAAACGAAAAAATAGCAGAACTGCTTGAAGAACGTTGGCAAGAAAAAGATATAGAGATCGAAAAGTTCACTATTACTTTTCCCAAAAAAGATCAGAACGGTAAAAATTATAATCCTCCTTTATCTTGGCGATTAACTAAAAAGCAGAAAATGAATTTAGTAGAAGCATGGAAAAACGATGAGGACATACGGAAAACTGTAAATGAGATAAAAACATTCTGGACTCAAGACTAAAACTTAAGATTTTCAATAGCGATCGCTCTCCGAAATTAATATAGGGTGATCGCTTTTTTTGATCTTCAACTAAACTGCTATTAATCATTCTAGTTGTGCTTGTTGAACTGTCAGCGATCGGTACATGGAGGTGCGTTTTTAAGTTTAACGATCTTATTTTAAGGGAAAAGTCAGAACAAAAGTAGAGATAAGTCAGAAAGAAGTTAGGTGTTCTCAGGTTTGAAGTCAGATATAGCGGTATGCAGTTGAATGAGATACGAGTAAGGGGTTTAAAGCCTTTGTTTATAAACATCAGGAATGCGTTACCCATGTGAATACCGCTATAGTGATGGAGTTTTATGAATATATCAGGTTCAAATGAGAACTTGATGTTTACCAAACTCCATTTCTCAAAGGAGGAAATCATGACAAACTCTCCCGTAAATGATTCAACTCACAATAAACTCACCTATCGTGGCACCTCCTAACGCTCTTCTATCAATCATGGAAAACCTTTACCTTGTTTAAACCTTGGATTCCCTTCAGTGTAAGTATTCAGGCCGTTAGTAACTAACAGAAACTCAAATTCTGAGTTTTTATCAGAAAAAGGGTCACTGATCGCTTACCTATCAAGGCATTCAGCGTTTTGATTTAAAGAAAACAATCCTTCTCTGATAGAAGAGCGTTAGACTAAAATGTCCCAACGCGCCAAAAATATATTTTTACATCTCAAACCTTTGCTAGTCATACTTTTGGGGTTTAACTTAGATCGCTTGATGCCAATTAAGTCGAAGCGTGTCCCTTGCTACCGCTCGTTTTCTCATAAAAATTCTCTAACCATTTTAAATATTTTCTGTTTTCCCGAAAGCTTCAGAAATCAAGTTGAATGTTGCCCGTTACTGCGATCGCCTCCACTCAAAAGCTTCTACTAATTTAAAATCTTTACTCTCCTGAGTCATAGCACTCTATCTTTTGATAGGGTCACTTTTTTTGTCTATCATCAGCGAAAAATTGTGGTCAACTTTATAGTATTTACAATAAAAAGGTCATTTCTGATTCCATCATTTCTTTGTTTACAGACTTTCCATCACTTGTGTATATCTCCCCTAGTAATCGTCCGTAACGATCCTTTTCTTCTCCAACAATATTTAGATTCTTGTTTTTTTTTGTCAGTATTGATTCAAGAAAATTTCTGCTGGCTTGTCCCATTGGTTGTTCTAATTCAGGGGTATCTATCTACAGAAGTCTAATTTTTCTTTGTTTATTTTCAGGGCTTATGACTGTTACGCTATCCCCGTCATAATTTGAGTTGTAAGTCCACTTTGCCGATTGTCCTTTTGTCGATTCTCCCTGTATGACGATCTCTATAAAAATCATTACTGCCAAAATTCTTTTTTTCATGATTAGCTTTGTGAAATTATATAATTTCCCTACTTTATCATTGATTGCTAGTCTTTTGAATTGGCTTTGTTTATTGTTATGAATCCTTTAGATAATTTATGCCCTAAATGTGCGCTTTCTTCTTATTCTTTGGGGATTCATCCCAGATATGGGGAATTATTTGTTTGTGTAAACTGTAGGATGATTGATAGTGATTCTGTTGAAGCTCAATTAGTTTGGTGTTTTCAATCTAGTAGAATCTGGGAAATGGTTGAGTCAGTTACTCAGCCTGATCTTCTTAAAGTTATTTGAGATCGCGTTACTTTATGGCGATAAAATAGCTATAAAAGGATTATTTTATGACCTTATTGCCTGTTTCTCTTACTTATAAAACTGTTGAGCAAGCTTTATTAGGTTCTGCTCTCCAGTTGAGGACTATTAATATTCAGCGTCTTAATTTAGTAATGGCAGATTTTGCCATACAGACGGCGACGGCGGGGGATAACCCTGTTACTCTTCGTGATTCTACGGGTGCGGGGCTTGTTCCTTATCACTTTTTAAATGAGGCCATTCAAGTTACTCCATTGCTGATTACGACTAGCAATGAAATTATTCGTTTTATGTCTATCAAGGCTAAGTTTTATTACGATAGTCCTCAAGCTTTGATGGCTGGATTTAATGTATTTGATTTTATAATTCCTTTCGCTAATCAAGCAATTACTAAACATATTGATTGTATTCCTATTGCTGGCACATATCAGCCTTACCCTGCTCTCCCTTCTGATGTTGAAACTTTAGAGCAGTTTTTTTTCCATAATCTTTATTTACTAGGAGCCTCTACCGTAGAAAACTACATAGAGTACAATACTTATGATGTTCCTGATGCTCAATCTGGTTCAGTGCCTCATGTCTTCATCACTGTTTCATTGCCTTACGACTATAAGAAATTTTGTTTTAGTCGTTCTCCCATTAATTCATTGATTAAGCTTTTTACTACTCATTATAATGGTGGTGGTGGTGGTGGTGGCAATTCCGATCCTGATTTTTCTCAATTCGCAATTACTAATGATTTTTACGTTACCAATTCAACTTATTTTGTAAATGGTAGCAGTAATGTTTCTTTACCTTCTCAATCCAAAGTAACTAATGATTTTTACGTTACTAACTCAACTTATTTCACGAATTAAACTATTATGACTATTGAAAAAATTCCTCTTATTACTGGACTTAATGATGTTCCTGCTACTGATGCTGTTAAAGGTCAAAATGGAGCGTTAGTCATTGCAAAAGTCAATCAAATCGTTGATGTTGTAAATGTGTTAACTGATGATTCAGGTGATGATTCAGGTGGTGACTCAGTTGCTGTTGGTTATCCTCAAGTTATTGTTTTTGGAGAGGAAAATGCTCAGTTTAATTTGAATGCAGATCATCTCAATAAGCTTATTTTTTTGGGTTTATATGGTGGTATAAACCTTGCCTTTTTTCCTGCCATGTTAACCCCTAAACAGAATCTATGGGGTGTTCTTCCGTTTATAACAGTTATTAACACTACTTCCTTTGACATTCCTTTAGCTAATTCTAGTGGTATTAACTTATTTGTTTATCCTAATGACCCTGACGTTGGCCCTAATAATCAGGTTCTTCGTGCGAAGGGTAAGCTAACTGTTTATTTTCAGGATTCTGAGAACGCTTATGTTATTGGTTCGATTATTAACGTTTCCTCTGGTTCCTAATGATTTCCTTGATTACTACGTCTTCCCGTCCTGACTTTTTAATGGAAACTGCAAGGTCTGTGCAACATCAGACCTTTCCTGATTTTGAGTGGATTTTATTGATAGATGGCCAAGAAAATGCTAATGACTTAATTTTGAATTGGATTACTGATTTTATCCCACAAGCTAAGATAACTATTCGCAAGCACCAGGGTAGAAATAAATCTTTGATTGATGCTCACGAATTAGCGGATCGTCCTTAGAGAACGTTTGAAAAGTCAACAGACCACCATAGGTAGTGTGATAGTATAGATGCTCGATAAATCAAAGGAGGTTATAAAGATGAGCAATCAAAAAAGTTATCCAGGAGATATGACAGACGCT
>Ga0114972_10001244_pt1 | contig 19172 bp, 13 predicted proteins | sample M_140807_EF_Meta_FD_87354 | JGI IMG/M metagenome (GOLD analysis project Ga0114972, IMG submission 87354) | Freshwater microbial communities from Lake Montjoie, Canada to study carbon cycling - M_140807_EF_MetaG | ecosystem: Environmental > Aquatic > Freshwater > Lake | place: Lake Montjoie... | reverse complement strand
TGATATGTAGGTTTATGCTCTCATAATATGCTAACTCGCTCAATTGAAATCTTGACCTAATTGACGTAATTAGCGTCGCAAAGGTAATGGAATTCATCTTTAATTCAAATTGATTACAAAATAATTTAATCGTTAGTTCTTTTTCATTATTCATAGTTTTATTTAATTTGCCTTATGTTTAAAAATATGAAGCCCTTATCCCTTTGTTTTTTACTGCTTTTCTTGTTTACGAGTGGGTTAAAATCACAAAATTCACCTGATTCTACAATACAAACCTTTAATTATAAAAAAGATTTCAAAACTATTTTGACCAAAAGTCAAGATCAAGAATCTAATTTATATTATGAAAAGCTATTAAAAAGGTTTCAGGATAATGATTCAAGCCTTACAAATTATGAAACGCTTGCCTTAATGATTGGTTTTACTGAAAATTCGAAGTACAAACCAATGGAGGATATGGAAAAAGAAGTTGAAATATTCGACCATAATAACGCTAACCAATTTTCAGAAGCCATAGAAAAATCTAAATCTTATTTAAATAGTCATCCGCTTAGTTTATTGGTGCTTCGCGAAATTTCATATGCGTATGGTAAAATCAGTAAAGTGTACGAAAAAGACATGGTATTTGATAGTGCCATTTATTTTAATGGACTTTCTAGTTATTACATGAGCCTAAATGATAGAATTATGGAAGCCATGATTTTTAGTGGAAAGGGGAGAAGCCCAGAAAATCCGATTTTTTCATTGGGATTGGCAGATGGAGAACATTTTATTCCAAATGTGGGGTATGAAATAGAAAAGAAAAACACATTGTGGAATAAAAATGGTGATTTTTTAGAGCATATTGTTGCTTTAGATAAGCTCACAACAAAGGATTTTTATTTTGTTATTCAACATGCTAAATTAAAAGTAGATGACGATAGCGAGGTTAAATTGGATGAACAAAATCATCAAATTAAAAATGGGAAAACAAAAAAGCAAAAAGCAACATCTAAAGCAAAAGCAGTTCCTGTTTCTTCTCCGAAAAATAACAATATTGTAGAACTTCCCATACAGATTGGGTCTGATTCCATGCAAATCACTTCGCCTATATTAATAGATTCTACAAAAAATGGTAAGCCTAAAAAGCAAAAATCAAAATCGATAGAAAAAACTTTGCCTCTTTCTTCTCCTGAAAATAAAACCGATGTAGAAGTTCCGGTACAAATGACAAGCAGCGACTCGACGCAAAGTAAAGAGACTGATGCAATAGAGGCTACAAAAAATGTCAAACCCAAAAAACAAAAATCAAAATCAAAAGAAAAAGCAGTTCCTGTTACTGTACCTGAAAATAAAACCGAAGTAGAAAATCCATTACAAAAGCCCAGCAGTGATTCAATGCAAATCACTATGCCAGTTATAATGGATTCAACAAAAAATAGCGTAGAAAAAGTTGATCAATAAATGTAACGGCTACCATTCAATTAAATAAATCAGGTTAAAAGGACTTTTAATGGCATAATCAATGCTTAAGTTTTTTACTTTTTTTGGTTTAGTCAATTCAAAATCTATGTTGTTTGAAAGGTCGTTAATGATGAGCTCTTGAAAAGGTGTTGCATACAATTTTACATCCCCAATTTTTTTTGAATTTTGCCAAAATTCATGCGTTGTTTTATCACTGTAAGTTAGCATGAAACAGTTGCCATTACCATCTCCATCTACATCAAACCATTCGTAATGACGATAGATGGGGTAGGTACCCGCTGGATAATCGAGATTTACATAATTGGTGGTTAAATCAATGGTAATTTTTTTGGGTAGTTTTTTTTGTGTTTTATTGATGACGAATTTACCAAACCCTTTATTTTCGGAATCAGTAATTATGCCTTCTGTATTTTCTGGATGAATTATGGTGGGAATTCTAAGTGGTATCGTTTCCTCGAATTTGTTTTTTTCTTCTGCAGAAATTTGCAGAAAAAAACTTCCATCCGACCAAATGATGGAATCTACCTTTCCTTCGCTGTTTTTACCATTGCCAATCAACATAAAATAACTACCAGCGGTATCAACTTTCATGGTTTGATTTTCAGAATATAGTTCTGTGCTTTCTGTATTTTTCTGTATGATTTTTATAGTAACAGGTATCAAAATTTTATCAAAACCATTATGTTTTTCTAAATCTATTTTTCCATGAAAGCCAATATGTTGTGCCGCTGCTTTTTGCGGCATACACACAATCATCAAGAATAATAGGTTAAAACAAAGTTTCATTTTACGTGCATTTTAAAGTTCTAATAAATGATCGTAATAAATTAATTTGATAACATTTTGTCTTTGTTGGCCAGTTGTCCGCAAGCGGCATCAATATCTTTTCCGCGGCTTCTTCTAACCCTAACGTTTACTTTATGTTTGGCTAAGAAATCGGTAAACAATTGAGTGGCATCTTCTTCAGGCTTAATAAATTCGGCACCTGCAATCGGGTTGTATTCAATGACATTGATTAAATGCGTGGGAATTTTTCGATAAATTTTTACCAATTCAGCAGCATCTTCCAAACTGTCATTTGTGTCTTTAAATAAGATGTATTCTAAAGTAATGTCATTTTTGGTGTGGTCGTAAAAATAATTCAACGCCTCTATTAATGTGTCAATGGTATTAGATTCATTGATCGGCATGATTTCATTTCGTTTTTTATCCGTAGGGGCATGCAATGAAAGGGCTAAATTAAATCTTACTTTATCGTCACCAAGCTGCTTTATCATTTTTGCCACGCCTGCTGTAGAAACGGTAATCCTTTTTGGACTCATGTTCATGCTATCGGAAGCGGTAATTCTATCAATTGATTTGAGTACGTTTTTGTAATTCAATAATGGTTCACCCATACCCATATACACGATATTGGTGAGTTTTTTATTGTACATTTTTTCGCTCTGTTCATTTAATAAAGCTACTTGATCATAAATCTCATCAAAACTGAGGTTGCGTTTTCTTTCCATTTTACCGGTTGCGCAGAATTTGCAGGTTAAACTGCAACCTATTTGAGATGAAACACAAGCGGTATTTCTTTTTTCAGTTGGAATTAAAACACCTTCAATTAAATGGTCGTCGAACGTTTTGAATCTAGATTTAATGGTGCCGTCATTGCTATATTGAGTGGCATCCACCCGAATGGCGTTCATTTCAAAGTCTTCAGAAAGTTTTTTTCTCAATTCAACTGAAAGGTTGCTCATTTGTTCGAAATCTCTTGCGTTTTTTTTCCATAACCACTCGTAAGCCTGAATGGCACGAAACTTTTTATCACCTATAGATTCAAAGTAAGCTTTAAGTTCTATTAGGGAAAGTTCTCTGATATTTTTAGTTGATGACATTTCGCAAAGATAATCATCCTACATTTGAATATCTTTTAGTTACAATCTAAACTTTTGGAAATTATAATTAAATTTTCCAATTTAGCGGTTTTAACGATTTTGTTTTCTAAAATTATAAAATAATGGAAACTGTTTATGTAATTGATTCGGTGCGTACTCCAATAGGAAGATATGGAGGCGTTTTGTCAACGATTAGACCAGATGATTTGTTGGCTTTGGCCATAAAGGCTTTAATTAGTCGAAATCCCAATGTGGATGTAAATGCCATTGAGGATGTAATAGCAGGTGCGGCAAATCAAAGTGGTGAAGACAATCGCAATGTAGCTAGAATGGCGGCATTATTGGCTGGATTGCCAACGACAATAGCAGGAAATACTGTAAATAGATTATGTGCCAGTGGGTTGCAAGCCATCATGGATAGCGCTAGAGCAATAGCTTGCGGTGATGCGCAAATGATGATTGCTTGTGGTGTAGAAAGTATGAGTAGAGCGCCTTTTGTAATGCCAAAAGCGGCAAGTGCTTTTGATAGAAATGCACAAATATTTGACACTACAATGGGTTGGCGTTTTGTAAATCGTCAACTTGCAGAAATGTATTTTCCATACACTATGGGTGAAACAGCCGAAAATATAGCCAAGCAATGGAATATTAGCCGACATGCACAAGATGAGTTTGCCATGAGCAGCCAACAGAAATATGCAAAAGCCCATAAAGAGAATAGATTTAAAGAAGAAATAATTTCAGTTCGTGTACAAGTAGGGAAAGATACATTTGATGTGGAGATTGATGAGCATCCAAGACTAACTGGTTTGGATAAATTAGCCATGCTTAAACCTGCTTTTATAAAAGATGGAACCGTAACTGCCGGCAATAGCAGCGGTATTAATGATGGTGCATCTGCGATGTTACTGGCCAATGAAACTGCGATTAAAAAATTTGGTTTAACGCCCATTGCCATTGTAAAAAGCATGGCTGTGGCTGGGGTAGAGCCTGCGGTTATGGGAATTGGTCCGGTGCCCGCTACACAAAAAGTGTTGAAGCGTGCAGGCATATCCGTTACAGACCTTGATTTGATAGAACTCAATGAGGCATTTGCATCACAAAGTATAGCTTGTATTCATGATTTAGGATTGGATTTAGAGAAAGTAAATGTAAATGGCGGTGCCATTGCCTTAGGTCATCCATTAGGTTGTAGCGGTGTTAGAATTAGTACCACTTTATTACACGAAATGAAAAAAAGAAACAGCAAATACGGATTGGCTACCATGTGCGTGGGTGTTGGACAAGGGGCTGCAATTCTATATGAAGGCGTTTAATAAAGATTCAATAAATAGGGTTGTATTATTCTGCTGAAATTTTGTTTTTCAAATAATCAGTTAATGCATCAATAGATACTGATTCTTGCAAACCCGTTTTTAAATACTTAACCATACAAATCTTTTCTGCAATTTCTTTACTTCCTAGGATAATCACATAGCTGATTTTTTTCTTGTCGGCATATTTGAATTGTTTATCCAATTTTACAGTCTCATGGTATAACTCAGCAGAAATGCCACTTTTTCTAATGTCTTGCATTATCGAGTATGCATGTAAAGACTCAGATTCGCCTAAGTTGAAGAACATCACTTGCGTGCCAAATTGTGCATCAGCAGGGAATAAATTCAATTCTTCCATTACATCAAAAATCCTATCTACGCCAAAGCTGATACCCACGCCAGGAATACCCGGTACGCCAAACAATTCCGTTAAATTATCGTATCTGCCGCCACCTCCAATACTTCCCATTTGAACATTATCTGGTGCTTTTACTTCAAATATCGAACCCGTATAATAATTTAAACCACGTGCCAAAGTAAAATCGATTTCGATATTTGCTTGCGTTGAATGTTGGGTAATCCATTGTAATTCTTCAAACCCTTTTTTTGCCATTTCATTGCTGCCCAATAAATCAATGATCGCTTTTAATTTTTCTTCATTATTGCCTTTTATGCCAAGATAAGTTTCAATCGATTTTATTTGACTTTCACTCAATCCCCGTTGTTCCAATTCTGCTTTTACTTTGTCTAATCCAATTTTATCAAGCTTGTCAATGGCGATGGTGATGTCGGTTAATAAATGTTCACCACCACAAGATTGCGCTAAAGCCAACAAAACTTTTCGGTTGTTGATTTTTAAGGTGTAATCTTTTATCCCAAGTGTAATGAAAACATCATGGTAAATATTGGTGAGGTCCAATTCGTTGAGTAAAGCGTTGCTTCCCACAATATCCGCATCACATTGTGTAAATTCTCTATAGCGTCCTTTTTGTGGTCTATCCGCTCGCCAAACGGCTTGAATTTGGTAGCGTTTAAACGGGAACGTTAGTATGCCGTGATTCATGGCTACATATCTTGCAAAAGGAATGGTTAAGTCATATTTTAAGGCTCTTTCTGTAAGCAATGGACTGTTTTTCCCTTCTAATACTTTTTCAAAACCAGCTTTTGCTTTGTCGATATTTTTTGGATCGTTGAGTCCATTATTCAGAATTTTAAAAATCAATCGGTCACCTTCTTCTCCATATTTCCCCATTAACGTGTCAAGGTTTTCCATCGCTGGCGTTTCCAATGGCTGAAACCCATATAACTCAAATACTTGTTTAATGGTAGAAAGAATATAATTTCTTTTGTGTACTATTTCTGCAGTAAAATCACGGGTTCCTTGAGGTAAACTTGGTTTTGACATGTAGCTAAATTGTTTTTGATGGGTTAGCATATTGATTGATAATGGCATCACAAGCTTTGTTGATGAGTTCATACACCTCAACAAAATCTTTTTCGGTACCATACCAAGGATCTGGAACATTTTGCAATTTTCCTGGGTAAAGAGGTTCTAAAAATAGTTGAACTTTTTCTTCATGGTATTCATCTTGAGCAATTTTTTTTATATCGTAGATTACATCGTTTGCCATGGCAAAAATCAAATCGTATTCTAATAAATCTTTTTTTAAAAATTTTCTTGATCTTTGGTTGCTGATATCAATTCCGTTCAATAAGCATATTTTTGTACTCAAATGATGCGGATTTTCACCATTGTGAAAACCATTTGTTCCTGCACTTTCAATCCTCCAATTCAAACCAGCTTTAGCTGCTTTATCTATTAAAACGCCTTCTGCAATTGGACTTCTACAGATATTGCCTAAGCAAACCATTAAAATATTCATTAGCTATTTTATTGAAATTAAAAACAATGTATTGTACCAAACCATATACGTTAGGATATCAAAACATTATGTCAAAGATAATTACTCAATATTTTATTATGGAAAAATAATGGAATATTCATCAACCTTTGAGCTTTTTAAAATTTCATTGATATCAATACAACTGAAAAATAAACTTACTAAATTGCACATAAAAATAGAAAACCATGATAAATGAAGATAATAAAGGCTTAACGGTGAAAGAAAAAGGTATCATTAGAATGCGTAGTATCATGGATTTGGGAATGGGGATTATGTGGACGGCAATGGGCATTGGAGCAATGTTTATCAAGCATATAAATGTTGACATTGCTGCAAGATACGAACCATCTACCATGTTGATTTTCGGAATTGTTTGTACCATTTATGGCATTTTTAGAATGTACAGAGGGGTTAAGAAAAATTACTTGAAAGAGAGGGAAGAGGTTTAAGAAGTTTCAGAGGTTTGAGAAGTTTCAGAAGTTTCAGAGGTTTGAGATGTTTAAGATGTTCAAAAGGTTCAATGAGTTCAATAGGTTCAATGATTTCAAAAGGTTCAAAACGCCAAACGCCAAACGCCAAACACCAAACACCAAACACCAAACACCAAACACCAAACGCCAATTATTATTTAATGAATTTCAGGATTGTCTTATATAGTTTTTGTCTTTTTATGATCAGTTGTGCTGGTGATAAGTCAATAAAAAGCGCAACAGATACGCCTGAGAAAGGAACAATCTACATCAGTGTGGATGAGTCTTTTAAGCCGGTCATGGAAGAGCAAATTAAAATGTATGAAGCGTCTTTTCCTGAAGCGCATATTGTTGCAACGTATAAATCAGAAGCTTCATGTTTTCGGGATTTAATTTCTGATACTACAAACCGTCTAGTTGTGGTTGGACGAGGGTTAAATACAAAAGAAGAAAGATATTTAACAGATTCATTAAAATATAACCCAGGATGTAATGCAGTTGCATCCGATGCGATAGCGATTGTAGTCAATGCAAATAGTAAAGACACTTTATTTACACCAGTTTCATTAAAATCGGAATTGCAAGGAAAAAGCGTAAACAATAAAACCTATGTATTTGATGGGTTAAATGCAACAAGTACCGTTCGATATATTAAAGATTCTATTTTGAAAGGAGAGGCTTACGACACATCTGTGGTCAAAGCGGTTAAAACGAGTCAGGATGTTTTGAATTATGTTTCTACACATGAAAATGCTGTTGGGTTTTTAGGCATAAGTTGGATTGGAAATCCGGAAGAAACTGCTCAGATTAAATTATTGGAAACTGTAAAAATTGCATTTGTACAATGTGACGTTTGTGCAGACAAACCTTTTGTAAAACCCATGCAGGAAAGCATGATTACAAGAAGGTATCCATTGGTTCGAAGTTTATTTTACATCAATAAAGAAAATTACAAAGGGTTAGGAACCGGGTTTGTGGCATTTTTGAAATCGGAGCGTGGTCAGTTGATATTTAGGAGGGCTTATTTGGGTCCGGTTATGGATTTTGAAGTAAGAAAAATAAATATTAACGAAAAGTTGTTAGAAAAATAAGCAATAGTTTATAGGTTATTCTATTATTTTTACATTAATACAAGAACAATAAAAATTTTAAAAAATGAACAAGTTAAAAATTGGTTTGATGGCATTGGCTTTATTGGTTTTAAATACAGCATTTGCACAAACCATCGAGTTGGGAAAACAACAAGTTTATTATGAGCGTTATAAATCAGCACAAGAAACATTTCAAAAATTAGTGGCTGCAAATCCGAACGATGATGCGGCCATTTATTGGCTTGGGCAGGCAATGATTTTGCCAGATGATGTTACGGCAAAAGATATTTCAGCGGCAAAAGCATTATATCAATCTAAATTATCAATCCCGAATAATTTTTTAATTATGATAGGTATTGGACAAATAGAATTGATGGAAGGAAAGATACAAGATGCACGTAGTAGATTTGAAACAGCGGTTTCTTTAACAGCCGGAAAAAACTTAGCGGTGTTAAATGCCATTGGTTTTGCAAATGGAAATCCGGACTCTAAAAATGGGGATGCGGCTTATGCCATTGAAAAATTGAAACAAGCGACACAATTAAAAAAATTCAATGATCCAGAAGTTTTAGTAAACTTGGGAGATGCGTACAGAAAAAATATGGATGGTGGAAATGCTGATCAATCCTACAAAGCAGCACTTGTTATAAATCCAAATTATGCAAGAGCAAATTTTAGATTGGGTAAATTGTATCAATCACAGGGTAGGGGACAAGAATCCATTTTTATGGAATTTTATGAAAAAGCAATTTTAAGTGATCCAGCTTTCGCGCCTGTGTATTCTACGTTGTTTAATTATTTTTATGAAACCAATGTATCGAAAGCTGCAGCGTATTTTGAAAAATGGCAGTCAAATTCTGATGTAGATTATAAAACTTGTTATTATAGAGCTGCATTAAAATATGCGCAAGGATTTTTCATGGAAGCAATAACAAAATCTGATGAATGTATCAATGAAAGCAAAGAGAATCCTTATCCCAATTTATTTGGATTGAAAGCCAATGCGTATAATAGATTAAAAGATTCTGTACATGCTGTCGAAAGCTATGCAGAATATTTTAAGCGCCAATCTCCTGAAAAAATTACGTCTGGTGATTATGTTGAGTATGCAAAAAATTTATTGAAAATTCCAGGAAACGAAGCGCAGGCTGGTTTAATTATTGACAAAGCGGTTTCTATGGATTCGATCGAATCTAACAAAGTACAGTATTTGAAAACCGTTGCACAAGCGTATGAAAGTAAAAAACGTTTTGTTGAAGCAGCTGATTGGTACAACAAAATTGTTGCTGTAAAAAAGAACCCTTCAAAATTTGACTTGAATACAACCGCATTTAATTATTACAAAGGAGGCGATTATCAAAAATCAATTGTTGCTTTCACAGCTTCTGCTAACAAATTTACTGATGATCCTTATGCGTACAATATGATTGGAAAAGCAAGCTGGGCAATAGATACAACCATGGAACAAGGTTTAGCCAATACCGCTTTTGAAAAAACCATTCAACTTTCAATGGTAGATACAGTAAAGTATAAGCCTCAATTGATGACGGCTTATAAATATTTTGTGGCTTATTATTTCAATATAAAAAAAGAAAAAGAAACAGCATTGAGTTATGTAGAAAAAGCATTGGCATTGGATCCTAATGATGCGGAAGCTAAAATGTATAAGGAGGCTATAACTGCAAAACCAACCTCAACGTCAAAACCTAAAGAAGGGAAGAAGCCTTAACGCTGCGCGTGTTTAAATCGCTTCGCTGGTTCAAATCACTTCGTTGGTTTAAGTCGCTGCGCTTGTTCAATTCGCTACGCTGGTTTAAGAAGTTTCGTTGGTTTAAGAAGTTTCTCTATTTCAATATGGAATGAACTTCTAAAACTTTTAATACAGCCAACCTTTTGAACTTATTGAACGTATTGATCCTTTGGAACTTTCTCAACCTCAAAAACCTCAAAAACTTCACAAACCTCTAAAACCTCTAAAACCCCTACTTCACAAACCCTACAATCGCTCTAACCAATTCATCCGATATTGGCAATGACGCATCGCTGTAACTTTTTATGTTTTGAGATTTATCGCCTTCAACGATTTTTAAAACGTGGTTCATATTTGTGATTGTCGTTAAAGTTGCTTCTGGTTGGGCTTTATATAACAATTGTGCATCTTCTACTGAAACTTGAATGTCGTTTTCACCTTGAAGAATTAATATCGGTATTTTTAATTTTTTGATTTCTGTTTGAGGGTTGTATTTAAACCAGCTGATTAAATAGGGTTGTACACTGGGGCGAAACAAACTATACAACATTGGGTTTATTTTTTTTACAATAAATCCAGCTTCAATGCTATCAATGGCTTGGTTTGAATAATTTTGAATTTCTTCAGATTGTGATTTTAATTGCTTTTTGATGAGGGTACCTGCTTTTTCTCCAGCACCGGAAATGGAAATGTATTTGTCTGCTAGTCCATTTGCAGCAATCATGCCAATTAACGAACCCTCGCTATGTCCGGCAATGATGATTTCACTAAAACGCTTGTCTTTTTTAAACTTGTTTATCCAATCAATTACATCGTTTACATAATCATCAAATCGAAGATCGGCTTCACTTTTCATGGCGAGTTTACTTTCCCCAATTCCACGTTTGTCGAATCGGATTGATGAAATACCTGCGTTTCCCAATTCATTAGCCAAATATTTCAAGGAGTTGTTTTTGCCTTTAATCATTATTGTATTTCCATCTCTGTCTGTTGGTCCAGATCCAGGAATGATGATAACTAGTGGCGAAGATTTTGTTTGAATGGGCGTAGTTAATGTGCCGTATATATTGCCGGTTTTTGTTTCAAGCACTACTGGTGCTTCAATATAATTTGAATCTTTTTTGATATCGATTTGTGCGAAAGCACCCGACAATAAGATGAAAAAGTTGATGGTCGAAAGGAGGAGTTTGTTCATTTTTTTGATTAAGATCTGTTTAGTACGCTGCGCTGGTTTAATACACTTCGTTGGTTTAATACGCCTCGCTGGTTTAATGATTTATGGTTGATCGAAATTTTATTTGATTTCAACTCAACCATGGTTGAAACCGTGGGCTATAAAGCATAAACGATTGAAATTATAAAAATGGGAAAAGCACTAAAGCAGTATTGACATTTATTGTAACACCAACATCGGCAGACCTAAATCCCCAACCTTTTGAACTCATTGAACCCATTGAACCTTTTGAACGTCTTAAACTCCACAAACTCCACAAACTCCACAAACTTCACAAACTTCACAAACCTCTCAAACCCCAAAACCTCTCTCTAATACGTCGAATCCGGATTTACCTTCTTATTCGCCGCTGGATTAAAAAGTTCGTCAAGCATGCTCGCCAATCTTAATCCGCCAACAACCAACTGTTTTTTTATTATTTCAATGTTTTTATCTAGATATTTATCATCTAAATAGTTTTTTTCAAAATCATAAGCCTGATCAAGATAAGCACGAGATTCGTACATCCATTTGAGTTCGTTTATCTTTTTGATTGAAGCAATTTCATCACTTTTAAGGGTCGAATAAAATCTCATACAAGTATCCAAATTAATCCTTTTGTATTCTAGAATTTGTGTATCCCAAACACTATGCAAATTACCTGAAACATGTGGTGAATTTACTTGAATGGTATTGCCTCCTTTGTCAATGGCATATCCATTATGTAGCGGCTGGTGAAGATCGCCCACTAAATGAAAAAGAAGCAGTATTCGGTATTTAATTTCTTTGTCAGTCATATCCGTTTCATGTCTGTTTTTTAATTCAGAAAAAGCGGAATGTATAACAGTCATTGAATTTCTTTCTGGACTTGGTGCGTATTTAGTTCCTTTATCAAGATTTATATAATGCCAAGAACGCATGTAATTATAATAGCTGTTGCCTTTTTGTTCATCCATCCAATTTGCCGCTTCTTCAATAGTAAGGTTGCCTAAATATTTTTTTACAATTTTTTGAGTGGTAGAATCTAAGAATTTAAATGCAACTTCTGCAACCAAATTATGTCCCGTTTTGCCCCAAGCAAAAGATTTTACATTTGAATTGAATAGCAGTATGCTTATAAAAAAAATAGTAATGATTCTTTTGTTCATGGTTGTAATTTTTAACGAAGCTAGTCGTTTTTGATAAGATTGTGCAATTGTATACTTTAAGAATTAATTATCTTTAAATGCAGATGTTTTTTTTATTGTTTTAAAACATTACCTTGCACAATCTAATAAAAATTCTATAATGAATATTCAGAAATTTGTTTTTGGACTTCTTACAATTTGTTTTTGTTTTTCAAACAATTTAAAAGCACAAGAAAAAAATAAAGTTGACGCCATATTGGCTGCAACAGACACGACCATTTTAGACGAGGCAAAAGACAATATTTTAGACAACATCCCAGTGGTTTCATTGGATGAAAATGACAATATTGATGGTAGCGCTCAAAACATATCAGGTCAGCTAAATACTGGCAAAAATCCTTTCTACAGTTCAGCGTTATTTAACTTTAATGTGGTTCGTTTTAGAATCAGGGGTTATGATGCAGATTTGTTTGGAACTACAATGAATGGTATTCCAATGGAAAATTTGGATAATGGATTTACGCCTTATGGTTTATGGGGTGGGTTGAATGATGTAATGCGTAGTAGAACCAATTCATTTGGACTGCAATCCAACAAATTTACTTTTGGTCCATTAGGTGGCGCTACAAATATTGATACAAGGGCATCAAAGCAATGGAAGCAAACTAAAATTGGTTATTCTCTTTCTAACAGAACATATTTACATCGTTTCAGTTTTACCAAATCAACAGGATTCAATTCTAAAGGATGGGCGTTCAGTTTTTCAGGATCACGTCGTTGGGCTGATGAAGGATTTGCAGATGGAACGTTTTATGATGGATGGTCTGGTTACGTTGGGATAGATAAGAAAATAAATGAAAAGCATTTGATTTCATTTGTTGCGTTTGCTACACCAACAAAAATTGGTAGACAAGGTTCAACAGTTGAAGAGATGCGTGAAATATCTGGAACAAATTACTACAATCCTTATTGGGGATATCAAAACGGCAGAAAAAGAAATTCAAGTGTAGGAAATACATTCCAGCCAATAGGGATTTTAACCCATGATTGGAAAATTGACGATAAAACAAGTTTAGTTACTGCGGTTTCAGTTACCTCTGGAGAAAGAAGTACAACAGGTTTAGATTGGTATAACGCACCTGATCCAAGACCAGATTATTATCGTTATTTACCAAGCTATCAGCAAGATCCAACAATCAGACAACAAGTGTATGACATTCTAAAAAATGACATTACAAAACGTCAGATAAATTGGGATGCTTTGTATAATGCAAATTATGGTAGTTTTGAAACCATTCAAGATGCAAATGGAATAATTGGAAATAATGTTTCAGGAAAAAGATCAATTTACATTTTAGAAGAAAGAGTAACCAATACAAAAAAAATCACCGCAAATACTACATTTAATTCTTCGATAAATAAACACATCGATATTTCTGCGGGCTTAGGTTATGAAAAACAAAAAAATCATTATTTCAAAAGAGTAAATGATTTATTGGGTGGAGATTTTTATGTGGATTTGAATCAATTTGCAGAACGTGATTTCCCTTCTAATCCAGTAGCCGGACAAAATGATGTAAACAATCCCAATAGAATTTTGAAAGTAGGAGATGAGTTTGGATACAATTACGACATCAATATTCAAAAAGCATTCGGTTGGGTTCAAACTAATGTTAAATTACATGGAGCAGATTTCTTTGTTGGTATGGAAAATTCATACACCAATTTTAGCAGGTATGGTCGTGTGAAATCTGGATTATTTTTGAACAATTCTTATGGCAATTCTGCAGAAAATCAGTTTTATAATTATGCATTCAAAGCAGGGTTGAGTTACAAAGTAGCCAAGATGAATTATTTGTTTGCAAATGCTAGATATCAAACACGTGCACCATTTTTCGATAATGCTTATTTATCTCCAAGAACCAGAGATTTCGTTCAAGATAATTTAAGAAGCGAACATATATCTTCAGTAGAGGGAGGTTATTCATTGATTTCTCCAACTGTGAAGTTTAAAGCAACTGGATATTATACCAAATTTGAGCATCAAACCAATGTACTTACTTTCTATAATGATCAGTTAAGAACTGTGGTGAATTATGCATTAAGCAATATTGGTAAAGTACATCAAGGAATTGAGTTAGGCACTGAAGTGATTTTATACAAAGGCCTGACTACTACTGCTGCTGCTGGAATTGGTAAATTTAGATATGACACCCGTCAAGTAGCAACGGTTACATCTGATAATAATTCTCAGGTTATTGCAAAAGATCAATTGATTTATTCAAAAAATTATAATGTACCAACCCCACAACAAGCGTACAATATTGGATTGAATTATCGTTCGCCAAACTATTGGTTTGTAAATGTGAATTTCAATTATTTTGACGACATGTGGTTGGATTTTAACCCAGTAAGAAGAACAGAAGCTGCTGTAAATGGCTTAGAACCAGGAACGGCACTTTGGCATAGCATATTAGATCAAACAAGATTAAAACCACAGCATACCGTAGATGTATTTGCAGGATGGAGCTGGTTGATGAACAACAAATTTAAAGGAATGGAAAAGAGAACCTTCTTGATGTTCAACATTGGTATAAACAACATTTTAAATAATACAAACATTGTCTCTGGCGGTTTTGAGCAATTGAGATATGATTTTGCAGAGAAAAATGCAGAGAAATTTCCAGCAAAAAAATTCTATGCCTTTGGAACAAATTTCATGGCTAGCGTATCATTAAGATTCTAATAAAAAATAAAATTCAACCAATAAAAAAATAAACAAAATGAATAAAATTAAACAACTGATTCACGCAATCACATTGATCGTAGCCATTGGAGCTTTTAGTGCATGTGAAAAAACTTTTGATGCGCCTCCAGGAGCAGGAGAAGTGAATATTGCAGCGAATACAAGCATACAAGCATTAAAAACCTACCATACAATTTCAGGTGTTTATGATTTGATTAATGAAGATGTAATTATTTCAGGTATTGTGGTTGCAAATGATAAAAGCGGTAATATTTACAAGCAATTGTTTATTCAAGATTCAACTGGTGCTATGCAAATATTGGTAGATGCGTATAGTTTATATGCAAGCTATCCTGTTGGAAGAAGAATATTTGTAAAATGTAAAGGGTTAACCTTAACTGATTCTTACGGCAATATGGTGTTGGGTTACAAAGCTATAATAGATGGTTTGCCTTCAATTGAAGGGATTCCTGGAGCTATGGTATCTAATCATTTAATTGGTGGAACATTGAATAATCCGGTAGAACCAATTACGGTAACTGTAGCTGATTTAGGTACAACAATGAACAACAAGTACATCAATGCGTTAGTAAAATTAGAAGGGTACGAATTTTCAAGTGCAGATACAGCAAAAACTTATGGAGATACCTCTTCATACAAAAGCACGGTTAACAGAAACATCAACAAAGGTTGTGGAAGCAATGTAAATATAGTAGTTCGTAATAGTGGATACGCAAGTTTTGCAGGATTGAAAATTCCAAAAGGAAACGGAAGTATTGCTGCTATTTACACCATCTATCGTTCTTCACCAACAAGTAACACAACCACAAAACAAATGTTGCTTCGTAGTGAAAACGACGTTCGTTTCGACAGTGTAAGATGCGGAGGAAATCCAAATCCTAATCCAGGAGGGAGAATAACAATAGCAGCTTTACGTGCATTGTACACAGGTACAAACATCAAATTAACTACTTCAGCATCAATTGCAGGAGTTGTAACTTCAGATGCAGCAAGTAAAAATATTTCAACTGGCTCATTGATTTTACAAGATGGAAGTGGTGCTGCAATTACAATTTATATTGGTGGAACATTAACCTATAATATTGGAGATTCATTGGTATTTGATATTACCAATGATTCATTGTTAAATTACAGAGGCTCATTAGAATTGAAAAAAGCATTTGGTTCTACTGCTCCAGCAGCAGTAGCTACAGGAAGAGTAGTAACTCCATTGGTAAAAACAATTGCTGAAGTGAATGCTTCAATAGGTTTACCACTTCAATCACCACAAAACTTTGAGTGTTCATTAGTAAGAATTATTGGTGGAACTGCAACTGGAAATGCAACATACTCTGGTAATAATACTTTAACAGATGCATCGGGAAATATCATTTTGTATACGGCAACTGCTGCAACTTTTGCTGCACAAGCATTGCCTGCAGGTGCAAGAACTTGGACAGGTCACGCAAAAAATTATAACGGAACAACTAAGGAATTTTTAATTAGAAATCCAGGGGATGTACAATAGTAAAATCAGCTAAAATAAAAAATATCATTGAGGCTACATTCATTGTGGCCTTATTGATTTAAATGAAATAATTGCAAGCATTTAAAAGTAAAAAATGAAAAATATAAACAAAATGAGTATAGTAAAAATTAAAAGAAACAGCATTTTAGCTACACTGTTTTTTTGCTTTACCATTTTTAATACACAAAAATTACATGCACAAATATTAATGAGTGCAACGGGTTCAAATACTCAAAATTTTGATGCATTGATTAGTACAGGTACTTCAACTTGGAGTAACAATAGTACTATACCTAATTGGTATTCTCAAAGAACATCACCAGGTGTAGGTATTTCCGCAAGCACGGGTTCAAGTAATACAGGTGGATTATACAGTTTTGGAACTGCAGGATCTACTGAAAGAGCGCTTGGCTCAGTTGGATCTGGAAATGCTAATAATGGTGGCGGTTTTGCGCATGGGGTACAATTAAAAAACACTTCGGGTTCAAATATTTCTGATATCAAAGTAAGTTATACTTTGGAACAATGGAGAAATGGTGGTACAGCAACAGTTGTGACTACACAACCAATACATGCTTATTATAAAATAGGCACATCCGCCCTTACTGCTTTAAATCCCCCAGATACTTTTGTAGTTCCATTAATAGACATTAATGCCATAAATGGTTGGACCCCAATTCCAGCACTTTCTTTAAGTACTCCAATTAATGTATTGAATGGTGGTTTATTGGATGGAAATTTAGCTGCAAATAAAGTGTCTGTTTCTAATATTTCAATCCCTGGTTTAAATTTAGCCAATAATGAATTCATCATGATAAAATGGGATGATTCAAATCACGTTACAACTGACCATGGAATTGGAATTGACGATGTAACCATATCATGGACAGTTTCTGCGGTTAGTCCAACACTTTCTGCAAGCACGCTTACTTCATTTGGCAATGTTTGTACAGGATCAAATGGTGGTCCAAATTCATTTAATATAACAGGTGCTGGATTATCTTCTGCACCTATAAATGTTGGTCCATTAACTGGTTATTCATTTTCAACATCAGCTTCAGGTCCTTTTTTAAGTTCATTAAGTATACCACAATCAGGGGGAGCATATTTAAGCACAGTATATGTACAATTTTCACCCACTTTAGCATTGGCATACAATGGAGATATTTCAGTCTCAGGGGGAGGGGCTTCGGCCATAACAGTTGCTGCAAGTGGAACGGGAGTAGCATCAACTACGCCTACATTTACTCCCATTGCGCCCATATGTAGCGGTAATGCATTAAACTTACCTACAACATCTACCAATTCAATATCTGGAACATGGTCACCTGCTGTTAATAACACGGCAACTACTACGTATACATTTACTCCATCAGGTGCAGGATGTGTTACAACGGCTTCGCTAACAGTAACGGTTAACCCAAGATCGGTACCAACATTTACTCAAGTTTCTGCAATTTGTAGTGGCGGTAGTTTTAGTTTGCCAACAACGTCTACTAATGCAATAACTGGAACTTGGAGTCCAGCAATAAATAATACAACTACAACTACTTATACCTTTACACCAACTGCAGGTTTGTGCGCTTCAACTGCAACCATGACCGTAACTGTAAATGCACCAGGAGCTACAGCCATAGTAAGACCAGATACCACCATTTGTAGTGGAGGTGTGGTTGCGTTTCCATTAACATCAACAAATAATATTAGTGGTACTTGGAGTCCAGCATTTAACAACAATGCAACTACAACGTACACATTTACACCAACTGCTGGACAATGTGCTGCAGCAGCAACACGCACGGTTACCGTTACACCATCTGTAACCACACAGTTTGCACCCATTGCACCAATTTGCAGCGGCGGCAGTTTCACATTACCAACAACATCAACAAATGGCGTTACAGGAACATGGAGTCCAGCAATAAATAACACAACAACTACAACATATACATTTACACCAGCAGCTGGACAATGTGGTACATCAACATCATTAATCGTAACGGTAAATCCAAATGTTACTCCAACTTTTGCTCCGATTGCACCTATTTGTGTGGGTGGTACGTTTACTTTGCCAACCACATCAACAAATGCTGTAACTGGTACATGGAGTCCGGCTATAAATAATACGGCAACTACTACTTACACATTTACCCCTACGGGAAACCCATGTGCTACTATAGCAACATTAACTGTAAATGTAACAGCAACCAGTACGCCAACATTTACCCAGATAGCACCAATTTGTGCGGGTGGTACATTTATATTGCCGCCAACATCTACAAATGGAATTGCTGGAACTTGGATGCCGGCTGCAAATAACAATACAACAACTACATATTCTTTCATACCAAACAATGGCCAATGCGCAGGAAATGCAACGATGACTGTTCAGGTAAATCCTTCGATCACACCAACATTTGATCAGGTAGCTCCAATATGTAGCGGACAAAGTTTCACTTTACCAACCACTTCAACAAATGGGTTTGCTGGTGCTTGGACTCCGGCAATTAACAACAATACCACAACTACTTACACATTTACACCAACAACTTCTAATTGCACTTCAACAACTACAATGACTGTAGAGGTGTTGCCAGCTTCGGCAATTGTAGTAACAGCAGATAGTACGAATATCACAAGTAATTCAGCTGTGCTTCATGGCACAATCCCAGCAGAGGGT
>Ga0114972_10001241_pt1 | contig 19182 bp, 16 predicted proteins | sample M_140807_EF_Meta_FD_87354 | JGI IMG/M metagenome (GOLD analysis project Ga0114972, IMG submission 87354) | Freshwater microbial communities from Lake Montjoie, Canada to study carbon cycling - M_140807_EF_MetaG | ecosystem: Environmental > Aquatic > Freshwater > Lake | place: Lake Montjoie... | reverse complement strand
GCCAAAATTGGTAATTTCCACCACGCCCGGCACTTGTTTTAACCTTGGAATCACTTTCCAAAATTGTAATTCGGATAATTCGCGCGGATTGTAAATATTAGAATCGATCGTATAGCGATAAATCTCACCAATAGGCGACGTTAAAGGATCCAAACCTGGTATCGCATTATAAGGTAAAGAAACCTGAGCAACTTTTTCTAATAATCGCTCGCGGGACCAATAATTATCCGTTCCTTCTCGAAATACTACCGTAATCAGAGATAAGCCAAATGTAGAGCGGGAACGGATCACACTCACACCGGGTGTCGCCAACAAAGCCCTTTCTAATGGAACGGTAATCTGTTGCTCTACTTCAGCAGCAGCCAAACCATTGACTTGCGTAATCACCTGCGACGTGACAGGCGCAATATCAGGATAAGCTTCAAGTGGAATTTTGCTCCAACAATACCACCCAAACAACAACAATAAAGTAAAAACCAACAGCATGATGCCGCGCCGCTTAAAACATTGCGTGACAATTTCTTCAATCATTGAGAATAATTCCCCCTGTCATCGCGACACGCTCTTGATCTGCCAAACCCGATTCTATCTCAATACGATCATCCAGTTGCAAACCAACAGTCACCACGCGGGGTTCAAATTGCCAAGGCGCTACTTCCACAAAAACAGTACTATCAAACCCTCGTTGAATCACTGCTGTCATCGGTAATACTATCCGTTGCCGTGGTTTACGTTTAAATTTCATGCGTGCAAACATATTAGGTCGAAAACTACCCTCGAGGCTTTTTAAAGTCAGACCCACATTCACTGTGCGCGTCTCTGCATTGAGGATGGGTTCAATAAATTCAACTGGCGCCTCAAACACTTTATCAGGCCGTTCAAAGATCACTTGCGCTTCTTGTCCCAAGAAAAAATCTGGCAAATCATGCTCTTGAGCACTCGCTACTGCGTAAACTGTAGATAAATCAGCAACTGTTATCACTGGTGAGGTCAAATCAGACCAATACATACCGACCCCCCCACTCACGGCCGTCACCACACCATTAATGGGAGAACGAATCAATAAATTTCCTAATACATCCCGATCTGCGGGGTCAATATGTAAGGCTTGCAATAAAGCGTTGCTACGCCGCAACTCAGCATCAGCCTGTTGCATATCACTTTCAGCCTGTTCTAAATCACGCATGGCATTAATTTCATAATGGGCCAATTCACGTTGTCGTTTTAAATTTTTCTCGGCCAACGTATACGCCGCCTCAGCAGAGGTTTTCGTCGCAAATGCCTGTGCCAAATCAGGTGACACGACAGAAAACAAAGGCTCACCCACCGCAACAGGTTCGCCTATTATTTTAAAAATTTTGGTAATTTGTCCACTCAAAGGTGGCAATACTGAAACCATATTTGCAGGAATTGCTTGAATAGTTGCCGGAACAATCACGTTGGTCACGATTGTTTGCAGATGCACCGGTTCCACACGAATCGCAGAACGCAACGCAGAATTTTCTGGAATCACTAGATGTGAACCCTGATAAAGAATAGCCGGCCCGAGAACAACAGGATGCTTTGTACGGCTGACACAGTGCACCATCACAACCGACATAAAAATCATCAGCACCGCTAACAACCCTCTGCGCTGCTTCGACTTCAAATACTGCCAAAAAAACACTAACATCCCTTTAAACATCGTTGTTTCTCAAAAATCCTCAGCAAGGTTCATGGTAGCAAGGTTCATTCTGAACGACAAACTTTCAAAGCATTTTTGCGTAATGAATACAAAACAGAGGAACACTCAATATATACTTGTCATCCCCGCGCAGGCAGGTATCTCTCCATCATTATGACTCGGTAGTTAATTTGAGGATGGATTCCCACCTTCGTAGGAATGACAAATTTATGAGATTAGGCTTATGGGTAATGATATGCCCCAGTGGAAATTTAACCCACATCTTCCTCTTTACTAATCACACAAAAACCAGATTTTTGCTTATGATCCACAAATCCCAAAACAATGGGCTGATTTTGAAGAACATCACTCAAATCAAATTGTAATTTGGAATGCGGTACGTTCACGCGCCACAAACCTGAATCTAATTGAGCAACACGAATAGATTTTGAAACGGCTGCCGCCATGCCTGCCGCATCATAAGATCCTGCATAAGTATTGTGCTTAATTTTTTTATCCAGCATCTGCATAGAATATAGACCGCTCCCATCGTTAAAATGACATAACAATCCATGCATAGCCGGCGATTTTGTAGAAGCTTCGCGCATGATTACTTCCCGAAACCAAGCATTTTTTCCACTGACAAATTGCGCCGAGACATCTTCCTTTAATTGAATATGACCATTCACCTGCCCTGTTTGCACTACAGTCATCAGGACACCCTTCCGGACCTGCTTTGTTTGCGGCGCATGTTCAGGTTGTTTCAACGTATCGACTTTAAAATTGAACCCAATTTGATTAATTTTTTTGAGACCAAAAACCCATGAGCGGTTGATGGTATTATAACGAAGAAAAATATCGCCAATGACCCATTGATCTGTTTCTGCATCCGTCAAATGGGTATCGGCAGTCTGCATAAAAATCACAGCTTTAGTCTGCGCATCTACCAAAGATACGGTCGCTTGGACCACATCCTGTTTGCGCTTTGCTTGAAAAAAATATTCATACGTTTCGCCATTTTCGCTGGATACCGATCCAGAAAAAATCCAATTCGCATTCGTCGCTGCCAACGGTATGGCTGGCTGCGGCGCAGCGATAACTTCAGTAGATAATACCGCGGCCTCTTCTGCTGCAAACCCTTGTAGACTGACAATCGCTAATAAACTAGATAAGGCCTTTAATATGACCCCATATTTGTGTCCAAAATTCATCACTCAGCTTAGCCTCCACTGGTAGATAATACATTGCATCCGTTGCAAAAACACAACACTTGACTGCATCCTTTTCTGTCATAATCACTGGTTTTTGCAAACATGCTAATTCATGGGGCAAAAATTCATGGTGATCTGCAAACTTATGGGGTTGAAACACGACTCCTAATCGCTTCAATAATGTAAAAAACCGTTCCGGATTTCCAATGCCTGCTATCGCAGAGCAAGGCATCTCAATATCCTGCCAGCTTACCGACTCTCCCGTAAAAGACCGTGGCGCCGCTGCTTGCAATTCCATTTGGTAAACACTCTCATATTGCAGAGACTGAGTATGCACACTCTGCTCACCATTGACAACTATAAAATTCACTTGCTGTAGGCGTTGCGCCGGTTCACGCAACGGACCTGCCGGCAAACACAAACCCGATCCCAAGCCTCGCATACCATCTATGACAACAATTTCCACAGCACGCGGCATGGCATAATGCTGTAACCCATCATCGCTGATAATGATTTGCGATTGATGATGCTGGAGCAAATATTTTACAGCCTGTAATCGATTAGGATCAATCACCACAGGACAACCTGTTTTCAATGCCAGTAATTTGGGCTCATCCCCTACTTGCTGCGCATCATCTTCCACGCGTACACAATGCGGAAATCTGCGAATATGTGCCCCATAACCGCGACTCACAATCCCAACTCGTAGCCCTTGAGCCGACAAATATTGCGCCAAAGCAATGACCAATGGCGTTTTGCCAACGCCCCCTACTGTCAGATTGCCTACCACAATCACCGGAACCGATAACGGCTTACGTCGCCATTCTAACCAGGCACGCCGGATTCGACTTACAACCTGAAAACCCACCGAGGCTGGCCATAAAAATAGACGCGCAGGATGGTTTCCGTACCACAGCTCTTCGACCCAAACCCTAATCCGCGAACTGAACATGAGGACTCTCAGTCACATGCGATTGCATTCTATATAATTGCGCATAATGCCCGCCTTGTTCTAGCAAAAAGTCATGCGTTCCCACTTCGACAATCCGCCCTTGATGCATCACCAAAATGCGGTCCGCGCGTTGAATCGTCGACAAGCGATGCGCAATAATCAAAGTGGTCCGAGATTGCATTACTTTTTCTAAAGCAATTTGAATATAACGCTCTGATTCATTGTCCAATGCCGACGTCGCTTCATCCAAAATTAATAAAGGAGCATCTTTCAAAATAGCACGCGCCAAAGCCAGACGTTGGCGCTGCCCTCCTGATAATAAAACACCATCTTCTCCAACCTGGGTATCATAGCCCAAAGGCAAATCTTGGATGAATTCGTCCGCGTAAGCCAAAGTTGCCGACCGCATCACATCTGCTCGACTACTCTCGAAACGACCATAGGCAATATTCGCAGCAATGGTATCATTGAATAAAGTCACTTGTTGACTCACGATAGAGATACCTTCGCGTAAAGAAACCAAAGACAAATCCTCAATCCGCACGTCATTCAGATAAATAGCCCCGGACGACACATCATAAAATCTAGGTAATAAGCTCGCAATAGTCGATTTCCCACTTCCAGAATGCCCCACCAATGCAACCGTTTCACCCGCTTCAATCGTAAAACTGATGTTATGCAATACCGGATCTGCTTGACGATAAGCATAAGAAACCTGGTCAAAACGGATGCTACAAGGAGTGGATGGCAATAGAGCAGTGCCTTGATCGCGCTCTACAGGACAATCCAGCATTTGAAAAATCGATTCTGCTCCCGCTAAACCACGCTGAATAGAAGCATGGAGACTGGTGAGCGTCTTCATAGGCTTAATCAATTGAAGCATCGCAGCAATCACAGCTAAGAAAGAACCTGCTGTCACCGTAATAACATTAGATAATTGAATGGCAACCAAAATAATCAAAGCAATCCCCATTGCAACGATCATTTGTACTGAACACACATTAATGGCCTTAGCCATGGCAACTTTCATATCTTGGCTACGCGACAATTCTGTGGCGCGCTCAAACCGTTGATGCTCATAATCAGAACCACCAAACACCCTGACATCCCGATAACCATCAATGGCTTCAGCAGCAATTTCCGTCACTTGCCCCATTGAATGTTGAATTTTATGGCTAATCCGACGCACGCGTTTGTTGGTAAAATTCACCATCACTCCCACAAAAGGGATTGTGATTAAAAACAATAGCGATAATTGCCAACAAATGACCATCATCACCGTCAATAGCCCGATGATCAAACAGATGTTTTGCACAAAATCTGTCAACGCATCCGCGCTGACTTGTGCTACTTGTTCCACATCATATAATATTTTGGACAAAAATTGCCCTGAACTAGCTTCGTCATAATAATCCGCTGGTAAACGTAAAATATGCTGAAACACTTTTTGGCGTAATAAATTCACCACTGAACGCGCCACAGAGGTCATGCAATAACTACCTACGGCACTCACCAAGCCGCGCACTGAAATCCCTAACAATAAAATCAGCGGAATCCCTTTGACAAACTCCAAATCCGGATGAATAAAACTCTTATCTAAAAACGGGCGCAATAAATAAGTAAGTCCCGCATCAATCCCTGAATAGCAAATATTGGCCAGCAATCCCAGCAGCAAGATAACCCGAAACGGTTTAACATAGACCAGCAAACGCCGCAATAAATTAACGGGCTTAGGTACAATAGGACGACTCATACAGGTGGATTACTCACAAAAAAATACAAAGCGCTTCATTCTACTCTTAATCAGATGAAATGACCATATCATTGTAAAACATTTTGACAAAATGACAAACATTAGCCTGCTGCGATCTCTGGTTAGAAATCCTAAAACTCATCTGTTAAAGGTATATCATCATTGCACGTACATAAGAGGCAGTATATCATCTACCCTAATAGAGCCGCTGTTGTAACGTCAATAATAACAATAAGATTTGTACGGTACAATTTTAAAAATACCGTCTTTGCGAGCCGTGGCGAAGCAACCCAGTGACTTTAATGCCGGTGGATTACTTCGCTCTTCGCACCGACGGATCTAAAAATCGTATTGTACAAAAACAATAAGCCAGGACATCCATGAAACATTCAGTATTCGTAAATCGCACCATCAACATGAAAAAAATAAAATATATTGGCTTAGATATGGATCACACCTTGATCCGTTATCAAACACAAAAATTTGAAGCATTGGTTTATCAGTTTGTGATTGATTACCTTATCGAACATAAACAATATCCCGCCGAAATCAAACAATTCAAATTTGATTTTTCCTCCGCCATTCGTGGGGCGGTGATAGATAGCAAAAATGGGAATATCCTCAAACTCAATCGCTATGGAGCCATTCGCAAAAGCTTTCATGGTACACAATTAATTCGCTTTGATGAGCAAAGTCAAATCTATCGCAGTACCTATGTAGATTTGAATGATGACAATTACATTGCTGTGGACACTTCTTTTTCCATTGCTTTTTGTGCCTTATTAGGCCAAGTGATTGGCTTTAAAGACAAAAATCCAGGCATTTTGCCTGGTTATGAAACCGTCGCAGTCGATCTCCTTTCTTCTGTGGATACAGTCCATGCTGCGGGGCATTTGAAACGGTATATTGCACAGCATTTACCAGAGTATATCCACCAGGATCCTAATCTAGTAAAAGGCTTAAAGCAGTATATCCAACATGGAAAAAAAATTTTTATTGTCACCAACTCCGATTATGCTTATACCAAATTATTATTAGATTATGCTATCAATCCTTTTTTAGAACCTGGCGAACACTGGTCAGATCTATTCGAATACGTTATTACGCTGTCGGATAAACCCCGATTTTTTTATGATAAATTGCGTTTTCTTAAAATTGACCCAGAAACGGGAAATATGAGTAACCAGAACGGCCCCCTTAATCCAGGGATTTATCAAGGCGGCAGCGCCAATCAATTTACCCAGCATCTGCATTTACGAGGCGACGAAATCTTGTACATTGGCGATCATATTTATGGCGACATTTTACGCCTAAAGAAGGATTGCAATTGGCGTACTGGATTGGTGGTAGAAGAGCTCGGTTCAGAAATTCAAGCACAAGCCCAAACGCACCCACTTGAGCAAGAAATTCAGCAAAAGATGGCACAAAAAGAAAGTCTAGAGCAAGAGTTTGTGGCGTTACAATCCCCGATATCCCAATCAAACGCGGATAGCGACGCACGCTTACAAGCTATACATGACCAAATTATCGAAATCGATCGCCAAGTATCCCTTCTGATTGGCAAACAAGACGCTTTTTTCAATCCCAACTGGGGACGCATCTTTCGTGCGGGTGCAGAAGAAAGTTATTTTGCCTATCAAGTAGAGCGCTATGCTTGTATTTACATGGAAAAACTCAGTGATCTTCTCAATGTTTCGCCTTGTACTTACTTCCGAGCCCATAAGAGATTGTTAGCGCATGACATTGTCTAAAAAACATCCTGCGGATCATGACGCATTACATATTCAAGGATTATATAAAACCTATGCTACGGGCGTAGAAGCGTTGCGTGGCATTGATTTATCGGTAAAAAAAGGGGATTTTTTTGCCCTATTAGGCGCGAATGGGGCAGGTAAATCTACAACCATTGGTCTTATTAGCTCTCTTCTCAATAAAACAGCCGGCACGATTGCTATCAACGGTCATGATTTAGACAAACACCCCATCCTCGCCAAAAAATCATTGGGCTTAGTGCCACAAGAAATTAATTTAAATATTTTTGAAACATGCGCGCAGATCTTACACTATCAAGCAGGGTATTTTGGCATTGGTCGTACCGAAGCCCAAAAACGCGCAGAAATGCTATTAAAACAAATGGGGTTATGGCACAAACGCGACAGCGTCGTGCGTAATTTATCCGGGGGCATGAAACGGCGCTTAATGATTGCTCGCGCATTGATCCATCAACCCAATGTCTTGTTGCTTGATGAGCCCACAGCAGGTGTAGATATCGAAATTCGCCACTCTATTTGGGAATTTTTGAAACAGATCAATTCAGAGGGGACCACAATTATTCTCACCACACATTACTTAGAAGAAGCAGAACAATTGTGTAATCAACTGGCTATTATCTCACAAGGAAAAATTGTTGAAAATAATACCATCAAAGACGTCCTCCACTCGTTGCAACATCAAACTTTTATCTTTGATACCGTAGAGCCTATTAAAAAACTACCTGACTTTAGTCCGTTTACCGCAATTCTGCTCGATCCTAACCAAATCGAATTGCGCTTAGAGAATCATTGTGCCCTCAATGACGTTTTTGCCATATTTGATCGGCATCAGATTCAGATTCATAGTATGCGGAATAAAACCAATCGCCTAGAAGAACTCTTTATGGATTTGATTCACCATGACACGTCAGCATAATATCCGCATCCAAGCCATCGCGCTGTATACCGTAATTCAGCATGAATTATCCCGTATGTTTCGCATTTCGGTGCAAAGCTTTCTACCGTCTATCATCACGACATTATTGTATTTTTCCATTTTTGGCGCAGTATTAGGCCAACAAATGCAATTGGTTGAAGGTTTGCAATACAGTACATTCATTGCACCGGGACTGGTGATGATTGCCGTCATCAATAACGCCTATTCTAATACCTCTTCCTCCCTATTTTCAGCGCGCTTTCAACGGAGTATTGAAGAAGTCTTAATCAGCCCACTTCGGCCCAGTCTCATGTTAATTGGCTATACTTTGGGAGGTGTACTGCGCGCACTTATAGTAGCAACATTGGTCTTAGGTGTCTCAACTGTATTTATTGATCTCTCCTTGATACATATCCCTGCAACATTAGGCATCGTGATTCTGATTGCTTGTTTATTTTCTTTAGCAGGATTCACCAATGGCATGTTGGCAAAAACATTTGATGATGTCATGGTGGTGCCCACATTTGCTCTCTCCCCCCTAACGTATTTGGGAGGCGTTTTTTACTCTATTTCTATGCTATCCCCCTTCTGGCAACATATCGTGCTTCTCAATCCTATTTTTTATATGGTTGAATTATTACGCTACGCCATGCTCCATCACCCTAGTCAACATATCAACTTAGCATTGATTGTATTGTGTCTTTTAAACGTAGGATTATTCAGATTGAACGTATGGCTAATCCACAAGGGAACGGGCATCCGAGACTAAGATTGACAGTCATACTAAGACTGACTTAGACGACATTTTTAAATCTACTAAGGAACCATGCATAAAAAAAATAGCGAGAGAAGTTACCATTAACAAAACCTCTTTAGTGACTATGGTGCAAATTAGTAGAATAAAAATCACAAAATAATGTAGACTGTGATATCGAGTGCAGCTTCTAGTCTAACAAGACGCTTCCGGTAAACCCATAAATGGGGCGCGCGTCGCAATCACCCTGACCAATCGGCCAGTCGTCATAAGCTGTTCGATAATCACTAGTCATACTATAAATATAGTACACAAACGCCTATTTGTCCAATTTTTAAACTAAACTTTCTTCTGCAAAAAACTGCAATCTTTGAGATATTTTCTGTTTATCATGCAATAACACTGTCGAAAAATGATCGCGCAATGCACAGACCACCCAATAATCTCCATAGCATCACGAACATCGGTAACAAACTTAGATCACATTACCTCACTGACGCTCGCGAGAGTATTCAAAGAACTGTGTCATTCCCGCGTAGGCGGGAATCCATTCTCATGTTGGTACAGTACCAAATCAGGCATAGATCCCCGCCTACGCGGGGATGACACAGTTTATTGAACAGTCTCACGCTCGCACAGACGATCTGACTATATGCGGTTACTCCTACTTGAACCTTCTTCAGAACGAGAAGCATTCGTCATAACTTCTATAACCAGCACATGAAGGAAAGAACATATTTGCAAACCAATAACAATCCCTGCGCCGAGTGCTGCTGCCGTGAGAATGGGCATAATTGGAAGAGAGAAGATCGCCGCACCCAATGCGGCAGCAAAGAGAGTTTACTCTATTCATTTTACCAAAAGGAAGAGATATATCACTTCTAGAGCATTTTTGTTAGAATCGTTGCCAATCTAGATTAGCCTCGATTCCCCAGCATGCAAACCAATCACACTCCCATGATGCAACAATATTTGCACATCAAAGCGGACTACCCAGACATGCTGTTGTTCTATCGCATGGGAGATTTTTATGAGCTTTTCTTCGAAGATGCCAAACGCGGATCGCAATTATTAGATCTGACGCTCACGCACAGAGGCCAATCCGACGGAAATCCTATTCCGATGGCAGGGGTGCCTTATCATGCCGTCGATAATTATTTGGCTCGTCTCCTCAAAAAAGGCGAATCGGTTGCCATGTGCGAACAAATTGGTGAAACCGGTAAAGGCCCTATGGAACGTAAAGTGGTGCGCGTACTCACGCCTGGTACAGTTACCGATGAAGCCTTATTAGAGGAACGCCGTGCTTTGATTTTACTGGCTGTCTATCCTCAACGCCAACGTTATGGTTTGGCTTGGGTGGATGTGGCCGGAGGACGCTTTCATGTCGCGCAGGTCAATGATGAGGCACAATTATATGCCGAAGTTGCGCGCTTAAGACCCAGTGAATTCCTGATACCCGCCAACAGTGACCTCAAATTCCCCCTAGAAAATGGCGCTATTACTCGACGACCCATATGGGATTTTGATGCCGAGCGCGCGCGCAACGGTTTGCAAGAACAATTCAAACACTCTGGATTATTATCAGATCCTAATTGTAAGGTAGCCATCCCAGCAGCAGGCGCACTCCTGGCCTACCTCAAAACCACACAATGCCAAACGCTGCCGCATTTAACCTCACTCACCCTTGAACAATCCAGCGAATTCCTGCTCTTAGATGCCGCTACCCAGCGTCATTTAGAAATTTTTGCCCCCAATTTGGGTCAACATCGCCACTGTTTGTTACATACGATCGACCATACTGCATCCGCCATGGGCAGTCGCATGTTGCAACGCTGGTTAGCCAAACCCTCGCGCGACTATGCCATGCTGACTCAACGCCATGCCGCCATTCAAGCGCTGCTTGAGCAACAATTGGATCTGACTGTGCATCAATTTGCACGTGGCATATGTGATGTAGAACGCATTACAGCACGCATCGCTTTGCGTACTGCGCGACCCCGTGATTTGGTGGCGCTACGTACAACCCTAGGACTGATCCCAACCCTCCACACACTGCTGCAACCTTGCTCCGCGCCCCTGCTCCAGAATTTACTTCAAACCTTGATCCCATTACCGCATATTCACCAACTTTTGGTCGACGCATTGCAGGCAGAGCCCGCAACATTGATTCGTGATGGCGGCGTGATTGCAGCGCATTTTGATGAAGAACTGGATGCATTACGCCATTTAAGTACTGACGCCACGGATGTATTAGTTCAGCTGGAACAAAGCGAAAAAACCAAATCTGGACTCTCTACTTTAAAATTTGGTTTCAATCGCGTCCAAGGCTATTACATCGAATTATCGAAAGCCCAATCCGCCCAAGTGCCCGCTCATTTTCAGCGCAAGCAAACGTTAAAAAATGTTGAACGGTACATCACGCCCGAACTAAAAACCTTTGAAGAACAAGTTTTGTCCGCACAATCCAAAGCATTGGCGCGCGAAAAATGGTTATACGAAGGAATATTGGAAGCGCTCAATGAAGAATTAGCTAATTTGCGCGCTCTGGCAGCGGCTCTGGCCCAAATCGATGTCTTGGCTAATCTCGCCATGCAAGCCCGTGCTCACCAATGGACACAACCTATCTGGGCACCCGAACCAGGGATCCACATCACTGCTGGTCGCCATCCCGTCATTGAACCCATTGTGAAAGAACGTTTCATTCCTAACGACTTGCGACTGCAACCGCAACACAATATGTTGTTGATCACCGGCCCTAATATGGGCGGTAAATCAACTTACATGCGCCAAACGGCCTTGATTGTATTATTGGCCCATATCGGCAGCTTTGTGCCAGCAACCCAAGCCCGGTTGGGACCCATTGATAAAATTTTTACCCGCATCGGTGCTGGCGACGATCTTGCGGCAGGCCAGTCTACCTTTATGGTTGAAATGGCTGAAACGGCGTATATTTTGCAAGAAGCCACACCATTAAGTTTGGTATTAATTGATGAAATAGGCCGTGGCACCAGTACTTATGATGGAATGGCTTTGGCCCATGCTTGTTGCGTGTATTTGGCAGAGACCATTAGGGCTTTGACGTTATTTTCCACCCATTATTTTGAGCTCACCCAATTACCCCTACAATATCCCCAAATTCGCAATATTCACTTGGCTGCTTCTTTAACAGCCGGTAAAATTGTATTTTTGTATCAGGTTGAACCCGGCGCAACCAATCGCAGTTATGGTTTGGAAGTTGCAGCGCTTGCAGGGATCCCCGATGCCGTATTGACCTTAGCCAAAGCTCACTTAGGATCTCATCATGCCGTATACCCCCACTCTACGCTTGAAACGCCTGCGTAATACACCAGCCATTCGTGATATGGTGCGCGAAACGCGGCTGCATGTGGCCAAGATCATTGCTCCGCTGTTTATTCATGCTCAATTATCTGAAAAAAAAGCCATTGGCTCTATGCCAGGCCATTATCAATTGCGCTTACAGGATTTGGACGCCGAAATTGCGGAATTAAGCCAATTAGGGATCAGAGCCGTTTTGTTATTTGGCATTCCTGCTTTCAAAGATGCGCAAGGTTCCGCCTGCCTGGCTGAGGATGGCATCATTCAACAAGCCATCCGCCACATCAAAACGATTCATCCTCAGATAACGGTCATTGCAGATCTGTGTTTATGTGAATATACCGATCATGGGCATTGCAGCATTTTACACGGTCAACAGATTGATAATGATGCGACACTCATACAATTGGCCAAACAAGCAGTCAGCTTGGCTCAGGCTGGTGCCGATTGGATTGCGCCAAGCGCAAATGCAGATGGGATGGTTGGCGCCGTGCGCGAAGCCTTAGATGAAGCAGGATTTCAGCACGTTGCGATACTCTCGTATGCCGTAAAATACAGCTCGTGTTTATATGGTCCCTTTCGCGAAGCAGCCCAAGGTACACCGCAATTTGGCGATCGCAAAGCGTATCAAATGGATCCGGCGAATGGTCAAGAAGCGCTGCGTGAAGCGGCACTCGATCTGCAAGAAGGGGCTGATTTACTCATGGTCAAACCGGGTATGTTGTACTTAGATGTCATTTATCGCATCAAACAACAATTTCCCGAAGTACCCCTGGCCGCCTATCAAGTGAGCGGCGAATTTGCGATGCTGAAAGCCGCTGCAGCTCAAGGATTGCTCAATGAACAAGAAGCCATGTTAGAAAGCATCACAGCCCTCCACCGAGCTGGCGCAGATCTGATCATCACTTATTTTGCAAAGGAGTTGGCCAGGGTTCTCCAGCAACGCTAAGCTCTTGAACCCCTCTTCAATCATTTTATGCTGAGACGTCTTGAAGCATCAGCACCGATTAGATGATTGAAGAAGTTGTATCCATTTGGGATAAACCAGAGCTTAATAAACTTACTTGTACCGCCAACTCTCTGTCTACAACCTCACTAGATTGGCTAGGAGTATTCAGCACCACGAACCCTTGCTCTTTTAATTCATTGTCTATCTCAATAGCAAATTGTCTTAACAACGATTGCATGGATGGCACATTTCGTCCAGAAAACAGTGAAAACATAGGATAAACCTCGACTAACTCAATTGCATCTCCGCCAATACTCGCTCAACCGTTGCGACAATGGTTTGGGTTCTGTGATCTAATTCGATATTCACCAAATCGCCCAGCCGTTTATGTCCAAAATTGGTGAGACGCAACGTTTCTGGGATCAGATGTAACGTAAAAAAACCTTTTGGATCCGCCTGATCTACCGTCAGACTCGAACCATCAACTGCGATGAAACCTTTCGTAAAAATATATTTCATCCATTCTGGAGGACATTGAATAATGAGATCCCAATTATTTTCTGTGGACCGTACTGCATGGACTGTCCCACGCCCAATCACGTGACCAGCTACTTCATGGCCCCCTACTTCGTCACCGTAATTTAAGCTGCGCTCGACGCTCACTTTAGATCCCAGCTGCAATTGCGACAATGTGGTGCGATCTAAAGTATCTTGGATTGCATTGAATGCGACATCATGATCAATAATAGAAACCACGGTTTGACACACCCCATCGATAGAAACGCTGGCACCCACCTTTAGTTTATCAAGTAACGCTGCATTGAATCGTACAGAATAAGTCATAAAACCTGGCTTTTTTTCTATCGAGGCCACCTCAAACAAACCGCTAGTAATGCCAGAATACATACTTTATCCCCTAATTAAAGAACGGTGTCATGTCAGGACAGATGAGAAACAGGAGGATTCCAGCCTACGCGGGAATGACGCAGCTGTTGAGCTGTCGATACAATGCTGAGTACCCTTCAACCATTTTTTGGCCGGTAAACAATGTTGCATGGCGAACCTTGGCTGCTTGCCCCATCCGCGCAACAGTTTCAGGATGCTCCCAAAGATGCGCCATCGCCGCACGTAATGCATTCGCATCGTTTGGAGGCACAACCAGACCCGTGGTCTCATGCTCATTCACATAAGAGGTGCCGGTACCTAATTCGGTTGAAATCATGGGTTTTCCCATCATGGCAGCTTCCAATAACGAAACCCCAAATGCTTCTGAACGGAAATTAGAAGGAAAAACAAATGCCAAACACAAATGCAACAAAGCAATTTTATCTTCTTCCGACACATTATTCAAAAAATGAACATTATTTAAATTCCCTTGCCGAACCTGATCGCGCAGGGCTTGTTCGCAGGGCCCATGGCCAATCAATAATAACGGATAGTCCGTGCCACGCAACGCTTCTAATAATACCGACAAGCCTTTGTAATAACGCATTTTCCCGACAAATAAAAAAAAGCGCCCACTAAAACGCTGCCGCCAGTAAGCAACGCGCTCTTCAGACAATGCTGGATAAGTGCGGCGATCAACCCCTAACGGAACCACCTCCGTTTTATCCCGATACACCTGCAGTATTGGACTGCTGGCCAAATATTGCGGCGAAGTCGCTACAATCGTTTGCACTGATTGTAAAAATCGGCGCATCAAAGGCGTATACAAACGCAGCCATAATTTCTGTCGAATAACATCAGAATGATACGTCACCAGACTTGGTTTGCGAATTTTAGAATGCCAATGCATCAAATCAGCAAACGGCCACGGAAAATGATAATGGATCAGATCGAAATTTTTCACTAATTGCGGAAAATCGCGCAGCATCTGCCAAGACATACTATTAGACGCTATCGTCAATTGCTCATGATAGCGAACATTTTTGATACCTAGAAACCCCTGAATCACATCCGAAGGTTGCGGTGTCAGCGACAAAACCGTATGCTCAAACTCAGAGTCAGGTGAGTTCGCGCATAATTGTGCAATCGCTTGCTCAATGCCGCCGCTTGTATCATTAAGAAAAGTTTTATAAACATGTAAGATCTTCATAAGGCGATCATAATCTCTCAAGTACCTTGACGCAAGGGATACGAATTTAAAGTCACTGGATTACGTCGTTGCGAGGAGCGTAGCGACGAGGCAATCCAGTGACCTTGTCAAACTCAAACCCATCTCTAGCAAATTTTCTCCAGCACTTCTTGCACATACCGCACAGGATAAACTTCAATATCTTTAGACTGTTTGGGGGCGTTACCTAGCGGTACAATCGCCGATTCAAATCCATGTTTACTCGCTTCCCGCAACCGTTCTTGGCCGCATGGCACTGGTCTTATTTCACCCGCCAAACCAACTTCACCGAAGATAACCGTTCGAGGATCAAAAACGCGATTGCGGAAACTCGATATCATGGCTGCCAGCACGGCCAAATCGCAAGCCGTTTCCATGACTTTCACGCCACCCACCACTGATAAAAACACATCTTGATCGTAAGTTGCAATACCGCCATGGCGATGCAATACCGCCAATAAAATCGCCAAACGATTGTGATCCAACCCTGCGGTCACTCGGCGGGGCTGTTGCCCATGTGCTTCATCCACCAAAGCTTGCACTTCTACCAACAGAGGCCGCGAGCCCTCCCAAGTAACCATCACCGCAGATCCAGGCGTGGGCTCTGGTTGCTTAGATAAAAAAATGGCTGAAGGATTAGCAACTTCTTTTAATCCGCGATCAGTCATGGCAAACACGCCTAATTCATTCACCGCACCAAAGCGATTTTTGACCGCCCGGATCACTCGAAACCGGCTATCCGATTGCCCTTCAAAATACAAAACGCAATCTACCATATGTTCCAACACGCGCGGACCAGCCAACGCGCCTTCTTTGGTGACATGTCCAACCAAAAAAACCGCCGTGCCAGTCATTTTTGCGTAACGCACCAGCACTGCAGCCGATTCACGCACCTGACTGACACCGCCTGGTGCCGAGCTCACCGTTTCAGTAAACAACGTTTGAATCGAATCAATGACCATGATACGTGGTTGTTCTTGCTTGGCATGCTGCAAAATGGTCTCAACTTGAGTTTCAGCCAGTAAGCGCAGGGCATCAATTGGTAATTGCAGCCGTTGAGCGCGCAAAGCTATTTGTTGCAACGATTCTTCACCCGTCACATATAACACTTTGTGCTGTGCAGACAAGTTGGCCAATGTTTGCAAAAGCACGGTCGATTTTCCAATCCCGGGATCCCCTCCAATCAATACCACCGAACCATCCACCAGCCCGCCGCCCAACACGCGATTCAATTCGGACAATCCGCAGTCCATACGCGATTGATGATCAATCACCACGTCAGTCAGCGCCATCACGGTCGAACGTTGATTTGCATAATTTGCAATACGCTGTGAAGTAGGTGCTTTCTGCTCTTCCAAAATCGTATTCCAAGCACCGCATTGTGTGCACAAACCTGACCATTGAGAAAAAACCGCAGCGCATTGGCTACAAGTAAAACAAGTTTTAACTTTCACGGTTTCTCCTTAGAAAATAATTTCGCGCTAGCTATCAATTATGGTTATAATTCCCTGATCTCATCAAACCAAGATTCTTATGACGAAGCCCGAGCATTTTGAGCAATCTATTACAGAACTAGAAACCATTGTATCACGTTTGGAAAAAGGAGACTTACATCTAGAAGACGCTTTACTCCAGTTCGAAAAAGGGATTCATTTGGCACGAACCTGTCAGACTACGCTACGCCAAGCGGAGCAAAAAATAGAGTCATTATCCGCAAATATCAGCAAATCCGACGAGGCATCGACCCATGACTAATCACAATTTAGCATCCTATCAACAACGCCATGAGCTCGTCCTTCAAGATCTCTTACAACAGCAAACTATTCCAGCGCCTCAACTTCGGGAGGCAATGGCTTATGTCTTGTTTTCAGGTGGAAAACGCATCCGACCCATATTGGTCTATGCTTGCGGAGAGTTATTTGCTTTACCGTTAGCAAGCTTGGACATTATGGCTGCTGCAATCGAAATGATGCATACGTATTCTTTGGTCCATGATGATTTACCTGCTATGGATAATGATGACCTACGACGTGGCCGCCCCACTTGTCACCGCGCTTTTGACGAAGCAACGGCTATTCTGGTCGGTGATGGTTTGCAAGCTTGTTCGGTGGAAATGTTAACCCAGCATCTTCCTAAAACGCTGGATGCTCACCAAACCATCGCTATTATTCAAGAACTTGTGCAAGCCTGCGGCCCATCTGGGATGGTCAGTGGCCAAAGCTTGGATTTGTCTGCCCTCAAAGAGCCTGGCGTTTCTGCCGCGCATATAGAGAGCATTCATCAGCTGAAAACTGGGCGCTTGATTTTGGCTTGTATCAATGTCGTTTTGGCGGCGGCAAAACCTTCTGCTGATGAAATGACATCCTTACGTAAATTTGGCCAACATTTGGGCATTTTATTTCAAATGCAGGATGATTATTTGGACCAGTTTGGAGCGCAAAATGCATTAGGTAAAGGTCGTTCTTCGGATCTGGCCAACCAAAAACAAACCTTTGCCAATATATGCTCGAAGTCCAAACTTGAAGAAATCATTATTGAACATATTCATCAAGCAAAACAGGCGCTCGCAGTGTTTCAAGAGCGTTCCGGAAGTTTGAATGAATTGCTGACTAGTATTCAAAATAGAATTTAGGGTCTGTTGACAATTCAACTTCCAAAAGCCAAGGAACGTCGAATTCTGAATTGTCAACAGCCCCTAAGGAACGGACCTGTGTTATTTCTGACCCGTTCCTTAGCATAATTGAGGTATTAAACGATGGATAACTCTTATGAACACACGCCTGACAGAGACAATAAGGCGGAAATTACTGACATGCTCGCATATTGCTATATGGCACGCACACCTCACCTCACCTCACCTCACCTCACCTCACCTCAACAAAATTCTAGTAGCAGAACTAGTGGCAGAAGAAGTGGTTTTAGTGAATCTAATTTAGGTATTTATGAGATTTATTTTGAACAGCTTACAACACCAGCCACTGAGAAAAAAAGAAGAGAAAGTTTTTTGCTACCTCCTAACACGCCAACCCCTCTTAATATAGAATCAGATCACACAGTAGCTCAACGTAATTCCAATCAAATACCACCTCCAGCCCAAACAATATCTCAACCTAGCTCTGAACAAATAGCAACCACGATCCAATATGGGCTACTCAATCTCATTCGGCCAACTTTTGAATCTGCGCCCCAACGTACCGCCGAGCTTGCCTACACGGTGCGGTTAAACATGATTAATATGTACCTAAAATATGTCATTCAAGCACTGCTCTATTTTGTGGCGGCTACTCTGATTTTCGCGATAGCAACGGGGTGCGCTAAATTTCTCGGCATCATGATGCTTCCGTTTACCCTGATCTACTCACTCCATCTCGCTGCTCGCGAGATGCACCAACCTCATAACCGTTTACATGAAACCAATGCTCACCAAGATCGCTCTTTGATTGAAGGTCAAGATTGGGCAACCCAAATACATGGCCGCATCGATCGTAGCGCCAATTATTCGGTAGGTTTTTTCTCAGGCCTTACTTCCCGTTTAGCCAACTCTTCTATGTTTGATAAGCAAATAGCGCATATTCCGGATAATAGTTCCAATTTGAGAAATTCAGCTCGTTAATATGATGCAGATGAATCACTATAGAACTACTCCGTACATGACAAAAAAATCTGTCATGCCCGCGCAGGCGGGCAACCATCTATCAAAATAATCCGATACCCAAATCAATCCACTGAGGATTGGTTTGCTCGATAAGGTTTATTTTCCATT
>Ga0114972_10001239_pt1 | contig 19187 bp, 23 predicted proteins | sample M_140807_EF_Meta_FD_87354 | JGI IMG/M metagenome (GOLD analysis project Ga0114972, IMG submission 87354) | Freshwater microbial communities from Lake Montjoie, Canada to study carbon cycling - M_140807_EF_MetaG | ecosystem: Environmental > Aquatic > Freshwater > Lake | place: Lake Montjoie... | reverse complement strand
TACAGGACGCCACTAAAAAACAATCTATTATCCAATGGCTTGAAAATGACTTAACTACAAAATTTCATGGACGCATCATTCCAATCAATCAAGACATTGCCGAAAAATGGGGATATCTTTCTGCTTATAAAAATATACCGGCTATTGATGGACTTATTGCCGCAACAGCGCTGGTTTTCAACTACAAATTGGTAACCCGAAATATAAAGGATTTTGAAGGGATCATAGGATTAGAGATCATCAATCCTTGGGATTTGAAGTAGATAGCAGCCTATTCTCCTTATGCATTCGAATTGATAAAAGGCTGCAGAATATCCATCCCATAAGAATCAGGCCTCACTCGCAAAGCATAATTATCCCAGGCGTGTCCGGTACTCCAGATGGTCCAACCTACAAAACCAAATGGCTCATCTCCGACTGCATTTTTCTGGATATACGTCAGAAATTGCGTTAAAGGTGCTGCACAACTTTGTGCATTTTTACCCACGCCAAAGTCTGTAATGATTGCGCGAAGCTGATTGTCTTGGAGGTAGCGGACAAAGGCATCTAAATTAAATCCATCTGGTCCGGCAGTACTGAGATCTTGTAGGCATTTGTGGTGAGTGCCTTGATAATCCACATCAAAGTATTGATGAACACCAATCAGAATTTTAGATAGATCGCTGATACCCGCCTGCAAAAAGTTGTCACGTGTAAACAAAGTAGCATTACTGTATGTTTTGCCATCTTGACCAACCCATTGATGCGTAGTCCAAGTTCGCAGCTCAGAGCCCGCATTACCCTGCACCAAAATATATCCCGCAAAACCGTGCATGCGTAATTGTTTGATGAGCGTTGTTTGAATGGTAAAGACATTATCTTCTGGCACATGAACAGGCGCATTGGCCAAATCGAACAATAGATAGTCTGGATCAATGCTTGCATCTAATTGGATTTGTTGCCACAGCTGTTCCCATACGTAAATATAGGCGGACTCATCCAAAATCAATGTGCCTGCATGGCAATAACCATATTTAGGGCAATTTAAATCACGTTGTCCATATACGGAATAATGCATATTGCAATGTAAATCAAGAATGGTATGGACTTTGGCTGAGGTTAAGGTCTCCAATAGAGGCTTAATATAGTTGGTGTAGTAGTCGTGATTGATAATCATGCGTCCTGGGCCATTCCACTGCAAATAACTCCAATTGATTGGAATTCGGACCGTATTCATACCAGATTTAAGAAATGCTTGCGTGTCTGCCAGATCGGAGTAGGGAGTATCCGCATCTTCTTGCGATAAATTAGGTAACGTACTAGGTAGGATAGTTTGCCCAAATTCTAAGCCTGATAAGTTAACCCCGGTAAACATAGCAAATTGCGAGGGTTTAGCAGACGTTAAATTAAAATTGGCTTGAATCGGTGTATAGACAATATTACCCATTATTTTGCCTTGAGGGTTCATTTTGGCATTGATATAAGCAATATGAATACCCTTGGGCGGTGTATAATTTGTCACAGTTGGCGTGGTAATTTTCTGGCCAATCGACAATAGCACTGAACCTAGATCCTCATTTTTCGCATCACACCCATCAAAGCGTAATCGTGCTTCTGCATGGTCTGGATATCCTGAGGCAAGATTGGCATCCCCGCTTTGATCAGGCGCCAGGGCCAAAGTGACGACTCCTTCGGCGTTGTAGACACATAAATAGGGTCGCGTCATCTCATTAGGTCCTACCCCACTGATGGTGTTCGTAATGCTGCTGGCCTGGCTGGTAATAGCCCAGATCCAAAAAAATAAAAGCACAATGACTTGCTTCAATAGGGTGCTCCAGCATGAAGTATGCATTCAGTATAAACATTGAAGTTTTAGGATTGCAAGCATCAAGTCACCACCCATAGGTAACCATTTGTCAAATCAAGCAATTATCTTTATAATTAGTGTACAGTAATCAAAAGGCGATCTGACATGCATGGTGGAAAAAGAGAACGGGCAGGGCGTCCCAAAGGACGCAATGCTTATGGTGAAGCCACCAAACCGATACGGATTCCTCAATCTAAAATAGACAAGGTGCTAGCCTATTTACAAGAATCCAGTGTATTTGACTTGCCTTTGTACAGTAATAAAGTCAGTGCTGGTTTTCCCTCTCCTGCGGATAGTGATGTAGAATGCAAATTAGATTTAAATACGTATCTCATCAAACATCCAGCCGCCACCTTTTTTTTAAGAGTCTCAGGCGATTCCATGCAAAATGCGGGGATTCAATCTGGGGATATGTTAATTGTAGATAAAAGCTTGGAACCCAGCGACGGTAAAATTGTGATTGCAGCTATTGATGGTGAATTAACCGTTAAAAGACTAGTCAAAAAAGCAGGGCGTGTGCAATTAGTGCCAGAAAATAAAGGGTATCCTATTATTGAGGTACAAGACACGCAGGATTTGGTCATCTGGGGTGTTGTTACCCATGTTATTCATCAAGCGACTTAAGGGAGGGTCTATCTATGTTAACAGCCCCTAACATGTTCGCACTCATTGACTGTAATAATTTTTATGCAAGCTGTGAAAGGTTATTTCGCCCGGATTTGCATAACCAGCCTATCGTTGTGCTGTCAAATAACGATGGTTGTGTGATAGCTCGCTCTAATGAGGCCAAGGCGTTAGGCATCGGTATGGGAGAACCTTTTTTTAAAATAAAGTCATTATGCCAGTATCGACGAGTTCAAGTTTTTTCCTCTAATTATGCTTTGTATCGTGATTTATCGGAACGTGTGATGTCTGTGATTCAAGATGCGTGGGAAGAGACGGAGATTTATTCTGTGGACGAAGCATTTTTGAACTTGCATACGCTGCCTAGGCATTTGAATGAGACGTTTTGTCGGGATTTACAAAAAAAAATTTTGCAAGATACAGGGATTCCAACTTCCATCGGTATCGGATCGACCAAAACCTTAGCGAAAGCTGCCAATTTCATCGCCAAAAAAAAGCTTAACATTCCTGTTTTTTCTATTGAACAGCAGTCTTATTGGCTCAAAAAGATCGAAGTAGGGGAGGTGTGGGGTATTGGACGAAATTGGGAAAAAAAGCTGATAGGCCTTGGAATGAAGACCGCTTTTGATTTATGTCATTGGAATATACAATTGGCTAAAAAAAACTTGAATGCATGTTTGGTTCGAACTATTTTAGAACTGCAAGGAAAAGCGTGTCTGGGTTTAGCTGTGACTGAAAAAAATCAGTCAATTTTATCTTCCCGCTCTTTTGGTTCCGTACAAACAGAGTATCACGTGTTGCGTGAAGCTGTCAGCCATCATTGTGGTATTGCTTGGGAAAAACTGAGGCATCAAAATCTCAAAGCCAAACGCCTGTCTGTGTTTGCCTATACACGTCCTTTCAGCCAAGAACCTACGCATTATTCTTACTCCACGAGTATTGAATTTTTGCATCCAACGGATGACATTAGGCTTATTACACGCCATGCGGAGAGTTGTTTAAAGCAATTTTATCAAGCAAACGTACCCTATAAAAAATGCGGTATTTATCTGACTGATTTATCAGAGAGCTCTATGCAGCAATATGATTTGTTTTCAGCTGTTTCTGAAACTGAGCGTATGCAAACAGAGAAAACCATGCAAATCATAGAAGCCATCAATCATAAATACCAATGTAACGCCGTGTACCTGGCGGCGGCGGGGGGCACGAAACAATGGCGTATGAAAAAAGAACGCTGCACACCTTCTTACACCACAAAATGGACAGAGTTGCCGCTTGTGTACGCGCAATAGACTTCTTGCCATTCCAGCATGACACCCCTGGTTAAATAGTTCAACTATTTTGTATTTAGTTTAATATTTGATCTATAATTAGTTGAGATATGGTTTAAATAGGATCTAGGGCATGTCAAATGTTGCAGGACTCTAGGATATCTCAGGAACAGGCGAATGCCATCCCTCGTGCGTCTACTACAACGCTAAATCGAGGACCACGGTAAAAAACAAGGAAGTATTATGTTAATAAAACAACTATTGGGAATTATGCTTGCTATTGCTTCTGTATCTACTTTTGCTGAAACGGAAGCAACAGCAGCGGCTACTGATAAAACAGCGGATACGACAGCATCAGCTACTGATAAAAAAACAGATACCACTCAGGGCACTGAAAAAGCACCGGCTACAGATAAGAAACCAGATACAACACCCGCCACTGAAAAAAAATCTGACACCAATGAAACCGGGGATGCCATCAACATAAGCGTCACCACTAATGCCGAAGACGTAGCGGGCATTGGTTATTCTTTTGACGGCAAAGAACTGGGTGGAGCGGGGAGTTCTTATACCGGTGAAGGTCAGAAAAACAAAAATCATTTATTTAGATATAGAAAACAGTCTAATATCAATGAAAATATAAAATGTGGCACTAAGCTTTTAAACAAGGACAGCAAAGTTACATTGGTTGTCGATGGCGATGCTTGTCATGCGAATGTAGAATAACCCGTCGTGCGAGCGATTTACCAATGCTCAAAGTCACTGGATTGCTTCGTCGCTTTGCTCCTCGCAACGACGCCAATTTTTTTCAACTTACCCTGACTCAACATGGTTATTCGTCGTTGCGAGGAGCAAAGCGACGAAGCAATCCAGTGACTTTGGTCAGCTTTACCTTTGTTTTCCCCTCATAAAGGTATGCCACAATCGCTACAAAGGTCAGCAATGCGCAGCCAAACACATATAGAGCGGGTGCCTTTGGTGTTGCGAAAAAGTGGATAAGCCACGTAAATATCAAAGGGGCAAGTCCACCAAAAACAGCAATCCCTAATACCGAGCCGGTCATTAATAGTTTTATAATAAAAGGAATTCGCCAACCCCAAGCCAGCATTTCCTCTTCATTGAATAATGTCGTTAAGAGGAACCCAATCACAGCGCCCAGCGTATTTCCAAGAGTAATACACATGAATACCAGGCCAATTGCAAACTCACGCTTTTTGAGGGGTATGTGTTCAATTACGAAGACAGCCGCACCTGGAATTTCTCCACAACAATATGAGCCTGTCGAAGGGAGTTATTATTCACCGGTCAAGGCAGATGCTGAAGCAAAGGCAACAGTCATACAGCCTATAGGATTCAGTTTTGAAGCAGCAAACAGAGAGAGAATGGCTGGGTTTATTACTGAACTGTCAAATGCGGCTACTTGTGAGTCTGCTTTATTTAAAATAGAACGCAATATTCGTGAAGAACGAGAAGCGCGTGAAAAAAACGATCATTTTAGTGATGGTTATTGTTCCGTTGCGATAGAATTAGGTGCGATAAAAAAGATAGTGGCGTTATTGAGTGGGACGACCGATAAGGTTAGATACAAAGCCCAATTAGCATTATTGACCCTCTCCAAAAGCGTGCAGGATGTCCATCGGACAAAATTTTTGCAACAGATCACGACAGAAGCATCATTAATCATAGACGCGATGACGACGGCTATGTCCACTCCTATCCAAAATTTGAATGAAACTGTGAAAAAAGAGAGCGCGAATGCGCTAGCACTATTCGACATATTACCTTTTGCCAATCAAGCGCTCCAAAATCATATCTTAGAAAAAAAAGTGCTTTTATTTTTAGTTACCAAAAGAAAAGATGATGCTTTTTTTGAAGATATCATTAATCAAGTATTGGCAAAAATCATACTAGTCAGTCCGGCCTATAAAAATGCGGTACTAAAAGCAAAATTAGGTCAAAATCCCCCTCCATTTAAAGTCTCAGACTTAGAAGTTTATTATGCATCACGCAGCTTTTTTAGTACTAAGAAGAGTATGTTCAACGATATTGGAACTGATCACGCTAAGCTAGATACTTTGCTGGAAACATTACAAAAAAATGCTGCAAGCAATCCAGGCGGTGCTTCTGAACAAACACTAAATCACTTTAGTATTCGATAGATAAAAAATATATCGAGGCAGCGCCATTGATTTAATCGCGTAGCCTCATTTTAACTTGATTTATTTAACGTGACTCCCCAGGTTGTGGATGAGTTTGTTTTCTATAGATTCAAGCTGACTCAAATTAATACAGAGCGAAGCGAAGGATCTCCGAAATTAGGCACAAACCCAATCAATTAGAGATCCTCCGCTTTGCTCAGTATGACGTACCTGGGGAGTGACTATTTAACGTATTCGTCCAAAACCGCATCACACTGGAATGACTGGGTTCTGTATTTATTTTAACCAATCTTTGTGGTATAATATACTCACCTTCAGAAGGTGCTTGTTTGTCATAAAGATATTAACTTAGTAGTAAAAACCACAGATACTGGAACAACTTTATTCTCTGGACTTATCCACGCAAATGACACCGTATCTATTAATACATGCCTTACATGCATTAAACCATCGATTGTCTTGATTAATGATATACCTCAGTACTAGGGCAACTGCCATTAAGTTAAGAGATTCAGCTGTTGCTCCGAGAATCTAATTGATGATACGTCCTAGGCAAAGTTGAAAAGTAAACCGTAATTTATTGTTTTTTATGTGAACGAGCGTCGCTTCGAATAATAGGTTCTAACCACATCTGAACCGTGTGTTGTTTTACTTCCAGAGATTCCTGTGAGGTTAGAACGCCTCGACATTTGGTTTCAAGCTTAGTGAGCTCTTGAGAATCATATGCTGATAATATACTTACTTTATTTTGCCAGTGATCATCATCTTTGAGCATATTAGCTTTTGCAAGCAACGTGAGACAACGACCCATTAATTCTTGATTAGGTTGCTGTACAAGCCAGTTTACATTGGGTTCAGATAATAGCCCTTGTGAGAGTAATGCGTTAAGATCTTTATTCAAATGTTTCAAATGCGTTTGATAAAAAGACCCGTTAAAATGAGTGTTCTGCCTTGCTAACGAACTATAAAATGATAATAACTCAGGAGCATGCAGTTGATCAAAGTTTTTTTGCTTTAAAGCTGAATTCATCTTGAATTCAGGATTGGTTTTTAATGCTGTCACTGTGGCTTTCAAAAAATCGAGATCTCCAATCAACGTTTGTATTCAAACTCATATCAGCTTCTGGGATAATTGCGCTCATAGTTTGTTGAAGCCATTTAGAGTTTGCCTCTGTTTGGACCCATGCCTCAGCATAAATCTCCTGAAATTTTGAAGGATTTTCACGATTCATAAATTCTAGCTTTACAATATTAGTCTCCAAGTTACCTGGTAATAATAATCCGCATTGTGACAATATGATCAAACAACGACAACGAATTTGAGGATCAGGCGCTGCAGAGAACATACGTAACATCGATTTTACGTTATTTTGCGTTAATAAATTATCTTCGTTGAATAAGGGCAAAACTGCGTGGAATGCACATAAAACTGTTGGGCTATACGCTTCAAGTTCGTCGCTTTTAATAACAATGCCGATGGTCTTTAGCTTCTTGAAAACATGACGCGCTATTTGTTCATCGGGCAAAGCACTCAAAATTACTGTAGGATCTGAAGCAGTACGTTGAGACTGTGATGGAGGAGGGGAGGGCGTCCTAGATCTAGATGCAGAACCTTCTCTAGATTGCATAACACGGTCGAACTTTTTCTGATCTCTATTTGGATAGGATTTATCTATGTTTAAAATAGATTGTAAGAATTGATTATCTGCTTTTTTAGGCATTTCAATTTGTTTACAGGTTTCAAGAAAGTCCATAAATTTTGGACTAAAACGACCTTCAGGAAATAACCCGGTCTTGGGTAAATAGCGTTCTTGTTCGGTTTGGAATTCATTATATAGCAAATTGCCTATTTCATGAACGCCTTGTTCCCAAGAATATTCGCTATTCTCCACCAAACATGCATTGGAAATAAATAACGCTAAATGTTCCAATTTTTCGCTTGCTATTTTGATACCAAAATCGCGCACCAAGGTCACTAAATTAGGGTGAACAATGAGCATCATTTTAATTAAGTATTCAAAAACGTCCAAGGGATTAAATTCTGCCGTTTTTGCAGAATTTGTAATAAGCGGTATTTCAGCTAATGCATTGATAAATTGAATGAATTTTTCCTCAGAAATGCGCTCGCTTTTGTGATAGGTATTGTTATCATTTGTAGACGCAAAACAAAGATATATTAGTCCATTTATGGATACCCTCGAAAATATAGGGATGTTTCTATTGTCATTACTAAAAATAGCGAAAAAGACGTTACGTGCTCGCAAGGCGGTAATTTTTGTAAGTTTATGGGTACCTACGTATTCTTCGATCTTCTTGCCTATCATTCGGGAAGGGTTTTCTAAGAAACGAGCCTTATTGCGATACATGCGCGGGGTTCGCGTCAAAATGAGTACTTATTCAAGCTTTACCAACCGCCCACTAAGTCTGGTTATCTATATTAAAGGAACATAGGTAGAGTTGTATTTATAGTATCGAAAGATAGCTCCTTTATTTTTATCAAATTATTTTTATAAGACCAAACATTATTATCGACGATAATTTAAACAGGATTCGCCAGCATCTTGCGTATATCTAACCATGCAATTTGTACCCGGAGTAGAACTATGCTGTGTCTGCAGCCCATAAAGATTTCCCATATATTTGATAAAGTTATCATAACTTAACTGATATATCTTTCTGGTGCATTCTAGTTTTGACTCGTCTGTAGGATCAATAAAGAGCACAAAAAATTTATTTGCTTCATTTTTTATAAGCCCTATCACGACTACTGAATGTGTAGGGGCTGCTGTGCCTTCGGAAGCTTCAAGTCTAGTATTGGGTTTCCATCCGGAGATGGTGTGGCCGCATAATGGATTTTTCAAAGAAAATAATGCGCCTTCTGAATAGTAATGATCACCATAATAGCCTCTTGCATTTATTGGGCCAAATTCCCGAATCTCATCCATAAGAGATTGTGGGCCATCTTGGATAGTCCAAGTTGAAATGGCTAATTGAGGGTAATGCTGTAATCTTGCAAAAGTAATTGCAGAAGATGAAACTATGTGCTTCATTTGAACCGTTAGCATATTATAAGGTTCAAGAGGGAATCGCACTTGACGTAAAAATCTTTGCGTAAATTCATTTAGGTCAAAGGTCAGCGCGCACAATAGCTCTTCATTTAACGAGATCATGGATTTGCTATAGTTGCTAAGAATCCGTTCGCTATATTGACCATCGCAATCGCCTTCTGCAATAAGCTTTTGTAATAACTGTAGTTTGTCCTCTTTTGAAATATCACTGTATTCAGATATAGATTGTCCAGATGCTTGAAGCAGAATAGATGTGATGATGCGGATTTCGCGATCTTTTTGATTTAGAAAACTTGTGTGCTTTTTTCTGTGTTGCGAAAACAGTTGCTCAATGTGCCTTAATCCCGGATCTGAATCGAGATGTTTACCAACTCGCGGCCTAAAAAAATTAAAGGCATAATAAGTACATGTTTCGTTTTTTTGCCCCGGCGCATCAATACGACTTCTCGTATCAATCACACCAATTCCAGGAAAATGTTCCGCAGGATTAGGTTTTCCTGACGGTATTTCCCAAAAAACAGTAGTGGCTGAGTTTTCTAAAAGATTATATGACATGTTTATAATTTCCTAAAAATATGGCTATTGTATCATATTATATATATTTTGTGTTTGATTAATGCGCATTACCTGCCCTGTGTATAAATTTCAGCATAAGCCACTTCAAGTTGTTGTCTAAGTAAATGGTTACATCAATACGCTGGTCGACCAGATTTCTAAGAATCAAGCAGATGATGATTTTGCAGCGCAGCGACAGCTTTATATCGGTTTATTCCTCTGCATAATCACACTCGCGAGTATACCCGTGCTGATGGGGACGACGATCGGCTTAATACTCATGCCAATAGGTACTGTTTTTCTACCATTGACACTGACAAGTTGCATCGTGATATGGTGTGTTCAGGATGTTAAAAATAACAGACTTGACCTCATCAAAAATGATTGCGTACCAACAATCAATCGCCATAGCATTAGATTAGGTACGCGGGATTCTGAGCTGGGGTATAGTAGAGACATCTTATTATATCGTGAATTTTATGCAAAAAAAATCATGTGTTCTATTGAAGAACCCACTTTTATCAACAAAGCACTAAGTCTGGTTATCAAAATAACCAGACTTAGTGTAATAATTGAGGTCACAATTTGTGACCTCAAGTTTATACCCTACTTTTATTTTTCTTCAATTTCCCTATTTAATAATAGAGTTGCTTCTTTATATTCACGTTTAACCTCTTCTCGAAGTTGTTCGATCGTTGGCAAATGTAACTGATATTTTCTTGAAAATATTTGTTTATTGTTTTCAGGCAACGTGTATTTAACCACAGCATCATTTTTTTCAGCACATAAAAGCAATCCTATTGTCGGATTATCGTCTTCTTGTTTGATGTCTCGATCATAATAGTTAACATACATTTGCATCTGCCCTACATCACCATGTGTTAGCTGATCTATTTTTAAATCAATGATTGCGTAACATTTCAAAATAGTGTGGTAAAAAATCAAATCCGGATAGAAATGATCTCCTTCAATCGTAATACGTTTTTGTCTACCAATAAATGCAAAACCCTTCCCCATTTCGAGTAAAAACTCTTGTAAATGATTAATAATTGCTGTTTCTAAATCACTTTCTGTATAGACATGATGTTCTTTATAACGGGTTTTACCGCATATCCAGCCCAAACTGGCAATGACATTTTAACGGGTCTTAAGCCGCGTGATTCACAAGACATTTCACTTTAAGGTGGCTGCGATTTTTTTCTGCAAGCCATAAGTCATATTTAGCTTGTTGATTTATCCAACTTTCTGCTGATGTCTTAAATGCAATACTCAACCTGATCGCCATTTCAGGACTAATGCGAGAATGACCATTTAATAACTCAGAAAGCGTTTTCCGAGTAACACCTAATGCTTTTGCAGCTTCTGTGACAGTTAATTCCAAAGGCTCTATACATAACTCACGTATAACCTCACCTGGATGCGCTGGATTAAACATTTTTAACCTCCCTAGTGATAATCAACATAGTCGACATCATAAACATTATCGCTCTCAAATCGGAAAATAATTCGCCAATTTGCTTGCACTGTGACAGAATAAAAATCTTTAAGCTGCCCCTTCAATTTATGTAAGTGTAATCCTGGTAAATCCATATCCTCAGGGCAAGCACTTGCATCAAGACGTGTAAGTATTAACTGCAACCGTCTTGCATGATGGGCCTGTATCCCCGAGAGACTACCGGTGTGATAAAATCGCCCCAGTCCTTTATGTTTTATTGTTCTTATCATGAAAATTCCGCTTTACATACACTTAAATTGTAACCAATAACGTTACGGGTGTCAAATTGGATGCATGATTTTTTATAGAATAGGTGTAGCAATTATGTCCTATGCCACTTTTAGTGCTAATATTTTCTCCATATCGAACAACCTATCCTGTTCTTCAATATCCTGAGTAAAATCATATTCCCCATGCAAATGTAAGCGATCCAGGAAACACATCTTTGCTTAATTAATCGCGCGGTGCATAATCTAAATTAATGTTCCAGGGTAATAGTTTTTCATAATCTTCGACGGTATTACAGTAGGGGATGTTCTTTAACAATTTGACGTAGTAATGATAGGGGTCAATGCCATGACGCTTTGCTGTTCGAATAAAGCTAAGATGCATACACAAAGCGTCGGCGCCATCAACGGAGGCGCAAAACAAGAAGTTTTTTCTGGCAATAACAAGCGGCTTAATTTCTTGCTCGGTTAAGTTGTTATCAATTTCAAGCCGTCCATCGTCTAGAAAGCGCGTAAGACCGGCCCCAAATTTAATACAATAATTAACGGCGTTTCCCAGCGATGATTTCGGCAGAACGGTTGGATAGATGTCATCAAGCCATATCTTAAATTTATCCATGAGTGGCTTTGATTTTTTTTGACGCAGCTCATATCGTAATTCGGGCGTTAATTCATTGTTTTTAGCCTCGCGTTCGATTTTGTAGAGTTCTTTAAAAAATCGCATTGCTTCTTTGGCTATCCCGCTCCCTTTGCTAGCACGTGCAATGGGCTCGAATTTGCGTCGTGCATGCGCATTACAATTAACGATCTTTGCCGTTTGTCCAACCTGTTCAAAAAAATTATCGCCATCGACGTGCAAATACCCTGAAAACCCCTCAAACCAGTCACTAACAAACTGCTTATGTTGTACATCATTGTACTCATAAAGGATGACGGATTTTTCTGGAGGACCGCCGCGCATACAATACACATATGATTTCGTTTCTGCAGACCGACCTGGTTCGTTTAATACTTGCAATGTTGTCGCATCACAGCTGCCAATATCGTATTCAATCGCTTCATCTTTCATTAGATTATAAACGGGTCTCAGTGGCGCCATTAAATCGATAAGCCAACGCGCCATTGTTTGGCGTGAACAATCAATGCCGTGTCGTTGACTTAATTGTTTTTCTAAGTGGTAAAGCGGTTGCCTATCATCTAATTTGCTCACTACCAAAAAAGCTAAAAAGGCTTCTGTTGCCTTTATTTTGGGTAATATATGTAACGGTGCAATGGCTGTCATAATGCTGTTATCACAACCTTTAGAACAGGCAGCCACTTCGCGTCGTTGCTCAAGAATTTCAATAATACATGGTTGATATCGAATACCGCCCTGTTTTCGCATGCACAAATTATACCTTAACCCATTATTTATTCTATATTTTTATGTTATTTTTCAATAAAAATTAGTAGCTGTTACCTCAGGACTTAACACTTGTTTTATATAATCTAACCCAGATAATAACCAGCTTAATTGATCACCAGTTAGCTCCATAACGTCATCAATAATACCTGGAAATTTAAGCCTTCCTTTCTCCAAACGTTTGTAGCATAACCAAAATCCATTTCTATCCCACCATAGCATTTTGACTTTATTTGAGCTGCGATTGCGAAATATAAACAATTGACCAGACGTAGGATCTAAATGAAGATGATCAGCGATTAATATCACTAAACCATCAATTTGTTTTCTAAAATCAATCGGGCTTGGATATAACCAAATTTTGGAATTGAATGATAAAAACATGTTAATCCAAAGATGATAAGATCAAGGGAATAATGCTTTTGTCGTGTATCTTTAACGTCCGTCCACGCTTGAAAGTTAGCGTACATAACAATGGTTCTGAAATGATTGCTGGTGCAGATGTCAAAGTAACTGGAATCAGCTTAGGCGATATTTTTTTCCATTTATATAGCCAATACCCGAGGCAATTATAATTCAATTTATTTTTACGACAGTACTCTGCTCTAGATAGACCGCTACCTTTTTGTAATACTGAATGTTGTTTCCAAAAATCCTCTTTACTGCTGGATACTTTGACATTAATGTCTTGATTGGCTGCTGAATTCATTTAATTCCCCTCTGTATCGATAACAGCCATACTATTACAAATGCAGAAATAAACTAAAAGATGTGGTTGCTGGATCGCTTACGGAGCGTACAAATATCCTTATAATCCATATAACCTGTATTACGCGGTCTTGTAAAATATTTAGGATCCCTTTTGCCATGAAGCAATTGTCTAAAATCATACAACATTGTTAATTGTTGACGATAACTAGGAGTGTCTTTAAATGTTGCACACTTAAAATATAACGACTGGGTAAGGCAAGATGTTACATAGATAAAATGACTTTCGATAAATGAGATAAGCCTATATTTCTGTATTTTTCGGTCATGTCGCGTTCAATTTCAATACGTCTTCTCAGCCTGGCACCAAATGGAGAATTGCGCGAAGACGGTAAAAAATTGCTCGTAGTGGTCTGAATTCCCGGTATAATACTTATAAATTTTAGCTGTATTAAAGCCGGTTTTATGAGTTGCCCGCGAACAGATAATGATAGCGGGTTATGGCATAGTATTTGAGTTTATTGTTGCTAACGAATAGGGATTAACTTATGGCTATCCGGAAAAGCATACGCATTAAAGGATTAAGTGGATTTTCTTGGGCAATTATTAGCGTATTTATCTGTTCTTCATTTGCAATGCAGTATCATACAAATGACAATTATTATGAGTTTTTTAATATACTTCCCTTGATTTTAGCTGCTGTTTATTGGTGTGAAAAATCAGCACATCTCATAAACTCACCAGAGTATAAATTAAAAAAAGAATCGTTATTCAACCGAGATTTACTCATATTAAGCGTTAGTTTTCTGCTAGGATGCCTTATCTCATTATGCTTAGCATACAATAACAGTGATGCCAAGGGCTGGTGGTTTTTTATCATTTATTTCATGACTTTATACGGACTGATTTTTTCTTTTCTTTTTTCTATCGTTGCCCTTTTAATAAAAAACCACAAAATTTATACGTTTATTTTTTCATTCATAATCCTAGGGGTGATATCTTTGGGGAATTTTTTACCACATGATATAACACTCCCATTAATTGGAAGTACTGAGACTTTGTATGTAATAACATGTTCGTTACTAGTTGCCCATTGTTTATTTGCAATTATCTGTAAGATAACCAGAGTATTTTTAAATCGAGAATCAAATGATCCGAACCACAATAAACTGACTTAAAAAATGGAATTCAAAAAATGAAAAATAATATACTAGTAATTTCAATCATTGAGGTTGCTCTAGCAGCAATGTTTATTTACTCATCTGCATGCGCAAAACAAATTTATCCAGCAGAAATTTTAGGAAGAGATTTAAATTATCCTGGTCTCGGTTGGGCCGGGCACGTAGGTATTGCTACCACGAACATGGGATCAGCAAACGGGATGTGGCAAAATGCCGATCTAGTAATAGAGATTCTCAATGAACCCGTAGTAGGACAGATTAATTCAATTGCCAATTTCAAATCTCGTTCAAAATATTGGGGAAGTAAATATGGTATTGCCGATAGGAGTGAACGTGGTTATCGCGTGCTCGTTGAGGCAAATCATCAACGATGGTGGTGTCCGCAATATACGTCAGATACCGATTATCAGATTGGTGAAGGGAACCCTTACACAGGACAAATCGTTAAATGCGGACGATGGCGATGTGATACTTTTGTTTGGTGGGCTTTTTATAACCAAGGATGGGATATAATGCCAGGACGGGTTTGGATGCCCAGAATATTATTTGATAGATTCCCATATTACAATGATGAGAGAGGGATTAAAAAAAGTAGATTCAATATGGTAGCTCTCAATGAGTTAGGCAATAAAAATTTAGAGAACATCACATCCGAAGAACTTAATTCTATGCCGCCTGGTGAGTTCGAAATCATCATGAGCAGCCAAAAATCCCTTCACTACACGGTCCCTCAAACTAGCTCTATTGAAATGCTATTTGCGTATGATGAAAATCTGAACGAATCGAAACGTAGTATTATGATTGACAGACTGACCTCAAAAGGTGAAGAACCAGAGCTGACATCTAAATTGATAAAGCTGTATAGAGAAACAACCAATCAACCTGTAAAAGAGAGTATCATTTCTGGTTTAATGATTCACTATCAACGACATCTTGACTTGGAAAAACAATCGGAAGAACAAACATTGCTCAAAAGCTTCTTCTCGGAATTGCTCTATGAAAAACTAACTCCTAAGGCAACTGATAATGCTATTAGAGGATTTATTGATCTTCATACTACAGATGAAATAATGAGCAATATCCAACAAATTAACTTTCAACTTAGTCATATAAATCATACTTCCTCTATTATGCTCAAATACTCTTTGATTCATAAATCTAGAAAATTACAGCCCATTTATATGGAATCTCTAGTTAAAGAATTACACGACACCAATGATTCAGATCTAGATAGTTACCTATTTGGCCCATTATCTTTGGCCTACGAATCGATCGGAAAGAATTTGCTTGAACCTAAGTCCAGACAAATGGTTGTAAATTATTTAAAAGCTGTTCGATACAAATATATGCCATCAAATATGATCAAAACAAGTATTAAGGATCCTCATATAAGCACCACAGCGCCTTATTATTTTGATTTAATCAAAAACATGGGCGGTATTTAGATGGCGAGAAGCTGGCTTCTGAAATCCGTGCAGCTCACTTCTGAAAATGACATAAAACCTGAGTTTTTGGACTTGTGGTTTTTATCAAAAACCCATATCATTATCTACCTATCAAATACTCATTTAAAATCGGATTTATTGATAAAATCATGAAAAAATTAATCGGCTATGCTCGAGTCAGTACTGATGATCAAAATTTAGACTTGCAGATCGATGCACTCACTCAAGCAGGATGTCATAAGAATGACATCTACAAAGATAAAGTTTCTGGTGCAAAAACTGACCGTCCTGGGTTAACTCAATGTTTGGATAATTTATCACCAGGTGATGTTTTGGTTGTATGGCGACTAGACCGCCTAGGTCGCTCCATGGTTCACTTAGTATCCATCATCGAAATGCTAAAAGAAAAAGGGATTGGTTTTAAATCATTATGTGATGGTGCAATCGATACAACCACTGCTTCTGGTGAATTAGTCTTTAATATATTTTCATCTATGGCGCAGTTTGAAGGACGTCTTGTTCAAGAGCGAACTCAAGCAGGACTCTCCGCTGCCAGAGCCCGAGGAAGAAAAGGAGGTAGACCTAAAGTAAATGCTTCAAAAATACAGGCGGCCAAACGAATGCATCTCGACAAAAGCATGACACTTGAGGATATTTGTGGGGTACTGAAAATTTCAATACCAACCCTATATAGATATCTGGCCTCTTAATTTCATCGAGACATAATATGGTAATACCAACTTTTGCTACCCGCCGCCTAATACTTCGAGAAATCACAACGAATGATTACGAAAATTACGCAAAGCATTTTATTGATTATGAGGTCATTAGATGGCTAGCATCTGTTGTGCCTTGGCCATATCCAAAAAACGGTGTTCAATATTACATTGAACACGAGATAATACCCCATTTAGGTAAAAGCAAATGGCTATGGAGTGTCTTTTTAAAAACTTCCCCAGATGAATTAATTGGAGCGATTGAATTAAGACGCATTGGCACGCCAGATAACCGTGGATTCTGGCTCGGTAAAAATTTTTGGCGGCAAGGGATTATGTCAGAAGCACTTACTCCCATAACTGATTACGCTTTTACTACTTTAGCGTTTGAAAAACTAATTCTGACCAATGCAGTAGGCAATCAAGCTTCTCATCAAATAAAAAATAAAATGGGTGCGCATCTTTTATATATAGAATCTGGGGAATTTGTCGATCCTATACTCAGTCAACGCGAAATTTGGGAGTTATCTAAGGATGGTTGGCAACCATATAAAGGATAAGCCTTGAATACATTAACTATAAATGATGCGACAAAACCAACAAATTTTGACGAAAAATCGATTTTTCAATCCGCTCGCTTCGAAAAAGGAACTCGTTATTATACTGTGATCCTAGATAAGGACTTGTTTGACGACTGGGTTATTATCATTGCAAATGGCAGAATAGGCACTAAACTCGGCAGAGTTAGAACAATCGCCTTTCCCTGCTTTGAGGATGCCTGTAACCAATTTCAAGTTACTATTAAAAATAGGGCTAAGCGTGGCTATTTGCTCGAATCCTACAAAATCTCTTAGACTCTAGATTGTATATTATTTGAAATGAAGCTCAAATCTGATAAAAATTGATAATGTGTTGCTTTTGTGCTACAATCAAATTACAATAATTTAAGGTTTATTATTATGAGTAGAGCAGCATCAATTCATGCAAGAATTGACCCAACTTTGAAACACGATGCCGAAAAAATACTACATCAATTAGGCTTAAATACTTCTCAGGCGATTAATGCATTCTATGCACAAATAGTTCACGTTAGAGGGATCCCTTTTGAGCTTAAATTGCCCAATGAAGAAACTCTCGAAGCGATGAAAGAGCTTGACTCTGGTAAAGTAAAAACCTATGAATCTATGAAAGATTTGTGGGATGAAATCGATAATGACTAATAAATTAAAACTTGCTCCCAGTACCAAATTTAAAAAAGACTTAAAAAAGATCACAAAACAAGGAAAAAATCGAGAATTGCTTAGTCTTGTCATTGAAAAATTACAACATCAAGAGCCCCTGCCATTAAAAACTCGTGATCATGCATTGATAGGAGATTATAAAGGCTACAGAGAATGCCACATAATGCCTGACTGGTTGCTAGTTTACCGCGTGGTAAGTAATAATTCAGTGGAGCTATTGGAATTATCAAGAACAGGCTCTCATTCAGACTTATTCAAGTAGGGAAATCTTATCTATCCCAAATTTCTCGTTTTTTCAAATTACGTAACTTCGTAAATTTAAGCTCTCTTTTTTCATGACCACAGTGTTTGAGATAGATAATCCATGTTATCTATCGCAAACTCTATCACATGCTTTTGAATATAAAAAGATGCTATAATAAATACATGTGGTTTTATTGAAATTAAAATGTATACAAGTGAGGTATTTATGGCGACTCAATCATCACTTATTTCGGTTCGGGTACCATCAGATGTAGCTCATCGTTTAGAAAAACTATCCCAATCCGTCGACCGCTCAAAATCCTATTTAGCCGCTGAAGCTATCGAAGAATATCTCGATCTTCATGAATGGCAAGTACAAGCCATCCAAAATGGGTTACAAGAAATTGAACAAGGGGATGTTGTTAATTTTGTCGATGTCAAAAAAGATTTAGGGTTGCTGGATGAAAATTAAACTCACCAAGCTTGCTGCTCAAGATTTACAATCTACCAAAGATTATATTAGCCAAGACAAGCCTAATGCGGCGCTTGCGGTTATAAGGCGCGTTGTCGAGGCAATCGACAATATAGTGACATTTCCAAGCATGGGACGTGCCGGGCGAGTTCCTCACACCAAAGAGTTAGTCGTTAGCGGAACACCTCTCATTATCGTCTACCAGATAAAGCAAGATACCTTATATATAGTGCGAATTATTCATACGGCCAGAAAATGGCCTTAAAGTGCTTATGTTTTAAAGTTGAAATAACGTGGCTAAACACGCTATTTCAATTATTAATGAGTGAATTTGAAAGAAATGGCTTCCAATATCACATCGATACATTAATAACATTTCACACCATAACTTAAAGATTCAATACATATAAGTGTCGTGGCCCGCAATCGAAAACGACTCGGCCTGCACTCAGCGCATAAAACTGGCCCAAATTAAATGCGAATGAAATTCGATTTCGGCTCACTTTAATTGCTTCTATCAAAAATTTAGCCCAC
>Ga0114972_10001237_pt1 | contig 19190 bp, 16 predicted proteins | sample M_140807_EF_Meta_FD_87354 | JGI IMG/M metagenome (GOLD analysis project Ga0114972, IMG submission 87354) | Freshwater microbial communities from Lake Montjoie, Canada to study carbon cycling - M_140807_EF_MetaG | ecosystem: Environmental > Aquatic > Freshwater > Lake | place: Lake Montjoie... | reverse complement strand
CCGCGCGATCAACCTCGAGACTGGCATCATCGAGACGGTCGCAGGGAGCGGCGTACGGGGCAGCGCCGAAGCCGACGGCGTGCCGGCGCTCGAGCTCGAGCTCTACCGTCCGCTGGGCATCGCCTTCGATAAGGCCGGCGCCCTCTACATCTCTGACACCCACAACAGTCGGATCGTCAAGGTCCCGCGCTGAGCGACGGCTTTCCCCTCAAGAGGTCCACCATGAAGCGCTCCTTTTTCTACGCACTTCCCCTTCTTACCGTCGCGGGCTGCAGCGGCGACAAACCCCAAACCGGCGAGCCGCACTGCAACCCGGGTCCCGGCACGATCTGCACCGTGGTCGGCTCCGAAGTGCTCGGGCTCTCCGGTGACGATGGCCCCGCCATCGAAGCGAACCTCTACTGGCCGATGGATCTCTCGATCGGCCCGGACGGCAACTGGTACATCGTCGATTGGAACAACCATCGGATCCGGCGGGTCGATGTCTCAACGGGCGTTATCAAGACCGTCGCGGGCGTCGACGATCTCGGGGATGGTCCGGAAGGGCCCGCGACCGAGTCGCACTTCAACCATCCGACGCAGATCCTGTTCGACTCGGACGGGGGCATGCTGATCGCCGCGTGGCACAACAGCAAGCTCAAGCACGTGGATCTGAAGACCGGCATGCTGACCGACACGTGCGGCGACGGCCTGCGCGCGTACAAGGGCGACGGAGGCCTGGCCAAGGCCGCGTCGTTCGACCTGCCGGTGTCGATGGCCTACGACGCCAAAGGCACGCTCTTCATCCTCGACCAGGCGAACCAACGAATCCGCGCGGTCGACGACAAAGGCATCGTGTCGAACTACGCCGGCGGCGCGTGCCTCGTGAACGCATGCATGGAGGGCGAGACGCCCGAAGCGTGCGACGGCAGCCAAAAGATGGTCTGCAACAAGGCGATGAACGGCGCCATGTGCAAGGCCACGCCGGGCTGCCTCGGCGGCTTCGCGGGCGATGGCGAAACGGCCGACATGATGGCGATGAAGCAGCCGGTCTCGCAAAGCGCCGATCCGGGTGGCCGGCTTGCCATCGACCAAGACGGCAACCTCCACTTCTGCGACATCCTGAACCACCGCATCCGCAAGATCGACGCGAAGACGAAGATCGTCTCGACGGTCGTCGGCAGCGGCGAGAAGGGCTACGCGGGCGACGGCGGCAAAGCAACCGAAGCGAAGCTCAATCGCCCGAGCGATCTCGCGTTCGGCCCGGACGGCACGCTGTACTTCACCGACACGTACAACTCGTGCGTGCGCGCGGTAAAAGACGGCGTGATCTCTACCGTCGCAGGCCAATGCGGCAAAGACGGCTTTGCCGGCGACGGCGCCGATCCGAAGAGCGCGCTGCTTCACCGCCCGTACGGACTCGAGGTCGCGGCCAACGGCGACCTCTACATTGCGGACACGTTCAACGGCCGCATTCGCGTCGTCAAAAAATAAGGCGCTTCGCGGGGGCTCGCTTCGTTTCGCAATTCGCCAGCCGGCCCACTGCGAACCTTGATGCGCCCCAGCGTCGCTCGGCTTTGCGGGCGGAGTGGTTCCGGGGTTCGCTATACTTGGATCCCATGAATCGCTTCTTCCTCTCGGCCGTCATCGTCTCTGCCGCGTGCAGCCCTGCGGCCGAACCGCCTCCCTCGATCGAGGCGGTTTGGCCGTCGGATTATGCGGCGAGCTATACGCAAGTCCGGCCGTGCCGCCGCAGCATCGATCACGACCTCGGGTACGTGACGATCCACGCCGACCCCGCGGCAGCCGGTCCCTACGTCACGCGTGACAAGCCCTTCCCGGTGGGGGCCACGGTCCTGAAAGTCGAGTACGAAGACGAAGCGTGCACGACGCTCCGCGGATTCACGGTGATGAAGCGCGAGGCGCCTGGCTACGATCCCAGCTACGGGGATTGGCACTGGCAAAAGGCCGACGCGGCGCGCCTGGTCACCGTGGACGGCCGAAGTTCGAGCCCACCGGCAAACCCTCCCACGCACGTGGATCGGTGCGTGAAATGCCACGACGCGTGCGGAAAAGCGCCAGACGGCTTCGACGGGACCTGCTCCGCGGTCAACGCGATGTGATGGCCCCCGTGGAGCAAAACGCGCGAGGCTCCAGCGTTTTAGCTGCCGTTTTCGCATGCGCATGCGCGGTCCTCTGCGCCTGCGGCCCGACGAGTGCCACCCCGTGCGAAGGGCCCGGCGTCCTCTGCCGCGTCGCGGGAACGGGACTTGCCGCGTTCGATGGCGACGGTAAGCCCGCGAAGGAAACGTCGCTCTACCTTCCCTCGGCGGTGCGTCGAGGGCCCGACGGCCTCGTGTACGTCATGGACTTCAACAATCATCGGCTACGTAGGGTGGATGGCGATGGCGCACTTCGCACCGTGGTCGGCATTGGCCTTCACGCCGTCGCGGTCGAGGGCGCAAAGGCGCTGATGACGCCGCTCGAGAACCCTATCGACTTCGGCTTCGATGCCGAAGGCGCCATCGTGCTCGTCGCGTACCACGACCCTCGAATTTTGCGGGTCGGTGCGGCCGGTGTCGTGGAGGTCGTCGCTGGCACGGGAGATCTCGGCGACGACGGCGACGGCGGCCCCGCGCTCGCAGCACACTTCACGCAACTCGCCGGCATGGCGGTCGCCGCCGATGGCCGCATCGCCGTCAGCGACGACAAGGCGCACCGCGTCCGCATGCTCGACGGCACGACCGTGAAGGCGGTCGCAGGCGAGAGCGGCAACGCTGGCTTCGCAGGAGACGGCGGCCTCGCGACGGAGGCGCGGCTGAGTTCGCCGCGTGGCCTCGCCTTCGATGCCGAGGGGCGGCTGTACGTCGCGGACAGCGGCAACCATCGCATCCGACGCATCGACACCAACGGCCTCATCACGACAGTCGCAGGCAACGGCTCTCCAGGCGCTGGCGGCGACGATGGACCAGCGACCGAGGCCGAGCTTCGTGGTCCCGAGGGCGTCCTCGTCGCGGCGGACGGAAGTCTGTACGTCGCGGATACCGGCAACCACCGCATTCGGCGTGTCGATGCCGCCGGGATCATCTCCACCTTCGCGGGCAGCACGCGCGGCTCGAGCGGCGACGGCGGACAAGCGACGGCGGCGCAGCTCCAGAGCCCCTCACGGATCGACGGCTCCGACGAGGCCCTGCTCATCGCCGATCAACGAAACCATCTCGTGCGCGCGGTCGGGTTGCGCTGACACGGCGCGGTCACGGGGCGTCGGGCTGAAAAACGACAGGGCTACGAGGCGCCCCCTCGTGCACGGCGTCGTTGCCGTACCACACGAGGTAGGTCGGATCGACGTAGCCATCGAGTTCGAGCTCAACGTCCAGCAACGCTCCCGGCTTGGAGACGAGCGCCATGCCGTCGCTGTCGAGCGCGGTCTGACTTACGAACGTGAGCGTTCCGTCGCCGTGATCGTCAATGCGGTCGTTCGCTTCGAAGTCAAAGGCGGCGACGCTCTGAATGCCGCCGCGCGGATAAACGTGGAGCCTGTAGTCGCAGGAAAGCCCGGTTTTTGCTGTGTCGCAGCTCGTCCAGACGTGCCAGCGGCCTCCGGACGCGTACTCGACGAACACGGCGGCGCCGTCGCCGAGGTTCGTGCTCAACGTATGACCCGCGTCGATCGTGGTGAAATAGGGACTCGCGTCCGCATCGACCATGCCGTCGGCGCCGTGGTCGTGACCGGAGCAACCGGTCGCCCCAAGTGCGAGCGCCGCAGCGCAAACCGAGAAGAGTGAGCCTTGTCGAATCATCGCGTCCCTCCGCGAAAGCTGAACCTGCGACCGTTGAGAAAGTCTAGCGCGGGGCCCGCCCTTCGCTCGCGAAATTCGAGCGGCGAACGGCGCCATCCCTTACGGTCGGAGGAGCACCTTCGTATGGGGAACACCGTGCTCGTCGCAGCCGGTGCGCTGAAACGCAAACACCTGCTCGATCTCGTGGTTGTCGACCGCGACGCAACCGAGCGTCCAGTCGCCGGCGTCACGCCCACCGCCGCCGCCGTGAATTTGGATCAGGCTGCCGAGGGGAGTGTTCTGGGGCGGCGCAGCGCAGGCATGGTTCGCCTGAACGATCGCGGCGTACTGAGCGCGCGTGATGAGCCCGTCGGCGAGCCCGCGGTCCGCGTCGGCGATGTTCGGGTAGCTGACTTGGAGCGAGCGGTGGAACTGGCTCGGGAACTTGTGCGTGACGTAATACTCCCCCTCGGGGGTCTTGCCGTCCCCCTCGCGCTCTTTGGCGCCGCTTGGGGCGAAGCCGAGCGAAGACTCGAAGCGCGCCGCGAGCTTGTCCCCGCAATAGAGTTCGAGCGTGCGCGCCGCCTTGTGCACGACAATCGAGCGTTTTCCCTCGCAGTTCGCGAGAAGCGAAGCGTCGGGGACGGTGGCGCCATCCGCGTGCGCCGCCTCCGCTTCGGAGGAAACGACCGCCGGACCGGCGAGGAGGAGCGCACCGAGAAGCATTCGAACGGTCATGAAGTTTCTCCGCAGTAGGGAAGCGCCGTCGCAACGACGGCTCGACGCAAGGGTTTGGAGCTGCATCGGCGGCAGACCCCGCATCCACGGAGCCGGCCGCACGGTCTTAGGACGCGCATCGGCCCTCGGAGATTCAAGCGGCCGCGCAACGTCAACGGCGGCGACCGCCACCGACCGAGTGCCCGCCACCAAACGAGCGGCCACCGCCTCCGCCACCAAACGAGCGGCCACCGCCTCCGTAGGAACGAGAGCCTCCCCCGGTGTGGCTTCCTGAAAACGAGCCGCTCGAAGGACGACCAACGGACGGGCGCGACGGCGGACTGCTCGTGGCCCGTACGGCGCCACTCGAGTGGCCATACGACGGCCCGGCACCGACGTGCGACGTCGTTCCCCACGAGGTACTCGGACGGGGCGAGCCAGGCGCTGCGTAGCGAACGGGCGCTGCGTAGCGAACGGGCGCGGCGGCGCGAACGGGCGCGGCGTAGCGAACGGTGGGGGTCTGCCCGGGCGCGACGTACACCTGCTGCGAGCGAGACGACGAACCGAGCGAAACGGCGGACGAGCGCACGGGGGCTGGCGCGCGGGCCCCTTCCCTACCCGCGTTGGCGTAGACGACGCGCGGTGCGGGCGGCGCCGGTGCGCGAGGAGGCGTAGCAACGGACGACGACGCGACCCGACGCGCTCGCCAGTCCGCCGGAAGCTGCATCGACGTGGCTCGGGCATCGTGGCTTGCCCGAATCTTCGGCGCCGACGCCGCAGGAATGCGCGCCTCCGCGAAGCTCGGTGATCGCGGGACGCTCGTGATTCGCGAGGAATTCGACGCACTGTGCGGGCTCTTGGTGACCACCTCGGCATGGGCGTGCAGGTGCGTGCCCTGGCCGCCGGAGCCGTAGCCATGGCCGTGAACGTGCGTGTGCTGCACGATCCGGTTCACGACGACGCGGTCGTAGACGATGTAGCGGTTCCAGTACGGCGTGAAGAAGTAGCTCGACGGACAAAACCACCACGGAATGGACACGCCCCAGCCGTAGCCGACCGCAAAGCCGTTCATCCAAATGTAGCTCGGCGGCATCGGAGCCCAGCCGACGTAATCGTAGCCCGGCGTACCGGTGCGCCACATGACCCAAGCGGGAGCGTAGACGCGGCCGGGAATCCACGACCAGCCACGCGCCGGAACCCAAACCCAGCGGCCGTAGTGAAACGGGATGTAGCCCCAATCGTAATCGCTCTGCCAGAGCCACTGACCGTCTTCCGCGACGGCCCACCTGCCGGCCGTTTGGTAGGGCGCGAAGTCCGACCCCACCAAGGCCGAATTGGGGACCCACACGGTCCCGTACTGCGCATCCTCGACCCATGTCCCGTACGCCGTGAGTTTCTCTCGGAAATCGGTGAGTGCGGACGGGTCGGTGTCGGCCTCGACGTCGTACGGCACCGCCGCGGCCTCGGCCGCCGAAGCGGCCGCGGGAGCCGTGGGGACGGCCGCGGGCGGGTCTTCGGCGCGCCCGACGGAAGCGGAAGCGACGACCGTGAGAGCGGCTGCGAGCGCCATGGCCCAGCGCGACAGGTTCATGGAGATCATGATGAGTTTTCCTCGTATGAGTTGCCAGCAGGAACCAACGAAAGGAGGTCCAACCGTGGGTTCGACGGGCCCAGGGCTGAAAAAAGTCATCCCGACGGTTTGCGTGATCCGCAACATTCAGGACCTCAAGGCAAACAGGGTGGTAAGGTGTCCGACGTGACGATGATTCGCTCGGCGTGCCCGGTGGCGCTCGGCGCACTTCTGTCGACGGGGATCTGCACCTCGTCGGAGAAGGCTTATGCGCAGGCGTTCGACTCGGCGGTTCGCATCGACCAACTGCAACCCGCTTCGGCTGGGAGCCCGTTCGTGCGCGCGGAAGGCCCGCGCGAGCGGTTCGACGCAGGCATTGGCTTCGCGGCCCGCGTGGTGGGCGACTACATGTTCGACCCCCTGCGCGCGCGCGTCGACACCACGACGGCCGCCGGAACCACGACGGGCGAGACGGTCTCCGTCGTGAAGCACGCCGCGCTCGTCCATGCCGGAGGGCAGTTCAGCCCCGTGCACTGGCTCAACCTCGAGCTCGACGTCCCCTTCGCGGTCATGGAGAAAGGCACCGGGATCACGAGTGTGAACGGCGAACCGCTCGCCGCCGGTGCGACAGGCCTCGGTGACATTCGGCTCGGGGTGCACGCGCTACCCATCAACGGCCGCGCCTTCGACCTGCAACTCGGTGGGCGGTTTTGGGCGCCGACAGGCTCGGAGAAAGCGTACCTGCAGAGCGCGAGCCGCTTGTTCCGCATGGAGGCCGTCGTGGCCGCCGCGGGCGAGCTGGACTCGTTCCTGTACGGGTGCACGCTCGGCATCTCCCCCCTCTGGTTTGCCGGCCGTGACGGCGATCGACTCGCGGCCTCGTGCGCGGCAGGTTTGCGCGTCGGCTCGCACGTGCGGGTCGCGATAGAGCCCCACGTCGCCGCCTTCACCTTCCGCGCGGAACCGAGCCAACCGACCCTCGCGGGGCTCGGCGACGCCCGTAAGAGCCTTTCGTTCGAGCCGATGGGCTCGCTCGCCTTCCAAGCAGGCAATTTCCATATCGGTCTCGCCGGCGGTGCGGGTCTCGGCAACGCGCCAGGCACCGCGACGGCGCGCGGCATGCTGAGCCTCACCTACGCATCGCAAGCGAGCCGAGCCGCGGGCGCTTCAGCTGACGGCGATCAAGACCTCGACGGCATCAGCGACAGCTACGATGCGTGCCCCACCGAAGCCGGCCCCGAAGACCGCCGCGGCTGCCCGGAGAAGCGCGACCAAGACGGCGACGGCATCATCGAAGACGACGCCTGCCCGACCGAGGCTGGCGCGCGCTACGACGATCCGAAAGCCAACGGCTGCCCCGACGCGGACAACGACCACATCGCCAATCCCGTCGATGCCTGCCCAATTGAGCCGGGCGACCCGCCGCGGGGGTGCCCGGAGTTCGCGCGCCTCGAAGGAAAGTCGTTCAAGGTCGACCCGCCCCTCGCGTTCGAAAAGACCGCAGACCGCTTGAGCGCAGCCTCGACGATGGCACTCGTCGAGATCGTTCGCACGCTGCGCGCCAACCCGACCCTCGGTCACGTCGCGGTAAAGCTCGGCACCAAAGGCACCTCGAACAAGGTAAGCGACGCGCGCGCCGCTGCGGTACTCGCCGTGCTGAACGAGCAGAACCTCGAATCGACACGCTACGAACTCGTCCTCGAGGCGAAACTCCCCGGCGGCGTCGTCGAGGTGGTCGTCTCGAAGTGAGCCCGTCCGCCGTGCGGCGTGAACGGGCGCGCGATCGACGTCGTCAGACCGTCTCGTCGCGGGCGATGAGGGCCTTTCGAACGGCGTAAATCGCCTTGCCCTGACTCTCGTGGTAGGTGCGCACAACGAGCTCGCCGAGCAGGCCCATCGTGATGAGCTGGACCCCGACGACGACCAGCAGCACGGCGAGCAAGAGCAGCGGGCGATCCCCGAGCTGCGCGCCGGTGACGAGCTTGAGCGCGGCGAGGTAACCGCCGATGCCGATGCCGCCCGTGGTCGAGAGCAGTCCGAGCACACCGAACACGTGGATCGGGCGCGTCGAGAAGCTGAGCAGGAAGCGCACCGTGAGGAGGTCCAAGAAGACTTTCGTCGCGCGCGTGATCGTCTTCGTGAAACCGGCGTACTTGGACTCGCCGGCCGTGCGGGCGCGGTGGTTCACCGGCATCTCGGCGACCCGAATGCCGAGGCTCGACGCGACGGCCGGCACGAACCGGTGCAGCTCGCCGTAGAGGTGAATGTTTTTGACGACCTCGTGGTGGTAGACCTTCAGCGAGCATCCGTAGTCGTGGATGGCGACTCCGGTCACCTTGCCGATGAGCCAATTGGCGACCTTCGACGGCAACTTGCGCATCACGAACGCGTCCTGCCGCTTCACGCGCCAGCCGCTCACGATGTCGTAGCCTTCCTCCGCCTTCGCAAGCAGCTTCGGGATGTCGGCGGGGTCGTTCTGAAGGTCCGCGTCGATGGTGATAACCCACTCGCCCTCGGCGTAATCGAAGCCCGCCGTGAAAGCGGCGGTCTGTCCGAAGTTCCGGCGAAACTGGATCACCTTGACGCGGGGATCGGCCGCATGCGCGCTCTCGAGCTTCTTCGCGCTGCCGTCCGTCGAGCCGTCGTCGATGGCGAGGATCTCGTAGCTCCGACCCGTCGGCTCGAGCGCGGCGGTGAGTTGGGCGATCAAACCCTCGATGTTGTCTTCCTCGTTGAAGATCGGAACGACCATCGAGATGTCGCACGTCGGCTTGAATTGCGACAATCCACCGCTCGCAAACGTGCGCGCGGACGCTCGGGGCTCTCGTACGGACGCCGTCATCGGGCGCACCATAGCAGGGGCGGTCAACGAGTGCCTACCCGCTTCGGAGCGTGAACGGGGGCCCTCGGCACGCGCCTTGCGTCAAGGCGCTTCATGGCATCGAGCAAGGCGGTCCACCCGTCGCGTCATGGCGTCCTGGTCGCAACGGACCTCGGCTTTACGGGCGCAGATGCCGTCACGCACGGAGCCGCGTGGGCTCGACGACTCAACGTGCCGCTGGTCGTGGCGCACGCCATCGGTACGAGCGACGCGATCGTTCCGCTGCTGCCGCACCTGGCCGAAGGCCTTCCGCGAGTCGAGACCCTCGAGAAGATCGGCGAGGCCGTAAAAAACCACGTGCGCCAGTGGGCGCCCTCCCAGGCCGAGAACGTCGATGTCGCCCTCGAATTCGGCGCACCCGACAAGGTGATCGTGGCGCTGTCACGCACGCTCGAACCGCGGGTCCTCGTCGTCGGCGCGAGCCGAAAAGGCACCCTTGAACACGTGCTGCTTGGCAGCACCGCCGACCAAATTCTGCGGCACGCCGAGGTCCCGGTACTCGTGGCACGCGGCCCGCTGCGCGACGGCCCGATCCTCGTCGCGACCAACTTTGCCGACGGGCGCCTCACCGCCGAATGGGCCGCCGCTGAGTACGCCAAAGCGTGGGGCCGCGACCTCATCCTCGTGCACGGACTCGACGTCTCGACGCCCATCGCGGCAACCTTCGAGCCCGCGACGACCATCGACGCGACCACGGTAGAGTCGTTGCGCGGCGCGGCCGAAGCCATGGCTCGTTCGTGCCTTGAACGGGTGGGCGTCGACGCGCGGGTGCAGATCGTCATCGGCGATCCGGCCCGCGTCGTCGTCGATGAAGCCGTGCGCGTGGGAGCGTCGCTCATCGTCGTTTCGAGCCATGGACGGGAGGGCCTCTCACGCCTCACCCATGGTTCGGCCGCCGAAGGCATCGTCCGGCACGCACCCTGTCCGGTTCTCGTGACCCACCTCGCCGCCGAGTAGCAACCGTTGGCAGCCCGAAACCGCGTGCGACGGGAGCGCACAGCGTGGCGCCGATGCTGAAGAAATGGACGTGCGTGAGCGAATTTCCTCGAGCCGAAGCGTGGCACATCGCGTGCACCAGCGCTTTTGCCTCACGCACCATGACGACCGAACACACGAAAGAGAACCAAGGACGAGTGCTGGTAGTCGACGACGATCCCGAACTTTGCGGGATGCTCGATGAAGCACTCAAACGCCAGCGCTTCGAAGTGGAAGCGTTCACCGACGCCGCTCGTGCCCGCGCCGCCGTAGAGGCCCGGGACTTCGACGTCGCGCTCGTGGACATGCAACTCGGCCCCGACAGCGGGGTCTCGCTGTGCCGCGCGCTCATCGAACGCCGCCCGACGCTGCCGGTGATCGTGGTGACCGGCTTCGGCACGATGGACGCGGCCGTGTCGGCGATTCGGGCCGGAGCCTTCGACTTCATCGGCAAGCCCTTCGAGCTCGAAGCCCTGACGCTGTTGACGAGCCGCGCCGTCGCTCATCACCGCCTCACGACGCACCTCGCACGCCTCACCGACACGGATGTCCAAACGCCGCGATTCGGCGAAATGCTGGGCGAAAGCCCCACGATGAAGGAGGTTTTCGACCTCGTGAAGCGCCTCGGGGACAGCGACGCCCCGGTGCTTATCAACGGAGAGAGCGGCACCGGAAAGGAGCTCGTCGCACGCGGTCTTCATGCCGAGAGCCGGCACCGCGACGGGCCGTTCGTCGCCGTGAACTGTGCGGCCGTGCCGGCCACACTCCTCGAGAGCACGCTCTTCGGACATGTCCGCGGGGCGTTCACGGACGCGAAGGCCTCGCACGAAGGCCTGTTCGTTCAAGCGGACCACGGAACGCTGTTTCTCGACGAGATAGGCGAGATGGCACTCGAGATGCAGTCGAAGCTTCTTCGCGTGCTTCAAGAGCGCCGGGTGCGGCCCGTCGGCGGCTCGAGCGAAATTCCGTTCGATACCCGCATTGTCGCAGCAACGAACCGCAACCTCGAAGACGCGGTCGCGAAAGGAACGTTTCGCGAGGACCTCTATTACCGAATCAACGTGGTCGCGATCGACGTGCCACCTCTCCGCAAGCGCGGCTCCGATGTGCTGGTGCTCGCCCAGCGGTTTGTCGAACAAGTCGCGGCGCGCAGCAACAAGCCCGTCCGAGGAATTGCTCACGAGGCCGCGCGGCTCATGCTCGAGTACGACTGGCCGGGCAACGTGCGGCAGCTGCAGAACGTCGTCGAACGAGCGGTGGCGCTCACGCGTTTCGACCAGGTCACCGTCGACGACCTGCCGGCGCGCATCGCGAGTCACACGAGCACGCAGATCGCGATCGCCGACGAGGATCCCGAACACATGGTGAGCCTCGACCAACTCGAGCGTCGCTACATCGATCGCGTCCTCAAGGCCACGGGCGGAAACAAAACGCAGGCCGCACGCGTACTCGGACTCGACCGACGAACGCTTTACCGCAAGCTCGAACGTTACGAGGCCGAGAGCCAACACGCCCCGAGGGCCACGTGAGCGAGCCGTCCCTGGCCCCACCCGAGGGGCGTCCGATGCAGGCCAGCCTGCGCTGGATTCTTATCGCCGTGGGGCTCGGGTTTCTCCTCTACGCCTCGACCCGCGGGACGCCAACGAGCAACGCGGCAGCCATTCGGTACAGCGATTTCTATCACCTGGTGGAGACCGACCGTGTCGAATCCGTAACCCTTCGTGGCGAGGAGGCGAGCGGCAAATTGCGCTCGTCGGAGCCGCTCGAGGGTCGCAACGTGGACTCGTTTCGCACCCGCCTTCCCGGACTGCGCGACGAGACGCTGCTTCCGCTCATGCGCCAACACGGAGTGCGGATCGACGCCGAGTCGCAGGAGGCCTCGACCGTGTGGCCGCTGCTGCTGGGCATCGTCCCCTGGGTGCTCATCTTCGGGTTTTGGTGGTGGATGTCGCGCCAGACGCGCGGGGTCCTCTCGGACACGTCGTCCATCGGGAAGCTCGTCAGGGGCAAGGCGCATCGCTTCGACGCGGAGCGCGAGGTGGCGATTCGAATGACGGACGTCGCGGGACTCGAGGCGGCCAAGCGGGAACTCGGCGAGGTCATCGAGTTCCTGCGGCACCCGGCGCCATTCGAGCGCCTCGGGGTTCGGATCCCGCGCGGTGTTCTCTTGGTGGGCCCACCTGGAACAGGAAAAACGCTGCTTGCACGCGCCGTCGCCGGAGAGGCGGGGGTGCCATTTTATTCGATCTCGGGCTCGAGCTTCATCGAGATGTTCGTCGGCGTCGGCGCGGCGCGGGTGCGCGAGTTGTTTTTGGAGTGCAAGCAGCACTCGCCATCGATTGTGTTCATCGACGAGATCGACGCGGTCGGGCGCGCACGCGGCACGGGCCTCGGCGGCGGGCACGACGAACGCGAGCAGACGCTGAACCAACTGCTGAACGAGATGGACGGCTTCGAGCGCAACGATCGCACCATCGTCCTCGCGGCGACGAACCGGCCCGACGTGCTGGACGCGGCGCTGCTCCGTGCCGGCAGGTTCGACCGCCAGATCGTGCTCGACAGACCAGCCTACCAGGCACGCAAGGCGATCCTGCTCGTGCACGCACGAGGCAAGCCGCTCGAGGCCTCGGTCGATCTCGACGAGCTTGCCCGCGCCACACCAGGCTTCTCGGGAGCCGACCTGGCGAACCTGGTCAACGAGGCTGCGATTCGCGCAGCACGACGCAGCGCCGACACCATCACCTCCGAAGACTTCGACTCCGCCATGGAACGCATCGTCCTCGGGGACGTCCGCGAGACGGCGCTGAGCCCCAAAGAGAAACACCGGGTCGCCGTGCACGAGAGCGGACACGCGCTCGTCGCTTACCTCGAACCGAGCAGCGAGCCTCCTCGCCGCGTCAGCATTCTTCCGCGGGGAGCGAGCCTTGGCGCGACACAACAACGGCAAGACGGTGACCGCTACATCGTAACGAGGACCGAGCTCGAAGCGAGGCTCTGCGTGCTGCTCGCTGGCTACGCAGCCGAGCATGTCATCTTCAAAGACACCTCGACCGGCGCCGAAGACGACCTGCGGAAGGCAAGTCGCATCGCGCAGCAGATGGTCGCAAACTACGGAATGAGCGAAGACCTCGGTCCGATTCATCTCGAACTTGCGACGGAACACCCGTTTCTCGGGAGGCGCGTCGCGGAAGAGCCGCTCGTCAGCGATGCCACGATTTACGGGGTCGAGCAGGAATCGCGACGGCTCTTGGTTCACGCGCTCGAGACCGCAACCGCTCTCGTGAGCGAGCACGCGGGCGCACTCGGGGCACTGGTCGAGAAGCTGCTCGAGCATGAAACGCTCGACGAAGACGCGCTCCTCGCGGTCTTTCGAGACGTCGAACCGACGTTCCGCCACGACCCCCTCGGCCCCGCCCAAGCCGCGGCACCGCTGCACCTCGACGCGCCGCGCGAGCCCAACCGGTAACGACGCGGCATTTCGCCACGGAGGCACGGCGTGTCGAGGCATCTCGCCACGGTTTGGGGTGTCTTTTTCTCAGAGATCGGCGCGATCGCGGGTGGCCCGGACTTTGCCATCGGGCACGACGCCCACCCGCCCGCAACGCAACGCCATCCCGAACGAGAAGCCCATGAACCAGACTCCTTCCGAAACGAAAACCACGCCGAGAAACCGCATTCGCTACCGCGAGGCGACGCCGCGGGACGGTCTGGCGATGTGGCGACTACGTCGCCAAAGTTCGCGGCGTGAGCCGGTCTCGCCCTTTTTCTACATGGCGGTCCTGCAACGACTCGCCCACTCTTGCGTCGTCGCCGAGGTGCATGGAGAGGTCGTCGGCTACGTGCTCGCGAGGCGCTCGGACGAACGCGCGGCGCTCCGAGTCTTCGATCTGACGGTCGATGCGGCGGAGGACGCCGAGATGATCACCGCGGCGTTGCTCACGCGCCTCGTGAAGCTCCCAGCGCACGCCGACGTCCGTTACCTGGACGCGGAGCAGAGCGCCCATCGCGCAGTGAAAAGGCTGCTCGAGGAAGTGGGTGGCTCGACGGACGCCGCCGGGAACGGGCTTTGCTTTGACAACGATGGTGCAGACGCCGCTGGGTCGGTTGCCCACGGCGTTTGAAGGAGGAAGTGAATCATGGCTGGACTGAAAGTTAGGGAGCACGACGGCGGACCGCTCGCGCGACGTGAACAGTTCGACCCGTTCCGGTCGATGCAGACGATGATGCAGGACATGTTCGAGCCGTTTTTGGCGCGGCCGTGGGCGGGGCGATTTTCGCCGACGCCCTTCGAGACGGGGATCGCGCCAGCGTTCGCCGTCAAGGAGCGCTCGGACGCGTTCGTCATCGAGGCCGATGTTCCAGGCGTGAAAGAGAACGACCTCGACGTCGCGCTTTCGGGCAACCGGCTCACCCTCAACGGCAAACGGGACGAGAGCCGGCGCGAGGAGGGCGAGACGTACTTCGGCTACGAGCGGCAGTACGGAAGCTTCTCGCGCACGTTCACGCTGCCGGAGGGTGTCGATCACGACCGCATCACGGCCGAGCTCGACAACGGCGTTCTCAGCGTGTTGCTTCCAAAAAAGGAATCGTCCCGACCGCGTAAAATCACGCTAAAGGAACGAATCAAACAGCTCAAGTCGTAGGGTCGTCCGGCCCCTCGACGGACGCCGAACTCGCGTCGATGAGCGCCCGTAGCATACGGGCGAGTTCATCGAACGCGACGGGCTTGGCAAGGAAAGGCAGGCCTCGCGCTTCGCTCGCCACGCCGAGCGCAGGGTCCGCCGAAATCACGACGACGGGCATCCCGGGGCGAACGCGCCGCGCATGGTCGGCGAGTTCGAGTCCGCCCATGCCCGGGAGGTGACCATCGGTGACGAGTCCGTCGGCGGTCGCAAGCGCGTCCCCGGCGGACTCGGCGCTTTCCACCGCGGCGACCTCGAAGCCCGCCAACGCGAGCGCTTCGCTCGCTACAAGGCGCAGGGCATCGTCGTCCTCGACGAGAAGGACGCGCGGGAGCCTTTGGGTTTCGGGGAAACTGCGCATCCCTTTGTGTTTGTCGCCGAACAATGACGTTGCGACAACCTCGTCCTCGGTACTCGGCAAGAGGCGCGCCGTCGTTCTATTTCGAACGCGCATGTTCGAAATGTCGGAAAATACGGAGCAGCGCGGTTACGACGTTGAACCATTTGACTTAAGGCAATCCCTTAAGGCGGCCAAAGAGCCGTTGTTTCCGGTCGTCGCACAACGCCGAGGAGCCGCGGGCCCACGCGGCGCGAAAAGGACTACGACGGGCCCTGTCGGTTGGTGTAGGATAAAGGTCTAGGCCGCGGCGGTTTCAGCACGGCGCGCGCGCTTTCTTCCCTACCCCTACGGAGGCTCCCCATGAAGGTCGGAAACCTGTTCGCCCTGGCGTTGATGACGTTCGCAGCGCCCATGATGCTGCTGCAAGCCTGTTCGAGCGACACGAACGAAGGACCGACCTCCGGCGCGGGCGGAAGCACCGCCTCCGGCGCGAACAACGGGATTTGCCTGCTCAACTCTTGCAACAGCGATGCGGAGTGCGGGGGCTGTACCGATGGACGTAGCAAGTGCCTCGTCGACGAGAACCGTTGCGTCGCGTGCGACCCGGTCTCGGGCAAAGGTTGCGCCACCGGTGAGGACTGCTCGCCCTTCGGGCTCTGCGTTCCGGAGGGGCTCACCTGCCAGACCGACTCGCACGGCACGCCCCTCATCGCGTGCAAGGCGGACGCGGACTGCAAGGCTTGCGACCCCGCACATCAGGTGTGCAACGGCGGCAAATGCAAGTCCTGCACGGAGACCGACACGAGCCACTGTCTCAAGTCGGACATCTGTATCGACGGCAACTGCTCACCGAAGTGCCCCAAAGAGTGCTCGGCGGACACCGACTGCAACCAGTGCGGCGGAGCGGGCAACGAACTCCACGCGTGCAACGCCCACAAGTGCGGGCAGTGCAACGACAACGTGAAGTGCCCCACCGGCCAGCAGTGCCAAAACGGCACGTGCATCCCAGGCTGCGGCATCCCGGAATCGACGCCCGGCGACTGCCTCTCCGACGAGGACTGCAGTTCGTGCGGCGGTCTCAACTCGATGACCGCCTACGTCTGCAAGAAACCGATCAATTCCAACAAGCCAACCGACCACGGTGGGTGCGTGCCGAAAGCAGAGGGCTGCTCGGACCTCGGAAACGGCGTCGCGGTGCTTCCCGCGCCGTGGAATCAAGCCACCCAAGCCTGCTCGTCCGACGCGAACTGCAAAGACGTGGACATCCTTCTCAACGTCGGAAAGCTGATCCGTGACGCGGTCGGCTCCGACTCGATCGACCTCGGCTTCAAGGAGATCAAAATCCAAGACGCCAACGTGTCGTACGGAATGCACGCCTGCGCGAAGATCGACCTCACCGAGAGCATCAGCTGCGGCGTTTGCGTCCCCTGCAAGGTGGACTCGGATTGCACCCCGATCGGCGTCGATCCGCTGGTCAAGGACCTGTTCAAGGGGGACACCCTGGTTCAGCTCGCGGGTTCGTTCCTCATCGACTACCTGTACGGCGACAACCCCGCTCACAACCTGAACTTCTTCTGCCAACCGGTCGCGAAAGGTTACGGCGTCTGCGCGCCATGCTCGAACCCGACCCAGGTCTGCGGAAAATCCGGAGGCGGCGGCGGAAGCGGCGCGTGTGCCCACGACAAGTGCGTCGTTGGCGATGCGCTCAACTGCGCTGACGCATGCGTGACGAAGGTGTGTGCGCAGGACTCGTACTGCTGCGACACGGCGTGGGATGCGACCTGCGTCAGCGAGGTGAACAAGTACTGCGGAGCCGGGACGTGCGGTGGTTCTTCGTCGAGCTCGTCGAGCTCCTCGTCGAGCAGCGGCGGCGGCGGCGCGTGCCTGCACAGCGAATGCAAGGCCGGTGCAAAGCTCGTGAGCAGCTGCAGCGCGTGCGCCAAGGCGATCTGCGCGGCCGACCCGTTCTGCTGCTCCACGGATTGGGACACCACGTGCGTGGACGAAGCCAACGCAAGCGCGAGCTGCAACTGCCCCTGACGGGAAGTCGCAAGCCGTGAAACGGCGCGTCTCTCGCACGACCGTCGTTGGTCTCATCGCGGTGCCCGCGGTGTGGCTGACGGCGGTCGCGCTGCTTTTGTCGCCCGAGCTGAAGCGGCTGGTTGCGAAACCCCCGCCCGAGGCGCTCCCCCCGAAGCTCCGCGTGGCGGGCGAAGACCTCGGCGGCAAGGGCGATGCGGTCGCGGACGCGCTCGACCTCGTGAGGCGCTTCGCGCGAGAGGCCGTCATCCTCGAGCTGCCCGACGGCTCGAAGCGTGAGCTCTCGCCAGGCCAACTCGGGGCGGAAATCGACCGGGTCCGTCTTGCGGAGGTGGTGCGCACGGCGCTCGATGCAAGCTCCCCCGTCGGCCGCGCCTACCGCGAGCAGCGAACCACTTCTCCGGAAAGCGTCGTGGACTTGCCCGTGCCTCTCCGCATCTCGACCGAGCGGAGCGTCAAGGCGCTCGTCGCGCTGAAGGACGAACTCGATCAAGCGCCAATGGACGCCGTCGTCGATCTCGAAAAACGGGTACTGCGCCCCGAGCGCATCGGGTTTCGGCTCGACGTCTACGGTACCCTCGCGAGCATCGACGCCGCCCTCGGTGAGGGCAAACGCACCGTGACGGCAGTCGTCGACCGCGTGGCGCCGCGCGTCGCGGCAGCTCAGCTCGGCAATGTGAAGTTCGACGAGGTGCTCGGCTGGTTCGAAACACGCTACGCCCAGGACGCGAAGCACTACACCCGAACCTACAACCTTCGGCAGGCCGCTTCGCACCTGGATGGCACGGTGCTCATGCCGGGTGAGGTCTTCGACTTCAACGACACGGTCGGTCCCCGCGACGAGGCGCACGGCTACAAAGTCGCGCCCGTGATCGCCGAGGGTGAGCTCGTCGACGGCATTGGCGGCGGCACCTGCCAGATCTCGGGAACGCTCCACGCGGCGGCGTTCTTCGCCGGGCTCGACATCGTCTCGCGAGCCCCGCACACCCGACCGAGCTCCTACATCAAGCTCGGGCTCGATGCCGCCGTCGCGTACCCGACCATCGACTTCAGGCTTCGAAACAACTTGGATGTTCCCGTCGTCCTCCATGAAACCGTGAAGAACGGCGTGGTCCGCGCGGAGATCCTCGGGCCCCAAAGGAAGCGTACCGTCTCGTTCTTCCGGCGAGTCGAAGAGGTCACGCCGTTCGAAGAGACGGAGCGCGAGACCGAAGAGCTTCCGAAAGGCGAACGCGTCCTCTCGCAACGCGGGGTACCCGGCTTCAAGACCACCGTCATCCGCATCGTCCGCGAGGGTGCGTACGCGTGGCGAACGAAGATCAGAAACCAATACCCACCGACGACGCAAATCCTACGCGTCGGCATGGGACCGAAAGATGCGGACGGCAAGAAGGTCAAAGTGGATCACTCGCTCGAGTACCGGGCGGATGAGTACCTCGTCGTGACGCAAGGCCCTGAAATTCGGACCCCGGGCGTAAGCGTCCTAGAGCCCGGAGGTGGCATGGTCGAGTCGCGAACCCCAGGAAAATACGGCGATCCCGGCTGGCAGCAAAAGCTCGGCATGAAGGTCTTCGAAGGGGCCGACCAAGGCACCGAGGAAGACGACGCCAAAGCGGACGAGAGAAAGGCCGACGGAAGCGCGAACGCCACCAAGACGAGCAACGACGGCAAGAATGCAAAGACCGAGAAGGACGGCAAAGCGGACTCCCGCGACAAGGGTGGTAAGCCAAAGAAGGGCGACAAGCTCGAAAAGCCCAAGAAAGACGGAAAAACCGAGCGAAGCCAGAAAGGGGACGGCGCGAAGAAGTCTCCCCCGTCGAGCAAGGCGGCGAAGGGCACCCGCGGCTGACGTGCGAGTGTTCGTAGCCGAGACCTTCACGCTATGCTGCACCCCACCGTGAGCATCGATCCCCTTTCGCGGCCCACCGTCGTGCTCGGCGTGTGCGGCAGCATCGCCGCCTACAAAGCGGCGAGCGTTGCGCGCCTGCTCGTGAAGGCGGGCGTGCGCGTCCTCCCGGTGATGACACGTTCCGCCGCGAAAATGCTCGGAGTCCCGACGCTCGCGGGGATCACCGGCAACCCCGTGAAGCTCGACATGTTCGACCCTTCGATTGCCGGAGAGCTCCACGTCGAGCTGGCGGCCCAGGCCGATCTCGTCGCGGTCGTTCCAGCTACGGCCGAGCTGCTCTCTTCGCTCGCGACGGGGCGCGCCGAGGACCTCTTGCGG